>Ga0335073_10008813_pt1 | contig 14148 bp, 13 predicted proteins | sample Lox_Sample_22_FD_207093 | JGI IMG/M metagenome (GOLD analysis project Ga0335073, IMG submission 207093) | Soil microbial communities from Loxahatchee National Wildlife Refuge, Florida, United States - Lox_Sample_2.2 | ecosystem: Environmental > Terrestrial > Soil > Wetlands | place: USA... | reverse complement strand
ACGACCGATGGGCGGTGACGTTGATGTCCGGGAGTGGGGAATAGTGCGGAATGGGAGTAAGGGTATGGGGATTCTGTGGGCGCCCGCCTTCTTGCCGGCGGCGGCCGGAAATGAAGTGCCGGAACCGCCGTGCGTTAGTGGCTCTCAATCGGAAACGGCTGAGTCGAAGATCGGAGCGGGTGTGGGGAATGAGGTTTGGTCCCTCGGGATTGAGTGAATGGGTGGATGGCTGTGTTGTGGGGCGGCGTTTTCAACAGTGAAGCTATGCTGGGAGAGAGGGTTAGCTGTTGGCTGGGGAACTGGGATAGCAACGAAAAAGAGGCACTCGATCGGAGAGTGCCAATAGGGAACGACGGATTAACCCAGGTAGAGGAAGATGATTGTGTAGGCGCCGCCGCCTTCTGCTGCCGCACCGGCGGCTGGAAACCGGATCTTACGCTCCGGATCCGACTTACATCCCCTCATTCAAGCCGCTGACGGACAAAACGCGCTCAAAAACAGCGGCGTGTAGGAAACCATACATGGATACTGCCGCTGAGGAAGCCCATGACCGACAGAAAATTCCGCGGAATCGGAAAACCAGACCGAGGAATGGCGCGGAAGTTGATCCGAGGCTACTGCGGGCCATCTAGATCTTGTCGGAGTGATTGTTGCCAATCCAATCTTCGACCTGCCGGCGAATTCGGGAGGCCAGCTTCCCGCCGTGGTCCGCTTCTGCTTGCGATACCAGGCCGTAGTCATCGTAGGCGCCGAGGTTGCGCTTTCTGCGCAGCGCGTCCAGCGCAGGAAGGGCTAATGCCCTGTTAACCCGGAGCCGCCGCTCGCCGATCACTGCCTCCCAGGCTTAGGTACCTGCGTAGCGAGATTTGCATTGCTCGAAGCTGAGCAGTTAGCGGCGGTGGCGTTAGGTAGCGAAGAGGCAATCTGTAATGCAGACAATTGCGCCGAGAGGATTGCCCCTGCGTTCCTTGCGAATTGCTGTGCGAATACCTGAAAAACTGAAGCCTGCTTTTGGCATCCCACCATTGGCAAGGTCGAGTTACAGTACTGCGCGTTAACCAGGTATAGATCGGCTAACGTTGCATTCAAGAGGCTGTCTGTATCCGTTGTGAAAGGCCCAGCGACAATGTTTGCAAGATTTCCATTCGTAAGGCCAGAGACCTGTTGAAAAAAAATCGGGAACTGTTTCAGAGCAGCATTCGCCTCCTCGATACTCTGGCCTACTAGATTTGCCATCGGAAGATTGTAAGATTCGTTCAGTGTGTCAGCTACGCTCAGAACAAGAAATACTTGTGACACCGACTGGCCGACGTAGTACCCGACCGCATCAGTTGCTGCCGTTTGCTCGGCCGCAGACTCAACCACTGCATCTGTTCCTTCTTGAGCGGCTAAATCTGCCATACCTGCGTCGAGCACCTCTTGCGTGAGAGCCTCTTGCGTTATGAACTCCGTGACATCTGTGGCAGCGCTCGTCGCTAAGCATTCCATCTCTTGCCCTGAGAGTTGTGCGAGAGTTGGTGACTGCCCGGCGATCGCTTTCCCAATGGGCCCCATTAAGCATGAGCCAGCCAATGCCGCGCCGTCGACGGCGACGGTCCCATTCGGGTTTGGCGACGGAATTGCATCGCTGATGAGATCTGTAGCCAAGCCTACCCAGTCAACCTTATCAACGGGAGCATCGGCGAGAGCCATTGCGAATTGAGCAGAAGTGTAGTTCTGCGGCAGGCAGATACCGGCCTTGCTAAAGCTGCCACTTGCTGCTTGAAAGCTCGACGAGCCCAACTGAGTAGTTGCATATTGCTGGCCGCGCGACAACGTGTTGAGTAACCCAATAAATTGCGTAAACTGCTCTTGTGCAGGAGAAAGGTTTGACGAACCGGCAAGAGTAAAAATGCCATTCACTCCCTGGTTGATCCAGTACATGAGGTTGAACCATGTATCCAAGTCGGTCGCACCGACAGCAATTTCGCGCCACCAATTGCCGTTCGCATAGGCTTGAATCTTCGCTCGTAGATCGTGATAAGGCTGCAAGGAGGAAGAGGGCGTGACCCCCAAATGGCCGTATTCCCAGCCCCAGAGCAAGGTGGCATATGCAATGTTGTATTTCGTGCTGGGGGCCGGTGCATTTCCGGTCTGCGAGACAATTTGGATATCCGTCAGCGACTGCGTCTTATTTACGACGCCCTGTAAGTAGTATGCCTGTGCTGCCAGCGGTGGCCACCGGGTACCTTGATAATTGGCAGCTAATTGATTGAACGCGGATTGGTTCCCTTCAATGCATTCTGTGTAATTTTGTCCACCATATATTACACTCAGAGGAAATCCGCTAGTACAGGTCGCAGTCTGAGGGAATGCGGAATTCTGAAGCGATACCGATTGCCACACTGCAACATTCTCTGTTTTCCCTGTATTCGGCCAGCCTTCGCCTTGGCCGAGGATCAGATAAAACGGCCCGTAAGGAGGCCCGTTCGCCAGCTGAAAAGTCTGCGTAGTCAAAATTATCGAGCCGGCTCGCAGTGCGACTCCGAATGCTCCGTCCGCGGTTGCGTTGATATCGATTGTGTAGGCAACATTGACATTCGGCGTCGCGTAGATCACCTGGCATCCAACTTTAATTCCCACGTACGGTACATTTGCGGGGTTCACGTCGCCATAAATGGAGAACATTTGCTTTCCATCGGCACTCACGAAATGGACTTCAAAGGGATTGCCATTGGCAACGGCGGCCGTCACAGTGGTTTCGAATGTGAATGGCAGCGCGAACGTGTTCAGCGATTGGATTCCGGTAAACTGTTGCCAACCGTTGACACCTGACATCTGCATACCACCCGATCCAAAGGAGAGACCAGGCTTGACGAAGTTGTTTGTGAGACTAAAACATTGGTGGCCGCCCTCGCCAGAGAGCGCAGCGCCCTTCAAGTAATCCGTTGCCGCGCTGGTCCATAGCGCGGTGTTGAGAGCGGTATCAGATGCAAAATTGTCGATGAGGCCTGTTTGCGTTTGTGCTACAGCCGCTCCTGCGAAAAGCCAACAGGTCACGAGGATTTGGACGCACGACCAACGAATCCCAGTGAGTGAATCTTTCTGCTTCCGGCAACGGTGAACTGTGCCGCATTCATCTCCCTTGTTATTCTTCATCTGCACCATTCATTGCGGCGGTAGAGTTATCGTCACGGGCTGCTGAAGCGAGAACTGTAGGACAGCACCGCTCGAGACGACCACGGATTTCTTGGAGAAAGCCTTGATCACTTGGTTCGCAGTATTCTCTACGTTCGTTATTCCACCCGTGCCGGCGGTATAAATCGCATCGTTGACGGCGAGTTCCCCGGCAACAAGTTGAGCTCCTCCACTATTGCCTCCAGGCGCTGAGCTGTCGAAACGGTTAGTCGTGATCGGTTGTGACTGGCCGTTGACGAGGATTTGGCTCAGTTCGAGTGCCAGCTCGGAAGTGCCTCCGAGGATACCTGCTTTCTTTGCGACGACTACACGGCCATCAACTTCGGTTCCAGCGGACGCGACGATGTGTCCCCCCGCCATAAGGTTCTGGTCGAGGGTTGCCTGAAATGTATTTCCTGAAGACTCCTTGCCGGAGTCGAGGCTTTTGCTCATGCGGACACGAATAGGCGTGCCCGCCGAAAGAGTGGCGGCTACAGGCCGTTTTACGATGATAACTGCGACAGCGCTGGCCGTCTGCCCCGACGAACTTGTCGCGACCGCCTGGTAGGTTATCGGTTGAGTCGGCGTGAAAACCTGCTGCCCGGTCGGGGGTTCCGGCATGCCGTTGAGGCTCACTGCCGTCGCATTTGTGGATTGCCACGTCAATGTGACTTGTTGACCTGGGGTAATACTCGTAGGGTTTGCCTGCAAGCTGATTGTTGGCGGATTGCCGGGTGGTAGTACATCAGAGTCGCGGTCCACCGCCCCGTTTACAACAATGCCGGACGTGTTGACCGAGACGACATTCTTGACGTGGGCAACCGCCGCCGCCTTTCTCTTTTCCGCTATCGAGTTAACAGATCCCGTGAGCGTAACTACGCCACCGCCGCAAGTAGTCAACAAGTGGTATTTACGAAGTACTGGATCGGCGTTGATTCTTGCTTGCACGGCGCTCGCAGTCTGCGCATCCTGTCCTGTATCTCCTAAGTCAGCACTATTCTTCTTCCGGCTTTGGCCGGCACTCGCAAAGCGACTGCCGTTCCATCGCAGCCTGTCCGTCACTGTCCATTCGGGACAGCACGCAGCTCCATTTCCGGCAGCTTGATAGCTAACGTCCAGCTCGCCTTGGCCAGCCTTAACGATGTCGTAATTGGGCCCGTGGCTGGGAATATCGTCATCAGGAGTGAGTACGGATAAAAGTCTAGGAGACCCACCCAATGCCTCGAAAATGAAGAGTTCTTCATAATCAAAGCTCGCGCTGGCGCTGAATGTCACCTGAGAACATGCGGTGATGACGATCGCTTCGTGACTCCCATCACCCTTGATGTCTCCGTAAGAGGTTTTCACAACATTAAAGATGAGAGAGCCCTCGGATTCCGATGCTGCGCTATCCCACTTACCATTCCTAACCGGGATCACCTTCGGGAATTTGCGATCTACGTGTTCCTGACAACCCGATTCATAACTAAAGTTGCGAAAGTCGACGCTGCTTATATCGCTAGTGGGTGGGAGTATTGCTGGAGGGCCGATGTTCTTACCTTGACTTTGAGAGTTGCCGCCGACGTCGGGATTTACGATCTCCGTAGCCATGTTCACAACTATGCCAAAGATGTTGACCTCCTTAACGCCGGCGACTTGCGCAGCCAAAGCGGTCGCCTTTGATTTTTCATCCTCCGACTTGACGGATCCGGTGAGCACGACCACGCCTTTGGTGCAAGAGACTTGCAATCGATATTGACTGAGGTCGGGATCCGCAGCTAATTTTTCTTTCACACTGTTTACGATCTGCACGTCTGACGACCCGGAAGGCCAATGGACTAAGTATGCGGCAATAGCACAGGCCATTAGGAGAAAGGCTACTCCAGCCCATAAGACCGTATTTCTTCCGACGCCTCCCCTAGAGCCAGCACGCGATGGGAGTGGAGGCGGCACGACTTCGGACAACAACAGTGCTTTCTCGCGCTCGAACTCTTCGCGGGTTATCGCACCAGAGTCGAGTAAGCCTTTAAGAGATCGTAGGTTGTTTATAGTATCTGCACGCATAACATCTCCGATCAGGCGCCTGCGCGTGCTGCCGCTATGCCGGCCAGGAGTTTCTGCTTCTGTACTTCGTACTCTTCTGCACTGAGGATGGCGGCATCATATAGCGCCTTCAACTGCTGCAGTTCGTTTCCCTCAGGTGCCATCGCGGGGGCCCCGCCGAGTAGCCTGGCTTTTTGCGTTTCGAACTCCGCCTGTGAGATCACTCCGCCATGCACGAGACTCTTTAACCGGGTCAGCGTCGCCATATCCTCAATGGACAAGGCGATCAAGCCCGCGGGTCTTAACATCTTTATTGGGCCGGAGGCAATCAACAACATGATGCCTGGAATGATCCCGGCGAAGAATATGGCTGCTACTGCCCAGCCCACGGAATTGAGAGCCTTTAGCCGAGAAAGATCCCCCCGATCCGCAGCTTGGCGCATTTTGTGGATGCGGAGCATACACAGGAAGCCAAAAACCAGCCAACTGCCCCAGAAAAGCAGCCAGAGAACCGCGAAGACAATGACGCCAGACGAGTAAATGTTGACGACCCCGCCTAGGGGACTTTGTGTCGCTGTCATGCTGGCTACGATTGCTCCCACAAGGGGGATCACGGACCAGAAAATCAAGGCCAGCGCCCAAGGAACAAGCGCCAGGATGGAAAAAATAAAAGCCACTAACAGGTAGGTTTTAACTGATTCCAACTGCTCATTCATGACCACCCTCCTCGGCATCTGAGGCCAGCGCGGAGCGTTGACTTATTGGTGCCGTCGTCCTGATCCGGAGCAAGCGGGAATTTCCGAAATCGCAACGTCCGCAACCGCTTTCTCTTGCCGGGCCAAGGCAACATTGCCTATACTTCGGCCAAGTCTCAATTGGCGATTGCTGGCGATTCAGGGTAATTGCGGGCGAGAGTCTCAGTCGGGAACCTCCGGGCAAATGGGAGGGCCACTTCATGTCCCCGTCGGAAGACCGGCGCTTCAATTCTTGGAAAGAAATCGCTACCTTTCTGGACCGTGACATCCGCACGGTCTGGCGTTGGGAAAAGGAAAGGGGACTGCCTATCCACCGAGTACCTGGAGACGGTCGGCGGGCGGTCTTTGCTTATCAGAGCGAAGTAGAAGCTTGGCTGAATCGCGCTGAGCACGTTTCGGTCAGCCTAGATGAGCATCTTCCGGACACCACCAAATCACCAGACGAATCGGCATTTGAGCTAAGCTCGAAAGGTACAAGAAGGAAAACCCCTACGCAGCTTGTGGTTTGGGTCTTGGGTATCGCCGCTGTTCTCGTCGCCGCTGGCCTAATCTTTCTCTTCAATGGGGCTGTTGGCAGCTGGGCGCTTGGTCGCCATGTCACGAGAATCAAACGAGTTAGCCCCATTTCTGCGGCCTCGACCCAGGGAATCATTATTGACGGGGAGGGATTCGGGCCGCCTCCGAAGACAATACTGATAGCACCTGAAAGCGGCGGCGTGGATACATTTGCTGAGAGCCACTCGACATCACTTCGGATCGATGATCTCGGTGAGGGTTCTCACCACTGGATTGCTGGACGCGCTGGACCTCTGAACCACTGCGACATCACGGTTAAGCTTGCCAGTTGGACAGATAATCGCATTGTATTAGCAGGTTTCGCCGGACCGTTAGGAACAAGCTGCAAAGATCGATTCCAGATTGCAGCCGGAGACAGGTTGCAGATCATCATCTGGGGACCACAAAACCAATGCGGACCCGGCAGCCCATCCCAGTGCCCAGACGATGTAAAGGGAGGACGGGTCGCCACATTCGACGTAGTCGTCGTTCCTGGTCAGGGCGCGAACGCTCGTTCGTGCCCCTAACATCTTTTAAATCCCTGCTTCTTCGCTCAGCGTCCTCCGCTGCGGCTCCTATTGTGGTTAGCTCCGCAGAAGATAGGTCTATGGCGCTCGCGCTGTTTCCGCTCTTTTGGATCGACTAGGTGTATTGCCGCATATTATGCTCATGCGAAAAGCGTATAGGGCTTTTTGGACCTCATTTACGACGTAGTTTAGGAAGGATCGCCGACGTGGTTTTTGCGGGGAGCTTCGTACCGCTGGCTAAGAGGAGGGAATTGATGCAATGGATGGCGGCTTGCTGCCGGTCCCGCTCGTACAAAGCGAGAATCGCGGAATAGGAATCAGCGAGGCTTTTCGGCAACGGGTCTGGCAGACATTTGCTCCAATGGCCGATAACTTTGTTCCGGTACGACGCGGCTTTCTTCAGCAAAGCGGTAACTAGATCGTGCCTGCCATTTGCATGTGCCATGGAAACCAGCCTCAGCAGAGACTCCATATCAAGTAGATCTTTCTGCAGAGCGGCTTCTACGTATTCCGCGATCTTGTTCAACTCGATGCGGCCGGCCCGCGTGAGATTGAATCGCCTGCGGCCTCTCGGGCCCGGCTCGGCTTCGCGCACCAGACCCAGACTGGCGAGACGCCGGATACTGGGCAGGGAAGCCCCCGTGGAAACAGCAGCTTGGCGCTGCCAGCGGTATGGTGTATCAATCTTCTCGGCGATCAGCGCCAGCAGAAAAAGGTCGAGAATTTTCAGCACCTAGCTAAGTTATCAGCAAGGCGGTCATTCCTATTAAACAATTCGGCTGAAAAGCTGGTCCCGAGGTGTTGCCCGCAAGATCGCCCATGGTGCGGCGCTCGCATCTTTCTAACGAAGAGCCCTGAGCCGAAGCCAACAATTCTCTCGTAAGTCCTCCCAGTGATTCTCGAAAGCCTTGGCCTTTTGATCCTGATACGCACGTATCTGATCCAGAACGCTGGTCTGATCACCTTCAGTGTTGGCAGGATGCGCAACAGCTGATGCTTGTTCCTGAACTTGTGGCGGAACATTGCCGACTTTGCTTTCGAGGGTAGAGATGCGTTTTTCTAACTGCTCCACCGACTGGATCAAGGGTTCGATCTCAATTTTATTAGGCAGGATCCTTGCGTCCGAGCCGGTCTCAGAGCGAAGTTCGTGATCCGACTTGGGCGCACTTGAGCTGCGCAGATCCGTTGCTTTTTCTCGGCGCCCGCGATCGGCCTCGGTGCCCTCCTGCGGGGTTTGCTGATGATGTAAAAATCGAGCGGCGCTTGCCCCCTGCGCGATTTGTGCCCGCTGGTCCGGAGGAAGTTCTGAAATGTGCAGATCGCGGCTGACTGCCCGAGCGTCTACATTGAGGGCTTTCGCCAGTCCGCGTTCCGTGCAGCCCAAATCCTTAAGTTCTTTGAGGCGATCGCCACGTTCGACAAGGTCGAGCTCACCCCATTCACTATTCAGCTTTTCGAGCAATTCCCGCACCCTTGGATTGGCAAGTGCGCGTTCATGCTGCTTGGGGCGCGACCCCGAGTGCTTGGTCATGACTCCTCCTCTGGTTGGTCGATTTCTGTTTCCGAACCTGCTTCTCCCAGCTCTTTACAATGAAGTCGGCGAGACGCAGCCGGGTGAAGGGCGATATGTCGTACAGGTCATAAATCGAAAACCTTATGCGCCCACGACGCGCGTACGCCAGGAACCGGCGAATCAGCGGTCGTATTTTTTGAGGCGTTGTATCCTCATAGCCCAACTCTTTGAGGCCTTGACAAGCCAGCTGGCAGGCATCGTCGACAATCGCGACCCAAGGCCGTCGAGAGCCCCCGCGGTGTAATCGGTTTTTGCGCGAAGGGTAGAGTCGGTCAAGTATGCGGTCGCGATAATCTGCAAACGACTTACAGAACTCAGCGTAAGCGACTTTCCCCGCCTCAGCTTCAAACTTCCTGTGTAGCCGCCGGCTCAGATTTACAAGCCGACGCAGTAACCGCGATCGGCGCCTGTCCATTTCAGGTGTGTTGGTGATCGACGATGCGGGATCGGGCTTGCGCTTTCGTCTGCCGAGCCGCAACGCGACCGCACCGGCACGTGCCTCAAACTCGTTCAAACAAATCCGATATCGATTTTGACCAGCATGACCTGCAACAACGGCACTCAAGCGGCGGTAAAAAGCGAGCAACTCGAGGTGGGGTTGCTGATTCTGCCGCTCGAACTCAAGTTGTCGCGCGCGGCGCTCGGGCGAGAAGCCAGGGAGGTTCGACAATGAAAAAAATCCGGCTTCCACGGTGAGCGATCCGCAAACGATCGGCTTCACGTCTGCGAGCAGGAGCTGAACCTGCCGCCGGGAAATGCGAAGCATCTCTGACGGCAGTAACGAAAACTGGGTACTCACCGGATTCGCACTCCGCTACTCTGCACATCCACGACTGATCTACGGGACGGCGACGAAGCCGGGTTCGACAACTCACTGACCGCCGCCCTCATAACATTCACCTCCGCTTTACCGTGCGTTGATGACGTTCTTGTCAACGAATGCCTCCAGGTCTGCTTTCCGGAACAGAACTTTGCCGCCCAACTTTATGTACGGAATTTTCCGTTTCAGAACCCACGCGCGTATTGTGCTGATCTTCAGCCGCAGGAATGCGGCTGCTTCCGCCACTTTCATCAGTCCAGATTCCCTAGTCTTGTCAGCGTTTCCGTTGTTCTCCATCCAGTTCTCCTGTTCAGTGCCTCAGATTCCCCTTGACACATTTCCATTATTGGAGATAATTGTGATTTAGTAAATACAAAATAAAGGCTGTGCAGTGAATAATAAAAACAACTCTAGCAAGAAATATTCAAGTGAGGCGAAATGCCTGCTCAGTTTCTATCCTGGGCACAAGCCAATGCCGGACATGGTCGAACAGCCGCAGCAAGATTTTGCCGGCGGCTCAGCATCTTTTCTGATTGCAGGAACATTGGGGGCGGAATGGATTGACCCGAAGCGCTGGAAAGAGGCGCCTCACAAAGTTCTGGCAAATCTACGATCCACACCTCCGATCAGCGAATTCCAAAAGCAGATTCAAGAGTTTCGTGGCGCTGTCACCATCGATCCAAAGGCTGCGAAGGCCTTCATTCAGTCGTATGGAGTTTTCCGTGTTGCGATAGACGAAACGCCCTCGACTGACTCACTTGAAACTGGTGCCTCCTTCGTTGTGAATACCAAGGATATGCAAGAGGCGCAGTCAATCTTAAGAGGAGCATGGGAGGGCGACGAGAATGCCGTAAACGAGATCCGCGAGTATGCGTTTGGATCGATGTCCCTTCGCTTGCCTGCAAACGATAAGAAGCGAAAGGAAAAAGGTGCGATCTTTGAACTTGCTTTCACGAGTCTGTGGAGTCACATCTGTGCACAGTTCTTAGCCGATTTGGCCTCGGAAAGAATAGCCAAATGCCCCAACCCTGATTGTCCGGCTCCGTACTTTATTAAGCACAGACGCAATCAGAGGGTGTGTGAGCTCGGACCTTGCTATGACTGGGTTCAAAGGGGCTACGCCTTGAAATGGTGGAAGAGGGTAGGGACGAAAAGAAGAGCAAAGGAGATTGCAGCTCAACGGAAGGGCTCCTCAAAATGATTTATAAGCGCGGCAAACGTTACTGGTACCGGTTCATGTGGGACGGCGAGCTGATCCGTCGGTCCACCCGGCAGGGCAACGATAAGATTGCGCGCCAAATGGAGTCGGCACACCGGACGGCCCTGGCCACTGGGGAACTTGGAATCCGAAGGAAGAAAAGCGTGCCGACTCTGGCGGAATTCTGCGAGACGCGAGTCATTCCATGGGCCAAAGCCAGTTTTCAAAAGACCACCATGAATAATTGGTACTGGTATCGGACGGGGATTCGCGCGCTTACCGCTTACAAGAAGCTTGCGTCCGCGAAGCTCGACGACATCGGCAAGGAACTCGCCGCCGAGTTTGCTTCCCACCGGATCTCCCAAGAAAAGCAAGTGAGCACCGTTAACGGCTCCTTGCGTGTTCTCAGGCGCGTCCTGCGTCTTGCCGCAGAGTGGGGAGTGATCAAGGCCGCTCCCCATATCAGTCTCTTACCCGGAGAAAACCATCGTGAACGCGTCATTGTTCCGGACGAGGAGAAGTTGTATCTCGAGCACGCTTCTGAACTGCTGAAACCAGTTGCGATCGTGCTCATCGATACTGGCCTGCGCCCGGACGAGTGCTACCAGATCGCATGGGAAGACCTGTACTGGGATAGAGGGCCTCACGGCAGGATCTTCGTTCGCCGTGGAAAGACCCGCGCTGCACGTCGGGTTATTCCGATGACACCGAGGGTTCGCTTTGTCCTGGAGACGCGCTGGGAAGTGGCGGGCAAGCCGTCCGATGGATGGGTCTGGCCGGCGCCGACGAAATCCGGCCACATCAACCAGTCGAGCCTCAAGAAGCAGCACGCTCGCGCGTTCCGGCTGGCCAACGAAGAAATCAAAAAGAAAGCGCAGGAGAGCAAGACAAAGCCTTCGCTGCTGAAGCCTTGGGTGCTGTATTCGTTCCGGCATACCTTCTTGACGAGGTTGGGGGAATCAGGCTGCGATGTATGGACACTGGCCCGAATTGCCGGCCACAGCTCGATAGAGGTTTCAATGCGCTATGTCCATCCGTCAGGCAATGCCGTACTCAATGCGATGTCATGCATGGGTGGGCACAATTTTGGGCACAGGGAAAAAATGAAAGAAATCGCGGAAGCCGCAGAACAGCCGGAAACAACTGAAACAGAAGAAGTAATCTGGCGCGCCCGGAGAGATTCGAACTCCCGACCTAATGCTCCGGAGGCATTCGCTCTATCCAGCTGAGCTACGGGCGCGCTGAAAAAATTATACACGCGGTTTAACAGCCCCGTTTTCTGCATCCCGTACCGCTCAAACCGTAAAACAATTTGAATACGAATCGCTTCCGGCGGGCCAGACGGTTGAGATCCTTTGCTGTGCGCTCAGGATTTCGCCTGCGGTCCCACTACGCTCACGCCCGCAAAACGGCTCAAGGTGTGAGCTCCCAGGCAACGCCGCAGCCATATTCACAGCTGCCGCCATTGCCGCCGTGCGAAGTCGTGCCGTACAGATTGCCATTGGCGTCCAAGGTCATGGTGCCAACGGGATTGGATCCGTCAGCGCCACCGGTGAAGTCGTACAAGTCGGTGTACGTCCAGCTTCCATTGTTGCGCGTCAGTTTGAAAACGGAGCCGTCATAATGGGCGCCGTCAAATTCAGCCGTCCCATACAGATCACCCGCCGCATCCATCGTGAGCGCCGAGGAAGATCCTCCTCCTGGGCCGCCAACCAGGCTGTAGACGGGCGTGAAAGTCCAGCCACTGCCGTTGGGACTCAGTTCGTAGACCACCCCTCCGCCGCCCGAGCCTCCGTCGCCGGTCACGCCGTAGAGATTTCCCATCGCGTCCATAACCAGCCCGCCGACCGGTTGATCCCCATCCTGCTGGCCTTGAAACTGATGAAGAGTATTCTCGGTCCATCCCGAGCCGGACGGTACAAGCTGATAAACCGTTCCCAGCGGACAGTCGATGCCCCCGTCACCGGTACCATAAAGGCGACCTGAAGAATCGAAGATCACGCCCGCAAAGGGCGTGGCGCCGTCGGCCCCACAGGTGAAGCGGTAGAGCACGTTGTATGTCCACGCACCGTTGGATGGCGCGAGCTGGAAGACAACGCCACACCCTCCGGTGGCACAAGGTCCAATTCCTCCAGCGGAGGCCGTCCCGTAAATGTTGCCGGCGCGATCGAAGATCAACGGCTCATACCATGGCTCCACGCCCTGACCGTTGTTGTAGGCGCCGAAGGTATAAAGCACCGTCTCGTTCCATGTCCCGGTGGCGTTGCCCAACGCGCGCGCCGGCGGTTGCAGCCGATAGATATTCCCCGTGCCCTCAGCTCCTCCGAACTCGGTGGTGCCGTAGAGGGTGCCATCAGAAGCCACCGTGACATTAGCTTCCGGAGTTTCTCCGTTGTTACCGTTGAAGCGGAAGATCGTGGTGAACACTCCCGCATGCGAAATGCGAAACACCGTGCCGCATCCCTCGAGACAGTTCCCGTTCGCGCCGAAAGAAGTGGTGCCGTAGAGATTGCCGCCTCGATCCAGAGTCAACCCGCTGTTGGGCATGTTGCCATCCTGATGTCCGGTGAACTCATGCAGCACCGTGAAGGTCTGCGCCCATGCCGACGTCGCTGCCGCCAGCGTCATGGCCAGAACAATCGCCGGCACCGAGACTCCGCGTAACAATCTGTAACCCGAATTCAACGTGAAATGCCTCGCCATCATCCCCACGATTTACTCCTCCGCGTGCACTCGCTGAAATCGCCCCAGCACTTTACCCCAACTCGCGTGGAAGTTCCAGCAGGAGACGGCCTTTTCCGCTATCATCACGGGCGAATGCCGAAATACTGCTTTTCGCGCAGGGCGCGATATTCACTTGCATTTCGCGGCGACTAAGGGATAATACGAGCGCTCGGAGGTACTGCCATGAAGCTACGCCGGCTTGGCATTCTCTTCGCGTGTTGCCTGCTTTCTGCCCCTGCCTTCGCGCAAGAGATCTACAACAATGGGCCCATCAACGGTACCACCGACGCGTGGACCATCAACTTCGGTTTCGCCGTCACCGACACCTTCACCGTGTCGAGTGGGAACGGGAATGTGGGTGGCCTCGCCTTTGGAGCGTGGACATTCCCCGGCGATGTTCTCGAATCAGCGGAAGTATCTGTGACCTCGGAAGCCTTCGGCGGCACGACGTATTTTGATCAGGTCGTCAGCTTTGCCCAATCCGCCTGTTCGCTGAATCAGTATGGCTTCGATGTCTGCACGGAGACCGGATTCTTCAACGGGCCTAACCTGGCGAACGGGCTCTACTGGATCGAGTTGCAGAACGCGATCGTCAATGACGGCGATCCCATCTACTGGGACGAGAACTCGGGCGTTGGGTGTACATCGCCGGGCTGCCCATCGATAGCGGAAACGCAATGCATTAACGGTAATCAAGTCGGATGTATCCCTTCGGAATCGTTCACGGTTCTGGGCACGCAGAGCGGCACGGTACCCGAGCCCAGCAGTTTTGTGTTGTTCGGTTCTGGATTTCTTGCGGTCGCAGGGTTCTTGCGTAG
>Ga0335073_10008812_pt1 | contig 14149 bp, 10 predicted proteins | sample Lox_Sample_22_FD_207093 | JGI IMG/M metagenome (GOLD analysis project Ga0335073, IMG submission 207093) | Soil microbial communities from Loxahatchee National Wildlife Refuge, Florida, United States - Lox_Sample_2.2 | ecosystem: Environmental > Terrestrial > Soil > Wetlands | place: USA... | reverse complement strand
CGAAATGACGACTATGGATGATTCGACCGGAATCACGGATTTGACGGTAGCTCCTGACGTCCGCGAAGTTACTTCCGAAGACGGCGCGGTGCTCCTGGATATAGAACAAGGAATCTGCTTCAGCTTGAATCCCGTGGGACTCAAGATCTGGGACTTACTCAAGAAGAAGTCTTCTCTCGATCAGATCGTGGCCGCGCTGGCCGCGGATTTCCCGGTTTCGCGAGATCAACTCCGCTCGGATGCCCGTGAATTCATTGAGTCTCTCAGGACCAAGCAGCTCCTTCGTCGCGCCGGCGAGTCTCGGAAGCCTGGACTCCTGAGGAGTCTATTCCGACGTTTTCACTCAGCCAGAACAGCTCGCGCCTAAATATCACTGCAGCTTGCGGATGATCAGAGGCGGCCAGACGTGGACGACCTGGCCGAGGATCGAGGCCGCACGTGGCATTTTGAAAATCATGACCGGCTGATGCGAAGTCGGATAAGGCACAACGAACAGCGTGTCGCGCGTCAGAAAACACCAGGAACAGGTGTAGCCGTTTTCGTGCCACACAAAGTAAATCGGCCGCTCGCGAATACTCTTCCAATCTTTCATCTCGACCGTGTTGCGTGACTTGTCGATAACGACGACTGAGCCAGGAGGAACCAGCTCTCCCATCGTGTCATCGTGGATTCCAATGACACCGAAACGGTAGATTGTGTCGTCGATCTCCCGGCGCACCGGACCTGGGATTCCTAATTCTTCGGCACTTTCGGTTACCAACCGTGTGCTGTCGAAGCTGACGCTTGTTTCAAACGACAGAGAAAAAGGTCGATCCGTGTCGGTGAAGGACCAGGGTTGTTGAGGAGCCGAAATCGCGGAAGGAGGTGGAAGGAGATGCTGAGCTTCCCCGAGCGCAATGCCAAAGGCATGAAGGACGGCCGGGTAAGGCACCTTGTAGCATTCCGAGAGGCTGGCGACTTCGAAGATGTCGGGAGGTTTGTCTCTATCTTCGATATCGGCGAGCCTGCCACGCCGAATCCGATATCGATCGTTCGATGTTCTGACGGCTAATTCGCTCGTCCAACGCTCGACCCCGACACAAGTGAGGTGGAGGTCCTCACGAAGGCCACGCAGCCAGTTCCCCGGATTTGTCATGGTCTACTCCCGTCGTAACGGAATTGACGGGAGCGCCTCGGCGCGTGCAAGTCGTGCCGAGGGCTCCTAGCAACTGGCTCCCCCCTCGTTTGCGAGCCGTTGATTGACTTCGCGAGACTCAAATCCTTTCAAGGCTGACTTGGCCCGCCAGAAGCCGCTTCCAGACTCAAATGGTCGGCCCTAGTGTAAGGCGGAAATTGACCAAATCAAGCGAAATCGTTTGGCTGTTCGGAAAACCGGACAGACCGGGAATCCGTTCCAAATGCGGCATCCGGGACGCTCCAACGTATTCCGCTCTCGCGTGGGCATCCATAATGCCTTACAACCGGGCGTCACAAAGAAAGTTCCGCCTCCTGCAAGATTTCGTACAGATGTGGCCACGTCTCAAGAACGGACAGAACCGGGAAAGCCGTCCGGCGAGCATGCCAGATTGTTTATGGCCTGTGTTTGCTGCTTCAGTCCCTACTTACAACTTGTTGAGAGCAACGAGATTGGAATTGGCGAGCTCCGTGAAAGGGAGTTCTCTCGCGTTCTGGTAGCGGGGGAACAAGCAGTGCGCGAATCCAATCAGGAAAAAAGTTTCTTTGTGAGCTGAACGAATCGGGCTTACGGTTCAACATCACTTGCTCATCGGTGGGACTGAAGACCGGTTCCCAATACTACGACGTTCTTACGCCAGCATTTTCTCGAGAGCGGATCTATGGCCCAAGTACGAATCGCTCCTCCAATCACACCTGTCGAACCGGTGACCGAGATTCTCCACGGCATTGAGGTTACCGACCCGTATCGCTGGCTTGAGGATCAGAATTCAACACGCACAAGGGAATGGCTCAAAGAGCAGGAGATCTACACACGAGTACATTTCAACGCGATTCCTAATCGAGCGAGCATACGCGCCCGGGTCGAGCAATTGTTGAAGTTGAAGGGCAGCATCTCTGAACCGTGGAACGTTGGCAACCGCTTCCTTCTTCTGAAACGACAGGAGCACTGCGAGCAGCCTGTCATCGTCATGAGAAATGCATTGTTTGGCGAGGATGTGGTCCTGATTGATCCAGCATTGCGGGGTACAGGACCGCAAACCGCGGTATCGATCGTCGCAATTTCCGACGACTGCCGATTGCTGGTCTACGCCGTGCGTCAGGGTGGAACGGATCATTCATCACTGGAGATCTTTGACCTTGAGAGGAATGAAGTACTCCCAGATACGGTGCCCGAAGGATTTTGCACCGGGTTTGCCTTTGCTCCAGACTCCTCAGGGTTCTACTACTCCCACCGCGCAATATACGATGAGCGTCCCGATTATCGCGCGATTCACTGGCACAAGTTAGGGACTGACCGATCAAGGGACCCAGAAATCTTCTTTGCGGGTGAACAAAAGGAACTGTTTGCCGGAGTACTTTGCTCCCGAGAAGCAAGTTTGCTCGCCTACACGGTTTTCACGACCGGGAAGTCGCGTCGGACGTCCGTCTATGTGCACGAGTTGCCGCACGGCAATCATGTACCCAGGCTTGTCCTGAAGGACATCGAGGCCTGCTTCGTTCCGTTCTTTGTCAAAGGTCAGTTGTTTGCTTATACGGATTTCGAGGCGCCGAATTGTCGCATCGTTCGCATTTATATTGATTCCCCTCATCCCAGTAAGTGGCAGAACATCGTTTCGGAGACCACGCAACGAATTCAGCAGTTCGCGGTGGCCGGAGATCAGGTTTTCGTGACCCGCATTGAGCGCTTCGAAACGAAGGTTGAAGCGTATCGCCTGCAGGGAGACCACCAGGGAGAGATTCTCTTTTCAACCTGTGGAAGCATCGATCTGCTGAATCCCACGACCAATTCCGGAAAACTGTTCTACAGCGAGACTTCCGTAACGCGACCGCCCGCGGTGCAATGCTACGACCCATGCCAGAAGAAACTGTTCACCGTGGACGAGGCCAAATATGAACTCGCTCCACATGAAATCGACGTCGAGGAGGTTGAATACCCCTCTCGTGACGGAACTATGGTCCCGATGCTTCTCGCAGCCCGGCAGGATCGAAGACGTTCAGCTCCTCTCCTTACATTCCTGACCGGCTACGGTGGCTTTGGCAGTTGTGTGACGCCGCGATTTACCGCCTTCGCCACGTTCCTTATCGAACAGGGATTCCTATTTGCCGTGCCTGCTCTGCGAGGCGGGTCAGAAGTTGGCGAGGAGTGGCACCGGGCGGGAATGCGCGAGAACCGGCAGAACTCCTTCGACGACTTTATCGCTGCCGCGGAATGGCTCATAGGGGAAGGTCGCTCAAAGGCAAACGGAATCGCAATCGGTGGTGGTTCCAATGCTGGATTGCTGGTCGGCGCTGCCATTACTCGGCGCCCCGATCTGTTCCGTGCCGGGATTTGCCTCGGCCCGTTGCTCGACATGACGAGGTATTACCTGTTCGATCGAGCTTCCTCATGGGCTGAAGAGTATGGCTCTCCTGAGTATGAGCAGGACTTTCACTTCCTGCTGAAATACTCCCCCTACCATCGGGTCGAGGAGGGGGCAAATTACCCTGCCGTGCTGCTCATCTCAGGTGATCGTGACACGCGCTGCAATCCGATGCATGCACGAAAGATGACGGCCCGTTTGCAGGCAGCGAATCGTTCGGAACATCCCGTCTTGCTCGATTACAAACCGGCATGGGGACACACGCCGGTGCAGCCATTCTCGGCCAGGATCGAATCGTTGACCGATCGCCTCGCATTCATCTGCCACGAGCTCGGAGTCACAGTTCAACCCATGAGGTCGGTGTGATGCTGTTCATACAGGCGCTGTGGGCGCTTTTAGCTTACGACGTGATCTGCACCTGTTGCCGCTTCGAGACGATTCATACCATGGTCCGAACGTGGAAAGTTGCGTGCAAGAACGGGATGGCACCCGACGCTCTCGACTGTGTGTGCAATGCGGTGAACTACGCCTGTATCTGGTATCCGAAGCAAGCTCTCTGTCTGCAGCGCTCCTTCGTTACGACTTACCTGCTCCGCAAACGCGGAATCGATGCGCAAATGGTTCTGGGTGCACAGAAGATTCCGTTTCAGGCGCACGCCTGGGTGGAAGTGAATGGCCGCCCCGTGAATGAGCGGTCGGATGTTCAAGCTGTCTATTCCGAATGGGATCGTTGTTAGCAAGAGAATCGTTCGCCGAGGAAATGAAATGAGCGTGCAGGCGGGCATGTGGAATTTCGACGGGAAGCCCGCGGATCGTGGGCTGGTCGAAGCTCTCAGCGCGGCTTTGCAGCAACAGGGGCCGGATGGCGAGTCACTTTACTGTGAAGGGCCTGCCGCGCTGATCTATCGTCCATTCCATACGACTCACGAATCGCGGGGCGAGAAGCAGCCTTATGTTTCGCAGCGGGGCTTTGTAATCACCTGGGATGGGCGGCTCGACAATCGCGAAGAGTTAAGCGGGGAATTTCACAGAGATTTGGAATGCGCGGCCACGGACATCGTCATTGTCGCCTCTGCTTTCGACCGCTGGGAGAGTGATTCTTTTCGGCGTATCGTGGGCGACTGGGCGGTCACCATCTGGCGCCCAGAACAGAAGGAACTGATCTTTGCCTCCGATTTCATGGGAGTACGGCACGTTTTCTACCACTCGATGCCGGATCAAATCCGTTGGTCCAGCGACATCACCCCGCTCGTGCAGCTTGCGGGTATCAAGTTTCATGTTGACGATGAATTCGTAGCTGGATATCTCGCGCACAATCCAGACGGGCCTTCGACGCCATATCGCGAGATTCGCGAAGTCGCGCCCGGGCACTTCGTTTGTGTTCGACCCGGCGAAACGAGAACGGAGCGATTCTGGCGGTTCTCCCCGCGTACAAGAATTCGTTACAAAACTGACGGCGACTACGAAGAACACTTCCGCCAGGTTTTTCGCCGGTCAGTACGCCGCAGGCTGCGTTCTCACTTGCCGATGCTGGCTGAACTCAGCGGGGGGCTAGACTCATCGTCGATCGTCTGCATGGCTGATGACGTTCTCGCCGTTGAAGGGGCGGCTGCTCCGCGCCTCGACACACTCTCCTACTACGACAAGATGGAACCTAAGGGAGACGATTGGTTCTATTTTCAGAAGATCGAGGCCAAGCGGGGCCGGAGCGGGATCCACATTGACTGCAGCAAGATGGCGAAGTCGCGGGCATCACTGGAGTTTCGCGAGTTTTCCCCATTTCCTGGTGCTCTTGGTGTCAGCGACGAACTCTGCGATGAGCGTGCCGATACCGTTCGAAAGGGCGGTTATCGCGTTGTCCTTTCCGGGCTCGGTGGCGATGAGTTCATGGGAGGTATTCCTGATCCGCGCGCGCAGTTAGGTGATCTCATTCTGCAAGGGCGGTTGTTTCGCCTTGCCGGTTTGCTGGCGGCCTGGAGCTTGGTCAAGCGGCGGCCTTGGATGCATCTTTTATGGGATTCCGCAGTCGATGCGTTGCCACCCGCGTTCGCTCAGTATCTTGTCCCAGAAGGAAAGATCGAGACCTGGTACAGGAAGGATTTCGCAAGGCGCACAAGGCTTCGGTATCGCCAGAGCGCTGTGAGAGAGACGTTTGGGTTCTGGCTGCCAACGCGGCGTTCCATCATCGGCGGCGTCCAGGCGATGGCCTATAACCTATCAAAAATGGCTGCACCGACGGGGGTCCTCGAAGAGACGACATATCCCTACCTTGATCAGGACTTGATCGAGTTCGTTCTTGCTACGCCTGCCGATCAGTGGCTGCGGCCGGGAGAACGGCGTTCTCTTATGCGGCGCGCTCTAGCGAGCCTCGTGCCAGCCGAAATCCTCGCCCGAAAAACAAAGCAGTTTGGCGCGCGCACGCCAGCCGTGATGCTAGATCAGCATAGCGGCGAGATACACGCCGTTTACTACAAGTCGATCAGTTCAAGGCTCGGATATGTGGATGACGCGGAATTACTGAAGACCATGAACGAGGTTCGAGCCGGGAAAACGGTTCCCATCGTCCGCATGCTCTGGACGATTTCACTGGAATTCTGGTTGCGGGACTTGGCGCGGCGGGGATTGCTAGAACTGCCAGCACGGCACGCCGCAGCCATTGGTGGGCCGAAAATACCACTACATTCTATGTCGCGACCATAACAGGCTTCTGCCCGCTCACCGCGGACGGAATATTTCAACCAAGGAGAACCACAATGAACTACAGCAAACCAGAAGTGAACACTCTCGGCGAGGCCGTCAGCGTCATCGAGGCCGTTTCGAGCAAGCCCCCTTTGAACCAATCCGACCCGACCAAAAAAAACATCAATCCAGCGTACGACCTTGACGAGTAGGCCACGCGCAAGCCTCCCGGCGGCGTGCAAGTTACGTCCGCCGGGAGGCTCATCTCCGTAACCACTCGCTGTGTCCTTGCGGTGGGGTTAGCGACTAGCGACAGGCCGGGATGAGGACGCAGAGAACAACAGCCCCGCTGGCAATACTGATTCTGGAGTAATTTCAACAAACAAAGAAGGAAGATTCGCGATGATCTACAGGAAACCGGAAGTGGAGACTTTCAGTGAGGCAGTCCGCGTCATTGAAAACATCATGGCCAAGCCCCCCGCCCTCGTTGCCGAGACCGTCCTTAGGCACGCTAATCCGACTTACGACCTTGACGAGTGAATACTAGCAAGAAAGGTAATGAACGCTTTGCAGAATTCGTGAGACGCCGCATTAGATGCCAGAACCTTCACCGATTAGAGGCAGCCACACGGCTTCTCTGGGCGAGATTGTGCAATTCGTGCCAGCGCTGGTACTGGCCGTCCTTGTCAGGAACAGGGTCCTCCTCGCCTTTAAGCCAGAAGCAGAACCAATCCAGATTACCGCCCTCGGCAATCAGGCGTTCTCGAGGTTTCTGTAATACATGTACTCCATCCTCCATCGTTACCAAGTCCACAGGTCTACCCATAGCCGAAAGTGCCGCAAACCATTCCCACTCTCCCATTAGGGAAGACGGGTTGTGTGCAACAATTCGCATGGGCGTACGCACACGGGCAACAACGAAACTTGGTGAATTCCGAATCCAAGACTTTAGGCCTGGGCCGAACGGTTGTCCTCCATTCACGCCCTCGTAGTTTTCCAAGGATGTTTGATAGCCTTTAGCAAGGATGTATTGGAAATAGCCACCATCGAAGCCATCTTCTACGACAGCAGCCGCAAAGTGATATGTCGAGTGTGTCAAAGTGAACTTAACGTAAAAGCAAGTCCGACTAAACCCGATAATACCCACTCGAGTGCGATCCACAAGTTTCCGAGAATTCAGGTAATCGATCACCCCTTCGTACACCATCATTGCCTGCTGTCCTTCCTGCGGTGTGTTAGCTTCTGTTGTGTGCTCGCCTACTTGCACCACCATGATTCCTTTAGCAGCCAAAGGCTGTGCAGCAAAGCCGGAAGTAGAAGCGACGGGACCATCAAGATAGAACCGCTCTGGTCCCAACACATCATGAGTCTGAATCACCAGCGGGTATCTCCTATTCTTATCGTAATCAATTGGATAAAACAGTTTTGCTGTTAGTTGACGGCTATCTGTTGTCTTAAAGACGATATCTTCAACTTTCCCCAGTTTTACCCGCTTGAAACCAGGGTTAAGATCGAGTAATACTCTTTTGTTGGCCTGGCGCGAGTCGTTCAGGAAAAGTTTCGGTGGCGTCCGGATATCTTCTTCGACAAACACACGAGGCCGGCTCACCTTGGTTGTAGGTTCCTGGGGAAGCCTCCTCCAGCCGTTATCCTGTCTAACCATCACGACCGGTACGACGAATGTGTACGCTCCCGGCTGGCTCTTCATAAAGAATAAGCCGCCGGTCGCCTCATCGAAGCCTTCCAGCCTTAGATTTCCGTCGTTGGTCACCATGGAGAACCTGCCAGTCGACACTGTGATTTCCACAGTAAAGGATGTCGCCCGCCGGATCGCTCTTTCCTCTAGAGTGACATTATTGAGGGGCAGGAAAACTCCCGACAGGAAGAGTCTCTTTCCGTCAGGTGACCAGACTGCGGTGGGCCATGTGTCAGAAGGCGAGTCCAGGAGGCTGCGTGCCTCCCCCGTAGCGATGTTTACCAGCCGATAGTTGAAGCCGGGCGCCCCAAAACTACGAACCTGGGGAGCATAGGCATCCATTTGAGCTTCTCCGCTGCCAGCATCTGTCAAAATCGCAATGAAGCGCCCGTCTGGTGACAAAACCGGTCCATAATCCGGTAGGTCGTCGCGAGCCTGGATGCTGCCGATAACACTAAGCCGTCTCGCAGGGATTCCTTTTGACATAACAAACAACTCGGCGTCTGCAGGGTTTCCTTCAGGATCGTGAAGCCCTAGCACCTCGTAGAGCGACTGTGTGGTAACGGTGACCCCCTGGCGGAAGTTTTCTTTTTTTTCGATTTGGTCGTTTGGAGGCGCCTCGGCCGTGTACGCAATCTCCTTAAGGCCCGGTGTGGTGCTATAGGCGATCAAGCTGGTTGGATGGTCTGTGAGTTTCGCTATCACACGGGAAACAGTGTTAAAGCTGTAGAGTTGCCGCAGTTCGCCTAAGCGTTGCCCCAGGAAAAGAAACGTTTGATTGTCCGCTTCCCAGTGGATCTGTTCAATCGCGGCATGATTGGTTGACGACATCATCAACAATCTTTCCGGTCCCTGAAAGTCCCCGCTGCTGTCTGCGCTCCACATCCAAATGGAATACTCGTTGGTATTTGTTTCCAGATCTCCGCGCTTCAATAAAACCAAAAATCTCTTTCCATTCGGCGAGAACTGGGCGGGCCCGTCAAACAGTGGCAACCCTGTGTCGTAGAAAGGATCGCCCATTGTCGTCATCCCGATAGCATCCCCGACGGTCACGGGCCGCTTTGCCTCTGCCGCCGTCGTCGACTCTGATTGGGTCGCTTGTTGCGCAGCCGCAGGCCTGGACAGTGTGACAAAAGAGCAACTGAAGAGTAATAGAAACAGCACAGACCGTTGGGACACTGACATATTTCCTAACTTTCTTTTTTGTTTCGTTGGAGATATAACCAAACAACAACGATCGGACCAATTTCAAAACAGTAACTTCAGTGCGACTTGAATCGAGCGCGGCCCGCCGATTTGATAGAGGGCACTGAAGGCTCCGCCACCAGAATTACCGGCATTAAGAGTGTTGTTCAGCGTCCCGGGTGACAGTCCAAAGCCAGTCGAGGGACCGCCAAAAGCAGGTGATACGAACGCACCATTTAGCGGGCCAAAATTGGGATGGTTCAGGACATTGAACATTTCCACACGAAACTGCAATTTGAGCGACTCATGGATCAGAAAATCACGATGAACCGAAAAATCCACTTGAGCCGCACCAAACCCTCTCAAAAAGTTACGCGGTACGTCCCCTTGCCGAAGAGGAATAAATGTGGTGGGGTTAAACGGAGGATCCGTGAATGCGGCCGGATTAATTCCCTTACCGCCAGGGCATGGCGAAGCAGCTTGCCCACTCGCCACAAGAGGTTGCACCAGGACCGCTCTACATTGAGCTCCGTAGAGATAGATGGGCTGTCCGGGAACCAGATCGGGCCGAACGTCACCGAAGGCGCCATTCTGAAATTGCGAAAAAGAGAAGTCGGACACATCAACGGGTGGGGCCGAGTGCGCTTGAATAAGGCCCTGGATAGACCAGCCACTCAGTAACGCCTTCTCAACGATCCCGATGTTGGGCACCGGGAGATCATAGGTTAGCCCTGCCGAAAACGCATCGCGTATGTCGAAGTCTGAGGGGCCGCGGTTAATATTGAAATCCATTCCGGGCAGACCCGCATTCGACGCCAGTTCGGCCGAACCAGCGGATCCTGTATCGATTGAGTGTGACCATGTATATGAGCTCAATATCTGAAGCCCGTGGGACAATCGTCGCTGAAACTCAACTTGGAGCGCGTTGTAGTTCGATACAGAAGTGTTATCCACGAATAGGCCGAACACCAATGGGTTCGTTAGTGGGTTAACGACAAATGTCGTCTGCAAAAGATGTCTTCCGGCGGATCCGATGTATGAGGCAGATAGGCTTTGGGATCTCCCTAATGCCTGCTCCAGCGCAATATTCCATTCCAGCGTATAGGGCAGTTTCAGGTTGGGATTAAAGGCATAAACATTCGAGATATCGGGTTGGGGAATCACAGGAGGAGTAGCTTCTGTTGGAGCGTAGGGGAATGTCCCACTGAAAAAATTGAACGCGCCAAACGGAGAAAAAGCCGATCCGACCAGATTTCCCACCTCTGAACTCACGAGGTCATAAAACACTCCGAAACCTCCCCGAAGCACCGAGCCCCACTTTTGATTTTGATCGAGGTGGTAAGCCAGTCCCAGTCTCGGAGCGATGTTTCCGTAAGTCGTTCTAAACGGCGGTGTACCAGCAGGCGCCATCGCCAACTGGGAAAAATCGCTCAAGTTGTAACCAATGACTGCCGGAATGCCCGGCCCCTGAAGAGAGGATGGTGCAAAATCGAGATCCCACCGGATGCCATATGTGGTCGTAAGGCGTGGCGAGGTGTGCCATGTGTCTTGCGCAAAAAGCGACAAATTCAGAAACTGCAGTGTTACATCCGCAAGAGAACCCGTTTCGCCGTAAGAGACATTGCCCGTCTGTGCGGAGGACGCATCTGTGAAGAAGGCACCTTGGATGTACTGAGCCGGAGAAGCAAGCGGCCAGAGACGCCGAAAGTCCAACCCGAACTTAAGCATATGTGAACCCACCTGCACAGGCAGGTTGTCAACCAGATTGAACTGACGTTGAAGATTCCGCAGGCTTTCCCCATCGCGAATTGTGTCCCCATTTGGGTTCAATGAAAAGATTGCAAGGGCGAGGGAGGCATTTTTACCATTGAAAGGAGTGGGAAATGGAAGCGCCGTTAGGGGAACAGCACGTCCAAAGTTATCAAGTGCATTGAAGCTGGAAGAATTCGTGCGGCTGTAATTGAACCGGAGATCATCGACAATCGTTGGCGAGATCGTCCACGTCGCCCCAAGGGTCGCGGTCTGGATATTAATCTGGGATGGTTCAAGAACGCTCAGCGCTTGTCCGCTGAAGCCACGAGTCACCACTTCAGAAGGTGCATAATTGTAACGACCAAACAAGCTTATGTTGTCTTTGAGCTTGTGGTCGATGCGAAGACTGTACGCGTCGAGCGTGGACGGATTCGAGAAGCTCGCGTTAAATTCAGCCGAACCTGTTGTGCCTGCAGGCGGACAGGTCGGATCAGTAGCGGGATTGCACAGAACTTCAGGACCATTGGGGAGTGGAAAAGCGTCCAAATATGGCTGCATTGCTGACAATGCCAACGTACGGACATCGCCCGCGACCGCGCAGCTGCTGTCACAGGGAACGGTGGTCAGTAGAGTTTGCGGTAGTCGTAAACGAAGACCTTCATAGGAAAAGAAGAGGAAAGTTTTGTCCTTCACAATCGGGCCGCTGAAAGTTCCGCCAAAATCGTTCTGACGCTCTTCAGACTTGCGAAGTGAAGGAACATTGATGTAACCGTTAAACCAATTGCCAGCATCCAACGCGTCGTTCCGTAAATAGTCGAATGCAGAACCATGAAACTGATTTGTACCCGAGCGGGTAACAATCGAAATCTGGCCGCCAGGCGTCCGTCCGAATTCCGGGGCATATGTCGATGTCTGGATTCGAAACTCTTGCATCGCGTCCACGGAAACTAGGCTATTTGTTCCGCCTTGGGCACTAAACGAGCCTAGCGTTCCCCCCATGCCGTTCCCACCCGTCGCGGACGCGCCGATGCCGATATTTGCGCTTACTCCATCCACTGTCCAATAATTGGAAGCCGCACGTTGTCCGTTCACGCTGAATTGACCCGAATCAAACGGATTGCTAGGAGTAACTACAACCCCTGGCGTAAGCTCAATCAGTGACTGAAAGCTCCGGCCGTTTAGCGGCAAGTTGTCAGCAAGTTGGCGATCGACTACCGTGCTTACGGTGGCCGACTCTGTGTCAACCGACGGCGCCCCACCTTCGACCGTGATCGACTCAGAGACGGAACCCACCGTCAGTTTGAAATTCTGCTCGAGATGGTCTTGCACGTTTACCGTGAGGCCCGTTGCGTTAACCGTCCGAAATCCAGCGGCGGAAATCTCCATCCGGTAACGCCCTGGCTTGACGCTTGGAAAGGTGTAGAACCCGCTACCGTTCGTGCTCACGCTGGCGGCGGCTTCACGGTCAATGTCCACAAGCTTTACCTGGGCACCCACAATGTTTAGTCCGCCTGAGTCCACGACCTGTCCGGAAACAGTCGCAGTTTCGGATTGTGCCCAGGTAAAGTGAGCGGCGAGGGAGAACAGCAACGACAAGAAGCAAAACTTTCCCAGAACCCCACCAGAGAAACGGAGCATCGGTTTGCATTCCTCTATAAACGTATGCCGACAGAGAGGCGCGTTTTGCCCTTGGGAAAAATTGGGTTCAACCGGCGCAAACGATATAGAGGGAGGGTGATGCAGTGCTGAGATCCGTACGAAGGAATGCAAGAGAGGAGTTTCTTCGAGCACCCCTTCTTGGCGGGAACTCTGTAACCGATATTCCTGTGGGAGAGCACTACCACAGGGTGATGAAGCAACTTGGGCGGCGAAAGCCCCGGAGCAGGGTGTCGCACGCAGACCCTAGCGCCGATCCCCCATCAATGCTTGAGGCGCTTGGATTCAGTCCTCTCGAACTCATGGCTCACTTTTCGTATCAGCGTCGCTGCATCCATCCCGAGTGCTTGTGCAATTTCGAAAATACGGCGCAAACTCGGGTTTATGAGGCCACGTTCAAGTTGACTTATATACGAGATATCGCAGCACAACTGATCAGCGAGTGCGGCTTGAGAGAAACCTTTTCTGATGCGACATTGGGACACGACATTGCCGACCACTCCTTCAAAAGTGTTCATTTTCTGTCGTTGCGAAATACCGATTGGCCGTGCCATATATTTTCATTATAGCAAGATGGTGCTATATTGAAACTACTCAACACCTCCGCATGCTCGATCCGCGCAAAGTCCGTTCGCTCGTGGAGACGTTGGGTTGGCCTAGGACCGCCTTCTTACTCTCGCTAGCGCTTCTCGCCTCGCGAATCGTCACTTTTGAGCAATGCATGATTCTTCTCTTGATTGCGCTGGCGCCCGTATTCTCTAAACGCCCATGAGGGCCCGTCGACAGAGTCAGGAAATGGTTAGCCCGACTCGCGAGGCATGAACGTGCATATCAAGGATGGTTGGGCTTGTCGCCTAGGAAAGCAAAGAGGATCCGCTTTCCGCCCGGCTCCTTTGCCGCCTTGCGAGAGGATTCAACTGTTACGAAAACGGAATTAATTTGCGCCAGAACATTTGGGTTATCGAAGGTCAGCACCCAGCGGCCGTCCTTGGCGTCGTCACTGAGAAACACTCCGAGGCTGCTGATCGGCTTTTCAGCGCCTAGCCGTTCACCCCAAACGCAAAACGAAACCTTCGCGTCCACTTTCCGTGGATCAGCGAGATCGTATGCATAAAAAATCAGTGATTTTCCTTCGGTGTAGAAGATCCGTCCAAAAGCGCGCTGGTTCTTGCCATCGCCGTCCCGGTCGTGTACGTCGATTATGTGGAGATTACGCGCCACCACCAAATCCCGTACATCACTTCCTCTTGCCGCGAGTTCCTCCTGCTGACCGAGGGCAGCCTCCTGGGAAGCAAGCTCATTTCGCAGATTGCGTAACTCGCTTTCTTCTAGGGCAACCAGGGCATCACTCGTGTTCATGTCTGACTTCGATTTCGCTAGGTCTGCTTCGAGCCCGGTGAGCCGGGCCTCCAATTGCGCCTTCTCAGAGCGGATGGTGGCGTTCTCTTGTTCCTCGTGGGCAAGCAGCGAAGCGAGAGAATCCTTAGCCACACCTAACGATTCAAGTTCGGCACGCTGTCTCCGCATCGCGGCTGCCATGGAGGAGATGTCCGCCTCCGCCGAAGCAAGCTTCCGTTGTATTTCCGTGTTTTGGTTCTGGCCTTTTTGCAGAGATGCGTCGCTGCTCGGGGCGCCTACGGGTGGC
>Ga0335073_10008811_pt1 | contig 14149 bp, 13 predicted proteins | sample Lox_Sample_22_FD_207093 | JGI IMG/M metagenome (GOLD analysis project Ga0335073, IMG submission 207093) | Soil microbial communities from Loxahatchee National Wildlife Refuge, Florida, United States - Lox_Sample_2.2 | ecosystem: Environmental > Terrestrial > Soil > Wetlands | place: USA... | reverse complement strand
CTGCTCGTCAACCGCGCTGCGGAGCGCTCGCCGGATGTAGTCGGGCCGATCGCCGTCGTACACCGAGACCAGGAGCGAGAAGGGCTCATGCATGCGCAGGAGGCCTGCCTTCCGTCAGTGGGGGGAGCGCGCAACGCGACAAGGCCGGGCCGCAAGAACGGGCGGTCCGTGCCGGTGCCCGAATGTAGCCAGGCTTGTCGACGGCGCATGGTCCATAGCTTGTACAGTCGCCATCCTTTTGGTGAACGCTACTTTACGATCAGTTTAGGGCGCATAGCTGGCATTACTGTCAGTTGCGAGCCGCCGCAGCCGGTTTCCCGACCGGGTCCCCCGAAGCGCTAGAACGACGAGACGCGAGGTTGCCAGGATGGCAAGGCACGCCGACAGCGAGAACCGCAGCAACCCCGGGTCCGGACCCACGGTGTTCCTGCACATCGGCGAGCCGAAGACCGGCACCACCTTCCTGCAGCACGTCATGTGGAGAAACCGCGTCGAGCTCGCCGCGCAGGGCGTCGTGCTGCCCGGCCACCACCCGCAAGATCACTACCGCGCCAGCCAGGACCTGCGTGGCATACCGAAGCTGGCCTCGGATCCGGCCGGGTCGTGGACAGGCGAATGGGAGATCCTGGCCCGCCAGGCCCAGCAGGCACCCCGGGTCGCGGTGATCTCGCACGAGCTTTTCTCCGCGGCCGACGCAGAGCAGGCCGAGCGCGCGGTGCGGTCCCTGCAGCCGGCCGACGTGCACGTGGTGCTTACCGTGCGGGACATGGCCACGCTGCTGCCCGCGGAGTGGCAGGAGACCGTGAAGCACCGCAACGCCAAGGGCTTCACCGACTGGCTGGGCGACGTGATCGACCGGGAGTCATACTCGGCCGACCGGCGGCAGTGGTGGTTCTGGCGGGTGCACGACACGGTCGCGGTCACCGGCATCTGGGCTCAGTACGTGCCTCCGGAGCGGATTCACGTGATCACGGTCCCGCCGCGGGGGTCCGACAACGCGCTCCTGTGGCAGCGGTTCGCGTCCCTCCTCGACGTCGACCCGGCCAGCGTGGACCTCAGCCGCGCCCGGCCGAACGCCTCGCTTGGCCTGCCCGAGATCGAGTTCCTGCGGCGGCTGAACGAGGTGCTGCCCGAAGAGGTCCCGGACTGGTTCTACATGTGGAGCGTGAAGGAGGGGGTCGCGCACCGGGCCCTGGCCGCACGGCCCCGCCAGGGGCGGCTCGTGATCCCCGCCGACCGCGAGGAATGGGCCGGCAAGCAAGCCGACGTCCTGATCGAGGCGCTGAGCCAGTCCGCCTACGACGTGGTCGGGAGCCTGGACGAGCTGCGGCCAGCGCCGGTCGCCCAGCCGGCGGCGGGGCCAGACGACCAGCCGGCCGAGCTGGTCCTCGACGCCGCCGTGCAAGCCGCGTCGGCCCTGGTCGTCAACCAGTACCACAAGGCCCACCCGGCCGCGAAGCCGCAGCCGAGCCCGGACCAGCAGCGCGGGCTCGTCGCCAGGGTGGAGTCAACGGTGGCGTCCTCGCCGCGCCTGAAGCGCACGGTGCGCGAGCTCAGCAGCCGCTTCCCGCTCGTGCGGCGGATGCGCATCGCGGCCTGGCGCCGGCTGGAGCGCCGCCGGGTCGGCAGGCATGCCTAGCGCTCCCGGCGGCAGCGGCGGGGACCCCGCGACCGCACCGGCCCCGGCGGCCGGCCAGCCGCCCCGGGTGGTCGCGGTCGTGGTCACCTACAACCGGCGGGATCTCCTGCTGGAGGCGCTCGCCGCGGTCCTGGCGCAGACCCGGCCCGCCGACGCCGTGATCGTCGTGGACAACGCCTCGACGGACGGCGCGGCCGCCGCGGTGCGCAGGCAGTTCCCATCGGTCCAGGTGGCCGAGCTGGCCCGCAACACCGGCGGCGCGGGCGGATTCGCCTGCGGCATCGCGCTGGCCCTGGACGGGTCCGCCGACCTCGTCTGGCTCATGGATGACGACACGGTGCCCGAGCCGGGAGCGCTGCAGGCCCTGCTCGAGGCCCGCGAGCGCCATCCCGCCTACCCGGCCCGGCCCCCGGCGCTGCTCGCCAGCCGGGTGGTGTGGACCGACGGCCGCGCCCACCCGATGAACACCCCGCGGGCCAAGCCGTTCGCCGGCCGGGCCGAGCGCGAGGCAGCCGCGGCGGCCGGGTGCGTGCCGATCCGGTCGGCGTCGTTCGTCTCGGTGCTCGTCGACGCGGGCGTCTGCCGGGAGCGTGGCCTGCCGCAGGCGGACTATTTCCTGTGGAACGACGACTTCGAGTTCACCACCCGGGTGCTGCGGGGCAACGTCGGCCTGCTCTGCCCGGCGAGCACCGTGGTACACAAGACCGCGGTCTTCGGCGCCACCGACAGCGACCCCGGCCAGCGCTTCTTCTACGAGGTCAGAAACAAGATCTGGACGCTGAGGACCCGTGCGCCGCTGGCGCCCCTTGAGCGCGTTCTGTACGGGGGCTCCACCCTGCGCCGCTGGGCGCGGACGTTCGCCAAATCGCGGGACCGCCGGGCGCTCGGCCAGTGCCTGGTCAAGGGCGCCGCCGCCGGCGTGCGCACCAGCCCGCGGCCGACCGCCGAAGTGCTCGCCGCCGCCGGCCTGAGGTCTCCCGTGCCGTGACCTAACCGGACACGGCCGCATGGGACAGCTCCGGGTGGCGGTAGAAGTTCGGCGTCTGGTGGATGTCGTCGTAGTACCGGTGGAAGACCGGGGTGGCTGACGCCGCGGCCGGGGGGACGATCCAGGTCCAGTCGGCCGGGCAGGAACGCCCGGCGTTCTCTTCCCTGGCCAGATGAGAGAGGAACCGCACGGACTCGGTGTGATGGTCGGTGATGGTCACGCGAGCAGCGCGGAACGAGGAAAGCACGGCGACGTTCAGCTCCGTCATCGCCTTGTCCTTCCACAGCGTCTGGTTGCTGACCGTGCTCATGCCCATGCCGCTGGCCACGGCCGGAAGCTGGTTGTAGCGGGCGACGTCACCGAGGTTCCTAGAGCCGATCTCGGTGCACATGTACCAGCCGTTGAACGGCGCGGCCGGGTACCGGATGCCGCCCGCCTCGAGGTACATGTCACTGATCACGGGTACCGCGTGCCAGCGCAGCCCCAGGTCGGCGAACCAGCCGAACTCCGGGTGACTGAGCGGCACCTCAAGCACCGCGTCGGCGGGCAGCCGGGCCAGCGCGCGGTGTCCCGAGCCATCCTGGACGATCAGCGGAAGGACGTCGAACCGCCCCGGCGGACGGCCCCCGCCCCAGCCGAGGCCGCTGGCGAGCCGGGTGATGCCGACGTTCAGCGCATCGCCGGTGACCGAGCCGTCGGCCGCCTCGTAGCCGGCGTACCTGATCAGCTGCGGGCTGAGGATCCGCGGGCCGGGCGCGCCCGGCAAGTCCGGGGCGAACACGGTGATCAGCGGGCGGATCCGGCCATCGTTGCTGGCCTCGCGCAGGTGCTTGATGGCCTCGGCGGCAACGTCCCCGGCGGCACCGACGTGCCGGCGATCGCGTAGCTGCAGGCTGCGCCAGTACAGCCGGCCGATGCAGCGTGAGCTGTTCCGCCACGCCGCGCGTGCCGCGAACTCCAGCTCGGCGCGGGTATGCCGGTAGGTGCCTTGCGACTCGATCTCCCGCCGGACCTGCCGCAGCCGCTCCTGCGGCGGCCCTGCCCCCGGGTTCTCGCCATGGAACTGCAGGATGAACCTTTCCGCCTCGGCTAACAGCACCGGGGACGTGCCGGGCGCGGCCGGCCCCTCCGGGGCCTGACCGTAACCGGCAACAGGAGAGACCGCGGAAAGATCCGTCATGGGTAAAGAGCCTCCAGGGCCGGGACGCGCGTCAGAATGCGCGGGCGCATGGACCTGGAAGCGCCGCGCACGGAATGGTCGCTTGGTGTTGCCGCCAGGTGACGGGGCGGGGCGGGAATGCCACGAGAGGGGCCCCTGGCGTCACCACCGATCCTTGCAACCGCCGTCAGCCCGGTCAACGGACACGCCGCTCCCAGCCCGATGATCTTCGGGTTTCAAACCCGCTCATAGCCCTGTGACATGCACATTCGCCGCACATCGCGGGCGCAGGTGGGGGGCACTGGCGCGGCGGAGGCCGGAGGCGCCTCGTCGCGGCGGAGCTAAGAGCGTCCCGGGATCACACCGCGCGCGAGCACTGCACACGTTTACCCGACTCACCCACGCTCTCGGCGAGCGACGAGTTGAGCCGGGCCAGCGCGGCCGCGAGGCCGGCCTGATCGTCGCCGTCCCAGTCGCTCACCAGCGCCTCGATGCACCGCAGCCGCTCCTGCTTCACGTCGGCCATGCAGCGGCGCCCCTCGCTGGTCAGCGTGATGCTCGACGACCGGCCGTCGGCGGGGTCGCGGCTGCGCTCGATCAGCCCGCCGCGCTCCAGCGGAGCGATCTGCCGGGTGACCGTCGACGCGTCCAGGTGCAGGGCCTGGGCCAGCGCGTTGGTGCTTATCGGCCCGAGGTCTTCGAGGACGCGCATCGCGAGGTAGCCAGCCCGGTCCACGCGCACGTACAGCGAGCTGCGCCGGCCAAAGGTCTCGAGGTGACGGACCAGCTTGACGAGCTCGAGCTCGATGGTCCCGATGGCGTCGGTGCCATCTGGCCTGTTATCCACTACGCCGATCAGCTCCGTCGCGGTATGCTAAGCAAGATAGCTGTATGATACATGCGTTTCTGGGCAGAACTTCATGAAAAGCAGTCTGCGGGCAGGCGGACGAGAACGGGCCTTTCGGGAGCGGGGTTAGCGGGGACCATGGTTTTCCTATTGGCCTTGGCTGCTGCCCTCGCTAACGCCCTGACCAGCGTTTTCCAGCGGAAAGGCATCGAGGCGGCGTCTCCCGCCACGACGCTGCGGTTCAGCCTGATCACCTATGCGGTGCGCCGTGGCATCTGGCTCGCCGGGTTCGCGCTGATGATCATCTCGTTTCTGCTCCAGGCCGTAGCCCTGCACCTGGGCAGGCTGTCCGAGGTGCAGCCGATCCTGACCACCGAGCTGGTGTTCCTCGTCATCGTGCTGGTCGCCTGGTTCGGGTTCCGGATGGGCGGGCGCGAATGGACCGGCGTGATCGCTGTGACCGCCGGCCTGGCCGGGTTCCTGGCCTTCGCCGACCCGGTGGAGGGCACGCTGTCCCCGCCGCTGTGGGAGTGGCTCGTCGCCGGCGGGGCCTGTACCGGTGGCATCGTGATCGCGACCGCGCTCGCGCTGCGCGGCCCGCGCTGGTGGCGGGCTGCGATGTTCGGCACCGCGGCGTCGATCAGCTTCGCGTTCACCGCGGCCTGCACGAAGGTGGTGTCCGGGTTCGCCGCGTCCGACTTGGCCGGCCTGTACCGGCACTGGCAGACCTACGCGCTGGCCTGCTTCGGAGCGCTCGCCGTGTTCCTGGCCCAGAACGCGATTCACGCGGGCCCGATCGTCGCTTCGCAGTCCACGATCGTCCTCGTCGACCCCGTGGCGAGCATCCTGCTCGGCGTCGGGCTGTTCGGCGACGACCTGCGGACCAGCGGCGCGTGGGGGCCGCTGGAGGCGCTGTCCCTGCTCGTCATGGTGGCCGGAGCGGTCGTGCTCGCGCACTCACCGCTGGTGGCGGGGCTAAAGGCGGGCAGCGACCAGTACTCCGAGATGCTGTCGCGTCACTCTGGCCCCAGCGGAATGTCCGACGCGACCTGCCCGCCCCCCGCGTAACCCAGGGGGCGGCACGCGACGCTCCCGGCAAGTCAGGTCGGGTCGGGAGCTAGCCGCGCCAGCCGCCTGCCCGCCTCGTGCAGGGTGCCCAGCTTCTTGCTGTAGGAGAACCGGATCTTGGAGCGGCCGAGCTCGCGCCGCGAGTAGAACGACGAGCCCGGCACGCTGGCCACGCCGACCTCGCGGGTGAGCGCGCGCGCCGTCGCGGTGTCGTCGCCCATGCCCAGCACCGACGCGTCGCACATGACGTAGTAGGCGCCGGAGGGCCTGGACGCCGGTTCGAGCCCGGCCGTTGCCAGGATGTCCAGCATGAGGTCGCGGCGCTCGGTGTAGTCGGCGGCGAGCCGCTCGTAATAGGAGCCCGGCAGCCGCAGCGCCACCGCCCCGGCCTCCTGGAACGGCGTCGGCGCCCCGACCGTGACGAAGTCGTGCACCCGGCGGATCGCGTCGGTCAGGTCGGGCGGCGCGATCGCCCAGCCGACCCGCCAGCCGGTGACCGCATAGCTCTTGGACAGGGCGCTGATCGTGATCGTGCGGTCCTCCATGCCCGCGACCGTGGCCATCGGGATGTGCCGCGCGCCGTCGTAGACGATGTGCTCGTAGATCTCGTCGGTGATCGCCAGCACCCCGCGCCGCTGGCACAGCCGGGCTATCGCGGCCAGCTCCTGTTCGCTGAACACCTTGCCGGTCGGGTTGCCCGGCGTGTTGATCACGATCGCGCGGGTTCGGCTGGTGAACGCGGCGGCGAGCTCGGCCTCGTCGAACGACCAGCCGGGCTCGCGCAGGGTGACGTAACGCGGCACCGCACCGGCGATCGCCGCGGCAGCCCCGTAGTTCTCGTAGAACGGCTCGAAGACGATCACTTCCTGGCCGGGGTCGACGCAGCCGACCATCGCGGCGATCATGGCCTCCGTGGCGCCGCAGGTCACGCACACGTTCCGTTCAGGGTCGACGACCATCTCGTAGTGCTGGCGGTACTTGTCCGCGAGCGCCTCACGGATCGAGGCCTGGCCCCACGTGATCGGGTACTGGTTCTGGTCCGCCTCGATTGCGGCGACGGCCGCCCTCTTGACCTCGTCCGGGGCCGGGAAGTCGGGGAATCCCTGGGCCAGGTTGATCGCGTTGTGCTGCAGCGCGAGCCTGGTCATCTCCCTGATCACCGACTCGGTCAGCGACGCTGCGGTGGCCGAGGCCCGCTGCTGCTCGGTCATGCTCCGAACCTTATCCCGCAGGCCGGCCTTGACCGCTGGGCACGCGGCCCGGGAAGATTGTGCAATTGTGCGGTTGGACTGACGGACGGCTTTGGGGGATCCGATGGCACATCCAAACGAGGATCTGCTGCGCGAGGGGTACGCGGCGTTCGGGCGCGGGGATCTCGACGCCCTGCAGAATCAGTTCTTCGCCCCGGACATCACCTGGCACTACCCGGGCAAGAGCCCGTTCGCCGGGGACTACCGCGGCACGGGCGAGGTCGTGGGCTGGCTGATGCGCACGTTCGAGGTAACGGGTGGGACGATCCGCGTCGACCTGAACACCGTGGTGGCCAACGACGACGTCGCGGTGGCGCTGACGACGATCAACGCGCAGCGCGATGGCAAGGCGATCTCGGATGACACCGTGCAGGTGTTCCGGATCCGCGACGGCAAGGCCACCGAGGTCTGGACCTACCCGGCCGACCTGTACGCGAACGACGCGTTCTGGTCGTAGCCGACCGCTAGCTGGGCCCGCCAAGGCGGGCCTGGAGGCGGCGCATGCCGCGCAGCCACCGGTCCCGGTCGCCGGCCCGGCGCTGCTCGTACACGGCCACCTCGGGGTGCGGCAGGATCAGGAAGCGCTCGTCGCCGATGGCCTCGACGACGCACGCGGCGACGTCTTCCGCGGCGAGCACGCCGTCCACCGAGGCCTGCGGAGTGCCCAGGCCGGTCCGCTCCGGCGGCATCTCGCTGACCTCGCGGTGGCTCGTGGCGATCAAGTTCGTGCTCACTGCCTGCGGGCACAGGCACGAGACACGCAGGCCCTGGTCCCCGTAGGTGATGGACAGCCACTCGGCCAGCCCGACCGCGGCGTGCTTGGTCACCGAGTACGGGGCCGAGCCGAGCTCGGTGAGCAGGCCCGCGGCTGACGCGGTGATGACCAGGTAGCCCTCGCCCCTGGACAGCATGCCCGGCAGCAGCGCCCGGGCCGCGTAGACGTGGCTCTGCACGTTGATCGCCCAGATCCGCGACCACGCCTCGTCGGCGACCTCGACGCCGCCGTCCACGATGATCCCCGCGTTGGAGCAGAACAGATCGATGCGCCCGAACGCGTTCTCGGCCCGGCCGACGAGCGCGGTGACGTCGCTCTCCCTGGACATGTCGGCGGGCACGGCCAGGGCGGTGTGACCCGCCGCCTCGACGGCCGCCGCGGTGTCCGCCGCTCCCCCGCCGTCGACGTCCGCCACCACGACGGCCGCGGCGCCGTGGTCGGCGAGGGCGAGGCAGAGCGCCCGCCCGATGCCGCTCGCGCCGCCGGTGACGACCGCGACCTTCCCGTTGATGTCCACGATCAGTGTCCCCTTGCGGTGGCCCGTGCTGCGTGGTCGGCCCACGCGGCGAGGTCGGGATCGGCGGCGAGCAGGCTGGCGTACTTCTTGCGCGCCTCCTCGCGCTTGGCCGGGATGTACTCGGTCGGCCACAGGCCAGGGTGCGGCTCGTAGCCCTTGAGCACGTTGCGGGCCACGGTGACCATGTGCACCTCGTCGACCCCGTCCATGATCGCCATGGTCGGCGCGCTGGCCCACATGGCCTGCAGCGGGGTGAGGTTGGTCGTGCCCAGCGAGCCCATGATGTGCAGCGCCCGGTACGACACCTCGCGCAGGACCTTCGCGGCCGTGTACTTGCACGCCGCGATCTGGGTGCGGGCCTCGCGGGTGCTGGAGTTGTCAATCGTCCAGGCGGTCCACAGCACCAGCAGCCGCAGCATGTTGATCTCGGCGTAGGACTCGGCGATCGCCTCCTGCACCATCTGGTGCTCAGCGATCGTCTTGCCGTGCGACTCCCGGCTGAGCGCACGCTCGCACATGATGTCGAAGGCGAGCTTGACCTGCGCCACGGTGCGCATCGCGTGGTGGATCCTTCCCCCGCCCAGCCGCCGCTGCGCCAGCACCTTGGCGCCGTTCTCGGGCCCGAGCAGGTGGTCGGCCGGGACGCGCACGTCGTTGTAGCGGATGTGGTTGTGCAGCGCGGGATACTCCATGACCTCAACGCCGGGCGCGTCACCTGGCACCACGAACATGCCGTTGGTGCACATCACGAAAATGATGTCGGCCCTGGCTCCGGCGCTGGTGAACCACTTCTCGCCGGTGATGACCCATTCCTCGCCGTCGCGCATCGCGTGCGTGCGGAACAGGTTCGGATCGGAGCCGCCCTGCGGCTCCGTCATCGAGTAAGCCGAGAAGATCTCCTGGTTCATCAGCGGGGGCAGCCAGCGGCGCTTCTGCTCCTCGGTGCCGTGGGCCGCGAGCATCTCCATGTTCCCGGTGTCCGGCGCGGCCGTGCCGAAGATCACCGGCGCGGAGCGGTAGCGGCCCAGGATCTCGTTCAGCAGCGCGAGCTTGAGCTGGCCGAACCCGGGGCCGCCGAGATCCTTGTCGAGGAACAGCGCCCACAGCCCGCGGTCCCTGACCTGCTGCTTGAGCGGGTCGGCGAGCGCCCTGGCCTTCGGGTCACGTGAGTAAGGCGCGCCCGGGAACACCAGGTCGAGCGGCTCGATCTCGGTGCGGCAGAACTGCTCGACCCAGTCGAGCTGCTCCTGAAATTCCGGCTCGGTCGAGAAGTCCCACGCCACAGCGTTCCTCCCAGGCTGGTCGCGTGCTCCGCCTACCGAGCCTACTAGAACGCGATTCTAAAAGCCGTCCCCCGGATTCGCCCGCAGCGCCCAACCTTGCCCGCCGACCCAACTCCCAGGCCCACTTTCCATGATCCGGGGTCCCCTGAAAGCGTGGCGTCTTGGACTGGCGTGCGGGGGCTGTGCATTTTATGGAGTTAGTCGGGCGTTGCCCCATAGGGCGACGGAGCCAGGGAACAGGGAAAAGTCGGTCCCTCCAGTGGTATCAGTCTCCAGGGTTATGACGGTCGCGCCGTTCAGTGCGAGGTGGATCGGTGTTGGGCTGTCCCAAGCCGCGCTGTAGTTGTACTCCCTGTCACCGGGGTTCATGACTACAGTGAACCCGAATTGCTCGCCTTGGTTGAGGTCAACTGCGCCGTCATTGATACCGACTGTTGCGTCAAACCATGAGTAGTGAGCGCCTTTCAGGACGTATTGAATCGACTCTCCATAGTCGGTGCCGTCGTAGCCGATGCTGTTCTGGTAGACCGTGCCCAGCATGGCCCAATGGTTGAGCTCCGGGCTGTCGCTGCCGCCCGTGACCTCGCCGTTCATGCTGGCGAGGTATGCCACGCCGCTGGCCGGGGCAGGTGGCTGTGGGCTGCTAGCTGAGGTGGGATTCGCGCTCGGCTGTCCGTGATCGGCTGGCGATCCCGCTAAGGAACTCGTGGCCCGCGCTGACGGTGCCGTAGAGCCAGGTCCGCTGTAGTGAAGCCAGCCGCTTGCGACGCCACCCACTGCTGCGGCCAGGACGGTTCCGGCGGCACCTATCGTGGCGGCCCATACACGGGTTCGGTCGGGTTTCGGCCGAGCGCCGGCAGCTTTCCTCCGGGGCGGTGGGGGCTTTGGACTGGGTGTAGGTAAGGATCTGTCCTGCCCGGTAGCCATCTGTCCGTTATATCCTTCTTGGGTAATTACCAGGGTACTGGTGATGGATTGTGAGGCCACACGCTACCGGCAGGAGCGTGTGACTCGGGGGCCGTCATTGAAAGTCGGGTCTGCGAGATGCGGTGCAGGCTTATTCCGGCGCAAGGTGATGGGTTGTGAGAGTCGTGTTCACTCATTGCAGCAATGTCGACACCGAGGGATGTTATGTCCGGGAGTGGCCGATGCTGCGATGCGGTAGTCAGCCAGCGGCCTATGGCTTTCCCCATCGAGATCTTGGAAAAGGCTCTCTCGCACGTGGGCCGATGTTGATTTGGGTGGCGCAGCGTCGCCAAGGTCGCGTGGGCTGCTGCACAGAGTGGGCGGATTCGGTGGGGCGGCGTTTGTCGGTGGCGGGTGGTTGGGTTGGGGACGTGGAATTGGTGAAGCCTCGGGCCGTCAAGCCCGGCGATTGCGTCGGGATCGTGTCCACGTCCTCGCCGGTGTCGCCGGAGGAGCTTGACCGACTGGCCGGCTACCTGGAGGACTGCGGCTACCGGGTGCGGCTGGCCGAGGGCGTCGGCGACCGGGCGGGGCATCTCGCCGGGACCGCGGCACGGCGCGCGGCGGGCGTAATGAGCATGTTCGCCGACCCCGACGTCGCCCTGGTGCTCCCCGCGACCGGCGGCACCGGCGCGAGTCACGTCGTCGACCTGCTCGACTACGGCCTGATCCGCGCCAACCCGAAGGTGTTCACCGGGTTCAGCGACCCGAGCAGCCTCTGCAACGCGATCCTCGCCGGGGCTGGGCTGCCGAACGTGCATGGGGTCACCGGCATCCAGTTCTTCGAGCCGGCGCTCAAGGACGAGTGGACCGAGGCCGAGTTCTGGGCCATGGTGTCGGGCCCGATCGCCGGGCGGGAGCTAGCCGGGGGCGACTGGCACGCGTACCGCGCGACGGCGCCCGTGGTGTCCGGCCCGGTCGTCGGCGGGACCCTGCCGAGCTTCCGTGCTCTGGTCGGCACCCGCTGGATGCCGTCCACCACAGCGGCGATCCTGGTGATCGAGGCGTTCCTGGACACGTTCGACGACGTCGACCGCGCGCTGACGCACCTGAAACTGGCCGGGGTATTCGACGGCATCGCCGCGCTCGTGATCGGCGCACCCGCCAACTGGGAGCGCGAGGACGCGCCGGACGCCGGCACCGACGAGCTGATCCTGCGCTGCGTCCCGGATCAGGGCTTCCCGGTGATCACCAACGTTGGCCTCGGCCACGCGGCGCGGAAAATCCAGCTGCCGCTTGGCTGCCGCGTCGAGTTCGACCTGAGCGGCGGCCGCCAGGTGCTGCGGTACCTCGAGGACCTCGTCGCAGTGTGAGCCGCTCAGGCACCGAGCCTGCGGCCGGCTGCGCGGGCTTGCCCGGAAGCCGCCTCCGCCGGCGGCGAGAAGGGCGCCCAGGTACCATCGCCGACGTGGCCGAGACCGGGCGCCTGGCCGAGGACTTCGCGGAGGGCGACTTGATCTTCGTGTCGTCGCCGCTGTACCGCTCGCTGTGCCGGACGGTCGCCGGGGACCGGTTCGTCCTTGATCTGCTCGCGCAGCGGCGGCCCGGCCAGCAGGCGTCGTTCCTGCTGTTCGGCGCGGTCCACTATCTGCTGCTCAGCGGGGCAGCGCACCCGCTCGGCGGCTACTACCCATCGCTGCGCGGCTCAGCGGCCGCCGATCCCGCGGGCGCCGGGCCCGCGCTGCTCGATTTCTGCCGCGCGTTCCGCGCCGACCTGCAGGAACTGATCCGCACCCGGCTCGTGCAGACCAACGTCGTGAAACGGTCGGCGGGGCTCCGGCTCGCGCTGTGGGCCGTCGGGCAGCGCTGCGCTCTGCCGGTGCATCTGGTCGAAGTCGGTGCGAGCGCCGGCATCCACCTGCACGTCGACCGGTACCGCTACGTCGTCGGCGGCCGCACGTTCGGCCGGCCGGGCGCCGCTGTCACGATCGAGACGCAGTGGCGTGGTCCAGGTCAGCCACCGGATCTCGACGACGTGCCGGCGATCGCCAGCAGGACAGGCGTCGACCTGCACCCGGTCCCGGCCACCGACCCTGCCGAGCGGCTCTGGCTCCGGGCGCTGGTCTGGCCGGAGAACCAGCACGCCGCGGACCTGCTGATGGCGGCGCTGGAAAGCGTCGCGGCCGATCCGCCGGCGATCGTGGCCGGCGACGCGATCAGCGTGTGCCCGGAACTGGGCCGGAGCCTGCCGCCGGGCGAGCCGCGCCTGGTGTTTCACGCGGCAACGCGCATGCACGTGCCCCGGGCGCGCCGCGCAGCCTTCGACGCGGCCATCGATTCCATCGCCAGCGGCGGGCCGTTGTTTCACGCCTGGCTGGAGCCGCCGTCGGCGCCGCATCATGGCCTGACTGGCACCGGGGGCGAGATGATGCTGGCCATGCATGGCCCGGGCGACGTCGCCGCGGTGCCGATAGCCCCGGTCGACGGCCACCTGGAGTGGGCAGGCCCCGTTCCCAATACGCTCTAGGCGCCCGTGCCATCGCTGCCGCCCGTTCAGGACGCTGGGCGGTTCGGGACGACAGCCGCCCGGAGTCGCTCGCAGGTGACGCGCCGCAGCGCGGCTCCCCCGTGCGCCACTGGCCCCGCCGGTCCCAGCAACACCGTCGCGGATCCGCTCAGGTATTGATTCCCGCCGCCCAAGCCGCCGACATCGCGAGGCGCTGGCGCGCAGCGGCGTCAGGCCGGTTTGCGCCAGTCGCCCGGGCGCAGCAGGTCCCGCATGCGGGTCAGGGCCGCCGCTGAGTCCATGTGGTGCAGCGACGCAACGGCCGTGACGAGCCCGAAGCTGCCGGCCTCCAGCGGAAGGTGGCGAAAGTCGCCGTGCAGGTACTCGATGCCTGACGCTGGCCCGGCGAGCGAACGGGCAATCGTGATGCTCTGCTCGTCCCGGTCGACGCCCGTCACGTGCGGCACCACTGCGCTCAGCTTGCGGGTGAGCAGCCCGGTGCCGCAGCCGACGTCGAGCGCGCTGTCACAGCGGCTGGGGATCGCGGCCAGGACGACGGGGTGGTAGTGGATGTTGTGGTTCCACTGGTCGGCCACCTCGCCGACGGTAGTCGCTACCGGGCGAGAGCGCCCATCGGATCCCAGGCGGGCAGCACGATCGGCGTGGTGTCCAGCGCGGCACGCAGGTCTTCCGGCAGCGCGTCACGCCGCGCCGCGATCTCGAACACGTACTCGTCGAACCACGAGTCGTTCATCGTGTAGAAGCCGTCCTTGCCCTTATCCGAGCCCCAGCTGTTCTCAACGCGCCACCTGCGGGTCGAGCCGTCGAGCACGTCGACGCCGGTGAACAGCATGGCGTGGGTCATCAGCGTCTCGTGGTAGATGAGGCGGTCGGCCTTGTCGAGGGTGAAGGCCGTGTCGTACACCGAGGACAGGTCGTACAGGCCGGCGTCCCAGATGCCGTATTCGTTGCTCATCATCTTGGAGACGTCGCAGCCGAACCACACCGGTTCGCCCCCCTGCAGCGTCCGCGCCGCGATGTCCTTCATCACCTGCACGTCGACGTTGAGGTAGGTGACCGGCGACGCCCCGAGCACGTTGCCGAGGTACTGGACCGTGAAGGTCCGGCCGGTCGGGCTCGTCGGCCGCGGGTCGTGGACCAGGCACACGTAGTCGTCGATCGGCAGGGTGACGTACCTGGCCGCGAACTCC
>Ga0335073_10008810_pt1 | contig 14150 bp, 10 predicted proteins | sample Lox_Sample_22_FD_207093 | JGI IMG/M metagenome (GOLD analysis project Ga0335073, IMG submission 207093) | Soil microbial communities from Loxahatchee National Wildlife Refuge, Florida, United States - Lox_Sample_2.2 | ecosystem: Environmental > Terrestrial > Soil > Wetlands | place: USA... | reverse complement strand
GACATCATCCGGGTCGAGCGGGACCCGGCTGGTGTCGGCAAGCTGACACAAATCGTGTCGGGCAGGTGACTGACGGCCGCCTGGCCGGGGCGTCCTGTCACGTGCTCGGCCTGATCCCGGCCGCCGAGAGCGTACGCAACCTGACCGGCTCGTTCCAGCCCACCCTGCTGGCCACCTACCCGAGCTACCTGGCCGAGATGGTCGACGCGGCGGACGGCATGGGCCTTGGTCCCGGCGACTTCCGGCTGCGCCGGATCGACTGCGGCGGGGAAATGCTGTCCGCCGAACTGGCCGCGGCCGCCACCCAGACGTTCGGCGCACCGGTCACCGACGTGTTCGCGATGACCGAGGTGCTCCCGGTGTCCGGCCGGACCTGCTCCCAGGGTCACCTGCACCACGACCTGAACATGGGCTACGTGGAAGTGGTCGACCCCGCCACCGGGCGACAGGTCGCCTCCGGCGACTCCGGCAGCGTCACCATCACGCCGTATTTCCCTTACCGGGAGTGCATGCCGCTGCTGCGCTACGAGACCCGGGACATGGTCCGCCGCTTGGCCGAGGACGACCTGACCTGCGAGCTGGCCGGCATGCCCGCGACTTCGGTCATCCTGGCCAAGGCCGGCCACCCCGGCGCATCCCAGGGCCGCCCGCTCCCAGTGCGCGCCGACCTGCGCGAGCTCACCTTCACTTCTGCTGCTTAGGAGCCATCATGAGCCTTGTCATCTATCAGGCGGCGGTGGTCTGCGCCGGCGCCGTGCTCGCGGTCCTCGCGGCCCTCGTCTTCTTCCAGAACATCCAGCTGCAACGGCCCGCGATAGGAACCTTCAACGGACGCGACGTCATCGTCTTGTTCGTGTTCATCGTGACCCTGCCCATCTTGTACCTGACCGTCCCGCACGCCGTGCTGACCGGCTTCCTGATCCTGACGTTCACCTCGGCGCTGGCCATCGGCTACCGGCCGGTCCTGCCGCGAGCGGCCCTGTGGCTGGCCATTGCCGCGCTGCTGGGGGCCGACATGGCGCTGGCGGCCGTGATGGGGTCGAGCGTGGGCCTGTGGCAGGCCTACTGGATCGTCAACAGCGCAGTGATGATGTTCGGCGTGGCCGCCGTGTCGAACCTGTACATCCAGGGCGGCATGAGGCTCAGCCACGTCGCCTGGTTCGCGCTGGGCCTCGCGGTCTACGACCCGCTGTTCAGCTTCGTGTTCCCGATTACCGACCAGCTGGCCGGCCGGTTCGTCGGCTTCGCCCTCGACCCGTCGATGGGCTTCCGCTTCGGCTCCCACGTCCAGAACATCGGCGTCGGCGACCTGCTGGTCTTCACGCTGTTCGTCCTAGCCGCGTACCGCGGCTACGGCCGCCGTGCCGCCGCCATCTCGGCCGCGGCGGTGGTCGTGATCGGGGGCATCGTGCCGATCACGCTGCCCTCGCTGGTCTCCGGCCTCAACACCGAGGGCGGCTTCGTCATCCCCGTGCAGACGTTCTTCGGGCCGGCTGCCTTCCTGCTCTACCTCTGGTTCCGCCGTCGCGGCGCCGAGGCGCCCCGGTGGCAGCGCCCGGCGCAGGCCGTCCCCAGCCGTCCCCGCCTCGCCCGGGCCACCTGAACCGTCCCCGCCCGGACCAGTGAAGTGCCGCCCTACCGGAAAGCATCGGTAGGGCGGCACTAACGACGACGACGCCGCCCGGGGAAGCCCGGCATTGATAATTGGAGGGTGCGAGAGCTCCCGACCGGGACCGTGACGATGCTCTTCAGCGACATCGAAGGGTCAACGGTGCTCCTGAGCCGCCTGGGCGACCTGTACGGGGAGGCGCTGTCGGCTCAGCGTGCGGTGCTGCGAGCCGCTGTTTCCGATGGCCAGGGCTGGGAGCTGGGGACGGAGGGGGACAGCTTCTTCGTGGTGTTCGAGTCAGCGGCGGAGGCAGTGACTAGCTGCGCAACGGCGCAGCGCTCGCTGGGCGGTTACGACTGGCCGGGTGGCGTCGCCGTCCGGGTCCGGATGGGCCTGCACTCGGGCGAGCCGTCCAGGTACGAAGACGGGTACATCGGGATAGACGTGCACCGGGCGGCACGGATCGCGGCCACGGCACACGGCGGCCAGGTGGTGATGTCCGAGGTGACGTGGCAGCTGGCGCGGCCGGGGCTGCCCGCGGAGCTGTCCGTCCGTGACTTGGGTTTCCACCGGCTGAAGGACATCGACGAACCGGAGCGCCTCTATCAGCTGGCGGGCCCGGGCCTGCCGGAGATCTTCCCGCCGCTGAAAAGCCTCGGCGCCCCGACCAGCCTGCCGGCGTCGACCACGCCGCTGGTGGGCCGGGAGACCGAGCTGGAGGATCTGCGCGCCGCCATATCCCAGCCGGAGGTCCGGCTGGTGACGCTCACCGGCACTGGAGGCGTCGGTAAGACACGGCTGGCCATCGCGGCCGCCGCCTCGCTGGATGCTGCCTTCCCGCAGGGCGTCTACTTCGTGGCTCTGGCCGCCGTCCGCGACGCCGAGGTGATCTGGAAGGTCATCGCCGGCGACCTGGACATGGACGCGGACGGGCCGGCCGCGGTGCTGGAGCAACTGCGTAACCGCCGGACCCTGCTGGTGCTGGACAACCTGGAGCAGTTGGCCGGTGCCGCCAAGGTCGTGGCCCAACTGCTGGCGGCAGCCCCCCACCTGGCGGTCCTGGCTACCTCGCGGGGGCCGCTGCACCTGCAGGGTGAGCATGAGCTGCCGGTGCTGCCGCTGGAGCTACCGCGGGAAGTGACTGTCCAGCAGGTGGCGGCGTCCAGCGCGGTCCGGCTGTTCGTCCAGCAGGCGGATATGGTCCGGCCTGGCTTTGCCGTGACCGCGGCCAACGCGGCCGACGTCGCGGCGATCTGCCAGCGGCTGGACGGGCTGCCGCTGGCGATCGAGCTAGCGGCCTCGCGGGTTCGGCTGCTGTCCCCCAAGGCCCTGCTCGCCCGGCTCGGTCACAGCCTGGCCCTGGCCGCTGCCGATGCCGGGCGGCCATGGCGTCAGCAGACCTTGCGTGCCACCATCGCCTGGAGCTATGACCTGCTGACTCCCCGGTCCGCGGCGGTGCTGCGGCACGCGGGGGTTTTCGTCGGCGGCTGCGACCTGGACGCGCTGGCGGCGGTGGCCTCGTCCGAAGACGACCCGGCCGACCGGACCGATCCGCTGGAGCTGGCCGGCGAGCTGATGGACGTCAGCTTGATCACGGTGACCGAGGGTCCCGACGACGAGCCCCGGGTGCGCCTGCTTGAGACGATTCGGGAGTTCGCGCTCGAGCGCCTGACCGAGGCCGGTGAACTGGACAGTACCCGTCGCCGGCACGCCGAGCATTACGCTGCGCTAGCCGAGCAAGCTCGCGAGCAGCTGGAAGGCCCCGCACAGCTAGCCGTCCTGGACCGGCTGGAAGCTGAGCACGACAACCTGCGAGCCGCCCTGACCTGGTCGCTGGAACCCCAGGCCGCCGATGCCGGGGACGCCGAGCGGGCCGGTCTCGGCCTGCGGCTGGTCCGGGCTATGGTCACGTTCTGGTACCAGCACGGTCATGCCACCGAGGGCAGGCAATGGCTCCAGCGAGCCATCGATCTGGTCTCCGATGACCCCGGAGCGCCGCTGGCCATGGTGGCACACGGACTGGGGATGCTGCTGGCCCAGCAGGGCGAGCTCGACGCGGCGGCGTCGTTGTTCGAGCGGTGCCTGGCCATCTGGCGTGACTCGGGCGATCGTGACCAGGAGGCTAAGGAGCTCAGCAGCCTGGGCATCACCTATGGCTACCTCGGCAAGCTGGAGGCCGCCCGTTCTCTGCTGGAGGACAGCGCCGCCGTCTCCCGCGAAATCGGCAGCGACCTCCGGCTCGCTACGGCCCTGACGAACCTGGGCCTGGTGGAAACCACCGCGGGCAACCTCGGCCGAGCCGGACAGGTGCTGACCGAAGCGGTCGCGCTGGACCAGAAACACGGTGACCTGCTAGGCCTGTGCATGGACAAGCACGCGCTCACCATGGTCGCCCTGCGGGCGGGCCGGGTCGTCCAGGCCCGTGGCGTGCTGTCCTCCACCCTCGATTTCGTGGTCAGCGCCGGCAACCCCGAGATCCTGGCGACGGCCCTGGAACTAGCCGCCTGCATCGCGGCGGAACTTGGCGAGCTCCCGCGGGCGGCCCGCCTGGCGGGCGCGGCCGAGGCGACAAGGCAGGAGGCGGGCATGCCGATAGTGGACTTCGACGCGGCTATGATCGAGCGGTTCATGGCCCCCGCCCGCGCGACCGTGGCGCGCGGAGAGTGGGATGCTGAGCTTGACGTCGGACGAGCGCTCAGCCAGCACGAGGCAGTCGCGCTTCTGCTGGCCACCGTGGAGTCAGCTTACTGACCGCGTCAGGTGGCCTTGCTAGTTCCCGGCGAACTGGGCGAGAGCCGTCGGCTGCTTGACCGACACGACCCGGTCGTGCACGTCGATCCAGCCGCGTTTCTCGAAACCGCGCAGGGCGGCGTTGACGCTTTGCCTGGTGGCCGCGGCCTGGTGCGCGATTTCTTCCTGGCTCATCTTCAGCCGGATCGTGCCGTCTTCATCCCGGGGCTGGCTCAGCAGTACCTTCGCCACCCGTCGCGGCAGGTCCAGGAACACCAGGTCAGAGGCCCCCTCGGTGAGCCGCCGCAGGATGGCCGCGAGTGACTGGGCTACGGCCAGTGCCGCGGCAGGCACACGGGCGCAGATGTCATGGACCAGCTCTTGCGGGATCAGGAGCAGCTGGCATTCCTCCAGCGTTTCCGCGTCCGCAGACCGGGGGCCGCCATCAACAGCAGCCAGCTCCCCGAACACGCCGCCTGGCTGCACGACGGTCAGGGTCAGCTGGCCGCCGTCCGCGGAGCGGACCACGACCTTGAGCCGACCGGAGAGCACCACGATCACGGTGTCGCCCCGGTCGCCGGCGGTGCACACGACCTGGCCCCGGCGGAAGACCCGCACCCGGGACGCCGCGGCCACGGCATCAAGATCCTCGGCGGGCACCGAACCGAACAGATCGGTCGCACGGAGGATGCGAGTCAACTCTGCGGTGGTCATCGGGTCGTCCTCACCCGCCTGTCATACCTCAGGTGTGCGGGTTTCGTCACGCCCACGGCTCGCGGTGCTGCGGATGGCGGGATGCGTCAGGCGGCGTAGACGGCCAGGGTGGCGACGATCGCGGGGACAACCCGAGGATGAGCATGCCGACCAGGGCGCCGATCGGCCGCCATCGAGCGGGAGACGCCCTCGCGCTCTACCCCCGAAGTCCTGGCCGCCGCCTTCCGCCGCACCGGTGACAAGCTCGGCTATCCGGTCGGCGGCGAGTGGGCGCAGCGGCTGGGCAGCTCAGTCCCGGACTGGCCGGCGTTCCCCGACTCCGCCGACGCGCTGGCTCAGGCGGCTTCGGCGATCTGCTGGAGCACGTCGAAGAACGTCTGCCAGCCGGCGATCGTGGCCTTGCGCTGCTCCTCGGTGAAGTCGGGCGCCTGCTGCGTCATGTGCATGTGCGTGCCGCTCGCGGTCGGCGAGAGCTCGACGGTGATCGCGAGGCGGCTGGGCTCGCCGGGCTGGTCGGTCATGGTGAGCACCAGGCGCTTGTCGGGCACGACCTCCAGGAACTCGCCGGTCCAGTCAATGGTGTTGCCGTCGGGCAGCACCATGGTCGCGGACCAGGCCCGGCCGACGGCCGGCTCGTAGTCCAGGCGGTCGGCCGGGACCTGCACATCCTTGCCGCCGAACCAGCGCGCGAAGTGCTCCGCCGTAGTCCAGGCGGCGAACACCGCGGAGGGCGGCGCGGCGAAGTCCCGGTCGATCTCGAATCCCTCAGGGGTGATTCCGGTCATCGGGTGTCCTCCTTGTTACGAGTCGGCCGGGCCGTCCAGAAGCTCGCCGAGCGCGTCGAAGCTCCCGGCCCAGAACACCCGGTAGTCGCCGATCCAGGCGGACGCATCCTGCAGCGGGCGGGCATTCAGCGTCGCCGGCCGGTACTGGGCATCCCGGCCGCGCGTGACCAGCCCCGCGCTCTCCAGCACCCGCAGGTGCTTCGAGACGGCCGCGAAGCTCATAGCGAACGGCTCCGCCAGCTCGCCGACGCTCGCGGGCCCCTGGGCGAGGCGGGCGAGCATGGCCCGTCTGGTGGGATCAGCGAGCGCCGCGAAGGTGCGGCTCAGGGAGTCGGTGGGCGCCATGATCGATCTTCGGGTCAGCCTTCTTTATTATACCGATCGGTTCTAAACCGATAAGTTGAATAAAGCAGACCGGAAGCGCCGTGTCAAGCGACCGCTGGCCCTCCATGCCCATATCACCCCGCGGAGGGGATGAGGCTCCGCCCCGGTGAGCGGCACACTGGCCCTGGGCTGGCCAGCTGACTTATGCCAGCTGACTTAGGGGAGCACGGTGAGCGAGGCAGACAAGGACCGCGCGGCACAGCCATCGGCGGCAGTTGCCCGCGTGCGGCGGTATGAGCAGAAGCTGCGGCGGTATCAGGAGAAACTCGAGCAGCACCGGCAGGTGGCGTTCCTGCTGCAGGCGGCCCGGCGGTTCAAGGAGATCGAGGGTAAGCACCTGGCCCTGGTGATCTCGGTGAACTTGTTCGTCGCGGTGATCCCGCTGCTGATCATCATCTACGCGTTCGCCGAGGCGTTCAGCCCGCATCGCAGCTTCGGCGGGCTGGTCGTCCGGGACCTGCACCTGACCGGGAGCAGCGCGGTGACCGTCCGGGACGCCTTCACCACCGCCAGTTCGGGCAAGAGCGTGGCGCTGAGCATCAGCCTGATATCCCTGCTGATCACCGGGCTGGACGTCAGCGCCACCGCGCAGCTCGCCTACGCCCGGGCCTTTTCCATGACCCCGCTGCGAGGAGTCCAGAAGTACCTGCGCGGCGCCGGATGGCTGGTCCTGCTGCTGGCGTTCACGGTCGCCGCCCTAGCGCTGCGCGGCCTGGCGGCCGGCCGGCCGTTCTGGGTCACGCTGGTGGTTGTACCGGCGCTGCTGGCGGGGGAGTTCGCGTTCTTCCTCATCACCCCCCGGCTGCTGCTTGACCTGCCGTTCAAGTGGCGCGACCTGGTGCCCGGCGCGGCCGTGTGCACCGTCGCCGCCGTCATCGTGCACGCCGTGACCGTGTTCTTCCTGCGGAACTGGGTCGCCGAGTACGGGCATGCCTACGGCGGCTTCGGCGTCAGCCTGGCGCTGATCGCCGCCATCGGCATCATCGCTTCGTTCTGGGTCTGGATCGCCACGGTCATGAGCGTCTACTGGGAGCACAAGGCCGGACCCGCCGCGGTCGCCGCGATGGAAGAATTGTCCGCCGAGATCAGTGCCCCGGAATCAGGTCAGGACACCTCAGCAGGGAAAGCGGCCCATGACTGACGACGACTCCCGGTCGGGCCGAGGTCCTGCCGACGAGGCTGCAAGCGACACCGGCCGTCTGGCCGTCTACGAAAACAGCACCAGGGAGCCCCTTGACCTGCTGGCCCTGGCCACGCTGTGGCTCGTGGTGGTACCCCCGGGTGACTTCGGGCATAACGTGACGCACATCGTGCTCACCTGGCGACTTGCCCTGTCGGCCGTCTACGGGATCGACATCATCATCCGCAGCGCCCTGGCCCCCCGGCACGTGCACTATGCGCTCACCCATCCGCTCGCCCTCGCCTCGGTCCCCTTCCCGCCGCTGCGCGTGATCTTCAGCCTCCGGCTGGTCCGGTCGATATTCCGGCGCGGGAACCTGCTCCGGTTCCTGGTGGCCGCGACGGTGCTGGTCCTCGACGGCGCGGTCATCGTGTACCTGGTCGAGCGGCACGCTCCCGACTCCAACATCCACACGCTGGGGGACGCGCTGTGGTGGTCGTTCGTTACGGTCACCACCGTGGGCTACGGCGACTTCTTCCCGGTCACCACCGAGGGGCGGATCACCGCGTGCTTCGTCATGGCCACCGGGGTCCTGACGCTGGCGGTGGTCACCGCGCAGGTGGCATCCAGTTTCGTCGCCCAGGGTTCCAGCCGGGCGGCACCGGCACCGGCACCGGCGCCGCAGGACGAAGCGATCCGCCCCGAGGTGACGCTGGCCGAGCTCGACCAGCGGCTAGCCCGGATCGAACGGCTGCTGACCGCTGCTCGTCCGGGAAACGCTCCCGGCGCGGTCGAGGGCGACTGACAGCACTTGGCCGGGTGCTGCGCGGACAGGTCACGGGCCTGGGAGAAAGTGCACGTGACGGTACTTTCCCCAGGACTCGGCCGCATCGTCCCAATGGGGTGATTAGGTGCCGCTTGCGAGGCTGCGGTCAGGAGATGGTCGTCTTAACGCTTGGCCGAGAGGACCACGACCGAGCGAGGGCCGACGGTTACCTGGCCGCCGGCGCTGCGCGCGGACGCTCCGGCGGGGGCGGCGGGGTCGTGGGTGTCGATCTCGGCGTGCCACTGCGCGCCGGGGCGGGTGGGCGGCAGGGTGAAGTCGAGGGGTTCCCACCAGGAGTTCACCAGGACCACGAAGTCATCATCGGCCAGGGGCGTGCCATCCTCGGCGAGGTCGGGATCGTCGGACCCGTCGAGGTAGATGGCGATGGCCCGGGCGTTCGGGTCGCCCCAGTCACCGCCCTCCATCGGCGTCCCGGCGGGGGTGAACCATTGCAGCTCGTTCGCCTCGGCGCCGGCCAGGAAGCGGCGGCGGCGGAAGACCGGGTGCGCCCGCCGGAACGCGATCAGCTTCGTGGCGAAGTCCAGCAGCGCGCTGTCCTGGTTCGCCCAGTCGAACCAGGTGATCTCGTTGTCCTGGCAGTAGGCGTTGTTGTTGCCGCCCTGGGTCCGGCCCAGCTCGTCGCCGCCGAGCAGCAGCGGCACCCCGAAGGACAGCAGCAGCGTGGTGAGCATGGCCCGGCACTGCCGGGCCCGCAGCGCCAGGATGTCCGGGTCGTCGGTGGGGCCTTCGGCGCCGCAGTTCCAGGACCGGTTGTCGCTGGTGCCGTCGTTGTTGTTCTCGCCGTTGGCCTCGTTGTGCTTAGCGTCGTAGGAGACCAGGTCGCGCAGGGTGAACCCGTCGTGGACGGTGATCAGGTTCACCGAGGCGGTGGGTCGGCGCCCCGCCGTGCCGTACAGGTCCGAGGAGCCGGCGAAGCGGGTGGCGAACTCGCCGATGCCGACCGGGGTGCTGCGCCAGAAGTCACGCATGGTGTCCCGGTACTTGCCGTTCCACTCCCGCCACAGCGGCGGGAACCGGCCCAGGTCGTAGCTGTCCATCTGGCCGACGTCCCACGGCTCGGCGACCAGCTTGGCCCGGGACACCACCGGGTCCTGGGACGCCATGTCCAGGAAGGCCGAGACCTTGTCGAAGGCGCCCTCCTGCCGGGCCAGCGTGGGGGCCAGGTCGAACCGGAACCCGTCGGCGTGCATCTCGGTGACCCAGTAGCGCAGCGAGTCCATCATCAGCTGCAGCGTGATCGGGTCGCCGGCGTTGAGGGAGTTACCGCAGCCGGTCGTGTCGATGTAGACGCCGGGGTCGCCCGGCTCGGTCCGGTAGTACGCGGTGTTGTCGAGGCCGCGGAAGCACAGGTGCGGGCCGTCCGGGCCGGCCTCTGCGGTGTGGTTGAACACCACGTCGAGCACCACTTCCAGGCCGGCCCGATGCAGCGCGTCGACCATCGCCTTGAACTCGGCGACCTGGCCGCCGGGCCGGCCCGCCCGGACCGCGGCGGAGTAGCTGTTGTGCGGCGCGAGGTAGCCGATGGTGTTGTAGCCCCAGTAGTTGGTCAGGCCCCGGCCGATCAGGAAGGACTCGGGCACGTTCTGGTGCACCGGGAGCAGTTCGACGGTGGTGACGCCCAGGCCGGTCAGGTGCGCGATGGCGGCCTCGTGGCCCAGCCCGGCGTAGGTCCCGCGCAGCTCAGGAGGGACGCCCGGGTGCCGCATGGTGAAGCCCTTGACGTGGATCTCGTACAGGACCGTGTCCGAGTAGCGGTACCAGGGCCGCTTCTGGTCCTGCCAGCTGAACGCCGGGTCCACCACCAGGCTCCGCTGGACGTGCCCGGCGGAGTCGAGCATGCTCGGCTTGGCCGGGTCGGTTTCGTCCTGGCCGAGCACCTCGGGCCCGAAGGTGACCGATCCGCTGACCGCCTTGGCGTACGGGTCGAGCAGCAGCTTGGCCGGATTGCACCGCAGCCCCTGGGCCGGATCCCACGGCCCGCTGACCCGGTACCCGTAGGCCTGCCCCGGGCCGGCGCCCGGCACGAACACATGCCAGATGTCAGCGTCGTTGTCCCGCACCGGGACCTGGGTCTCCGCGCCGGCTGCGTCGAACAGGCACAACGTGACGCTCTCGGCGACGGACGAGGCGAGCGCGAAGTTCGTGCCCGCGATGCCGAGGCGCTCACCGGGCGTGGCACCCAGCGGGAACGGCCGGCCGGGCAGCGTCCGGGTGATGCGGTCCTCGGGGGCGACCCGGGCGGCCGGGACCGCGCCCGCCGCGGTGCTGGTGGTCTGGCTGCTGGTCATGGCTGCGCCTTTCTGCTCAGCTCGCGTACGACGTCGCCGATGGCCCGGACCCCGCCGTGGCGGCGCAGGATCAGGTCGGCGATCAGGCCGGTCCAGCCGGTCTGGTGGAAGGCGCCGATCGCGGCGCCGTTGTCGCCGTGGAAGTACTCGCTGAAGATCAGGTTGTCGTGCCAGGCGGGATCGGTCTGCATCTTCTCGGTCCCGCCGAAGCAGGCCCGGCGTCCGTTCTCGTCGCTGGTGAACAGCGAGATCAGCCGGTCCTGCAGGTCGGCGGTGATCCGGTCCATCGGAAGCCGCTGGCCCGACCCGGTCGGGTACTCGATCTCGAAGTCCTCGCCGTAGAACCGGTGGTAGCGCTCGAGTGACTCGATCACGAGGTAGTTGACCGGCATCCAGATCGGGCCGCGCCAGTTGGAGTTGCCGCCGAACATCGACGTGGTCGACTCGGCCGGCTCGTAGTCGATGGACGCCTGGAAGCCCTCAGCGTCGAACCGGTAGGGATGGTCGCGGTGGTAGGCCGACACCGCGCGCAGCCCGTGCGGGGACAGGAACTCGGCTTCGTCGAACAGCTTGGCGAACAGCCGCTCTAGCTGGTCCGGCCGGGCCACCGACAGCAGCGCTCTGCGGCCGGCTCCCTCGCCGCGCACCTGCGGGGTCTCGGTCAGCTTCTCGATGTCCCCGACGCCCTCACGCTCCAGGAAGTGCCTGAACCCCTTGTTCATGGTGATCGCCTGCTGCAGCAAGCTGCCGTCGAGGACCATCGCGGCCAGCACCGGGATGATCCCGACCATGGACCGGGTCTTGACCGGGACGGCATATCCAGACGGGGTGATCAGCCGGTCATAGAAGAACCCGTCGGTGTCGTCCCACAGGCCCTGCGCATCCAGGGCGCCCCGGATGCCGGCGAAGTGCTCCAGGAACTTCAGCACCAGGTCCTGGGCCTGGCGCTGGCCGGACCAGTTCAAGATGGCCGCGATGGAGCCCATCGCCAGCGCGTAGGAGCCCATCCAGCCGGTGGCGTCGGACTGCTCCAGCAGGTACCCGGCGGGCAGGTGGGACCGGTCGATCGGGCCGATGTTGTCCAGGCCGAGGAACCCGCCCTCGAACACGTTGTTGCCCCCAGCGTCTTCCATGTTCACCCACCAGGCGAAGTTGAACATGAGCTTGTCGAACACCCGGGACAGGAAGTCCAGGTCGCGGGCGCCGTCGATGGCGAAGACCTGCAGCGCCGCCCAGGCGTGCACCGGCGGGTTCACGTCGCCGAAGTCCCACTCGTAGGCCGGCAGCGCCCCGTTCGGGTGCTGGAACCACTCCCGGCAGATCAGGATGAGCTGGTACTTGGCGAACGCCGGGTCCAGGTGCGCTAGCGGGACGGTGTGGAAGGCCAGGTCCCAGGCGGCGAACCAGGGATACTCCCACTTGTCGGGCATCGAGATGATGTCGAACCCGTCGAAGTTGCGCCACCGGGAGTTCCGCCCGGTCTTGCGCGACTCGGGGGGTGCCGGCTGGCCCGGGTCGCCGTCCAGCCAGCGGGTGACGTCGTAGTAGAACAGCTGCTTGCTCCACAGCATCCCCGCGCACGCCTGCCGCAGCACCAGGGCCTCATCCGCGGTGGCGCTGGCCGGGGTCAGCTCGGCGTAGAACTCATCCGCCTCGGCCTTGCGCTCGGCCATCACCTGGTCGAACTCGGCACCGAGCGGGTCCGCTGTGGTAGCCGCGGGGCGGCCGCGTCCGCTGGCGGCCGGGCGGAGCCGCAGCCGCAGCTCGGCGGTCTGGCCGGGCTGGACGGTGACCTGGTACCAGAACGCGCACTTGGTCCCGGCGCGTTCCGGGTTGACCGTGGGCGCGCCGTGCACCACGCGGTCGTTGATGCCGTCCTTCGGATACGTGGTGACCGGGGCCGCGCCGTACAGGCGGGCCACGTTGGTCTCGTTCTCGCAGAACAGCAGCTGCGGGTCGGCGCCGTCCGGGCCGGCCCCGCCGCCGAGCTCCATGGTGCCGACGATCGGGTGGTCGATCTCCACCAACCGGTCGCCGGACGCCCGCAACTCCGGCCGGGGCTCGCTATCCCCCCAGGACCAGGTGTTGCGGAACCAGGCCGTGGGCAGCACGTGGACGGTCTCGGCCTCCGGGCCCTGGTTCGTCAGCTGGATGGACATCAGCACATCATCCGGGCCGGCCTTGGCGTAGTGCACCTCGGTGACCCAGTACCGGTCGCCGTCGAACGCCCCGGTATCCAGCAGCTCGTACTCCGGCTGGTACCGGTCCCGGCGGGCGTTGGTCTCGATCAGGTCCTGATACGGGAATGCGCCCTGCGGGTAGTGGTACCGCCACCGGTTCCACGCGTGCGACGGGATCGCGTCCAGGTACCACCAGTACTCCTTCACGTCCTCGCCGTGATTGCCCTGCGGCCCGGTCAGCCCGAACGCCCGCTCCTTCAGGATCGGGTCCCGCCCGTTCCACAGCGCCAGGGAAAGGCACAGCCGCTGCTCGATATCGCAGAACCCGGCCAGGCCGTCCTCCCCCCACCGGTAGGCCCGGGATCGCGCGTGATCGTGGGGCAGGTAATCCCATGCGTTGCCGTCGGCGCTGTAGTCCTCACGGACCGTGCCCCACTGGCGTTCGCTGACATACGGCCCCCACCGGTACCACTCGCCCGCCTGCCGCAGCCCATCCTCCAGTCGGCCGAACCCGGCGACCCGATCACGTTCCGCACCCATCACCACTCCTTAGCTGCACCTTCATGCCGGAAGCTGCGTCGCCGCAGTGAATCGTCAGCACCCTGCGGGGATGCCGTTAGCCGACCGCGGCCGGGGCCCCTGGCATGAGATCGGAGGCAGCGCTGGCGTCCTGCTAGGCAGTTGATTCGGTCCATGCCGCCGGAACCGGCCGATTGCAGATCGGATGACTAGTCAGCTCCTACTTCGCCCGAGTCGCCAGAGCCATGGCTCCGGCCCTCACTGCCACCACGGTCAATCTCCCACCCCCCGGCCACATCGCCCCATCGGGATGAAACGGCAAAGAACCGCTCGTAACGGGCATGGCAGGAAACCGCAACGGCTGCCCCGTGGGTGCCGACCGAGGTCTCCAACCGGGGGCAAGGAGGTGATCCATGGCCGCAGCCGGGCGCAAGCCGCGGCGGCCTCCAGTTCCTCGTCAGTGGCATCCGGGCGGGCCAGCCGCAGGTTGCCACGGATAGTGGCATCGAACAAGTGCAGGTCTTGCGGGCGGACTTCGAGGAGATCACCGGGTGGCAAGGTAAATGACGCGGTCAGTGAATTCATCCATATGAGGTGATGCACCGCCGCGCGGTCCAAAGAGAACCTGATGGTGAAAGCCGGGACGAGCAATTGCTGCCAGAGGCCCGCTTACGGGCAGGCAGTACCCGGTATTCATAACGACTGGAGAAACAGCTTATGACGATCGGTCGGCGCGGCGACCGAAGTAGCGGCGTGAGCAGGTAGCGATGACCTGGAGCCGCCGCTTTCGCATCAGCGAGCACTTCAGAGGAAGTCTGTGGATCGTCCCGCTGATGGGAGCAGTCCTCGGCGCGATCGTCGGCCTGGTCCTCACGGAGATCGACCAGCACCTTAATCTGCCCGACTATTTTCAGTACTCGTCTTCGACGGCAAGCACTGTCCTCAGCGCGATCGTCGGGGCGGCGGCCGCCCTG
>Ga0335073_10008809_pt1 | contig 14150 bp, 15 predicted proteins | sample Lox_Sample_22_FD_207093 | JGI IMG/M metagenome (GOLD analysis project Ga0335073, IMG submission 207093) | Soil microbial communities from Loxahatchee National Wildlife Refuge, Florida, United States - Lox_Sample_2.2 | ecosystem: Environmental > Terrestrial > Soil > Wetlands | place: USA... | reverse complement strand
GCTGGTGCGCAACCCCGGCCTGGCCGACCTGCTGCTCGGCTGGGCCGCCGGGGCGCTGCCCCCGCTGGCGGCGGCCGACGAGAACTGGGCCCGCCGTCTGCGCGAGGAACGCCTGGCCGCCGTGTCCAAATAGGGCGGGGCCCCGGCGGATCAGTACACCAGTGCCTGAGCGCCGTCGGCCATGATCTCGGCCAGGAAGGTGGACGCCCCCGCGATGCGCACCCCGTTGAGCGTGTCGCCGGCCGAGATGTCGCGGCGGGAGGCGCACTGACTGCAGACGGTGACCTTCCCCTCCTCGAGGACCTTGGCCAGCAGCTGCGACAGCGGTGCCGCGTGCGGCAGCGCGACGTCCGCGGCGCGATCCGGCAGCGCGAACCACGCGGCCTCCCCGGTCAGCCACAGCGACACCTGCAGCCCGCTGGCCACCGCCGTCGCGGCCACGGTGAATGCCTGATTGCAGCGTTCCTTGTCGTCCTTGCCCGCGGTGACTTTGACCACAAGGGAGCGGGAGCCCATGCTCGCAGCCTAGTGCGGATCCCCGGAGCGCACACCATCCGCATTGGCGTATCGGGGCCTGTGCCCCTCATACTCGAAGAAGTAACGTTTAGGGAACGGTCGAGAGGGCCACTCCAATTTGGAGGAGGGCGCTTGTGAGGCGGCGACATCTCTGGAGTGTCGCGGCGTTGATCATCGTGGGCCTGGCGGTCGTGGGGTGTGCGGCTCCGCAGTACACGTACGTGACGGACTCCACTGACAACGCCTACTTCAAGGTGCCGCCAAGCTGGCGCCAGGTGAGCCCGTCCAGCCTGCAGCAGGCCGAGGGCGCGCAGAGCCAGGAGGGCACTTATCTGTGGTCCGCGGCCTATGACGACTCGTCGAAACCCTCGGTCGCGCACATATTCTCGGCCACGCCGACGCCGGTCGCCTACTCCAGCGTCGTGGCCCTGTCCTCGGGCGAGCGCAACGACATCTCGTTCAACAGCATGCGGGACCTGTTGCTGCCGGTGACCTCGGCGGCGCGCAAGGCCGCCGCCGCCGACCACGAGGAGCTCTCGGGGTTCGCCTCGCTCAGCGATCAGGTGCTGACCAACAGCAACAACGACCGCGGCATCCGTGAGATCTTCGATTACGACCTCGGCACCACGCTGGAGACCTTCGACCTGACCGTCATGGTGAACAGCCCGACCACCAAGCTCTACTTCCTGCTCGTGCACTGCACGGCGACCTGCTTCGCCGCCAACTACCACCAGATCGAGGCGGTCGTCGGATCGTTCACGGTCGGGGGAGGATCCTGAAATGACAATGGCCAGGGCCGGCGCCGCGGAAGGACTCGGGCGCCCGCGGGATGATGAGCGCAAGACCCGCAAGCCGCTGGCGCTCTGGGACCGGCTGAAGTTCCTTGTGCTGCTCACGCTGGTGTGGTTCATCCTGGTTTGGTCGGTGATGGCGTCCAACCCGCTGATCGGGTTCGCCGACGCGATGCGCATCGAGATCTCCTCCGGCTGGTGGGTCTTCGTCCTGATCGGCCTGGAGCTCATCCGCCAGGTCCACTTCCTGATCAGCGAGCACTGGGCCGGCTACTACCGGTTCTGGACCAGCACGTTCTTCGGCGGCTGGGACCGGATGACCCACCGCAAGCTGTCGTCCTGGACCAGGTTCCGGCTGTGGCGGGTGCTGATCTGGCTGTTCTGGATCGCGGTGATCGCGATCGTGGCCGGCAAGGTGACGCACGCGGCCCCGGTGACCGCGCTGCTGCGCATGCCGTCCTACATCTGGCACGCGCTCCCGTTCATCCTGCAGCTCATGGTCATCCTGCTGTTCGTCGTGCTCCAGTTCGCCGCGATCTTCTTTTTCCTGTCCCGCGGCGGCGTGGACGTGTACTACCCCGACGACATCAAGACCCGCTTCAGCGACGTCTGGGGCCAGGACCACGTGCTGGCGCGGGTCAAGGAGAACATCCTCTACCTCGAGGACCCCGAGCAGATCGAGTCCCGCGGCGGCTACGTGCCCGGCGGCATCCTGCTCTGGGGCCCGCCCGGCACCGGCAAGACGCTGATGGCCGAGGCGGTGGCCGGCGAGACCGGCCGGCCCTACGTGTTCGTGGATCCCGGCGCGTTCATCAACATGTTCATGGGCGTCGGCATCCTGAAGGTGAAATCGCTGTTCCGCAAGCTGCGCCGTCTCGCGCTGCGCTACGGCGGCGTGATCGTCTTCTTCGACGAGGCCGACTCGCTGGGCAGCCGCGGCGCCATGGCCCAGGGCGGCCCGGGCTTCCCCCGCGACACCCCCGCGGCCTGGCAGGCGGGCGGCTGCCACGGCTTCTCCTACCTGTCGCAGGACGTGCAGTGGCGGCTGGCTCAGCGGGCGCTGTCCTCGTCGGCCGGCGAGGAGCCGGACACCAGGCGCAGCAAGCAGATCATGGGCATGGGCATGAACGGCGGGGGCGGCATGGGCACGCTGCAGGCCCTGCTCACCGAGCTGTCCGGGCTGAAGAAGCCGCGGGGCTTCATCAACCGGCACGTCCGGCGGCTGCTCGGCATGCGCCCGAAGCCGCCGCCCAAGTACCGGATCCTGGTCATGATGGCGTCCAACATGCCGGAGTCGCTGGACGAGGCGCTGCTGCGCCCCGGCCGTATCGACCGGATCTACAAGGTTGGCTACCCGTCGAAGGCGGGCCGGGTGCGCACCTACGAGGGCTACCTGGCCAAGGTCCGGCACGAGCTCACCCCGGAGGACGTCGACAAGCTCGCCGTGATCACCCCGTACGCCACCGGCGCCACGATCAAGGACCTGGTCAACGAGGCTCTGATCCAGGCGATCCGGGACGGCCGAGAGGTCATCAGCTGGCGGGACATCATCAAGGCCAAGCAGCTCAAGGAGCTCGGTCCGCCCCAGGACGTGGAGTACATCGAGCGCGAGCGGCACGCGGTCGCGGTCCACGAGGCCTGTCACGCGCTGGTGGCCTACCGCAGCCGCCGGCACATGGAGATCGACATCGCGACGATCGAGAAGGGCAGCGACTACCTCGGGATGGTGGCCAGCATCCCGCCCGAGGACCAGTTCACCCGGTGGCGCAGCGAGTACGAGACCGACATCCTGGTCTCGCTGGCGTCGCTGGCCGGGGAGCGGATGTTCTTCAACAACGACAGCTCATCGGGGGTCTCCGGTGACCTGGAGTCGGCGACCACCGTGGCGTCCTTCATGGAGGGCTTCTGGGGGATGGGGTCGACGGTGTCGTCGTACTCCACGGCCAAGCGGCTGGAGGTCGGCTCGCCCGGCGGCGGGGTGGGCGGCCGGAAGAAGAAGGGCCAGGACCCCGAGGCCGATGTGCGCCGGGCGCTGGCGGACCGGATCGAGGACAGCCTGAACGGCCTGCTCGGACAGGTGGAACAGATCATCTCGGAGAACCGCAGTCAGGTCCTCTCGCTGGCCCACGCGCTGGAGACGCACAAGACGCTGACCGGCGATGACGTGGTCGCGGTGATCGAGCGCACGCAGGGCCCGTTCGTGGACGGCAGGGCCTATGCGGACCTGGGCATGGTCCGGAAGCTTGAGGACTACCACGAGCACGCCGCGGCCGCCCACCGCGAGCACAGCAAGATCGAGCTCAGCATGCCGGAGGTCCCCAAGGCGCTGGTGGCCGCGCCCGGGCACGGGAGCTGGCTGGTGGCGCCGGAAGCCGATCCGCTGGGCGCCGCCGACGGCAACGGGAGCGGCCCGGAGGGCTATGGCAGTGGCCCGGACGGCAGCGCGGGGCCATCCGCCGGCCCCTGACCGGCCGCCGCCGTGCCGAGGTTTCACCGCCTCGCGGTGCTGCGGCGCCTGCCGCATCCCGGCCGGGGCTTCACCCAGGGCCTGGTAGCCGCGGACGCGGTGGTGTGGGAGAGCACCGGCCTGTACGGGCGCTCGACGTTGCGCCGCTATCAGCTCGGCGCGGGCCGGCCGGACGCGGCCGCGGACCTGCCGGCCGATCTGTTCGGCGAGGGCATCTGCCGGGTGGGGGCGCACCTGTGGCAGCTGACCTGGCGGGAGCGGGTCGCCCTGCGCTGGGACCCGCAGAGCCTGGCGCTGCTGGACAAGGTCACCTTCAACCGCGAGGGCTGGGGGATCTGCAACGCCGGCTCGCACGTGCTGACCAGCGACGGGAGCAGCGAGCTGGTCCGGCGCGACCCCGGCACCCTGGCCCCGCTCGACCTGCTCCTTGTGCGCTGCGAGGGGCGGCGGGTCGGCGGCCTGAACGACCTGGAGTGGGCCGAGGGACGGATCTGGGCCAACGTCGCGCCGCTGCCGCTTCTGGTCGGCATCGACCAGGGCGGCGGGGAGGTGACCGACATCGTCGATGCCCGGGCGGCCATGGAGCACCACCGGGGTGACCCGCAGGCGATCCTGAACGGCGTCACCGCGCTCCCCGGGGCGGGCGAGTTCCTGCTCACCGGGAAAGGCTGGCGATCGCTCTACCACGTGCGGCTGGCCGAGGGCCGCGGCTCCAAGCGCCTGGAACGGCTGCTGACCGGCTCCTAGCGCCGGCGCGTACGGGACACTGGTCCCCGGCTCGGCAGGCGGGACTGGTCGCAGGCTTCGGAACCATCCGCCCGGCTGTAGTTATGTGCGGGCCGACACGCCCGGCCGATGGCGGCCGCCGCCGCGGGCCGCGCACATAAACTCCGGGGTATGAAGGGCGAGTTCAGCTGGCTGGTGCTGGTCGTCGCGTTCATGGCGCTCGCGGCGCTCTGCGGAACGCTGATGGTGCGGCTGCTGCGCATCGGCTCGTCGCGCGGGCCGGCCGCCGCGAAGGACACGCCGCGGTGACCGAGGAGGCGGCCCGGCCGGCCGTGCACGAGGCGCTGGCCCCGGTCAGCTTCCTGCTCGGCCGGTGGGAGGGCGCGGGCGTGGTCGGCTACCCGACGATCGAGAGCGCCCAGTTCGGCCAGGAGGTCACGTTCGGCCACAACGGCAAGCCGTTCCTCATCTACTCCAGCCGGACCTGGCTGCTGGACGAGGCGGGGCGGACCGGGAGGCCGTTGTCCCTGGAGACCGGGTTCTGGCGCCCGCAGCCGGACCGCCAGCTGGAAGTGCTGCTTGTGCACCCGACCGGGATCAGCGAGCTCTACCTGGGCGAGGTGACCGGAACCAAGATCGAGATGGCCACCGATGCCGTGCTGCGCAGCGCCACCGCCAAGGAGTACACCGCGGGCCGCCGCCTGTACGGCCTGGTCGAGGGCGACCTCGCCTACGCCTACGACATGGCCGCGATGGGCCAGCCGCTGCAGGCCCACGCCTCGGCACGGCTGAAGCGCGCCGGCCAGCCAAAGTAGCCGCCCGGGCGCAGGGAAGGTGACAGAGAAAATAAGAGCCCCCGGGCGCCTCCCATTGAGGGGACCGGCTGGACAAGGCCGGTCAGCCCGGGGGTCCGGTGTCTGCCGTGTATTAGCCGACCGCCGCCACCGGCGGCGCCCATGTCTGTGGGTAGCTACACGGGACGGCGGCTAGCTGACAGCCACCTCGCGAGTCCGACATCTATGCATACTGTTGGACCACCTCCTTTCCCGCGTTAGCCTGAACGCTATGTCAGAGCGCGCCGACCAGGCAAGCGCGTTTCCTGCGCGGCCTCACTAGACTCGGCTCATGTCTGCGTCCTGGGACGCCGCGCTGCGGGCCAGCGGCCACCGCGTGACCCCCCAGCGCCAGCTTGTTCTCGAGGCGGTGACCAAGCTCGATCACGCCTCGCCGGAGGACATCTTCGCCGAGGTGCACCAGAAGGCCAGCGGGGTCAACGTCTCGACGATCTACCGCACGCTCGAGCTGCTCGAGCAGCTCGGCCTGGTGACCCACACTCACCTGGGCCACGGCGCGCCCCGGTATCACCTGGCGGCCGAGGCGCAGCACGTGCACCTGTTCTGCCGCGAATGCGGCCGGGTGACCGAGGTCGCGCCCGAGGCGGCCCGCCCCCTGGTCGCCGCGCTCGACGAGCAAGTCGGGTTCGAGACCGACGTCAGGCACCTGACGGTATTCGGAAGGTGCCGGGACTGCCGCGCTCCCGCGGACCGCGGCGAGAACACCGCGCGCGCCTAGCCCGCGCCGGTCAACTAGCCTGGCCGGTATGCAGAGTCCAAGTCCGCTGCTGGCCACGCCGGGAGCCGTGCCCGACGCCGGGCCCGACGCCGGGGTCGCCGCCCACTACGGGAACCCGTTCGCCGAGCAGCGCAGCGCCGCCAGCGGCCTGGCCGTCGTCGACCGGTCGCACCGGGACGTGGTCCGGATCGGCGGCCAGGACCGCCTGTCCTGGCTGCACAGCCTCACCACCCAGGATCTCGAGCATCTCGCCCCGGGTGACACCGCCGAGGCGCTGATCCTCAGCCCCCAGGGCCACGTCGAGCACCACCTGATCCTCACCGACGACGGCACGCAGGTGTGGGCCCACGTCGAGCCGGGCACCGCCGGGCCGCTGCTGGAGTTCCTGGAATCGATGCGGTTCATGCTGCGCGTCGAGCCCGCCGACGTTACCGCCGATTACGCCGTGCTGACGTTGCTGGGACCGGACGCCGGCCCGGGCCCGGACGGCCCTCCGGACGCTTCCGCGGTCGCGGCCACGCGGGCGTTCGGCACCGACCTGATCGTGCCAAGGGACCGGCTGGCCGAGGCGGCCGCGAGCCTGCGGGAGCGGGGCGCCGTGCTCGCGGGCATGTGGGCGCACGAGGCGCTGCGAATCGCCGCCCGGCGGCCCAGGTTCGGGCTGGACACCGACCACCGGACGATCCCGCACGAGGTGGGCTGGATCGAGAGCGCCGTGCACCTGTCCAAGGGCTGCTACCGGGGCCAGGAGACGGTCGCGCGGGTGCACAACCTCGGCCACCCGCCCCGCCGCCTGGTCTTCCTGCACCTGGACGGGAGCGAGGACCGGCTGCCCGGGCACGCCGACCCGGTCACGCTGGCCGGCGAGAGCGCCGAGGTCGGTTTCGTCGGCTCGGCCGCGAGGCACTACGAGCTGGGGCCGATCGCCCTGGCGCTCATCAAGCGGACCGTCCCGGTCGAGGCCACGCTGGAGGTCATCGTGCCGCCGGACGCTGGGGCAAATGTCACAGTCACGCTGCGGCGGACACGGGGAGACCTCAGCCGGTCGCGCGAGTAGCCTTTGGCAGGCCGGAACAACGCCGTTCCCGCCCGGTCCAGGAGGTCACATCGCAATGCTGCGCCGCGCGCTGCTGGCTGCGTCGGCCAGCGACCGGGTCCGCCGCCTCGTCACCACCTCCCCGCTGACCCGCGGCGTCGTCGCCAGGTTCGTGGCCGGCGACACCGCCGACGACGCTCTGGCCGCGACGCGCAGGCTGCTGGATGACGGCCTGCTGGTGACCCTCGACTACCTCGGCGAGGACTCGGTGGACCCGCAGAAGGCCGCCGCGGTGACCGACGAGTACGCGCGGCTGCTCCGGCTGCTCGCCGCCGCGGGGATGGCCGGGGGCGGCCGGGCCGAGGTCTCGGTCAAGCCCACCGCGGTCGGCCTTGACCTGCCCGAGCACGGCGAGAAGACCGCCCGCGAGAACATCGCGAGGATCTGCGCCGCGGCCGCCGCGGCCGGCAGCACGGTCACGCTCGACATGGAGGACCACACCAAGGTCGACGCGACGCTGCGGATCCTGGGCCAGCTGCGGACGGACTTTCCCGATCTCGGCTGCGTGATCCAGTCCTACCTGCGCCGCAGCCCGGAGGACTGCCGCGCGCTGGCGATCGCCGGATCGCGGGTCAGGCTGTGCAAGGGCGCCTACAGCGCCGCGCCGGGCGTCGCGTACGCGGCCAGGGCCGAGGTGGACCGGTGCTACGCGCGATGCCTGAGGGTGCTGATGGACGGCCCCGGCTACCCGATGATCGCCACTCATGACCCGCGGCTGATCGCGATCGCCGCGGCGTCCGCCACGCTGTCGGGCCGCCAGGCGGACAGCTTCGAGTACCAGATGCTCTACGGCATCCGCCCCGCCGAGCAGCTGCGGCTTGCCGGGACCGGGTCGCGGATGCGGGTCTACGTTCCGTACGGCAGCGACTGGTACGGCTACCTGATCCGGCGGCTCGCGGAGCGTCCCGCGAACCTGGCCTTCTTCCTGCGCTCGCTCGCCACGCGCGGCTGACCGGCGCCGCTCCCGGTAGGCTCCGTGGGGTGATCGCTGTCCTCGGCACCGGGAAGATGGGCGAGGCGCTGCTGTCCGGGCTGCTGCGGTCCGGGATGGTGGCACCGTCCGGGGTGCTGGCGGCCGTCCGCCGCGACGAACGGGCCCAGCAGCTGCGCGAGGCGTACGGGATCGAGGCCGGCGGCGCCGCGGCCGCCGCCGAGCGCGCCGAGACGCTGGTGATCACGGTCAAGCCGCAGGACATGGACGCGCTTCTGGCAGAGATCACGCCGGTGGTGACCGACGACAAGCTGGTGATCTCGGTCGCCGCCGGCATCACCACCGCGTTCATCGAGAAGCGGCTGGCCGGAGAGATTCCGGTCGTCCGGGTGATGTCCAACACCCCGGTGCTCGTCGACGAGGCGATGAGCGTGATCTCGCCCGGCTCGCACGCCCGGGAGCCTCACCTGCGGCGGGCCGAGGAACTGCTGCGCCCGGTGGGCAAGGTGCTGCGGATCCCCGAATCACAGCAGGACGCCGCCACCGCCCTGTCCGGCAGCGGGCCCGCGTACGTGTACTTCCTGGTCGAGGCCATGGTTGACGCGGGGATCTTGCTCGGCATGCCCCGGAGCACCGCGCTGGAGATGGTCAAGCAGGCCGTGTACGGCGCCGCGACCATGCTGCGCGAATCCGGCGAGCACCCGGTGATCCTGCGCGAGGCCGTCACCTCACCCGGGGGCACCACGATCAACGCGATCAGGGAACTGGAGAAGCACGGCGTCCGGGCCGCGTTCCTGGCCGCGATCGAGGCGGCCAGGGACCGGGGCCGCGAACTCGGCGGCGGCTGAGCGCCGGGCCGTGAAATGGCGGCGCGGCCATAGCGGAATTCACGCCCCGCGCCGGGGTTGCCCTTTTCCGTACAGGACTTACGCTGGAGACGGGCGTGACTGGTGCGCTGAATCTCGCTAGGCGCACGCGGCATGCCGGAAGAGGGCTATCAATGGCAGCAGACGCAACCTCGCTCAGCGACGTCAGGTTCCTGACCGTGGCCGAAGTGGCCACGATCATGCGCGTGTCCAAGATGACCGTTTATCGTCTTGTTCACTCGGGTGAGCTGGAGGCGATCCGGGTTGGCCGCTCGTTCCGGGTGCCGGAGCAGGCGGTCAACCAGTACCTGCGGGACGCTTTCGTCGCGGCGAGCTGACATACGGGGGGCCATCGAGCGCCCGGTCTGGGCAGCCGGATGATGAGACCGGCCGTGGCCGAGGTAACCTGTGGCGTTGGCGTGTGCCCGGTCGCTGCGCGACGGGTGTGCGCGTACGCATGCCCGTAAGCCAGGACGCAGAGCAAGGGTGGACCCGTGGGCTCAGTCATCAAGAAGCGCCGCAAGCGGATGGCCAAGAAGAAGCACCGCAAACTGCTGCGGAAGACGCGCGTTCAGCGCAGGAACAAGAAGTAGGGATACCCCGGGGAGGGGACGTGAGCCAGGCCGTGCCCGACCAAACGGACGGCTGGCCTAAGTGGGTCACCGGCGCCGAGGAGGCGTTCGCGCGCTGGATAGCCGGCGACCATGAGGTCGACGAGTCGGGGTTCGACCCGGAATTCAACGAGAACGTGTTCATGCCGTTGTTCCGGCCCTTGTACCGCTCCTGGTTCCGCGTCCAGATGCGCGGCATCGAGCACGTGCCCGCCTCGGGGCCCGCCCTGGTCGTCGCCAATCACTCGGGCGTGCTCCCGTTCGACGCGCTGATGCTGCAGGCGGGCCTGTTCGACGAGCACCCGCAGCACCGGGTCCTGCGGGTGCTCAGTGCCGATCTCGTCTATGAGGTGCCGTTCCTGTCCGACCTGGCCCGCCGCAGCGGGCACATCAGGGCCGACCCCGAGCGTGCCCAGCAGGTGCTGAGCGCCGGCCATCTCGTCGGCGTGTTCCCGGAGGGCTTCAAGGGGATCGGCAAGCCGTTCAGCGAGCGATACCGGCTGCAGCGGTTCGGCCGGGGCGGGTTCGCCGTGACCGCCCGGCGCGCGGGCGTGCCGATCATCCCGGCCGCGATCGTGGGCGCCGAGGAGATCTACCCGATGATCGGGAACTCCCAGTTCGCGGCCCGTCTGTTCCGGCTTCCGTACTTCCCGGTCACGCCGCTGTTCCCGTGGCTCGGCCCGCTCGGGGCGGTCCCGCTGCCGTCGAACTGGATCATCGAGTTCTGCCCCCCGGTGCCGACCGACTCCGCCAACGGCTCTGGCGACGGTCAGTCGGTCGCCTGCCTCGCGGATCGCGTGCGGGACGTCATCCAGGACAAGCTCGACGAGCTGGTCGCCGCGCGCGGGCCGGCGTTCAGCTAGCGCCGGGCGGCCCGATCGTGGCGGCCTCGGGACCGAATCTCTCGGCGTAGCCGGCGGGCCGCTCCGGGCACGGGCGTGACCGGGGACTCGCGGCTGGCCGGGAGGGCGGGTGCGCGACGGGCCGCTCCGGGCGCGGGCGGGCCGGTCAGCCCGCGGTGCGCCGGCGGTGCACGGCGGCGCCGGCCGCCATCCCGCCCGCGACCGCCCCCGCGCCGGCCGCGATCGGCAGGGCGATCATGGTCGCCCGGCGGCCGGAGCGGAAGTCGTATACGGGCCAGCCGCGCTCCCGCGCCTGCGCGCGCAGGCCGGAATCGGGGTTGATCGCGCACGGGTGGCCGACGAGCGTCAGCATCGGCATGTCGTTGGTCGAGTCGCTGTAGGCGGAACACCGCGCCAGGTCGAGGCCCTCGCGCCGGGCCAGCGCCTCGATCGCGGCGGCCTTGGCCTCGCCGTGCAGCAGACCGCCCACCAGGTGCCCGGTGTAGACGCCGTCGCGGGTCTCCGCGACCGTGCCGAGCGCGCCGGTGAGGCCCAGCCTGCGGGACAGGATGCTGGCCAGTTCCACCGGGGTGGCGGTGACCAGCCACACCCGCTGCCCGGCGCGCAGGTGGCGCTGGGTGAGTTCCCTGGTGCCGGCCCAGATCCGGTCGGCCATGGAGTCGTCGTAGATCTCCTCGCCGAGGCGGACGATGTCCTCCACCTTGTGCCCGGCCACGAAGGCCAGCGCGGCCTCCCTGGCCGCGTCGATGTGGTCGGAGTTCTCCGCGCCGCGGAACCGGAAGGCGACCTGGCCCCAGGTCATCCGGGCCAGGTCGCGCGGGCCGAACATCTTGCGGGCGGCCAGGCCGCGGGCGAAGTGATAGATCGAGGCGCCGCGCATCAGCGTGTTGTCGACGTCGAAGAACGCCCCGGCCTGCGGGTCGGGCACCGGTGCCGGCTGCTCTACCTCTGCGGCCGCCGCGGAGGCCTGGCCGGCCAGCTGCGCCTCTTGTCCGGGAAGCCGTCGGGGCAACCGCCACATGCGACCGAGCCTACCGGCGCGCGCGCTGACCAGGCAGCACCGCGGCGGTCTGGTCGCATCATCGGCGCGCGTCGGGCACCATAGTCAGCAATGTCTCTTCACTTCCTGGCCGGGATCGTCGGCGCGCTCATCGCCGCCGCGGGCACCGGCGTGCTCGGCGCGCGATGCCTGCGGGCGCCGGGCACCGCGCTGATCTCGTTCACGGTGGCGCTGTTCGCGCTGACCGTGTCGCTCGGCGCGCAGGCGCTGGGTTACAAGATCGGCTTCGGGCCGATCGCGTTCCGGGCCATGGAGATCGGCGCCCAGGTCCTCGCGCCGCTCGCGCTGGGGGTGGGCCTGGCCGAGGTCGCGGGCAAGACCATCGTCTCCCGGTTCGCCGCCCGCCTCATCCTGACCGGGCTGGGCGTCGTCGCGCTGGTCATCTTCGCCACCGACCCGCTGAGCGCCGCGACGTTCAGCAAGGCCTGGCCGGCGACCACGGTCTACTACCAGATCGTCCCCAACAAGCTGCTGGAGTACGTGCTGGCTCCGGCGGTGGCGATCGTGGCCCTGGCCGCCATCGCCTCGACCGCGGTCCGGCCGTCGCGCGACCCGGCCTGGCGGGACGCCCTGCCGGCGGCCGGGGCGGCCGGGGTCGCGGCGCTGCTGCTCGCGGTGCCCGGCATGTCCGCCGTGCTCGGCGTGAACGTGCCGGTCGCCTCGCTGTTCACGCCGCTGTGCCTGCTGGCCGCGGCCGCGACCTGGTTCGCGGGCCTGCGGGCCGGCCGGCTCCGCTTCGACCTCATGCGGCAGGAGGCCGGCCGCGCCGGCGCGGCGGACGACTGGGACGCCCGGCCCGCCTGGGCCGGGCCCGGCGCGACCGGGGACTTCGACGCGGTGGCGGACGACGACGAGTTCGGCATCTACCGCAACGGCGCGCACCGGGAACCCGACGACATGGACTACCAGGGGACGGCAGCCTACGGCGGGCAGGGGCCCGGGGGGTACGAGCAGCCCGGGTACCTGGACGAGGATCATCTCTACCGGCCCGAGCCGCCTCGGTATCAGGAGCCCGAGCGCGCGGCATACCACGACGAGGCCGGCGGCTATCCCGGCGAGCCGTACCGCGACGAGCCGTACCGCGACGAGCCGTACCACGAGGATGCCCTCGGCCACCGGGAGCCCGAGCCCGCGGGCGGCCCGGGCCGAGGCCCCAGGGGCGAGCTGTTCGGCCAGATCGCCATCTACACGCTGCTCGAGGACCGGGTGGAGGACTTCGACCGGCTGACCCGGCGGGTGGTCAGGCAGGTCCGTGTGCACGAGCCGGACACGCTGGTCTACATCGTGCACGCGGTGCCGTCGGCGCCGATGCAGCGCATCCTCTACGAGGTCTACGCCGACCGGGAGGGCTACGAGGCGCACAAGCGGCAGCCCTACGTCGCCGAATTCGAGGCCGACCGCAGGCCGTACGTGCTGGCCACGAACATCATCGAGCTCGGCCTGCAGCAGGCCAAGGTCTCGCCGCTGCCGTCGGTCGCCGACCTGCTCAGCGACACCGGGTTCGACCTGCTCAACGACACCGGGTTCGGGCACCCCGGCTATGGCCCCCGCCCGGGCGGGGGTGCCGTCGGCGGCACGGGCGGCGCGCACCGTGCCTGACCCGGCTCCGGGCCACGTCATCACCCTGCTCAGCCGCCCCGGCTGCCACCTGTGCGACGACGCCCGGGCGGTGATCGCCCGCGTCGCCGGGGACCTCGGCGTCACCTGGCAGGAGCGGGACATCACCAGGTCCGATGATGACCTGCGCGCCTACGGCGACATGGTCCCGGTGACCCTGATCGACGGGGTGCAGCATGACTTCTGGCGGGTCAGCGAGCAGCGGCTGCGGGACGCGCTGACAGGCTTGCCCGGGTAGCGCCGGCCGCTCGCACAGGTAAAAAAGCGGCAAAGCACCGGTCAGTGCGCCGAGCCGGGGAACCTCCTGACTTTGTGCAAACGTTCACAAGGGCGTACCGTCGTTCGTGAGCCAGTACGCGGGCAGCAGCGCAGCGGCCGCCCGCGTAGCCGCGGCGTGGACCCCCAGGAGTGCCGGCGCATGTCCCGCAGTTCCGCAAGCGAAAACGGCCATCGCGGCATCCCGGAGGCTACGGTCAACCGGCTTCCGGTCTACCTGAGGGCCCTGTACGCGCTCGCCGACCGTGGCATCGCCACCGTGTCGAGCGAGGAGCTTGCCGCGGCGGCGGGGGTGAATTCCGCGAAGCTCCGCAAGGACCTCTCGCACCTGGGATCGTACGGAACCCGCGGCGTCGGCTATGACGTTGAGTATCTGGTGTACCAGGTCTCCCGTGAGCTCGGGCTCACCCAGGACTGGCCCGTGGTCATCGTCGGCGCGGGCAACCTTGGTCATGCCCTGGCCAACTACGGAGGCTTCGCCTCGCGCGGGTTCCGGGTCGCGGCGATCTTCGACACCGACCCGCTCACCGTGGGCACCGAGATCGCGGACCAGGTGGTCAGGCACGCCGACGAGATCGAGGCCGTCATCGCCAGGTACGGCGTCTCGATCGGCGTGATCGCCACCCCGGCGTCGGCGGCCCAGGCCGTGTGCGAGCGGCTGGTCGCGGCCGGGATCACCAGCATCCTGAACTTCGCGCCGGTGGTGCTCAGCGTGCCGCCCGGGGTCGACGTGCGGAAGGTCGACCTGTCGATCGAGC
>Ga0335073_10008807_pt1 | contig 14150 bp, 13 predicted proteins | sample Lox_Sample_22_FD_207093 | JGI IMG/M metagenome (GOLD analysis project Ga0335073, IMG submission 207093) | Soil microbial communities from Loxahatchee National Wildlife Refuge, Florida, United States - Lox_Sample_2.2 | ecosystem: Environmental > Terrestrial > Soil > Wetlands | place: USA... | reverse complement strand
GCGTGACGCCGTCGCGCAGCAGCGCGGGGACGACCTGGTTGGAGATCAGCAGGTAGTCGGGCCTCTCGTTGGCAAAGGACGGGTCGCCGACCATGAAGTCGTAGAAGCAGGCGGCGTCGTGCGAGAGGTGGATGCGAGCGCCGTATCCCTCGGCAAGTAGGGCGAGCAGCGTCTTGATCCGATCGGGCAGCGGGTTGAAGTGCTCGATGCCGAAGCGATCGCAGCCGAGCCAAGCGCCGCTGTCGGCGATCGCGCGCAGATAGCCGAGGTCGTTGCTGTCGCCGGCGTGGGCGATCACGATCCGCTCCGGATCGACCCCCTGGCCCGTCAACGCCTCGAGCGCATCGATGCCGGTCCGCGCCGCGGCGTTCGTGTGCACCATGATCGGCGCCCCGGTCTCGACGCCCGCCGCCGCGACCGCGGCCAGGATTCGTGGCACGTCGCCGATCACGCCGTGCCTCTCCACCGCGCACTTGATGAAGGCCGCCTTGACCCCGGTGTCGTCGATGCCCTCGGTGATCTCGCGAACGAACAGCTCGGCGATGGCATCAACGCTGCGGTAGGCCAGGAAGTTCGGCAGCTCGAGGAACGCGTAGACGCCGGTGGCGACGATGATGTTCACCTCGACGGCAGCGTTGAGCCTCTGGATGCGAGGGATGTAGCGGCCGAGACCCGGCGCGGTTGGATCGACGATCGTGCAGATGCCCGCGTCCCGGACGGCGCGCAGCTTAGCGACGGCGTCGTCGAGCCGTTCTTGCTCGTTCCAGTAGCCGCGGCCGAACATGTGGCCCCAGTTCTGCAACGCCTCGGGCTGCATGATGAAGATGTGCTCGTGCATCAACGTGGTCCCGAGCCGGCTCGCGTCGACCGGGCCACGGACCGTCTCGACGGTTGACATCGTCTCCCTCCTCTGTGGTTTGCATGGCCTTGGGGCGGGCTCGCCTCCCGCCCGTGGAGCGCCAGACCGCTAGTCCTCGGGGCGGTAACGAAGGCCGTCGAGCGCGATCCGGAGGATGTGCTCAATCTGGCCGGGATCGCTGGCCGGGATCTTCGCGATTCCCATGACCATCTGCATGACCTCGGGAAACTCGACGTCCGCACGGACGACCCCGGCCTCCTGGGCGCGCGCGAGCAATGGCTCGCCCGCGGCATACAGCGAGGTACGGCACATCTGGAAGAGCGGTGCGTCCCGCTCGACGTAGTTGAGCAACTCCCCGGCCAGCGCCTGCTTGGTAGCGAGGTAGGCGATCAGGCTCTCGAACCAATCGTTCAGCGCCTCCCACGGATCGGCGCCCTCGAGTTCGGCGGCTGAGCGGCAGACCTCCTCGACCTCGTTGACGTAGAGAGCCTCCAGTAACGCCTGCCGGTTGGGGAAGTGGCGGTAGAGGGTGCCGATGCCCACCCCCGCGCGGCGAGCGATCTCCTCGAGCGCCGTCGACTCGCCGCCCTCGGCGAAGGCCTCGCGGGCAGCTGCGAGCACCTTCTCGTAGTTGCGCCGTGCATCCGCGCGCTTCGGGCGGGAGATCAGCGTCTCTGCAGTTGCGTCGGTGGTGCTCATGGCGATTTCGGTTGACAAACGGAGGCTGCCTCCGTATATTAGGTGGAGGCTCCCTCCAGATATTTCGGAGGAGGCCTCCATTTTAGCGCCTAATCGAACCCCCACACAAGTCTGGATCCGCATGAACCTCGTCTTTTCACAATTTCCAAGGCGCCGCCGCCAGGCGCCGCCGACAAATCTTCTAAGGCGCCGCCGCCAGGCGCCGCCGACGAACGTTGATTCCTCCGAGAGCCGTCGCTGGACGGCGCTCATGGTCGTTTGCCTGGCGCAGCTGATGATCGTGCTCGACGTCACGATCGTGAACGTCGCGCTCCCGTCGATCCAGCACGACCTCCACTTCAGCCAGTCGAACCTCACCTGGGTCGTCAACGCGTTCCTCGTGACCTTCGGCAGCCTGCTGCTGCTCGCCGGGCGGCTCGGCGACCTCGCCGGACGTAAGCGCGTGTTCCTCAGCGGCCTGGTCACGTTCACCGCCGCCTCCTTCCTGTGCGGCATCGCTCCGAGCCAGGGGTGGCTCATCGCCGCCCGCTTCGTCCAGGGCATCGGCGCCGCCGCGCAGGCCTCGGTGATCCTCGCGATCATCATCAGCCAGTTCTCCGAGCCCAGCGAGCGCACCCGGGCCATGAGCGCGTACGTCTTCGTGTCCGTCGCCGGGGGCTCGCTCGGGCTTCTCGCCGGTGGCGTCCTCACCGAGGTGCTGAGCTGGCACTGGGTCTTCTTCGTCAACCTGCCGATCGGCGTGGCCACCTGGGTCCTCGGGCAGAGGTTCATCGACGCCGACCGCGGGCTCGGGTTCGAGCACGGGGTCGACTGGATCGGCTCCACCCTCGTCACCGCCTCGCTGATGAGCGCCATCTACGCGATCGTTCAGGCGACTGCTCACGGCTGGATCTCCGAGCAGGTGCTCGGGTTCGGCGGACTCGCGATCGTCCTGATGACGGCGTTCCTCGCTCTCGAGGCGAGGATCGAGAACCCGATCATGCCCCTGCGCATCCTCCGTCTGCATGGCCTGATCAACGCCAGCCTCGTCCGGAGCTTTCTCGTCACGGGGATGTACTCGACGTTTTTCCTGGGCTCGTTGTATCTCGAGCACGTCCGCCACTACAGCGCGTTGCAGACGGGCGCGGCTTTCCTGCCCTGGACGCTGACCGTCGCCGTTCTCTCAAGGGGCGTCACCGCGCGTCTGGTCGACCGGTTCGGAACGTTTCCCGTTCTCACCGGGGGCATGGTGAGCGCGGCCGTCGGGCTGATCCTGTTCAGCACCGTCGGCCCCAATACGGCCTTCTTCCCGACGGTCTTCCTCGCCTGCTTCGCGCTCGGCCTCGGCATCGGCAACGCGTTCATGCCCCTGCTGACCATCGCGATGGCGGACGTTCCGCCCGCCGACTCCGGGCTCGGCTCGGGCATCACCAACGTCTCGCAGCAGATCGCCGGCGCGCTCGGACTCGCGGTCCTCAGCACTATCGCGTCCAATCAGACGAAGGGATCGCTGGCCGCTCACCACGGCCTCACCACATCGCTGATCAGCGGCTATCACCTCGCGTTCCTATGCGGGGCCGCGACGATCACCGCCGGGATAGCCCTCGCCTTTGTCCTGCTGCGCTCGCGCGGCGCCCGGCCCGAGCTCCAACTCGCCGCCGAGCCGGACGACATCCCCAGCTTCAACCTCGACATGGAAAGACAAGCTGCATGACTCACATCCATCGGTCCCGTACCCACACCACCACCCAAGCCCAAGCCGGCCGCCGCTCGTCACGCGCCGGGCTGCGATCCGATCGGCGGCCAGACGCCCGTCGCCTCTCTGAGGCCGTCGTGGCCAGCTACATCCACGAGCTCTCGGAGCGGCACCGACGGGAGCGCTCGGTGGCCTCCGCGCTCCCGGCTCGCCGGTAGGCTGGCAACGATCTTCTCGCGCTAGCCGCCCGACGAAGGACACGACCCCGCAGAGGCGCGCTAGCGCGGCACGCCCAGCACGCGGGCGACCGCCTCGGCGCGGTTCGACGAGCGCGTCTTCCTCAGGATCTGCTTGACGTGCCATTTGACCGTCGCCTCGCTGACGAAGAGCCTTCGTGAAATCTCAGCGCTTGTCAGTCCCTCCGCCACGAGACCGAGGATCTCGAGTTGGCGGGATGTGAGCGGTGCGCGCCGTTCCGGTTCGTGACCGGCACCGGTTCGCAGCGCTAGCTCTTGCAGTTCGCTTGCTCGCCGCTCGAGCTCGGAAGACGTGCTTTGCAGCGCCTCCTGAGCCAGCTTGGCATCGGTGATGTCCTGGGCGATCCCCACCACGCGCGTCGGCTCTCCGGCGTCGTCCACGACGACCTCGCCGCGGCTGCGAAGCGTGCGGACTCGGCCATCGGCGCGGACGCCGCGGTATTCAAGGGTGAAAGCTGACCGGTCCGCGATCGCCCGTCGCAGGGTTGCTGACACTCGCCGGCGATCCTCGGGAAAGACACGCTCGTCGGTACCGGTCGCGGCCCCGGGATCGAACTCGTCCCTGGTGATCCCATAAAGCTCGAGCAGCCCGTCGGACCAGCTGACGCGATCGGCGGCCAGGTCCCACTCCCAGCTCCCCATCTGCGCGACACGCTCCGCCTCGGCGAGCTGCTCACGGCTGTGGCGGAGCTCGCGTTCCATGGTCACGCGCTCGGTGACGTCCCGGATGATCGTGCACGTGCGTTTCTCACCACCCGCATCGTGAAAGATCCTCGCGCTCATCTCGACCTCTATTGACGTACCGTCGCCGCGGAGCATTCTCGCGACGCCGCGGGCGTGGCCCGCCCGCTCACGCTCGGCGAGAACCTGCGGCCAGCGCTCATCCCGGAGGTCCGCGAGCCCCTGCCGGCCCAGCGAGCGGATCTCGGCCTCGGTTCGGCCGAGGATCTGACAAGCCGCCGGGTTCGCGGCGAGCACCCTCCCGTCCGGCACCGTGAATAGGACGCCGTCTGGGCTGTTCTCGTACAGGGCCCGGTACGCGACTGAGCCGATCTGCTCGGTTCGGCCGCCGCCCTTATCGACCATCACTACGGATAGTATCGACTATCCCTTCTGGGTGCCCGTCGATCGATTGAATGGGGGCATGAACGACGACGGCGAGCGACGGCCTATCCGGGTGGTCGTAGCTCATGGGTCTTATCTCGTCCGTGAGTTCCTGACCTCCATGTTGGCCAGGACGACGGACGTGGAACAGGCCGCCGTGTGCTCGAACGGAACCGACCTACGACGGGCGATCGGAGTGTGGCTTCCGGACGTGGTGTTGACCGGCATCCGCATGCCACCGTCTCGAGACGGAGACGGAATACAGATCGCCGGCCGCCTCCGTCACACCGCCCCCGAGACCGGCGTCGTCGTGATCGCCGAGCGTGTCGAGCCCGCATCGGTCCTGGCCCTCCTGGATCAGGGAACTCGTCGACGTGCCTACCTGCTGACGGAGCGCATTCGCAGTCTCCAAGAGCTGATCGCCACGATTGAGACCGTCGCCGCCGGTGGCTCGGTTCTCGATCCCCTCGTCGTCGACGCGCTCGTCCAGATCAGGCTGCACGAGTCACGATCGCGACTGTCCGAGCTCACGCCCCGAGAACACGAGGTGCTGGCCAAGATCGCTCTCGGCGAGAGCAACGGTGCCATCGCGCGGTCGCTCTGTCTGACCAAGCGCGCGGTCGAGAAGCACGTCAACTCGATCTTCTCGAAGCTTGATCTCCGCGACCAGGACGACGTAAGCCCGCGCGTCAAAGCGACGCGCATCTTCCTCACCGAGTCCGTAGCGACCGAACTCCTGGACGTCTCAGCGATCGCCAATCATCCGTATGGACCGCCCCCGATCCCCTAGCCCACCGGCGCGGGAAAGCTAATGGCTCGTCAGGACGCGGTCCCGATCGCTCTCATTGCCGGGGCGCGCGTGTGCGCGATATACGCCGCGAGGGCGAGCAGCAGGCTCGGATACACGAGCGCCGCGAGCGGCGCGATGCTCGTCCACGCGGTGACATCGACGGCATAGCTGATTACCCGCTGCGCGCCCCAGAACGGCAGGAGCTTGGCGATCGTCTGCGTGGAGTCGAGGGTCAGCTGGATTCCAACCACTCCAATCAAGATCAGCACCCCCTCGAGTTCGTGCGGCGCCAGGGCGCCGACTGCCAGCCCGAACGGGACGCTGATCGCCGCGACGAGCTCCACCCCGACGCCCAGCATCACGGGGTGCTGTGGTCCGGTGCCGAGGACCATGATCACGCTGAACAGGGTGGATACGGCAAGACCGAACAGCTCGAGGAACAGCAGCCTCCCGAGGAGCAGCTCGAAGGGGCGATATCCGGCGAGCACAAGACGCTGATCTACCGGCCGAGCCGTCAGCGCGGCGAAGATCGACGCTCCGGCGACCGAGAACGCCATTGCGATTCCCCCCGTGACCGCCGCGTGATGAGGCCCCTGGCCCACCGAGCAGACGTAGAACGCGAGCGGGAGTCCGGTCAGGAGTCCCATCGCGACGTGGCGCCTGAGGAGCTCGCGGCCGGTCATCGTGGCCGGCACGATCACGCGCCTGAGTCTCATTGCGCCGTCACCTCGAAGTCTGCCTCGGGCCCGGGGGAATCGCCAACTCGACCACCCGATCGACGAACGTCAGATCCGTGAGCAGGTGCGTGACGACCACCACGCCCAATCCGGCCGCGGACCACCCCGAGACGTGCTCCCAGAAGCTCACGTAAGCGCCGTGGTCAAAGCCTTGATACGGCTCATCCAGCAGCAGCACCCGCACCCCGCCCAGCAGGGCGAGGGCCAGGTTGAGCTTCTGCCGCGCGCCCCCGGATAGATATCGAGTGGGCGAGGAGTCGCCCACCGGAAAGCCAAGCTCGCTGAGCAAGGTGTGACCCTGCTCGCGGACGGCACGCTCCGATAGCCCCAGGGCCGGCGCGAGCAGCAACAGATGCTCGTCAGCATTCAGCAGTTCGAACAGACCCGGGATCTGCGGGCAGTAACCGACACGGCCTTGAACGTGGACGTTGCCCACATCCGGACGGATCAGTCCGGCACAGATCCGCATCAGCGTGCTCTTGCCGGCGCCGTTCTCGCCGACAATCGCCACCACCTCCTTGGCATCGACCGACAGCGATACGCCGTCCAGGACCAGCTTGGAGCCATACGAGTGCCTGATCCCATTTGCCTCCAGGACCGGCACCCCCGGCGCTGCGCCGCAGCTCGCGGTTCGCGCGAGGCGCTCGTCGTCCAACTCGGTGAAAACAGTCATCGATCGAATGCGGTCCCTGCCCGTCACACCCCGGCCGGGACGGGCCCCGGCACTCATCATAGTGCGAGGCGGAGCCTAATTCTCGTCGGTGCCGACGCCGACCGTGACGTGTTCGACGGGAACACTCAGCTCCCGCCGAAGCCGTTCGAGCTCGCCATGCTCCTGCCACGATTCGAGCTCGCGTGGGTGAGTCACGACGACGACCGCATCGGCGCCGAAGTCCCGCAACTCGTCTTCGATCGCGGTGGTCGGATTGGGATCGCCCACTTCTCCGCGCGCGGCGAAACCGCTCTCTTGGGCCCACGCGAGCGACTGGTCGAGCCGCTTGTGCGCCTCCGCGAGCTCGGTATCGACGTCGGAGACGGCGTAGTGAAGGTGCGAGGTGAGTACCGGAGCGAGCACATCAAGCTCCAGGCGCTCCCCCATGTCGGTGAGCCGCTGCCGGAGCTCGTCGCCCGCGAGCGCCTGGTTGGCGACGACCACGATGTGGCGCTTACCGGGCGCACCCCCATGCAGATGAGGCTCGTTCGTGGCATCCGCGAACGGGGTCCGATGCTCGGGGTTGGGCGCGCGCAGGTACGCGATCGCACCAACGACGAGCGCCACGGCGAAGAGCGCGACGCCAACCAGCGGCGTCGTCAGCCAGCCCACCAGAACCGAGACGGCGATGACCGCACAGCCCGCAAATACGAATCTGACCGCCTCGGTCTCTGACCTGACCGGCATCCGCATAGTGCAAACCACGTTATGCCACGCGGGGTGCCGCGTCATGCGGGAAAACTGCGGCTCCGGGTACGGGCTTTCCCCCAACCTCTCGCCAGTGGTCGGCGGCACCGCCCGGGGCATAGCAGAACACGTCGAACCGTCACTCATCCGGAGCGCCGCGGCGGAGGGTCTGCTACCGGTTCGACGTCGTCGACGACGCCACGATCGCGTCGCCCAGCCCGGTCGTGGTTAGCTCGTGCACCTGATCGTCGACGAGCCGGAGTTCCGCGGCCAGGCGCGGGAAGCGCCTGCCCTCGCCGATTGCGACGAGGTGCTCCCCCGCCAAGCGCACGGTCTCGACCAGGCGCCGGCACTCGCGCCGCATCGCCTCCGCCTCACCGCCGAGTTCCGCATTGCGGAGCTGAGCGCGTTCAATCGTGTCTTCGGCAGCACGGCGGGCACTGGAGCGAACCTCGTCGGCCTCGCGCTGCGCTGCCTCTCGCAGCTGCTGGGCCTCCCGCTCGCCGGCCCGCCTGAGCTCGCCAAGCTCGCGCATCGTCGTCTCCCGCAGTTCGGCGGACTCGCGCTGTACGGAATCGCGCAGGGCCTTGGACTCACCCGTGATCATCTCCCTGAGCTCCCGCGCATCCCGCTGGGCCGCCTCGCGGGTCTGCTTTGCCTCCCGGTGTGCCATCTCGAGTGTCTCCCCCGCCTCGCGCTCCGCCTGCCGGAGCTCATCGTCGGCCTCGGCGCGGCAGCGCGCGATGACTTCCTCGGCGGTCTGGCGCGCGCGCCGGAGGACCTCGCCGGCCTCCTCGGTTACCTGGGCCAACGCGTGCCTCACCGCGGACTCGGGCGAGGAGGAGATCTCGAGCTCAGCGACCAGGCGGTTCGTTCGCTGCACGTAGCGATCGACGGCGACGCGACTGTATCCGCGCACGACGACCGGAAACACAACCTGCCGCGCCTGCTCGACCAACCTCTCCCGCTCGCCCGCACGCTCGCTAAGACTCGGTGACGTCCTGAAGTCTTCCATCGTTCAACTCCTCCAACCACGTTCCGGAGCCGGCAGCGACGCAGGTGAGCGGCAATTCGGCCGCCTGCGCCGGCAACTGCGTCTCCCGACGCAGTCGCTCCTCCAGCCCCTTGAGCAACGCCCCTCCCCCGGCCATCAGGATGCCGCGCTCGAGGATGTCGGAGGACAGCTCGGGGGGCGTGCAACTGAGCGTGTCCTTGACCGCCTCGACGATCTTGGCGACGTGCCGCTCGAGCACGCGCCGGATCTCCTCGCTGGTGACCACCAGGGTTTTGGGCATCATCGAGCGCGCGTCTCGGCCGGCCACCTCGATCCGAGCATCCTCGCCGTTTGGAAGCGCAGATCCGATCTCGCGCTTGACGCGCTCCGCGGTGGGCTGCGAGATGACGATCTCGTGCTCCCGCCTCAGATGCTTGACGATCGACTCGTCGAACTCGTCGCCGCCGATCGGAAGTGACCGCGACGCGACGATCTCCCCCAGCGAGATCAACGCGACCTCGGTCGTGCCTCCGCCGATGTCGACGATCAGCGACCCGACCGCCTCGGCGACCGGCAGCCCCGCGCCGATCGCCGCCGCGAGCGGCTCCTCGATCAGGTGGACCTGGCCGGCGCCGGCGGAACGGCACGCCTCTTGCACCGCCCGCCTGGCGACGCCGGTGGCCCCGCTGGGCACCGCCACGACCATCCTGGGGTGCACTCGCCGGCGCCGGTCGACCTTGCGGCGGAAGCGCTCGAGCATCTCGGCGGCGAGCTCGAACTCGGTGATGACTCCATCCCGCACCGGTCGGACCTCGACCATCGAGCCGGCTTCGCGTTCGACCAGGGGGCGGGCATCGACCCCGACGGCGCGCACGTCGCTGGTTCCCGGTCTGACCGCCACGAGACTTGGCTCGGCGAGCACGATTCCCCGTCCAGGCACGTATACCAGCGTGTTCGTGGTCCCTAGATCGACCGCCAACCCTCGATCGCGCACGCCCCCCATATGCGGGAGAGAGCTCATCGCAGGAAACGGACGGACGGCTTCGAGGTGGCCGCTGGCATCTTCGCCTCGACCTTCGACCAAAATGTATACCTGCGGCGCGGCGGGTCAAGCCTTCCGGGTTAGCGCCGCGTTTTACCGCGTCAGCGGAACCACGACCTCCGCCGGTTGCTCGACGAGCCCCTGGCCGCGGGGGATCGTTCCCCAGCCGGGCCGACGGCCGATGAGGGCGAACAGCGTTGCCTTCAGGCGCCACCACGCCATCGGCGGACGGACGCGACCGCCTCGACGAGCCCCCAGGCCGTCAGCGGCAGAAGCTCCAGGGCGCGGTAGCGGCTCAAGCCGATTTCTTCGACCAGCAGCGCCGTCGCGCTCATCACCTCACCGGGGCGCAATGCGACGGAAAGAACGCCACCAGATAGGTCCAGTTGTCGGCGTGCAGGATGACCAGCATCCCCTTCTGCATTCGGAGGTTGTCGAGTAGCCCGGTATGCCGGCGAATGCGCTGGGTGCGCAGTGCGCGCATCCTGGTTGGGACCTCGGTCCAGCACACGGCGTCCGCGGCGAAGTCCACGGGAGCGTCCTTATTTGCGGTCTGAGCGCACGGTGACCCAGCGCGACCAACACGTCGCGCCGGAACACGCCGAACGCGCCGCCGACGAGCAACAGGCCGGTCATCTCGGACCACGCGATCCGCCTGGCAAAGAACCCTCGCAGGTACTTGAGCACCTGGGTCGCCCCGATGCCCCACCTCCCGGCGATCCCGTGCCGGCTCCGTGGCATCCGTGCAAACGGGTCGATTGATCGTGGAGAAATACGCATTGAGCATCGGCCACAAGGCGGTAACGTTCGAAACCAACGCCGGCACATGCTGTTGGTGCATGCCGGCGAACCCCCTTGAGCGAGTCGCCGGATGCTCGAGATCTGGACGGGCTCGCCAGATCCAACCTCTTGGAGAAGTTAATGCGTGACCGGGACTGTCCTCCCTCGAGTTGGTGCCGAGGTGAGCCGTGTACGTGGTGATGGTTGCGCCCGAATGCGCGCCGGTCGCCAAGGCGGGTGGCCTCGGCGATGTTGTGTTCGGGCTGAGCCGAGAGCTCGAGATCCGCGGGCACGCGGTCGAGATCATCTTGCCGAAGTATGCGTGCATGCGGCACGGGGACGTCTGGGATCTCCACGTCTGCTACCAGGATCTCTTGGTGCCCTGGTACGGAGGGGACCTGAACTGCACGGTCTGGTTCGGCCACGTCCACGGACGAAAGTGCTACTTCATCGAGCCTCATCCGTCCGATCTCTTCTTCGGCCGCGACCGTCTCTATGGCCACCACGACGATGTCGAGCGGTTCACCGCGTTCTCGAAGGCTGCCCTCGAGTTTCTCGTCAAGACAAACAAGCGTCCGGACGTGATCCACTGCCACGACTGGCAGACCGGGCTCGTGCCCGTCCTCTTACACGAGCAGTTTCGCCCTGCGTTGCCCGACCAGAAGGTGTGTTACACGATCCACAATTTCGCCCACCAAGGCATAAGCGGCGAGCACGTCCTTTGGAGCACCAATCTGGGCCGGCCCGAGTATTTTCTGGATCGCCACCGTCTCGGCCAATACGGGGCGGTCAACCTGATGAAGGGCGGGATCGTGTATGCCGACTTCGTCGCGACGGTCTCACCGAACCACGCGAGCGAGGCCTTGCACGGGGATGGGGCGTTCGGGCTCGGACCGATCCTCTACGAACACCGGAAGAAGTTCGGCGGCATCCTGAACGGGATCGATTATGACGTCTGGAATCCCGAAGTCGACTCGGTTATCCCGGCCCGCTACTCGAGCGAGACGGTCGATGAGAAGCGCGAGAACACGAGCGGGCTACGCGAGCGCTTCTGGTTGCGCAAGACCACCAGTCCGATCGTCGCTTACGTCGGCCGCCTCGACGGCCAGAAGGGCATGCACCTCGTTCACCATGCGCTGTTTTATGCGCTGGCGAATGATGCCCAGTTCGTGTTACTGGGGGATGCCGTCAACGAGAACGGCATCAGTGGCCATTTCCGGCATCTCAAGCACCACTTGAACGAGAATCCTGACTGTCACCTTGAGATCGGCTACACGGAAGAGCTCGCGCATCTCGTCTATGCGGGCGCTGACCTGCTGGTGGTGCCCAGCATGTTCGAGCCGTGCGGCCTGGCCCCGATGGTCGGACTGCGCTACGGGACGGTGCCGGTCGTGCGATCGGTTGGCGGCATGGTCAATACGGTGTTCGACCGCGACTACTCCGAACGTGACCCCGGGGAGCGCAACGGATACGTGTTTCAGCACACCGACAACCTCGCGATTGAGTCCGCCATGAGGAGAGCGCTACGTCTGTGGTTCAACCACCAGCGCGACTTTCGCAGTCTGATGCGTAACTCGATGCGGACGGATTACTCGTGGAATATGCCGGGCCAGCGCTACCTTGACGTGTACGAGGACATCCGGAGAAACTAGAACCATGGCTGTCAGCCTGACCTCGATGCAGCCCAAGAGCATGAGCCTCCATGGACGCCCGATGACCTACGTCGAGGTCGGCGCGGGTCCCGTGCTGCTCCTCATCCATGGGATGGGGGGTACATACAGAAACTGGCAGGAAGTGATTGGTCCGTTGGCGCGTCACCACACCGTCATCGCGCCGGATCTGCCTGGACACGGTGAATCGGCTCCTGGTGCCGGCGACTACTCGATCGGCGCCCTGGCGGACAGTCTGCGTGATCTCTTGATCACGCTCGGCCACGAGCGCGCGACGCTGGTGGGGCACTCTCTCGGGGGCGGCATTGCAATGCAGCTGTCCTATCAGTTCCCGGAGATCCTTGACCGGCTGGTGCTCGTCTCAAGCGGCGGTCTCGGTCCAGAGGTCAGCCTTGTCCTACGGGCCGCGGCATTGCCAGGCGCTGACCTGTTCATCGGGACGACGGCCGGGGTCGCGGGTCGCGTCGGAGGCGCCGTCGGTCGAGGCCTGGGCGTCGTCGGGTTGCGGCCGACGATCGACGTGGCTGAGGTCGCGCGCGGGTACGCATCACTCGCCGACCACGATCGCCGCGACGCCTTTCTGTCGACGCTCCGCTCAGTCATCAGCTCTCGCGGCCAGCGCGTCGACGCTTCCGACCGGCTGTACCTGAACTCAGGTGTCCCGGTGCTGATCATATGGGGAGCTCGGGACTCGATCATCCCGGTCCGTCACGGTGAGCGCGCGCACGAGGCGATTCCCGGCAGCAGGCTCGAGGTCTTCGAGGGGGTCGGTCATCTGCCGCAGCTCGAGGCGCCGGCGCGGTTCGTGGCCGAGCTCGAGGGATTTCTCGAGGAGACCAAGGCGGCGGAGTTCGACGCTCACACGTGGCGGGCGCGGCTGCGGGCGACCGCGAACGGCTCATAGGTCGCACGGCTGCGGTATAGCGCGTCAACCGCCTGTTTCACGCCGGGATGGATCACGTGCGACAACTTGGCGTCCAAGCAGGCGCGGCCAAGCTTGCGGCGCAGCAAGGCATCGGTGCAGCAGCACGCCCAGCGGCCCGAAGGCGCAGGGTGCTGCTCCAAAAGGAGCTTCAGGAAGGGCATGGCGCCGGGGCGACCGACGTCAAAGCCATCGCAGTCGACGATCACACCATCGTCCGGACCGACCTCGGATACGCGGAGGCGGAGAAAACGGGCGATCGGGTCGGCTTCCCCGGGCGCTTCGATCGCCAGTCCACCGAGCGTGAGCACCACCAGCTGATCCTCGGCTCGTTTTTCGACCCGTGCCTCGAGCGTCGGCGGTCGCGTGTCGGTTAGCCCGAGCGGCGCGGGTCTGAAGATCGCTGCGTCCATTTGGCGCAGATCAGCCGCTATCCCAGGCCGGAAGCTCATTTTTGCCAGCACATCGCGCTCGACATCAACACCAGGCGCCACCTCGGTTAGCTCGAGGCCGCTGGGCCCCAGGCGAAGAACGCAACGCTCGGTCACATACACGACCGACTGCCCGGTGGCCTTCGCCCGTTCGCCGCTGAAGGTGACGTGCTCGACCTCGTCGACGAATTTGGTAATCGTGCCGTCGCGGCGAATACGAAGGCGTCCGTCGAGCACCGTCAAGTCGGCGCCGGCGGTGAACGTTCCCATGAAGGCGACGTTCCGCGCGGACTGGCTGATGTCGATGAAGCCACCGGCGCCGGCCAGCCGCCGGCCGAAGCGGCTCACGTTGACGTTGCCGCGCCGATCGACCTCTGCCATGCCGAGAAACGCCTGGTCAAGTCCCGCATCGTAGAAGTCGAACTGGTACGGCTGGTCGACGATCGCCTCAGGATTCGAAGCCGCGCCGAAGCTCAGACCGCCTGCCGGCACCCCGCCGATCGGTCCGGCCTCGACGGTGAGGGTGATCTGCTTGAGCATCCCCTCGGCGGCGGCCACACCCACCACGCCCTCGGGGATGCCGATCCCGATGTTCACGACCGAGTTCGGCTTCAGTAGCTTGGCGGCACGACGCGCGATCACGGCGCGGGCATCGAGTGGCGATGCGCGCGTCGGGCCCGCGCCGGCGGACGGCTCGCCGACGTAGGTTGGGTTGTAGCTCTCGGCCAACGTCTGCATGTGAGTCGCCCCGTCCCGAGCGACGACAATTCCGTCCACGAAGATTCCGGGGA
>Ga0335073_10008806_pt1 | contig 14153 bp, 11 predicted proteins | sample Lox_Sample_22_FD_207093 | JGI IMG/M metagenome (GOLD analysis project Ga0335073, IMG submission 207093) | Soil microbial communities from Loxahatchee National Wildlife Refuge, Florida, United States - Lox_Sample_2.2 | ecosystem: Environmental > Terrestrial > Soil > Wetlands | place: USA... | reverse complement strand
AAGCCCAGCATCGGTGGTCTCGCGGTCGGTCGCAGCTGTTGCATCGATGTCCGCCGGTTCCTGCACGCTGGCCTGCCCCGCATACTCGGAACGCTGAGGCACGAAACCGACAGCTGAATCGTTCGCAGAGGCGGTGGGAAGATCGGTGGCAGCGTCAGCATCCTCATGGCGAACCTTTCCGTGGTTGGAGGAAAGGATATGTTCGGCTTCCGCGATACGATCTGTATCACGTACGGTTACGATGGCTCCTCCGGACTGCAGATTACGCGAGAGATAGGCCGCCCTGCTGGAAGAAATGCCTGTTTCGGCCAGGGAGGGCTCGAGGTCGTCAGCGTAGTCATATTCGTCTTCGCCCCCGCGGGGATGACGGCCAGTCGCATAGGAGTCTGAGTCAACTGTCGATCCCGCGGCTACCTCTCTACGGTTCTCGACCTTGTCCTCGGGGCGAAATGCATCCTTGACCTTCTCCCACCAGTTCTCGGCGTCCTGCTTCACCGCTCCAGTCCTGGTGTCTGCTTTCGTGCTGGTACTGTATGGGCCTCTGGAGGCGCTACGAAAGGCGGCGCCAATTTGATCAGAGGTAAATCCGTTGGCTCGCAACTGTGTCACCGCCTTATGCGCGTCGGCCCCATTTGTGAAGAGCCCCACCACTACTTGTGTGGCGCCCGCGCCGGCCGCGTTCATCGCGTTCGTTTCGTAATTCATAAGTTATCCTTTGTGCTGGGTTTTTCCAGGTTGTGCCTGCTTGGTGCCGCTATTTGCGCTTACCCGTTATTAGATGCAGGCTCGCCTGCGAGCGGAAGCTTCCCCGCCTAACCCTTCTCACGGACGCCGGGATCGTCAATGAGCAGACGCTCCCTGCGCACAGAATCCCGGACCGTTTCGTTCTGCGTCACCTCACGCTTACCCACCTTGTACTCCTCACGAAGCACTGGTTCCTTGTCGATATGAACTCGTTCTTCGCTGAGTGGGACGCGAATGGAGTTCTCTGCGTCGGCGTGCCCATTCCCATCAGACTGCTCCACAACGAGTTGCTCACGGGTTACCGGCACCTGGACCGTTTCCATGTGAGTCACAGCTTCTTTGCGTACGTTCACCTCGCCTTTGCTTACTTTTTCTTTGCGCACGCGCAATGCTTCTCCGAAAAGCAGCACGTGCCCGGGGTCAGCCTGGGGCGGAGGATTGAAGGGTGATGACGTAACAGTGACGGGATCATACTGCGGTATGGGAGCCGCCGGTTCAGGGCTATAACCGTGAATGATGTGGGCCCCTGCCTCCTCCAGAAGCCACCGTGCCTCGGGGTTACGAGCACCCGCTCTCACAGTGACGATGGCTGCTCCGTGACTTAAATCCCGTTCAAGCGTGCGTTCGTCCTGTTCGGAGAGGTCGATCTGCGCCAGCGCGGTTTCCACGGTGGTGAGCTCCGCCGGGTTTGTGCCCTGAGACACGGAATCTTCCTGATTGTTTTCTTTGTGATCCCCGCCGTAGTAGAACTGGCGAAGATGCGCAAACCACTGACCGGTGCGGAGATTTAGGACGGCAGGTGAATTGGTCTTGCGCGCAGAGTCCGGATCACGGAAGGCCGCATCAACTTCCGGTTCAGAAAACTGGTGTTGATGCAGGATGTTCAATGCGCGGCGGGCGTTGCTAGCATAAGGAAAAATTCCAATGATGACATTTGCTCTGTGCGTGCGGTCGCGAAACATGACAACTCCTCGTTAAAGTGAGATGTTGATTTCGCCTGACCTGTCTACCGTGAAACCAAAATGCCCTGCAGTCAGGACGGCAGGAGACACCTGGATGGTACTTGCGCATCCTAGTTAGATTGGACGCCCACGAGGAGCTGTCTCCACGGCAGACCGTAGTGAACAGATGCGGTGAGTTGCGCTTGGCGCGTTATCCTGCCAGAGCCCGACCGGCGGCCGCACCGGAAGCCCAGGCCCACTGGAAGTTGAATCCGCCCAGATGCCCTGTAACGTCGACCACTTCTCCGATGAAGTAAAGGCCTCGGACTTTCAAACTTTCCATCGTCCTCGCACTCAGCTCGGCCGTGTCCACCCCGCCCGCCGTGACTTCGGCCTTCTCATAACCCTCGGTTCCGGCTGGAAAGATCGTCCAATCATGCAGTGCGCTTTCCGCCTCTTCGAGCGCGCGATTTGTCCATGCCCGAGGCGGGTGCAGCGAGAGCCAGAGATCGGCCAGCCGATGAGGGAGAATACCGCGCAGAGTAGCCCGTGCGCTCAGGAGATCGCGCTGGGCAACGCGATTGCGCAGTTCGCTGGTCCAGAGCTGCCCGGGCGCCAGGTCGATGTGGATAGCCTGACCCGATTGCCAATAGGAGGAAATCTGCAGTACCGCCGGTCCACTCAGGCCACGATGCGTGAACAGCAGCTTCTCGCGAAAGCGGCCGGATGCGTCGGAGGTTATGACCTCGGTAGAGACTCCAGCCAGATCGACGTAGCGCTCGAGATCGTCCGCGTTGAAAGTCAGGGGCACAAGGGCCGGGCGGCAAGGTTCCACACGTAAACCAAATTGCTCCGCGATCCGGTAACCGAAAGGCGTTGCGCCCATCTTCGGAATGGAGAGACCTCCGGTGGCGATGACCAGGGCACCGCCGGTGTAAATTCCGAGCGGCGTTCTCAAATGGAAACTGTTGCCGTGACTTATTTCCAGGACTGAAGTGCCAACCTGAATCGTTACATTGGCTGCCAGGCATTCCTGCTCCAGCATGGAAACTATGTCGCTCGAGGTGCGGTCGCAAAAGAGCTGGCCAAGCTTCTTCTCATGCCATGAAATTCGGTGCCTCTCGACCAAGGCGAGGAAATCTGCCGGGGTAAAGCGCGCGAGGGCAGACTTGGCGAAGTGAGGATTCGCGGAAAGAAAGTTCACCGCGGTGGTGTGCAGATTGGTGAAATTACAACGGCCGCCACCGGAGATCAGAATCTTCTTGCCGATACGATTGGCATGATCGAGCAGCAGGACGCGGCGGCCGCCGCGGCCTGCCTCGATGGCGCAGAAGAGACCGGCGGCTCCGGCTCCCACGATGATCACATCGTAGTGAGCTGGTGGGTTCGAGGCGGTCACGGGTTCTCCTGATGGACAAAGTAATTTGCGGGAGGGTGCCCGCTGAGGAACCGTAAGTCGTACGTGAGAACACGGTTTTGTATCAGGGCACGACTATCAGAAGGATCCCTCAGTCTGCAGCAAATCAGCCCCGAAGGGACGGAACAATCCAGAGCCCGGCACGGAAGTGCCGGGAATGAAAATCCAAACACCCGAGTCCCCTTTAGGGGACGGCACAAAATTGCTTCAGCAACAACGGAAGTTTCCGCAAACAAGCCTGCCGAACTCCCCTGGGATTTAGACCGCACGCAAACTCTTAAAGCCCCGCCGCCCCTTCCTTGCCCGCGCGGCCTCGGCTTGAGTTTCGTTTCCGGGCCTGCCGGGGCGGTGCTGCAGGTCCCTTGGGTGGGTGTCGCGGTGTCTTCTGTGGGTGCTCGGTCGATTGGCTTTTTCTATGGGCTGCCCGCTTCAGCAGGTTCACTTCGTGCTCGTCAAGCTCGCGCATTTCTCCGGGTTTCACATCCAATACGAGCGGGCCAAAACCAACCCGGCGGATCTTCTCGACAAAGTGGCCAATCTCTTCGAACATCTTGCGAATCTCGCGGTTTCTGCCTTCCGTCAACACGACCTCATACCAGGGATTTTCGGCATCCCGGACGAGATGGATTTTGGCGGGCTGAGTCATGACACGTCCGGCACGTTCTCCGCGGCGTCCGCGATCGACCATGACGCCGTGGCGAAGCTGCTCCAGTTCGGGCTCCGTGGGTTTGCCGCTAACCTTCACCAGGTAGGTTTTTTCCACTTTTGAGGCGGCACTGGTCAGGACGTTGGCCAACTCGCCATCGTTGGTCATCAGCAACAAGCCTTCGCTCTGGTAGTCGAGGCGTCCGACAGGAAAGACACGAGCGCCCGCGCGAGCGAAGAACTTCATTACGGTCGGCCGTCCCTGCGGGTCGGAGACCGTGGTGACCACACCTTTTGGTTTGTTGAGCATGAAGTAGCGAAAATGCTCGGGTCTCCTGAGCAGCTTGCCGTCGACCCGGATGTGGTCGCGGTCAGGATCGGCTTTTGAACCCAGCTCAGTTACTCTTTGCCCATTTACCTGCACGCGGCCAGAGGCGATCAACTCCTCGGCTTTGCGGCGCGACGCGATGCCGGCCGCAGCCAGGATCTTCTGCAAGCGCTGCTGGTTGCGCTCGGGCTCTTCGCCATCTTCCGGACTTAGGGTCACGCGTGGGGCTCAGCCTCGGGCTCAGCGGGTGATTCGGTGGAGGGCTCGGTTTCAGTCTCGATCTGCGGTTCAGAAGAAGCTTCTTCCGCGGACGCTGCCTCGGCAGGCGGCAACTGATCCGATGTTTCGATCGTTGTTTCCTGTCTTTCGCCTTCAGCTTCGGACTCTGCAAGCTCGCCGGCCATCTTTTCGAACTCCTCCATGCTGGGCAGATCACTCACATCTTTGAGGCCGAAACGAAGCAGGAATTCCTTGGTGGTCTTGTAGAGGATGGGACGTCCAATGACCGGCTTTCTGCCTGCGGTGGTGATTAGCTTTCGGCTCACCAGGCTGCCGAGCACGCCGCCCGAATCGACACCGCGGATTTCGCTCACCTCGGGAGCCGTTACGGGCTGTTTGTAGGCAATCACGGCCAGCGTTTCCAGAGCCTGCAGAGACAGCTTCATCGGCGGCTTGAGACTTTTGACAAAGCTGCGCACCGCGTCGTGATACTCAGGCTTGGTGGCCATGCGGTAACCGCCCGCAATTTCGCGAATCTCCATTCCGCGGTCGCTGTTACCGTAGTCGGCAATCAGCTCCTCCAGCACCTTCTGCAATTCCTGGCGCACTTTGCGATCACGCTGACGGGCCAGCTTCTTCTCCGCAGCCTCGCCACTTTCGGCGGAGCCTGCGTCTTCGCCGGCAGGAGTTTGTTCTGGCGCGGGCGATACCGCTTCCGTTTCCTCGGCCGGAATTTCCGACGTAACCCCCAGGCCATTCAGTTCAATCTGCGCCGTTTCCGGCTGAGCCGGCCCGGCAACCTCTTCGCTTGCGGGTAAGACCTCATCTGCGAAAATTGCAGCCAACTGAGCCAGAGTTACCGGCTCCTCCGCTGCATACACCACGGCTTCCAATTTGGCTTTCAGACTCATCGAAGAATCAATCGCACCCAATCCATTGACCTAAAAACGACAGGCGCCTCGATTCATAGTATCGAAGCGCCTGTGAGGATTGTAGTGCAACCCATCTCCGGTTTACCGTCCCGGACGTTCTGTTTACGCCGGGCGGAATACCGTGAATCTACCCCCTCCCGCTATCCCTTGGGCGCCAACTGCATGAACACCCAGAAGAGAGAAGCAGCGAGCAGGGCCGCCGCCGGCAGCGTGAAGACCCACGCCGCAGCGATGCTGCGGACGGTAGACCACTGGAGTCCGCTCTTGTTGGCCATCATGGTTCCCGCCACACCCGACGAAAGCACGTGCGTCGTACTCACCGGCAAGCCGTAATTGTCGGCAGCCCAGATGGTAAACATGGCGGTGATTTCAGCGGCTGCGCCCTGGCCGTAGGTCAGGTGGGTTTTGCCGATCTTTTCTCCTACGGTCACGACGATGCGCTTCCAGCCGATCATGGTGCCCAGGCCGAGGGCAATGGCGACCGCCACCTTGACCCAGGTAGGAATGAACTTGGTGGCAAGATCGAGCTTCTTTTTGTAGTTGGCCATGACTGCGGCTTCTTCGGTCGTAAATGCCGGTTGTTTGGACTTGGCCATGAGCCGTAGCGCTTCGCTCGAGATATACATATCGTTGCGAACGTTGCCTTGCTGAGTTGAAGGCACACCCTTCAGCGTTTTGTACTGCGCGACCTCGTGCTCGATCTCGAGAATCATCTGCCGCTCAGCCAGGATGGTGGTTGGGGTCTGCTTTTTGGTTTGCAGATACTCGGTGAGGTCGGCGCGGGGGTCGTCGATCACGGCGTTGGAATCGACGTGGGCGGTCATGACTTTGGCCGCCTGCTCGGATACGGCAACAAAGTCCTGGACCTGGTTGTAGCCAACAGCGTGATTCAACGCGTAAGCAGTAGGAACAGTGCCGATCAGGATGAGCATGATGAGTCCCATGCCCTTCTGGCCGTCATTGGAACCATGGAAAAAGCTCACGCCGGTGCAGGTCAGAATGAGCAAACCGCGAATCCAGAATGGAGGCGGCGCATCGCCCTTAGGCGCTTCGAAGAGCCGGGGATCCTTGATGATCACCTTCAATACCAGCAGCAGAATGGCCGCCATGACAAAGCCGACGATCGGAGAAACCAGCAGCGAGCGGAACACATTGCCCACCTGCGACCAGTCCACGCCGGTGGTGCCACCGGACGAGGCAGACATCAACTGGTTGGCGAGTCCCACACCAATGATGGAGCCGATGAGAGTATGCGAGCTGGAAGCCGGCAATCCGAGCCACCAGGTACCCAGGTTCCACAGGATAGCCGAAATCAGCAGGGCGAAGACCATGGCAAAACCCGCGCCCGAACCCACCTTCAGAATGAGCTCCACCGGCAGCAGAGAAACCACCGCAAAGGCCACTGCGCCGGAAGAAAGGAGCACCCCAATCAGGTTCCACATACCCGACCACATGACCGCTATATGCGGCTCGAGGGAATGGGTATAAATCACCGTGGCCACCGCATTGGCGGTGTCATGGAAACCGTTGACAAATTCAAATCCAAGCGCGATCAACAGGGCGACCGCCAGCAGGGCGTAGGCCGTCACCGAAGCCAGATGCGGGACGGAAAAGAGGTCACCCAGAAGTTGCGATCCTGCCCACGCGATGCCGCCGACCAGAACGATCCCAAAAATAATCATTGGGACCACACCGGTCTTGCGATTCATCTTGTCGTGGACAGCAGAGGTTTTGCCAGGAGCGGCTATCACCGCCGAGGTCGATTCATTCACGTGCCACACTCCACACTTTCAGGTGTACGCACGGTACCAAAGTACATCTGCCGGTATTGTGAATTCAGGTGCAACGAATTGTTAAAGTTGGGTGAATCCGGCTTGGGATGGGAGGAAAACTTGCTTTCGTATCTTCAGGATGCGCGTCGTGAATGGTTTTTAAGATGGGCGCTCGGAGTGCTGGAACGGCGGTAAAAGGAAGCCCTCTAGCGCCAGTCGTCCTTTGCCTGGATTAACCCCTGGTTTACAACCGTGTCGAAGGATGGGTGCTTCTTGATGAGGACTTCTCCGAAGTTGGCGTCCTGGCGCAACAGGATCGCTTGCAGGCGGACCAGTTCGAGTAGAGCAAGGAACATGCAGATAAGGGCCCGTTCGGAACGCGTATTGCGGAGAAGGCTGCCCAGAGATATCGGCCGGTCCTCCATAGTCAGACGGCGTCGAACGTAGTCGAGCATCTGGGACACGGTGACCGCCTCTTCGTTGACGTCGAGGACCGGTCTTTGCCGGGCCCGGTCGAGGATTTCCCGGAAAACCCGCACCAGGTCTACAGTGTCGGCCGCAATTTCGGGCTCAAGATCCCCTTCGTTGCGGAACTGACGAATCGCAGGATTGGTCCACGTGGCGGCTTCAATCTGTTGTTTCTGCAGCAGCATTTGGGCGGCATTTTTGAAGCGTTCATGTTCGAGCAAACGCTCGACCAGCTCACGCCGCGGGTCTTCCTGTTCCCCTTCTGCTCCCTCGGCTGCCGTCCGGGGAAGAAGCATGCGGCTCTTGATATGGATCAGCAGGGAGGCCATGTAGATAAAGTCCGCCGCCGCATCCACCTCGGTCTGCTTGAGACCTTCCACATACGCCAGGAACTGAGCGGTAATTTTGGCGATGGGAATGTCGTAAATGTCGATGTCCTGCTTACGGATCAGGTCCAGCAACAAATCGAGCGGGCCGTCATAAACGGCGCCCACAGTGATGCTGTAGGGCGATTGGCTCTCGGCCTCGCGCTTCTTTGCCTGTAGCTCCGATTCTGGCTGCGTCTGTTCGCTCATTGCGCGCGCTCCCCAGATTCCGGTTGAACCAGGTGCATTGCGTCCCGTACCTGCTCCATAGTTTCTTCGGCCCGGGCGCGGGCCAGTTGGGAACCATTGTGCAGGATGTCGTGCACCACGCTCGGTTTTTCTTCAAATTGCCTACGCCGCTCCTGGATAGGGCGCAATTCTGCGACGATCGCATCCGCGGCCCAACCTTTGCATTCGATGCAGCCAATCCCCGCGGAACGGCAACCTTCGTAGACTCGCGCGAGCGTCGCCGAAGTGGAAAACACCTTGTGCAGATCGCCCACGGGGCAAACATCGGGATCGCCGGGGTCACTTCGCCGTACGCGGGCGGGGTCCGTCACCATGGTCTTCAGCTTCTGCCGGACCACGGGCTCCGGATCCGTAAGCATGATGGTATTGCCATAGCTCTTGGACATCTTGCGCCCATCGGTCCCGGGGAGCTTGGGCGAAGGCGTCAACAGCACCTGGGGTTCGGGCAGGATTTCGCCTTGGGCGCCGGGATAGAAATGATTGAAGCGCCGGGCTACCTCGCGGGTGACTTCGACGTGCGCCACCTGGTCCTGGCCTACGGGGACGAAATCAGCCTGATAGATCAGGATATCGGTGGCCATCAGCAGCGGATATCCGAGGAACCCGTAGGTGGTCAGATCTTTTTCCGCCATCTGCAACTGCTGCTCTTTATAAGTCGGCACGCGTTCGAGCCAACCGAGAGGCATGATCATAGAAAGCAGCAGGTGTAACTCCGCATGCTGCGGAACCAGCGACTGGACGAAGAGAACGCAACGCTCGGGATCAAGACCTGCGCCGAGCCAGTCGAGGGCGACGTCCATGACGTTCTGGCGGACATTCGAAGTGTCGGCGTAATCAGTAGTCAGGGCATGCCAGTCGGCAACGAAAAAGTAGCAGTTGTATTCATGTTGCAGGCGTACCCAGTTATAGAGGGCACCCATGTAATTGCCGAGATGCAGTTTGCCGGTCGGCCGCATGCCGCTAAGCACGCGCTTGAGATGGTGACGATTCGGGTCGGGATTCACTGCCTCGATTGTACGAAAACGGTTAGATGGAGAGCAGCAAAAGGCGGAAGAAGGCCAACACGGGATTAATGATGGCAAAGGCAACACCGCCGCCAAAGAGCAGCATAAGGAACAGGCTTATGATGCCTAGCCGGTCATAGATCGGCAGCCACCGATACGGGAGTATGTGGCGAAAGATGTGGCTTCCATCGAGCGGGGGCAGGGGAAGAAGATTGAACGCCGCCAGGAACAGGTTCAGCAACATGCTGAGATAAAAAATCAGGGTCAGGGGATAAGCCACCGGGCTCACCGCCAGAAGTTGCGGATCGGTCGCGATGCCGTGCATGGCAACGGACTTTACAGAGATCGACCCAATGGGTGAGGTTTTCGCGATCACGATCAACACCAGCAACGAAACCACGGATCCAATCACGTTGCTGACGGGTCCGGCGAGCGTGGTGAGGATATCGTCGCGGACGTAGTTCTTAAAATTACGGGTGTTCACCGGCGTTGGCTTAGCCCAGCCAATGAGAGGAACATGGGTAACCATCGCCACCAGAGGCAGGAGGATGGTGCCTATCGGATCGATATGCTTGATGGGGTTGAGCGTGATCCGGCCCAGCATACGAGCTGTCTGATCACCGAGTCTCGAAGCCATCCATCCATGTGCGGACTCGTGCAGGCTCAGCGCGAAAAGCAACACAACAAATTCAAAGACCAGGACGAGTTCACGAGTGCCCATGCGAACCCTGATGGTAGCACGCCGGGCCGGCCCTAACTATGTTGTCCGTCTTCACTCTGGGGGATTTCCAGGCCGGGTTTTCTGGCTTTGATCTCGCGCGCGGGCACGCCTCCCCAGATGGAGTGCGGAGGGATGTTGTGGGTGGCGACGCCCATGGCGCCCAGCATCGCGTCTTCGCCGACTTTGACGCCGGCCATCACGGAAGAGTGATAGGTCAACCGGGTTCCCGGGCCGATCTCGGTGACGCGATTCTCGATGTCGTAGTAGTCCGCGGCCCTATGCCAGTGAGAGTAGACCGCCCCGTAGTCGGAGATCGATGTTCCTTTGCGAATGATCAGCTCGCCGCGGTCATCGAGCATCACGAATTTATGAATGGTGCAATCGTCCTCGATGGTCAAGTTGTAACCGAAGCTGAACTCGACCCCGTGGAAGATTTTCACGTTCTTGCCAATGTGCTTGAAGATGTGCTTGGCCAGCATTTTGCGGAAACGAAAACCGAGCCAGTGGTTCATTCCCAGCACTGACCTGTCGAACATTTGCCAGAAGTAGATCAAAGGCTTCCGTTCGCAGTATTTTTCGATGTCCACGTCGCCGTAATACTCCGGCTCCAGGGTCACATTAGCCGGATCCAGGGAGAGTTGCAGGACGTTGCCGGGCAGCTCGGAAATGAGGGAGGTGTTGAGCTTGCCGCCGTGGGGACGGCCCAGGTAAATCTGGTGGAGCGCATCGCGGACGATTTCCCCTCGCAGCCGCGATTCCTTGTGGCGGGTGAACTCGTCGTCCAGGTGACAAATCCAACGCCGATACAGTTCCTCCGCTTCGGCGGTTGGTTTCAAATCGCGATACTGATATCTCGTCATGGATGACGTCCCTTAAACTCCAGCATACGATGCGAAGTTACTGAATGCTGAACACTGCATAAACCGTAGCAGAAGCGTTCACCTTGGGGGCGCTGACGCTGAGTGGTTCCACCTCTTTGGGCGCAGGCACGGCGGCCGCCATCGCCATTCCCCTCATCAACGGCTGTGGTTCACGCGGAGGAGCCTCGTTGCTGGCATACACCAGTGGACCCAGGTTTGCATTCAAGCCTTCCGCCATTTGATGTGCGATCTGTCGCGCACGATCCAATGCCAGTTTGGCTGCTTTCGCCTGCAGCGCATCCTGGTCAGAAACACTCCAGCTCATCTGACCGCTTTGGTTGGCGCCGGCCTTAACCGCCACATCGAGTACCTTGGCTCCATTGGCCGCAGCGGTTTTCACCTCCCAGTTCTGTTGGACCTGAAATTTGCGCTCGGCTTTTTCGGCCGGCGTCCAGTCCTGGTTGGTGTACTGGGGAACAGGCGAAATGCTTTGCGACTGGCTTTCGATAGCGTCCTGGGGAATGCCGGCAGACTTCAAGGCAGCAGCGATGGCATTGGAGATTTTGGAGCCGTTGGCGTAAGCCGTGTCCTGATCTGCGCCGTAAGCAATGAAGCCGATTTGGACAGTCACGGTATCGGCCGGGGCGCTGGCTTCCGCGCTGGTGGTTACGGCGATGGTCCGGTTGTCTTTGCTGACGGCGATCTGCTGCGCGTGCAGAGAAAACGCAAGGGCGGTCAAAGCGAGGCCGGCGGCAAAACGGGGCAATTGGATAGGCATAAGCACAAGTTCCTTACCGGCTGCCGAATTCACGCAACTGCGCCAGCAGCCTCAAACCAGCACCTGAGTCTATCGCGTCCGCAGCGCCTGCGACACCATCCGCGAAATCAGCGGCATGTCCGGCAATCACCAGGGCCGCGGCTGCGTTTAGCAAGACCACGTCACGAGGCGGGCCAGGTGCGCCCCGAAGGATCTTCTCAATGAGCCGAGCGTTGCCTGCCGCATCGCATCCCGCCAGGGCGCTCAGCGGCGCCTGCTGGAGACCCGCCTCGCTTGCTTCGATCGAGAAGCTCCGGACAGTGTGTTCGCGGATCTCCGCTACGTCACTTACGCCATTCAGGGTGAGCTCGTCCAGGCCATCACGGCCGTGGACCACGTATGCATGGCGCACGCCCAACCGTGCCAGCGCCTGCGCCACCAGGTCGAGCGCGGCAAAGACGCCGACAACCTGCGCTTTGGCGCCTGCAGGATTAGCGAGCGGGCCGGCCAGATTGAAGATTGTCCGGAACCCGAGGGAGCGGCGCACGGGCTGCACACGCTTCATCGCCGGGTGCATGGCCGGAGCATAGAGAAACATGAAGCCGGTTTCGCGCAGGCACTCCGCGGCCTTCTCGGGGTCGAGTGCAATGGGAATACCAAGCGCTTCCAGCACATCCGCGGATCCGCACTTCGAAGTGAGGCCACGATTGCCATGCTTGGCGACTTTCACTCCCGCGGCGGCCGCGACGAGCGCGGCGGCGGTCGAGATGTTGAATGTGCCCTGGCCGTCACTGCCGGTGCCGCAGGTGTCGACCAGTTGGTCCCGCTCGGCGTCGGTCAGGGGAATGGGCACACTCATCGTTCGCATGGCCTGCACGAATCCAGCCAGCTCTTCGACGGTCGGGCCGCGCAGGGCAAAGGCGGTTAAGAGCGAAGCGATCTGGATATCCGTCGCATCACCCTCGAGAATTTCCCGGACTGCCGAGCAGCCTTGCGATTGCGTAAGGGTGCCGTGCTCTTCGACGACATGCTTCAGCAGCGCAGGCAGTTGGGACATTGGTTTGTTTATCGTAGAGCATTTGTGAATTCGCGGCGGGAGGCGGGGGTGGGGCTGGGTGGTAGGCAGGGAGGAAAGGCCATCACCCGGGAGGGAACTGCAAAGCCTGCAGAGAGCGAAGCCGAACGGGTTCCTCGGCTTCGCTCCTGATGAATAGATTTGGAGGCCGGGAGAAACCCAACGTCTCTCCACCGCGCTGCGCTCCGGCCGGCTTGCGGTTTCCCTCGCTCAGCCCTGTTACCAAAAAAGGTCTATCGGTCACTACCCAAAATCACCTCCACCGGGATCTAAATAGACAAGCGAAAATGCGCAATGCGTTCCGGGTCAGCGGCGTTCTGCAACCAGGGGCAGCAAGCGAGGTCGCGCTCAGGCGCGCTCCTTATTGAGCAGTCTTTGACAACTGAATCCTGCCCCGGCGTAAGGTGCTTCGGGCGCATTTTCTGCCCCCATGCGCCCCTCCAAATGCCGGATTGGCAGCCAATCGGTGCATCGCGGGGAGGCTTATCTCGCTTTTCTCGCACAAATATTTCCGAATTTACCCCGGATCGGGCAAGGCTGGCTGCCGGCCGATCTCCACTAACGTCGAAAAAGCTCGAATTTTATCAAGATTTATGAAATTGCCCGGCCTGCCGGGCTAGCCGTCGCTCATCGCAAACGGCTCCCCGAGCCGTAGGTGGGAAACTCAAACCCACAGACACGTCGAAAATCGCGAAATTTATCAAGTTTTATAAATCTTGGAGAAGCTGAAGTGGAGTGTATCTGTCATTCCGGCTCTCTGAAGGCAAGACCACAACCTCCGCCCTTTTGTCATCTTGCGGCAAACCGTTTCTTCGTCTCTTAACTTGTCCTGGGCATCTCAGTGGATCGGGTTGGCGGCCGCAAGAGACCGGTCACGTTTTGCCCTCGTCGGCAATCCCCTTTAGTATGGAACTTCTGTCCAAGACCAAAACGTATGAAAATTCACGAGTACCAGGCAAAAGACATCCTTGACCGTTACGGCGTTGCCGTTCCCAAGGGTGAGGTGGCCAATACGCTGGAAGAAGCGGTGGACCTGACGAAACGCCTTTTTAGCGGAGGCGCTAAGGGAGTTGTCGTTAAGGCCCAGATCCATGCCGGTGGCCGGGGAAAGGGCGGCGGCGTCAAGGTAGCCAAGACCCTGGATCAGGCAGAGGAGTATGCGACCCAGATTCTCGGTATGCAACTGGTGACGCACCAGACCGGCCCCCAGGGCCAGAAGGTCCTCCGTCTGCTGATCGAAGAGATGTCGCCGATTGCTCGCGAGCTGTACCTGGGCATTGTTCTCGACCGCGCGGCGGCCAAGCTGGTCTTCATGGCCTCCCAGGCGGGCGGCATGGAGATTGAGGAGGTAGCGGCCAAAGATCCAAATGCAATTGTGAAGGCCTACATCGATCCGGCGGTCGGCTTTCAGCCGTACCAGGCCCGGAAGCTCGCTTTCGCACTCGGACTCAAGCCGGCCCAGATCAACGATGCGGTCAAGTTCATGACCGGCATCTACAAAGTTTTTCTGGAAACGGACGCTTCCCTGCTGGAAATCAACCCCTTCATCACGACCACGGATGACCGGCTGCTGGCGCTGGACTGCAAGATCAACTTCGACGACAACGCCATGTTCCGGCACAAGGAACTGAAGGAACTGCGAGATACGGCGGAAGA
>Ga0335073_10008805_pt1 | contig 14153 bp, 19 predicted proteins | sample Lox_Sample_22_FD_207093 | JGI IMG/M metagenome (GOLD analysis project Ga0335073, IMG submission 207093) | Soil microbial communities from Loxahatchee National Wildlife Refuge, Florida, United States - Lox_Sample_2.2 | ecosystem: Environmental > Terrestrial > Soil > Wetlands | place: USA... | reverse complement strand
GAGGACCGGCAGAAGTCGCGCGCCACCCGGGTCAAGCGGGACACCCTCGACGGCGCGCTGCTCGACCTGGCGGCCTTCTACCGGGACGTGCTCATGGTCCAGTACGGCGCGGACGTCGAGCTGGCCAACGCGGACCGGCTGGAGGACGTGCGCCGGCTCGCCGCCGCAGCGTCGCCGGAGGCGACGCTGCGGCGCATCGAGGCGATCATGCGCTGCCGGGAACGGCTCACGCTCAACGTCGCGCCGCTGCTCGCGGTCGAGGAGATGACGATCTCCCTGTTCCAGGGCTAGCGGACCAGACGGTCAGCTGATCACGACCAGGCTGCCTAGCGGGATCGTGGAAACCAGGTGCAGTGCCGTCGAGGGCACACGGACGCAGCCGTTACTCACCGACTGGCCGAACACGGACGGGTCTGGCCAGCCGTGAATGCCGACAGTGCCCGGGCCGCCCCCGTACGTGGACAGCGCGTTGGAGTGGGTCCCCAAGGGCACGATCAGCGGACTGTAAGTGGGGTCGGCAGGGGCCAGCAGGGCGAGAAGGAAGGTTCGTCCCGTCGGCGTTGGCGTTGCCGGGGCACCGATCGCCACCGTCCACTGACCCAGCAGCTTGCCGTCGTTGTAAACGCTCAGCTGGTGGGTGCCAAGGTTGACCCGCAGCAGATAGGACGTGTGCCGGGTGTCGAGCTTCGCCGCGCCCGCGGTGTAGATCCAGCCGGTGATGTGGTCGGGGCGGCTCGGCAGCAGCACCTGGTCCCAGCCGGGACCGGTTTGCACGACGGGGACCCAGGTCGGTGCGCCAAGCTCGGTGGCAGGAAGCACAGCTATCGGTGCCTTGCCCGGTCCGGCGTAGACGATCTGCGCGGCCAGCGGGTGAACGACCAGCCCGCTCGTGGTGGCGAACCGCGCCGGGTCTGCGGGCGCCCCCTTGATTGTGGTGTACGTCGTCGCCTGGGGCAGCTTGCCGGCCTGTGCCGCTGAGACGCTGACCGGCGGCACGACGTACTGCTGCGCTGCCGTCCCCGCCTGCGGACCGCCGCACCCGCTCAGCGAGACGGCGACAAGAGCGGCAGCGGCCGCCGCCGGAGTGGCTCCGGCGGCGGCCCTCCGCATGATCCGGCGGACGCGCCGCACGTCAGCCCGTCACTGGAAGGTTGCCGGTCACCGCCACAGGCGCCGGAGCGGCCGACGTCGGTGCAGGCGTGGTCGGCGGTACGGTGGTCGGCGCCACCGTGGTCGGCGTGGGCGTCGGCGTTTCCTGGCAGGTGCAAGTGGGCGCCGGCGTGGTCGTCGTCGTGCCGGTCGTCGTAGATGTCGCGGGAGCGGTTGTTGGCGGCTTGTAGCCGTGAGGCGACGTCGACGCCAGCGCGGAGTGCGAGGCGAACACTACCGTCAAGCTGGTAACGGCCAGCGCCATGCTCGCCAGTCCGGCAATTTTGGCACGCTTCGTTATCTTCAAAGCAGTCATTCGAAGCCTCCTGAGTTGCGGAAAAATCTGGCGCGCGGACAGTGGGGGCCCAGGCCGGTCGCTCCTCTTGTCACCGCGCGGTGATGCCCTGGTGCCCCACTTTGGGGGACACCAGGGCGTAATGCTATCGAAAGACAAACTTGGCACGGGTTGGTCCGCTTCGTGGTTATGGGACCGTGACCATCTCTCCGGCGATGCCCTGCGGGCGCGTCAGCCTGTCACTGGAAGGTTGCCGGTCACCGCCACTGGCGCCGGAGCTGCTTGCACTTGCGAAGACGACGTCTGCGAAGACGACGTCTGCGTGGCCGGAGCCGGCGGTGTGGTCGGCGGGGTCTTCGCGCAGGTGCACGTAGGTGCCGGTGACGTCGTTGTAGTCGTCGGCGTGGTGGGTGCCGGCGTCGCCCCCGGGCACTTCACCCAGAACACCTTCTGCTTGGCGGCACCGTTCTCGCCGGTGAAGTTCCAGAAGAGCTTGTAATGCCCGTTCGGCAGCGACTGGTTAGCGGTGTACCCGTCGCCGTCAGCACCCATGGTCAGCGAGCCGTTGAGAACCTCAGTCCCGTTGCCGGTCGGCGGCCACGAGTCGATGTACCAGGTCACCGACTGCGCGCCATCGAAGCCGAACCCGTCGAGGTAAAACTGGCAAACGTCTTGCGGGTCGTTCTGGTGATCCGTCACGGCAGTACTGGAGTCATGGACCTTGACGGTGCCGTTGTCGCCTGGCGTGGCGGTGGCGAACGCCGCCTGCGACGCGAACAGGATCGCCGCGCTGGTTGCGGCCAGCGCCAGGCCGGCCAGTCCGGCAAACTTGGCATGCTTCTTTATCTTCAAAGTTGTCACGCGAGCCCCCCCTAGGCTGCGAAGAAACCAGGCGCGCACCGGAGGTGCCCGCCCTAGTCCCCACATGTGAGACATCAGGGCGCAATGTTATCGAAAGTTAAGATTGGTACAAGATGGCCTGCTTTGTGTTATGGGAAAGTGACCATTTCGCCGTGCGGCGTTTACCCTGGACTGGTGGGCATGATGATGGCGGTGAGCTTCGAGCGGTACGGACGGCTGTATTACCTCGATCCCGGGGAGTACGAGCCGAGGATCGGTGACAAGGTGCTGGTGCCCACCGACGGCGGTCCTGAGGTGGCCGAGTGCGTCTGGGCGCCGCAATGGGTGTCCGAGGACGTGGACGGCCTCCCGGTCTGCGCCGGCCTGGCCGCCGAGGAGGACCTCGCCAGGGACGAGGACAACCGGCGGCGCCGCGCCGAGGGGCGGCTGGCCGCGAAGCGGCTGATCCGCGAGCACGAGCTGCCGATGAAGATCACCGCGGTCGACTACCTCTCGGCCACGAACGTGTTCACGGTCTACTTCAGCGCACCGCACCGGGTGGACTTCCGCGCGCTGGTCCGCGACCTCGCCGCGCGGCTGCGCGCCAGGGTAGAGCTACGGCAGATCGGCCCGCGGGACGAGGCGCGGCTGCAGGGCGGCATCGGCCCGTGCGGCCGGGACCTGTGCTGCGCGACGTTCCTCAAGGACTTCGAGCCGGTATCGGTCCGGATGGCGAAGGACCAGGACCTGCCGGTCAACCCGCTGCGCATCGCGGGCGCGTGCGGCCGCCTGATGTGCTGCCTCAAGTACGAGCACCCGCTCTACCAGGACTTCAAGAAGGACGCGCCGCGCACCGGCACGCACGTGGACACGCCTGAAGGTGCCGGGACCGTCGTGGGGCACAACGTGCCGTCCGATACTGTGGTCGTCAAGCTGACCGCCGACGGCCGCACCTGCGCTTGCTCGCGCGCGAGCGTCTGCGGCTCACGGAAGGCTTACGACTCCATGTACGGCAAGGGATAGCGGATAGTTTTGCACCCTATGGTGTGCCTACCTATCCATCACGTTGGCGATGCTGAGTAAGTACTCCCGTCTAGGCGCGGCCACGGCCGCGGTTGTCGCCGTCCTTGTCTCAGCCTGCACAGCGGGGAGCCCCGCGACGACCCAGCCGGCCCCGGCGGCGAGTTCCACGCCGGCCGCCGTCACGCCGGCCGGCCCTCCGCCGACCACCATGGCCGCGTACTACGCGCAGCGGCTGACCTGGCAGTCCTGCGACCAGTACTTCGAGTGTGCGCGGCTGTACGTCCCGTTCGACTACAGCCATCCGGCCGGGCCGCGATTCTCCCTCCCGATCATCAAGCTGCCGGCCGCCGATCCGGCCAGCCGGATCGGCGCGCTGGTCATCAATCCCGGCGGCCCTGGCGGGTCCGGCGTCCAGTACGCGCTCGGCGCCCGCTCCGGCGAGTTCACCCAGGAGGTGCTGAACCGGTTCGACATCGTGGGCTTTGACCCGCGCGGCGTCGGCGGCAGCCTGCCCGCGGTGCACTGCATGACCGGCCCGCAGCTAGACACCTACTTCGCGGTCAACGCCGAGCCGGCCAACGCCGCGCAGCTCGCGACCTTGGTCTCGGAGAGCAAGCTGTACGCGACGGAGTGCGCCCGCAACGCCGCCGCCCTGCTGCCGTACATGGGCACGGTGAACGCGGCGAAGGACATGGACGTGCTGCGCGCCGCGCTGGGCGAACAGGCCCTCACGTACCTGGGGAAGTCATACGGAACGTACCTCGGCGCCGCTTACGCGCAGGAGTTCCCGTCCAGGGTGCGGGCGCTGGTGCTTGACGGCGCCGTCGACCCCAAAGAGAGCGGGCTGCAGCTCGACGTGACGCAGGCGGTCGGGTTCGAGTCCGCGTTCGGCCAGTTCGCGGCCTGGTGCGCCAGCCAGCAAGGCTGCCCGCTGGGGGGCAGCTCGACCGGCGCGGTCGCCAAGGTGTCGGGCCTGATCAGCGCCGCGACCGCGCACCCGCTCAACAACCTGCTCGGCGACGGCCAGCCGGCTAACGGCGCGATGCTGCTGACCGGGATCGCGGCGGCGCTGTACGAGCGGCCGGAATGGCCGCTGCTGAAAAGCGCGCTGTCCGGCGCCTTCGGCGGCGACGGGACCATCCTCGTCGAGCTCGCGGACTCGCTGCTCGAGCGGAACCAGAACGGCACCTACAGCAACCTGTCCGACGCGGAGCTGTCGGTCGACTGCGTCGACAGGCCATGGCCCCGGTCGGTCGGTGCCTTCGCCGCGGCCGCGGCGGCCGCGGCGAAGGCCGCGCCGCTGTTCGGCGCGTCGAACGTGTGGGGATCGCTGCCCTGCGCATACTGGCCAGTGGCCCCGGCCGAGCTGAACATCCGCGCCGCCGGGGCGCGGCCGATCCTCGTGGTCGGCGACCTGCACGACCCCGCAACGCCCTACCAGTGGGCGGTCAACCTGTCCCGTGACCTCGCCTCTGGCGTGCTGCTCGGCTGGAACGGCGAGGGCCACACCTCGTACTTCCAGGGCAGCTCCTGCGTGGACAACATCGTCGACTCGTACCTGATCTCGCTGCGCGTCCCGCGTTCCGGCACGGTCTGCCCGTAACGCTTTCGCCCCTGCGCGGACTGAACGGGCGCAGCTGCGTCCTGTCCACGCTTTCCCCACGGAAGGGGCAAACTCGTGAAGGTACTCAGTCGTCTCGTGCCCGCCATTGGCGTCGGCATGCTGGCCATGACGGCCCTGGCGGCGCCCGCGTTCGCGTCGACGGCCGCCAGCGCCGGAGACAGCTGGAACACCGGCGCCGTCTTTGTGCAGACCGACAACACCGCCGGCAACGCGGTGGCCGCCTACCACCGTGCGTCAGACGGAACCCTGACGCTGGCGGGTACCTACCCGACCGGCGGTAGCGGCGGGGTCCTCGCCGGCTCGATGGTCGACCACCTGGCGTCCCAGGGGTCGCTGACGTACGACGACGAGCACGGGCTGCTGTTCGCGGTCAACGCAGGCAGCGACACCGTGTCCGTGTTCCGGGTCTTCGGCGACCGGCTGGAACTGCGCCAGGTCATCTGGTCTGGCGGCGCCTTCCCAGTCAGTGTGACGGTGCACGGGAACCATGCGTACGTTCTGGATGCGCTTGGCGGCGGAACGCTCTACGGATACCGGATCGCGGGCGGTCGCCTGACGCCGATCCCCGGCTCTTCGCGGCCGCTCGGCCTGAACCCGAACGCCACACCGCAGTTCACGACCACCCCCGGGCAGGTGGCGTACACGCCTGACGGGTCGCGGATCCTCGTGACCACGAAGGGGAACGGCAACGACGTGGACGTGTTCGCCGTACGGCCTGACGGGCGGCTGTCGCGGTCGCCGGTGGTGAACTCCGAGCCGAACGCGGTGCCGTTCGCGATCTCCTTCGACGACGCCGGGCACGTGCTGATCGCGGAGGCGGGGCCGAGCGCGCTCGCCACGTTCGCGCTGTCGGCCGGCGGCACGCTGACCCAGCTGGCGATCGCCGACACCGGCCAGACGGCGACGTGCTGGGTGGCCCCCGCGGGCGGGTACTTCTACACCTCCAACGCGGGCAGCGGCTCGGTGAGCGGGTACACGGTCGACGGCGCCGGCCAGCTGACCGCCCTCGGGAACACCAAGACCGACGCGGGAACGGTGGACGCGTCGGCGGCAGGCGGCTTCCTGTACGTGCAGGCCGGGGCGGCCGGGGACGTCGATGAGTTCGCTGTCGGCGCCGGCGGCGCCCTGACGTCGGTCGGGTCGGTCACCGTGACCGGCGCGGCCGGCGGCGAAGGCATCGTAGCGCTCTGAGCTGGGGCGCGGCCGACCGGAGGAGAACTGCTATGGGTGCGCCCCGGTCGGCCGTCGCCACAGACGGTACGCTGCCAGCGATGGAACCAGACGCGGAATTGCTCCGCCGGCTTCGCGCCGGGGACGAGCGGGCTTTCGTCGCGCTCGTGGAGCGCTACAACGGTTCCATGCTGCGGCTCGCGCTGTCGTTCGTGCCCAGCCGGGCGATCGCGGAAGAGGTCGTCCAGGACACCTGGCTGGCCGTGCTGCGCGGGCTGGCCGGGTTCGAGGGCCGGTCGTCGCTGAAGACGTGGCTGTTCTCCATCCTGGTGAACCGGGCGCGTTCGGCGGGGGTGCGGGAATCCAGGAGCTTTCCGGTGGCCGATGCGGGGCCCGTGGTGGACGCGGCCCGGTTCGGCCCCGGCGGCGCCTGGGTGACACCGCCCGAGCACTGGATCGAGGAAGCAGAGTCGCGGGTCGATGCGCTCAAGCTCGCCGGGCTGCTGCGCGGGGCGATCGACGGGCTGCCCGGCCGCCAGCGTGAGGTCGTGCTGCTGCGCGACGTGGAGGGGCTGACCAGCGCGGAAGTATGCTCGGTGCTCTCGATCAGCGAGGCGAACCAGCGGGTGCTGCTGCACCGGGGCCGCGGCAAGCTGCGGCAGGCGCTCGAGACGGAGCTGGGAGGAGGGTCGCGATGAACATCAGCCTGCTTGACGTGTTCCGCCGCGACCTCGTGTGCCAGCAGGTGGTCGAGATGGTGACGGCGTACCTGGACGACGCGCTGTCGCGTTCGGACCGGCGGCGCCTGGACAAGCACCTGGCGGGGTGCCCGCTCTGCACGGAGTACCTCGCGCAGATCCGCGAGACGATCCGGCTGGCCGGCCGGCTGGAGCCCGAGGACCTGTCGCCGGAGATGCGCTCGGACCTGACCGAGGTCTACCGCCGCTGGCTCGCAGACGGCTAGGCACTGCCGGACCAGCCGGTCCAGCGCTCGGCCTCGATCATGATGACCGGGCCCGCCGGGCGTGCCTGGCGGTATTGCTCGTACCGCCCGGCCAGCAGATCCAGGTAGGGCTGCATCGCGGTGTCGTCGGTGACGATGCTCGCGTGGCCGTCGACGCGAACCCACCAGAGCCCGGTCCAGTCGTCGGTGTAGTGGTCGGCGAGCAGCGCGACCCTGGGGTTCTCCGCGATGTTCCGCAGCCGCCGCAGGTTGGGTGTCGTCTTGGGCTTGTAGTCCACGGCGGTGCAGATCCGGTCCCTGTCCACCGCGAACGTGATGGGGATCACGTGCGGCTGGCCGTCGCGCCCGGTAGTGGCGAGCCGCACCGCGCGCTGGCCGGCGAACCGCGCCCGCGCGTCCTCCGTGGTCAGCCTCATGCTCCGATTCTCCCGCCCGCGGTCCGGGCACGTGCGGCGGACGCCCGCGGCGAACCAGTAGACTTACGGAGCGTCGTCCGCGAGGACAGCACGCCGCCTTAGCTCAGTCGGTCAGAGCGACGCACTCGTAATGCGTAGGTCATCGGTTCGATTCCGATAGGCGGCTCCACAACGTGATCGGACTTGGCAAGGCTGCCCGTTACTGGCGGCGGCACCGCCACAGCAGGTACGTCGGTACCGGAGCTGGCGGCTCGACGAAGCGTTCGGGTTCCAGCCCGGCGTCAAGCAGCGCGTTCAGGTAGGTAGACAGCTTGCGGTGTGTCGCGCCCACCCGGATCCGGACTCCCTCGGGGCTGTGGTCTTCCGGCGAGATCCACCATCCCTCGTACTCGTAACCCTGCCCTGGCGGCCAGCTGCTGGCTCCCCGCTCGGTGCCGGGAAGGCACGGATGGACGATCGAGGCGACGAACCAGCCACCCGGGCGCAGCACCGCTGTCACGGCCGACAAGGCGCCCGCTAGGTCGTCGATGTCCATCAGCGCCATCTCGCAGGTGCAGCCATCGAAAGCCCGCCCGTCCCACCAGGCGAGGTGACTGGTGACGTCGGCGTGGATGTAGGTGATGTTCGCCGGGCCGGCTGCGCGTGCCCTGCCGAGCATCGCGGCCGAGATGTCCACGCCGGTCACGTCGGCCCCAAGGTCGGCCAGATGGCGACTCATCCGGCCCTGCCCGCACCCGATGTCCAGTACCCGGGCACCGGTCACGCCGGGCAGCAGGCCCGCCTGCGCCATGATGAGCGGCGGCGTGTCGCTGATCCACTGCTCATACCACTCGGCGAATTCGTCATACCGCGCCTGCGTCTGCGTCATGTTCCGACGCTAATTGCCTGCCCGGCGGGAAACGGCTAAGTTCGCGCGAGGCTGACCAGGATCGTCGGATTGCTCCGTGTACTCAAGGAAAAACCTGCTCTGGAACCCGCCCCGCTCAGCCCGCTTGGCGGAAGCCAAGGCCTGAACCTGTTGCCACGTCAGGTCCAGCGTGCTCAACAGGGCCAGGAGTACCTCCCAAATGTCGGCGAGTTCGCCGGGAAGCTCGTCGTCCACCGCGTTCTGGGCTTCCCGGGCCTCTTCGACCAGCTTGGCCAGCAGCGCCGCTTGGTACTCCTCGCCGTCGAGCACACGGGTGACCGCATGATGACCGTTCGCCTTGATGATCTCCGGGATGCGGTCGCGGACGAGCTTGTTATGAGTCACGCGCATCTCGACCTCGTTGCCACGCATGTGCCCGCTACTGCGCCCACCAGCGGAGCACGCGCTTCGCTCGCAGCGTCACCCAGCGGGACGGCTTGCCCGCTCCGTCGTCCACCTCGAACCAGACCCGGCCTGGCAGGCACCAGTCGAGCGGCCAGGTGCCGTCCGCCGAGCGACGGGACTGAACGTGCTCGATCGCCTCGTCCAGCCTTGGGTCGGGCGCGTCGCCGGTCAGCGTGGCAGCGGACCGGAAGTAATCCAGTGCCCGCAGGACGTCGTAACGCCACCGGTTGGGGTGCAGGAACAGCAGAAACTGCTCATCGGCTGGCTCGCCGGTGCTGAGGCGGCGGAAGAGGCCGCGCTTCAGCAGGTATTCCTCGCCCGACTTGCGCGCTTCCCTGGACGCGGGTGTCCCACCGGTGGCTCGCTCGTATTCCAGGAGCCCTTCCAGCACGTTGATGGTGGTGGCGAAGGACGAGCGGACCGAGCCCGCGGCTCTCTCACAGTTCCAGCCGCCGTCGTCAAGGCGCTCGCCCGTCAGCCTGTCGACAATGGGCGAGACGTCAACCCCGAAGTAGGCGCCGTCAGCGACGGTCCGGCCGTTGATGCACTCCTCGGTTTCGCCCTCCCAGTAGGGCTCGCGGTCATGGTCCCATCGCGAGTTGGCGCCGATCAGCGCGACGGCTCGCCTGGCCCGCTCTGAGGCGGGATCGAGGCCGAGCTCCCGGAGCTGTGACAGCGAGAATGCCGTGGCCGTCCATGGCTGCCCGGCTTCTTTCCACTCGCGAAAGTCGAAATCGCGCGGTACGAAGGCGCCGCCGGCCCATTGCCCGTCCTCGTCCTCGCAGGACAGGAGCCGGGCGCCCCAGCCCTCCGTCTCGACTCTGGCCCGCTCAGCCGTCCAGTCCGGCTCCGGCATGTCGAGCAGATCTCGTTTGACCTGCCAACGGATCGACGGGTCGGAGTCGAGTAGCCAGCCGATCACCTGGATCGAGTCGGTCATGCGGGGAGGCTATCAACCGCCTGGAGCGCTGGTCACCCCGCGCTACCGCTGGTTCCTGTCGGTGCGGCCGCCCTGGAGGGTCAGCTCGAGATGGCGGCGCCAGTCGGAGTTCCCGGCGGTCTTGAAGTACATGGTTGACATGACGCCCCGGGCGAGCAGCGGGAAGTCAGCGTAGGACAGGTCGCTTCGAACCGCTCCGGCTGCGACGGCGCGATCGATGACGCGGGACACGACTTCCGCGAACTCAGCTTTCTCCTGCCTGATGCCTTCCCACTCGACGTCGCCGGAGTCCATGAGCGCCAGCTGGAAGCTGGCGTCCCCTTCCGCGGCCTCCAGGTAGCTGCGCAGCAGCACCTCGAAGGACTCGCCAGGGTCGCTGATCTGCTCGGCAGCTCGCGCGAGGTCCGCCATTCCGCGGAAGCGCTCGCGGACCATCGCGGTGAGCAGCGCCCGCTTGCTCGGGAAGTGCCGGTACAAAGTGCCCATGCCGAGACCGCAGTGGGCAGCGATCTCGTCCATCTGGGCCTCGTGGCCCCGGCTGGCGAACAGTTCTCGGGCGGACGCCATGATCTTCTCGCGGTTGCGGCGGGCGTCGGCACGTAGCGGTCGGTCGTTTTCTCGCATCGGTCAGCGTCGCTCCCCAGACAGGATCTTGACAACCGGAATCATAGCTCCGTATCGTCAGGTATTAATCGGAAGAGGAGTTCCTGTTCCGATTACACGTACCCGGCCCGGGAGGCAGGCATGAAGACGATCGTGATTTTCGGCGCCGGTCCTGCCCTGGGCTTGGCGGTGGCCCGCCGGTTCGGGCGGGAAGGATTCCGGGCAGCGCTGGTGGCGCGGGATCGCGGCCGCCTGGATTCCATGGTGGGGGAACTCGCCGGCGAGGGGGTGGAGGCGGCCGGGTTCCAGGCCGATCTCACCGATCGCGCGGCGGCGCTGGGTGCGGTGGACGCGATCGAGGCCCGTTTCGGGCCGGCCGACGTCCTTGAGTACAGCCCGACACCCGGCGAGAACCTGCGCAACCGCCCGTCCCAGCTCGATGTGGCCACCGCGGCCCCGCTCATCGACAAGTTCGTCTTGACCCCGGTCGCGCTGGTGGGGCGGGTGCTGCCGGGGATGATGGAGCGAGGCGCCGGCGGACTGCTGTTCGCGATGGGGGCGGCGGCTAAGTACCCGATGCCGCGCCTGGCCGGCGGCATGGTGCTCGCGGGCCTGCGTAATTACGTCCACACGCTGCACGCTGAGCTGGAGCCGCAGAACATCTACGCGGGGACGCTGCTGATCGGGGCGGTGATCGAGGGCAGCACGGCTCATCGCAACGCGTCAGCCTGGGGCGGCGGCCAGGTCGCGGTGGTCGCCGCCGACGACCTCGCCGAGCGGTGCTGGAACATGTACCTGAAGCGGGACAGAGTCGAAGAGGAGGTGGCGCCTGGCCTTGCCCCGTCCTCGGATTCATGAGCCGGGCACTTGCCGTGTTAGGCGTTTACCAGGCGGAGTGCCCCGCCCGGCGATACCTCTACGTTCCGGTCGCCGCCCTCCAGGGCGTTCCCGGGAAAGTGCTCCGCCGGGACGAATTCCGGAGGGATGCTGCTTGACGAAAAGCCGGCCGTGGAGAGACGCACCCAGTTGCCGTCACTATCCGTGTCCTGCCACACGAAGAACGTGGCCCCGTTCAGGGTTATGACGATGTGGTGAGCCGCGAAGTCGGATCCCCGGCTGCACCAGGGAACCCACTGCTCATAAATGAAGGTTGAGCATCCTGGCGGGCAGGTCAGCTCAAAGATGGGATCGGGCTCCATATTTGTAATGGTGACATTACTGCTTGAGTAGTTATTCACCCAGTGCAGCTCGGTGATGGCGCCCACGGTGCTCACAAATCCAATGCGGGAGCGGCTAGCTGCAGCTCACGCCCTGAGTTATTCGTGATACGCCCGTTAAAACCCTCGCTTGAACTCCACCACAGGCTGGCTGGGAACCAGTCATCGCTGTTGGTGGCTACGACCGAGAAATCGCCCGCGGTGCAATGCACCCTTATGTCCCACCCGGCGGGGACGCTCACCCCGTACTCGGCCAGGAAGACGCGCACGTCGCGCGAGTTCGCCAACTCGGCGCCTGGCATTCTCACCAGGGCGCGCAGCGCATTGGGCAGCGCGCTGTTGTCAGCGAGATCCCTGATCACTTCGTGTACGCGCAGCTCTCGCGCCGACCGGTCGATTCTCGCCCGCAGGTGATCGATCCGCTGCTGATGAGCTTCGGCATAGTGGCACAAGTCAGTCTGTTCGGTGCAGATGTCCATCGCGTACCCCCCACAGCCGCCGGGTTCCACGCTGAATAGCTCAGCTGGCGAAGGCGTGGAGATCCTGTGGAGATCGCGTGGAGGCGACAGGGCACCCAGGGCAAGCTATAGACTCACGGAGCGCCATCCGCGAGGACAGCACGCCGCCTTAGCTCAGTCGGTCAGAGCGACGCACTCGTAATGCGTAGGTCATCGGTTCGATTCCGATAGGCGGCTCCAACGTCAGGGCCCTCCGCGGAGGGCCTCTTCGCTCACGCGGGACCGAGGCGTTGCGGAGGCGCGGATGACCGAACGGACCATGCCGGGAGGCTCTAGCGATGAGCGGAGCCTGCTCGATGGGTGGCTGGATTACTACCGGGCCACGTTGCTGGCTAAGTGCGAAGGGCTGACCGGCGAACAGCTCGTCGTCCGGTCGTGTCAGCCGTCGCCGATGTCGCTTATCGGGCTCGTCCGGCACATGACCGAGATGGAGCGGATGTACGGCCACCGGCTGGCCGACTGGGATACCAGCCTGCTGTACTGCACCGACGAAAACGAGGACGCCGACTTCGAGGGGATCACCGCCGCCGGGGCGGCAGAAGACCTGGAGACATTCCGTGCGCACTGCGCCCGGACGCGGGAAATCATGGCCGCCCGCGAGCTCGACGACACCTTCGGCAAGACGAACTCGTACACATTGCGCTGGTTCTACCTGTACCTGATCAAGGAGTACGCCCGGCACCTGGGCCATGCGGACGTGCTGCGCGAACGCATCGACGGGGCAACGGGCGAATAGGGCATATTTGATTGGCGGTGTGGACCGCACCGCCAAAGCGACCGGTGCGGTGACAGCGCCGGTCAGGGAACCGGCGAGCGATGTTACGCGTCCAGCTGCTCGGGTAGAGCGAACCGCCTATACGGAAAGGCGGTGAGCGTGATGGTGTCGAGTTCGACGCAGCGTCCTCCGGAGCGGGAGGCGTCGACGGGCGAGCTTGTGAGGCAGCTATCCGAACAGGTGTCTTCGCTGGTGCGCGACGAACTGAAGATGGCCAGGCTGGAACTGGCCCGCAAGGGGAAGTTCGCGGGTTTCGGGGTAGGACTGTACGGGGCCAGCGGACTGGTCGCCTTGTACGCCATCGCGTGCCTGCTCGCCGCGGCGATTATCGCGATAGCGGGGGAGATCCGGCCGTGGCTGGCCGCGCTGATCGTCGGCCTCGTGCTGCTCGTCGTCAGTGCGGTGGCGGCGCTCATGGGGAGAAGCAGGATGCGGCGTGCTACCCCGCCCATGCCGGAACAGGCCGTTGAGGGGACCAAGGCCGATGTCGAGGAAGTAAAGGAAAGGATGCACCGGTGACCACGTCACCTGACGACCAGCAAGAGCTGGAGAAGGAAATCGAGCGGACCCGCGAGCAGCTCGGCGAGACGGTGGAAGCCCTCGCCGCCAAGGTGGACGTGAAGGCGCGAGCACAGGACAAGCTGAGCCAGCTGACGGGGCGGCTGAAGAGCAAGGCAATCGAGGCGAGGGGCAAGGCGACCGAGGCGACCCGGCAGCCGCGGCTCCAGGACAGGGCGAACCAAGCGAAGCAGCAGGCGGGCCAGGCAGGCCAGCAGATCAGGAAGCGCCCGATCCCGGCCGCCGTGACGGCCGGCGTGATCGGCGTGCTCGTGCTGTTCGCGCTTATCAGGCGGTGGATGCGAAGTGACAAGTGAACCGGTTCCATCACAGTCCACAGCGTCCGGCGGCCCGGGCGCATCAGTAGACCTGGGCGTGACCGGCTGGAAGAACACGCTCAAGCGCGCTGGGAAGAAGTTCACCAAAGACCGGTGCAGCCTGATCGCCGCAAGCCTGGCCTACTACTGGTTCCTGGCCTTGTTCCCCGCGCTTATCGCCCTGCTGGGCCTGGCCAACCTGATCAAGCTCGGCAGCGGCGCCATCGACAAGCTGGTGAACGGCCTGAACACGGCATTGCCGCCCGGCGCGGCCGACGTATTCACCACGGCGGTCAAGTCCGCCGCCGGCAAGTCCGCGCATGGCTCGCTCACCGCGCTGATCGTCGGCGTGGTGATCGCGCTGTGGAGCGCCTCAGCCGGCATGGCCGCGCTGGAAACCGGGCTCGACATCGCGTACGAAGTGCCGGTCAG
>Ga0335073_10008804_pt1 | contig 14153 bp, 12 predicted proteins | sample Lox_Sample_22_FD_207093 | JGI IMG/M metagenome (GOLD analysis project Ga0335073, IMG submission 207093) | Soil microbial communities from Loxahatchee National Wildlife Refuge, Florida, United States - Lox_Sample_2.2 | ecosystem: Environmental > Terrestrial > Soil > Wetlands | place: USA... | reverse complement strand
GAGATCACCTCACTGAGCGGCTGCAAAAAGGGCGCGTCGTTTGCGAATAGTCTCTGAGCATGTCTCAGGTGAGCCAGCCAGGAGGCGTAAGGCTGCTGCTGCCCGAGCAGCTGATGCTGCTGGCGTTCGGCCCCTGGAACGGGCAGCTGCGCGTGGGGATGCGCTTGCGCCCGTACCTTGAGACGGCCCTGGCGGGCGCGGTGCTGACCGAGCTCGCACTGCGGGGGAGCATCGCCGTCGAACCACGGCCGGGTCCCGCCCGGAAGTTCGGTGTCCGCGTGACGGCGTCGCCCCCCGGCGAGCCGTTCCTTGACGCGGTAACGGCCCGGGTCCGGGCGGAGAAGCCGCGCATGCTCGGCTGGTGGATCAGAAAAGGCATGCCCGGCATGTACCGCCTGATGCTGGACCGGCTGACCGTCGCGGGGCTGGTCACGACCACGCACGCTGTGGTGCGCCGGCGCAGCCGCCTCGCTTGGCCACAGGCGCGAGCCGACGTCTTCGCCCAGGTGCAGCAGGTGCTGCTGGCCGACCCCGCGCGGGTGGCCAGCATGTGGACCGCCGACCCGCGGTCGGCCAGCCTGGCGTCCCTGGCCTTCTCCTGCCGGGTCCTCGAGGTCGGCTGGCTGCCCCGCGACCAGCGACGGCCGGCCCGGGCCAACCTGCGGGCCATCCGTGCCACCGACCCGATCGGGCAGGCCGTCTTCGACATCATCGCGGAGACCAGGCGGACCCAGGACACGATCAGCCGCAGCTACATCTTCACGCCGACCAGCTAGCGCGGGCGGCGGGCCCGGCTCTTCGCGCCCCAGATTTGTCGGCGCCGGCCGGACAAATCTGGGGCGGTGACGTCATGGTGCACCTGCAGCCTGCGGCGTCAGCCTGAGAACCACCACAACAGCCCCGTGCCGGGCTACTCTTGCCCACGCAACTCGCCGATCGCTAGCTTAAGTGGTCCAATTATGCATTAAAGTTATATAACGGGCAAAATGGACGGAGAGATCAGTGTCGGGGAGCGAGACGGGCATGGGCGTCCGGCTGGTGGCGGGACGGTACCGGCTGGTGCGTGAACTCGGCCGTGGCGGCATGGGCGTCGTGTGGCTGGCCGAGGACCAGCTGGTCGGCCGCCAGGTGGCGGTCAAGGAACTCCGCCCGCTGCAGGGGTTAGCCGATCACGACCGGGAGGTCTATGGGCGGCGGGCGCTGCAAGAGGCCCGCAGTGCCGCACGGGTGCATCATCCGGGGGCGGTCGAGCTGTATGACGTGCTGTCGGCCAGCCAGACTGATGACGCGGTCTACCTGATCATGGAGCTGGTCGAGGGCCCGACCCTGGCCGAGATCATCGAGCGCGGCGGGCCTGTGCCCGGACCCCAGGTCGCGGCCTTCGGGCTGCAGTTGCTGTCGGTCCTGGACGCCGCGCATGCGCTGGGCGTGGTGCACCGTGACATCAAACCGGGCAACATCATCATCGCGGCCGGCCAGGCCAAGCTCACCGACTTTGGCATCGCCTACAGTGTCGGCGACCCCCGGCTGACCCGGACCGGGGTGATGGGGACTCAGGCGTATCTGGCCCCCGAGCTGTTCGAGTCCGCGCCGATCACCCCGGCCGCGGACCTGTGGTCGCTCGGTGTGACGTTGTGTCACGCCGCTGAGGGCCGCGGCCCGTTCGAACGCGCCACCACCGGCGCCACCTTGCGCGCCATCCTCATAGACGACCTGCCCGCTCTCACCTGCCTGCCGCCGCTGGCCGCCGCCATCACCGGTCTGCTCCAGCGTGACCCCGCCCGCCGGGCCACCACCAGCCAGGCTCGCGCCTGCCTGCAGCAGGTCACCGCCCAGGTCGTGCCCCAGTCACCGCAGCCCGGCCCGGCACCCCAGCCGCCACCCGGCAGTACCTGGCCGCCGCCGCACCCGACCCCGGCCGTCGGCCCCCAGCCCACCTGGCAGCAGGCCCAGACCGCCCTGTCGTCGTCACCGCCTCCGGCCGTGCCCCGCGTAGCCGGGCCCGGCGCGCCACGCCGCAGCCGCCGCCTGAACGTCCTCGCCGCGGCAGCGCTGGTGGTCGCCGTGGCCGTCGCCCTGCCCTTGCTGATGCACGGGACCGGGCCGGTTTCCGCACATCACCACCCCCGCCCCCGCGCCTCCTCGCCATACCCGGCCGCCGGGTCTTACCCGGCCGTCACCCTTACCGACCCAGGAGGCAGCAACAGCAATGCGGGCGTGATGTCGGTCGCGTTCAGCCCGGACGACAAGACGCTCGCCATCGGAGACGGTGATGACCGGACCTATCTCTGGGATGTGTCCACCCGCCGCATCATCGCCACCCTTACCGATCCGGGGACCGCCCCCCACCCGGGCGTGGACTCGGTCGCGTTCAGCCCGGATGGCCAGACGCTGGCCGTCGGCGACGATAACGGCAGCACCTACTTGTGGGATCTGGCCACGCGCAGTATCACCACTACCCTGGCCAACCCGGGGCGCAAGGGGGGCGTGGGCGCGCTCGCGTTCAGCCCGGATGGCCAGACGCTGGCCGTCCCCGAGGCTGATGGCAGCACCTACCTGTGGGATGTGGCCACCGGCCAGCTGACCGACAAGCTCACAGATACGGGGGGCACCGATCCGGAGGCGAACTCGGCCGCGTTCAGCCCGGATGGCCAGACGCTGGCCATCGGCGACAACGACAGCATCACCTACCTGTGGAATGTGGCCACCCACCGGAGCATCACCACCCTGACCGAGCCGGCCGGCAGCGGCGGCGTGATCTCGGTCGCGTTCAGCCCGGACGGGCAGACGCTGGCTGTCGCCGACGGTAACGGCAACTGCTACCTGTGGGATGTGGCCAGCGGCCAGCTGACCACCACGCTGACTGGCTCGGGGGTCAGCTCGCTGGGCTCGGTCGCGTTCAGCCCCGACGGCAAGACGCTGGCCTTCGGCGACGGAAATAACACCATTTACCTGTGGAGCATGGCCACTCACCATAGGGTCGACACGCTGACCGACCCCGGGAGCAACGACTCGAACGTGTACACCGTCGCGATCAGCCATAATGGCCAGACGCTGGCCACTGGCGACGAAGACAGCACCTACCTGTGGAAGGTCTAGCTGAGCTGCCCCGATGCCGGAAAGCGAGACGCTGTCCGGTAGGCCCGCCCCTCGCCGGTGACGGCGGTGACGGTGATCTGCCCCGGTAGATAGCCTTGTCGGGATGCGGGGTGGCCGGCAACCTCGCGCTGGGAGGGACGTCGAATGGTAGCGAGCGGTGATCGCATGCCGCGGCGCGGGCCGCTGCGGGTGGCCCTGCTCGGCTGCGGCACGGTGGGCTCTGAGGTATTCCGGCTGCTAGGCGAGCAGGCCGTCGACCTGGCGGCCCGGGTCGGCGCGCCGCTGCAGGTCGCGGGCGTGGCGGTGCGGGATCCCAGCGGGCGGGCGCGGGCCGCGGGAGTCCCGGGCGAGCTGGTCACGACCGATGCCATGGGCCTGGTGACCCGCCCCGACGTGGACATCGTTGTCGAGATGATCGGCGGTATCGAGCCCGCCCGCTCACTGCTGCTGGCCGCGATGCAGACCGGCAAGTCGGTGGTGACCGCGAACAAGGCACTGCTGGGTGCCGACGGCGCGGTGATGCACGCCGCGGCGCGCGAACACGGCGCTGACCTGTTCTACGAGGCCGCGGTGGCCGGGGCGATCCCGCTGCTGCGGCCGCTGCGCGAGTCGCTGGCGGGCGACGCGGTGCGCCGTGTCCTCGGGATCGTCAACGGGACCACCAACTACGTACTCGACAAGATGGACAGCTCCGGCGCCGAGTTTGGCGACGCGCTGAAAGAGGCGCAGGCACTCGGCTATGCCGAGGCCGACCCGACCGCCGACGTGGGCGGGTTCGACGCGGCGGCCAAGGCGGCGATCCTGGCCAGCCTGGCCTTCCACACCCGGGTCTCGGCCAGCGACGTGTACCGGCAGGGGATCACGGCAGTGACGGCCGCCGACATCGCCAGCGCCCGCGTGCTCGGCTGTGTGGTCAAGCTCCTGGCTATCTGCGAGCGGTGTGACGGCGGGATCTCGGCCCGGGTGCATCCGGCGATGATCTCCAGGGAGCACCCGCTGGCCTCGGTGCGCGGCGTCTACAACGCGGTGTTCGTCGAGGCCGAGTCGGCCGGCCGGCTGATGTTCTACGGCGCGGGCGCGGGCGGCGGGCCCACGGCCAGCGCGGTGCTCGGCGATCTCGTGGTGGTCGCGCGCAACCGGGTCGCCGGGATCCGCGGCCCGGACGCGCCGAGCTACGCCGAGCTTCCCGTGCTGCCCATGTCCGAGGCGCTGACCCGTTACCACGTCGCACTGGACGTGGCCGACCGGCCGGGCGTGCTGGCCCCGGTGGCCGAGGCGTTTGCCCGGCACGATGTGTCGATTCAGGCGGTGCGCCAGGAAGGTCACGGCGAAGACGCCAACCTCGTGATCGTCACGCATACGGCCCGCGAGTCCGCGCTCGCGGCCACCGTGGCCGACCTGTCCGCGATGGAGTCGGTCCGAGCGGTCGACAGCGTGCTGCGGGTCGAAGGCGAGGCAGGCGAGTGAGCGTGCGCGCGCCATGGCATCCGTGACCGCGGCCCCGCAATGGCGGGGCGTGATCACCGAGTACCGCGACCTGCTGCCGGTTACTGAGGCCACTCCGGTGGTCACGCTGGGCGAGGGCGGCACCCCGCTGGTCCCGGCCGCGGCGCTGTCAGCCATGACCGGATGCGACGTCTACCTCAAGGTCGAGGCGGGCAACCCGACCGGGTCGTTCAAGGACCGCGGCATGACGGTGGCGGTCAGTGCAGCCGTCGGCCGCGGCGCCACCGCGGTCATCTGCGCCTCGACCGGCAACACCAGCGCGAGCGCCGCGGCCTACGCGGCCAAGGCCGGCCTGATCTGCGCCGTGCTGGTGCCGCGCGGCAACATCGCGCTGGGCAAGCTGGCCCAGGCCCTGGTGCACGGCGCACGGCTGCTGCAAGTGGACGGGAACTTCGACGACTGCCTGGAACTCGTGCGCAAGCTCGCCGTCGACTACCCGGTGGCGCTGGTCAACTCGGTGAACCCGGACCGGCTCGAGGGCCAGAAGACCGCGGCGTTCGAGATCGTGGACGCGCTCGGCGACGCCCCGGACGTGCACTGCCTGCCGGTCGGCAACGCGGGCAATATCGCTGCCTACTGGAAGGGCTATAGCGAGTACGCGGACCTGGGCCGGACCACCAGGCGACCCCGCATGTTCGGCTTCCAGGCCAGCGGAGCCGCACCGATCGTCGCGGGCCGGCCGGTCGCGGCGCCGTCTACAATCGCCACCGCGATCCGGATCGGCCACCCGGCCTCGTGGCAGCTGGCCGAGGCGGCCCGGGACGAGTCCGGGGGGCTGATCGAGTCAGTCACCGACCGGCAGATACTCAGCGCTTACCGGCTGCTGGCCCGCAAGGAAGGCGTATTCGGCGAGCTCGCCTCGGCCGCCGGGGTAGCCGGCCTGCTCCAGGCCCGGGAAAAGGGCCAGCTGGCGGCCGGGTCGCGGGTGGTCTGCACGATCACCGGCCACGGGCTCAAGGAGCCGGACTGGGCGGTGTCGGCCGCGCCGGCCCCGGTGACCATCCGGGCCGATGTGTCCGCCGCCGCGACCGAGCTCGGTCTGGTCTGAGGCGGTGAAGGGGAATGGGGAGGCGGGTGGGGAGCCAGCCGGAGGAGGGCGTGAAGGGTGGACGGGGAGCGGGGCACGGTGCGGACTGGCTGCGCCAGCCGGTCACCGTCCGCGTCCCGGCGACCAGCGCGAACCTGGGGCCCGGCTTCGACGCGCTGGGGCTGGCGCTCACGCTGCACGACGTGGTGGAGGCGCGGGTCATCCCGGACGGGATCTCGATAAGGGTGTCGGGCGCGGGCCAGGACAGCGCGGCGAACGGCGAAGACCATCTGGTGATCCGCGCCATGCGGGCCGCGTTTGGGGTGCTGGGCGCCCAGCCTCCCGGTATCGGGCTGCGATGCGTCAACGCGATCCCGCAGGGGTACGGGCTCGGCTCCTCGGCGGGCGCGATCGTGTCCGGCCTGCTGGCCGCCCGCGCGCTCGCCGTCGGCAGCAAGGGCCTGACCGACGCAGACGTGCTGAGGATCGCGACTCAGATCGAGGGACATCCTGACAACGTGGCGGCGTGCCTTCTCGGGGGCGTCACGATCGCCTGGACGTCGGCTTCGGCGACGGAGGCGGCCCGGCTGGAACCGGTTCAGGGGCTGACCCCGGTGCTATGCGTACCGGCCCATCCGGTGCTGACCGAAACGGCGCGCGGGCTGCTGCCGCCGTCGGTGCCGCACGCGGACGCCTCGGCCAACGCGGCCCGGGCGGCCTTGCTGATCGCCGGGCTGACCGTCGACCCGGAGCTGCTCATGGCCGGGACCGAGGACTTTCTGCATCAGCCATACCGCGCCGCCGCGATGCCGGACACGGCCGGCCTGATCGGCCGGCTGCGGGCCGCGGGAATCCCGGCGGCCGTGTCCGGCGCCGGTCCCGCGGTGCTCGCGCTTATCGTTGCCGGAACGCATCCTGGGCCGGAGGCGGTCGAGGCGATCGCGGGCTCGGCGTGGCGGGTTCACCGCCTGGAAATCGACCGCGACGGCGCCACGCTCAGCCCGGACGGCCCGGACGGCCCGGGCCACGGCAATTCCCAGAAGACCTAGAGCACGCCGGGGGCTGCCTGGTCCTCGACCGGCGGGCAGTCGGGGACCTGGGCCAGGGCGGCCCGCAGCGCCTTGGGCCGCCGGGTGGACGCCATCCACCTCGCCGGGGGAGTGCCGGGGCTGAACACGTTGTCCACGAGTTCCGCCCGCGGCCCTCCGGGCGCCGCCCGGTCCGCGTAGATGACCAGCACCGCCCGGGACCGCGGCAGCAGCTCCAGCAGCCAGCGGAGCCAGGTGGCGATGCCCTTGACCGGACCGCGGCTCTGGGACCGGTCGGTCAAGACGATCCTGCGGACCGCGGTCCACGAGCAGGTGAACACCGTCTGGCTGTCACTGGTCGCGTACGGCAGCGCGCGTGCGTCGCCGATCCGGATCCCGGTCTCGTTCACCCAGATCCCGGTGGGCCAGGCCCGCCGCAGGTAACGCAGCCAGAACAGCTCCCACCACAAGGCCGCGATGGTCAGCGGGAAGATCGCCTTGTTGTCGGTCAGCGAAAGCACGAACGTGACCAGGGTTACGGCGGCTCCGGCGGTGAGGTAGAGCAAGCCGAGGATCATCCCTGTCCAGCTCAGGGGAGAGTGCTTCTCGGTGTAGACCGGGTCGGCACCTGACACGGCCGGCCTCCATCCATCGCTCCCTTGGTCCGGCCGAGAGTAACCTTATATCTCCCTATAAAGGATATGGCGGGATGAGTGCCACTTGATCTGGCGGGATCGGTGCCTGTGGTCAGGCGTAGCAGGTCAGCGGCTGGCCGCCGTTGTAGGCGACCATGTCGGCGAACGCGGCGAGGACGTCGATCGGCGCTCCCGGCGGCGCGCCGTCGAGTTCGGCGTAGGCGCGGTGCAGGTTGCCCACGATCCGCTCGGCGTCGAGCAGATCGGCGTACGGCCCGAGATCGAGCTCGCGCGCCGCGTCCAGCGGCGACAGGCTCGCGTCCCTGGCCGCCACGGCTGACGAGATCACGAAGCGGAGGTAGCCGAGGACCTCGTCGATCAGCTCCGGGCCGGCCACGCCGCCGTGACCGGGCACGATCGTCGTCGCGGGCAGCTGCTTGAGCTCCTCGAGCACGCTGATCGCCCCGGCCACCGATCCCATCAGCAGGAACGGGGTGCCGCCCCGGAACAGCAGGTCGCCGGCGAACAGCAGGGATCGCTCCGGCACCCAGACGATCGAGTCGTTGGTGGTGTGAGCCGGGGTCCCGACGTGCCGGACCTCACAGGCCAGGTCGTCGACGTAGATCCGGACCCCGGTCTCGTAGGTGAGGAACGGCAGTTCCAGCTCGACGCCGCCCCAGTCGACCTCGGTCCAGAACGAGACCGCGCCCGGCGGGCCGAAGGCCCGCATCTGGTCGCGGCACTGCTCGTGGGCCACGATCGTGGCCCCGCGGAACAGGTAGTTCCCGTAGGTGTGGTCGCCGTGGTGATGGGTGTTGATCAGCGTGCGCACCGGCTGGTCGGTCACCGAGGCGATCGCGTCGAGGTAGGCCCGGGTGCGCCGCTCGGTGGAGCACGCGTCCACGCTCACCACGCCACGTCGGCCGGCCAGGAAACCGGTGTTGTTTATCCACCAGGAGCCGTCCGGCTGGATGTAGGCGTAAATGCCGTCCGAGACTTCCTGCAGCCGCGCGTCAGCGATGCTGACCCCCGGTGGCGGCACGGCACTCGTCATGCGATCAGCGTAGTGCCCGGAATTTCGGCGGCGGCTGAGATGGTGGCGTCCATGACAGGCAGGAGGCAGGATGAATGTCATGACCGCACCCGACGTCTGGTCCGACCAGGGCCGGGCCCTGACCGTCGAGGACATGGAGAACATGCCCGACGACGAGTTCCGTTACGAGCTGGATGACGGGGTACTGATCGTGTCCCCCGCCCCGTCCAGCCTGCACCAGCGTGTGGTTTTCCGGCTCGCCCAGGTACTCGATGCCGCATGCCCACCGGACTTCGAGGTGATTCCCGGCGTTGGGGTAAATATCAACCGCTACCAGCACCGGGTGCCGGACGTGGCCGTGGTGCGGGCAGGCTCGATGGACACGGTGTTCCAGGAGCGGCCGCCCGCGCTGGCGGTGGAGGTGGCCTCTCCGCGGACCCGGCTGTACGACCGGAACCGCAAGAAGGATGTGTACGAGCAGTTCGGCATCGTCTCTTACTGGATCGCCGAACCGGACCGGGACAAGCCGGAACTGACCGCGTTCCAGCTCCGGGACGGCCGGTACGAGCAGGTGGCGCGGGTGGCCGGTGATGAGCCGTTCCGCGCCAACCTGCCCTTCCCGGTCGCCGTGACCCCGTCGGAACTCGTGCGGGCCAGCCGCTGACCGGTCCCTTCGGTTATGCCTTGCTGACCGTGAGCGATTTGCTGGCCGAGGAGGTAGCGAAATTGGTGCTGCCCTGGTAGGCGGCGACCACGGTGTGCTTGCCCGGGCTGAGCGCGGTCTCCGTCCGGGGTGAGCATTTGCCGGTCCCGCCGGACAGCGTCACAGTGCACAGCGTTGTCGAACCGGCCGTGATGATCACTTGACCGCCCGGGGTGCCGGAAAACTGCGGCGAGACCTTCACGGTCATGATGAGCGTCTTCTCTTTGCCGTAGGTGACCGTGGCCGCGGACAGGGTGAGGCTGGTCTTGCTGGCGGCCTTGGTGATCTTGACGGTCTTGGTCACCGTCGAGCTGCCGAAGTTGCTGTCGCCGGAGTAAGAGCCGGTGAGCACGTGGCTGCCGACGCTGAGCGCCGTGGCCGAGGCCGGGCTGCAGCTACCGGTCCTAGCGGAGAGTTTCACCGTGCACAGCGTGGTCGTCCCGGCGGTGATGGTCACCGTGCCGGTCGGGGTCCCGGTGTACTCGGGGGTGACGGTGGCGGTCAGCTTGAGGGACTTCTCGTGGCCATAGGTGACCGTGGCAGCGGACAGAACCAGGCCGGTCTTTGTCGTGGCCTTGCCCACGGTGACCGGAGTTCCTGAAGAGGTCTGGCTGGAGCCGAAGTTCGCGTCGCCCGGGTAGCCGGCGGTGAAGGAGTAGCTGCCGGCCGAGTCCTCGGTGAGGCTGCACGACCCGGTGGAGACGCCGTCGCTGCCCGACAGGGCCGCCTGGCAGGAGTGAGTGCCGTCGGTGACGACGACGTCGCCGCTGGGAGCGGGCACCCCGGCGCCGGGGGACTGGCCCGCCACCTGCACGGCGATGCTGACCGGCTGCCCGGTCACCGGGCTCGCGGTGGTGGAGGTGATCGTGGTCTGCGACGGCTGGCCGGCCGACTCGGTGGCGTAGAACGGCACGCCGTCCGGGACCTGGCCGCCGGCGGTGCAGTCGGTGATGCTGGTGCAGCTCACGCTGGTGAAGAAACCCCTGCCCCCAACCGAGCTGGGGATGGTGATCTCGGTGGGCGTGCCCCAGGTCCCGCCGGTCTCGGTTGCATAGAACGGCTGGTCGTTGCCATCCTCGCCGACGGCGGTGCAGTCGGTGGCACTGATGCAGCTCACGCCGTCGAAGGAACCGCTCCCGCCGAGAGAGCTGGGGATGGTGATCTCGGTGGCGGACCCCCAGGTGCCGGCCGTCTCGGTGGCATAGATCGGCTGATTGTTCCCGTCCTGGCCGACGGCGGTGCAGTCGGTGGCATCGGTGCAGCTCACACCGCTGAGAGAGGTGGCGCCGGAGATCCCGGTGGCGGACCCCCAGGTGCCATCCGTCTCAGTGGCCAAGAGCCCGCCCTGGCCGACGGCGGTGCAGTCGGTGGCATCCGTGCAGCTCGCACCGGTGAAGGCATCGCTGGCGGAGATCTGGGTGGGCGTGCCCCAGGTACCGCCTGTCTCGGTTTGATAGAACGGCCCGTACGCCTGGTCGAAATCATCGCCTACGGCGGTGCAGTCGGTCGCACTGGTACAGCTCACGCCGCTGAAATAGGCCGGCCCGCCGGCGCGGCTCTCGGTCGGCTTGCCCCAGGTACCCGCCGTCTCGGTCTGATAGACCGCCGCGTTGCAGAGGTCGCATCCTTCGTAGTCCCCGCCGACGGCGGTGCAGTCTGCGGCATCGGTGCAGCTCACACCCGAGAGGTTGAAGCTGGGTTGAAAGGAGTCATCATCGACGGGAGGGGCCCAGATGCCGTCTGTCTTGGTGGCAATGGCCGATCCGCTGTTCCCATCCCCGCCGACGGCGGTGCAGTCGCTGGCGCTGGTGCAGCTCACACCGCCGACCGCCCCTCCAGTCCAGCCGGGGAACTCGCTGATCGGGCCCCAGGTTCCGCCCGAGGTGAACGCGGGGCTCCTGGTCGCCGAGACCGTGTCGAGGCTGGTGGCCGGGACGCGACGGGACGCAGCCGCAGCCCTCCCCGCGCCGTGGGTCAGCGCTCCGGCCGGAGTCGCGACCAGCAGGGACGCGGCCAGCGCGGCCGCAACGGCGGCCGGGCCAGCCAGCCAGGCCCAAAGCGCACGGGGTCGGCCGGCCGTGCTGCGGTGAGTTCGGACCAATCTCATGACCACTCCCAGGCAACGTGGGTAGGCGCGGAAGATTAGACATAAATCTCACAACTTTGGACGCTTCGCCTGGGCACATGGTTGTCAATATGGATACATCCGCGCAAGATGTCACCGAACGGTCGCGACACCTTTCATTTGAGTTCGCCGGCTTGCGCTCAGCCCTTATCGCGATGGCGGCTGGCGCACCCAGTAGCCGACCGGGAGGAGGGACCAGCCGAACCGCTCGCTGACGAACCCCCACAGCCCGCGCGAGGCGAGCAGCGTCACCACCACCGCCAGGCCGCCCACGATGACCAGGTACCAGGCGCCGTAGGCGGAGAGCGTTTCCTGGAGCGCGAACAGCACCAGCGCCCCGATGATCGGGCCCTCGATCGTGCCCATGCCGCCGATCAGCACCATGAACAGCATGTAGACGCTGTACTGGATGTTGAAGACCGATGTCGGCTCGACGTACAGCGTCTGCAGTGCGATCAGCGCCCCCACGGCGCCGGCGCCGCCCGCAGCGACCAGGTAGGCCGTCAGCCGGATCCGGCGCACCCGCACCCCGGAACTGGCCGCGGCCACCGGATCGCTGCTCACGGCCCGGGCGTCCAGGCCGAACGTCCGCCGCACGAGCAGGTAGACGCCGGCCACGCTGGCCACAGCCACGACGAGCGTGGCCCAGTAGATGAGCGCCTCGCGCAGCACGTCGCCGTAGCCGGCCAGCCCGGGAACGCTCACGCCGGTGGTGCCGCCCACCGATTCCGACAGTGAGGCCACGATCTGCAGGGTGGCCGCGACCACCAGGGTGGCCACGGCGAAGTACCCGCCGGACAGCCGCAGCACCAGCGCGGACACCGGCAGCGCGACCGCCGCGGCGATGATCGCGGCCAGGACGATCCCGCCGAACGGGTTGATGCCGTGCTCCGCGACCAGGTAGAGCCCGTAGGCGCCGATGCCGATGTAAGCCTGCTGGCCGAAGGAGGTCAGGCCGCTGAACCCGGCCAGCAGGTTCCACAGGCTGGCCATGGCGATGAACGTGAGCAGTGTGATCAGCGGCTGCTCGGCCGGGCCGCCGATGACGAACGGGATCGCGGCCAGGACCACCACGGCGGCCAGGCAGAACCCGGTGAAGGCGGAGGCCGTGACGCTCCACCGGCTGACCGCGACCGGGGTCACGGACGGCTCCGCGTCCCGGGCGCCGATGGCCGCGCCGCGCTTCATCCGAGCACCCCGGCTCATCCGATCACCCCGGCTCACCCGAGCACCCCGGCTCATCCGAGTAACCCTGCTCATCCGAGCACCCCGGCTCATCCGAGTAACCCTGCTCATCCGAGCACCCCGGCTCCCCTGACCTCGCCGACCGGCTGGTGGCTGGTGAACAGGCCGCCCGGCCGGACCGTGAGCACGGCCAGGAACAGCAGGTTGACGGCCAGCACCGCGTACGCCTGGTTCACCTCGCCCACGACCACCTGCGTGATCCCCAGGGCGACCCCGCCGATGAGCGTGCCCCACAGCGAGCCGATGCCGCCGATCACGACCGCCTCGAAGGCAAAGATCAGCGTGTCCGTGCCGGTCAGCGGGTCAAACGTGCCGATCGTGCCGATGAACACGCCGGCCAGGGCGGCCGTCGCGATCGCGATGCCCGCCACGGTCGCGAACACCGGCCGGACCCGTATCCCCACCAGCCGGGCGGTGTCCAGGTCGTCGGCGGTGGCGCGCACCTTGCGGCCCCACGAGGTGTGGGTCAGCACCAGTTGCAGGCCGGAAAGGACCGCGCAGGCGGTCAGGAACCCGGTCAGGAACAGCCAGGACACGGTGATGCCGCTGCTGATGTGGAAACTGGCCAGGGTCAGCGCGCCGCCGTTCAGCCCGCGCGGGTCGGAGGTCGCGGCCACCTGCAGCAGGTTCTCGATCATGATCGACAGCCCGAACGTGACCAGCACCGGCGCGAGCACGCCGTGCCGCAGCGCCCGCCCGAACAGCAGCACCTGCAGGCCCATGCCCACCACGAAGGCGGCGGGCAGCAGCAGTGGCAGCGTGACCCAGACCGGCACCCCCAGCCCGGAGGACAGGACCAGCCCGAGGTAGGCCCCGCACACGGCGAGATCGCCGTGGGCCAGGTTCACGATGCGCATGACGCCGAACGTCAGCGAGAGCCCGCACGCGATGAGCGCGTACTGGCCGCCCAGCAGCATCCCCTGGATGACCGCGTTGACCCAGTTCATGAGCGCACCTCACCAAAGTAGGCGGCGACGACCTGGTCCCGGCTCACGCCGGCCACCGGGGCGGCCAGCGCGACGCGCCCCTCGAGCAGGCACACCAGGTCGTCGCAGGCGTCCATGGCCCGGCGCAGGTCCTGTTCGACGATGACCAGCGTGGCCCCGGCCGACCGCAGCCCGGCCAGCGTTTCGTACAGCCCCTCCACCACCAGCGGGGCCAGGCCGAGCGAGATCTCGTCGAGCAGCAGCAGCGTGGGCGCGGCGGCCAGGGCCCGCGCGATGGCCACGGCCTGCTGCTCGCCGCCGGACAGCGTGGACGCGCGCTGTTTGCGCCGCTTGGCGATCAGCGGAAAGGCGCCGTAGATCCGCTCCAGCGGCCACGCATCGGAGGCGGCGGCCGCCGCGCCGACCTGGATGTTCTCCTCCACGGTCAGGCTCGGAAACAGCTTGCGGCCCTCCGGCACCAGGGCGATGCCGCAGGAGACCCGCCGGTGCGGCGAGGCCGTGGTGATGTCCGAGCCGTCGTACCGGACCGATCCCGACGCGGGGGCCTGCGCCCCGGCGAGCGCGCGCAGCAAGGTCGTCTTGCCCGCGCCGTTGGCGCCGACCAGCGCGGTCGCGCAGCCGCCCCGCACCGACATCGACACGCCGAAAAGCGCCTGGAAATCTCCGTAGAACACGTCAAGGTCGGCGACCTCGAGCAGCGCCCCGGCCGTCACAGCACGCCGCCGCCGAGGAAGGCAGCCCGCACCGCGTCGCTGCCCAGCACGTCAGAAGGCGCCCCATCGGCGATGACCCGCCCGTCGGCCAG
>Ga0335073_10008803_pt1 | contig 14154 bp, 12 predicted proteins | sample Lox_Sample_22_FD_207093 | JGI IMG/M metagenome (GOLD analysis project Ga0335073, IMG submission 207093) | Soil microbial communities from Loxahatchee National Wildlife Refuge, Florida, United States - Lox_Sample_2.2 | ecosystem: Environmental > Terrestrial > Soil > Wetlands | place: USA... | reverse complement strand
AGCCCCGATCCGATCTGCTCGGCGATTTCATACTCGGGCGTCCCCGGCCGGGTCCGTGCCGAGCCGAAAACCGACACCGCCTGACCGAGCTCGGCCAGCAGCCCGAAGCCCTCGACGAACTCGGCCTGGATGCGCAGCACGCGCCAGGGATCGGTGTGGACCCAGTCGCTGGGCCCGCGCCAGTCGAGCAGCCGCTGGTCGGTCGTGGTCTTCGGGATGTGCTTACCACGCAGCGTGGCGGGGCCTTGGCGGCGCAGCCGACGGCGGGGCTCGGAGAGGCTCATGGCCCATAAGGTAGCCGTCACAGTCCGGTGATCAGCCACGACACCGCCGCGCGCGGCTCAGCCCACTGGCCGTTTGCTGCCCGTTCCCGGCCTGAAGTTCTTAGGAACTGACGCCGTGGTCGCGGAGGACGTCGTTGAGTGCCGCCTTGTCGTGCCTGGCGCCCTCGTCCAGGCGCCGGAGAACGAGCACGCACGGCATGCCGAATTCGCCACCGCCGAACTTGCGCATGCGGGTACCGCCGACGCAGACCGACCACGCGGGCACCTCGCCGCGTGGCAGTTCCTCGCCGGTCTCCACGTCGATGACGTGCGTGGACTTGCTGAGGATCGTGCCTGCGCCGAGGACGGCACCAGTGCGGACCCGTGCGCCTTCCACCACCATGCACCGCGACATGATGAACGCGTCGTCCTCCACCACGACGGGCACCGCGTTCGGCGGCTCTAGTACCCCGCCGATGCCGACGCCGCCAGCCAGGTGCACGTTCTTGCCGATCTGGGCGCACGAGCCGACCGTGGCCCAGGTGTCCACCATCGTTCCGGTGTCGACGTAGGCGCCGATGTTCACGAACGACGGCATCAGGACCGCACCGGGCGCGACGTAGGCGCCCCACCGCACGACGGAGCCGGGCACCACGCGCACGCCTTCCAGCTCAGCCGTCAGCGGTACGCGGTCGTGGTAGCGGAACTCCCCGACCTGCGACTGCACCATCGGCAGCAACCGGAACGCCAGCAGGATCGCGCGCTTGGCCCGCTCGTCCACGACAACCTCGCCGGAGGCCGGATCCACCCAGGCCACCCTGGCCTTCCCGGTGTCGATCTTGTCGACCGCCATCATGACCAGGTCCCTGGCCAGGGAGTCGGCTGGCGACAGGTCCGCACGCCGCTCCCAGAGCTCGTCGATGTCGGCGGGCAGGACGGACGGCACGGCTCCTAGCGCCGGAGGTTGTGTCATGCGTGGGAGCCTAGTGCGGTCCGGCCAGGCGCGCCGCTGCGGGCGTGACGCTTTCACCTCGCCTGCACCGGGTAGCGTCGTACCGTGCCGAGCCGCCGCCAGCCCGCCCGCGCCACCCGACAGTCCGGGATCGGGGCCGCAGTCGTCGTCATCGTGGCCGGCCTGGTGGTCGGCTACCTGGCGCTGAAGTCCCCGCACCAGCTACGGCACTCGCGGCCGACCGCGTGCATGGCCGGCCTGGGCAGTCAGGGGTACCAGCTGAGCGTCGGCCAGGCCGGCATAGCCGCCACGATCGCCGGCGTGGCCACCCGTCACGACCTGCCCGCCAGGGCGGTGGCGATCGCCTACGCGACCGCCCTGCAGGAGTCCAAGCTGGCGAACCTGCACTACGGCACCATGGATTCTGTCGGCGTCTTCCAGCAGCGGCCGTCGGAAGGCTGGGGAACGGCGCGCCAGATCGAGAACCCGGTCTACGCGACCAGCCGGTTCTTCGCGGCGCTCGTGGCGGTGCCCCGCTACCAGCACATGCGGATTGACCAGGCCGCGCAGGCCGTCCAGCACAGCGCCGACGGCTCGGCCTACGAGCAGTACGCCGGCGTCGGCACCAGCCTCGCCCTCGCGTTCACCGGAACGCAGCCGCACGCGGTCTGGTGCAGTTACGGCTCGCCCGTCGGGCACGCCCGCCTGGCGGATGCCAGGCGCGGCCTCACCGCCGCTTTCGGTGCTCTGGGCGGCACGGTGGCCAGCGATCCCGCAGCCGTCGTGCGTGTCGAGAACGCCGGCGAGGGCTGGGCGGTGGCGGCCTGGCTGGTGTCGCACGCAGCCGTCTACGGCATCTCCGACGTCCGCTATGCCGGCTATGAGTGGCGGGCCACTACGGGCTCGGGCCAGTGGAAGGCGCTCAAGCTCCCGCGCCGCGCGCGGCCTGCCACTGCCATCGTGGCCTTCGGCTGATAGCCTGCGAACTCCCCGAGGATCGGCTGCCTGTGCCCCGACCCGCCGGGAACGCGATACTGGTGGTAAGCCGCGATACTTGGGTCAGCCGCACCGCTGGTGCACCAGGGCGCGGACGGAAGAGGAGAACGCGGAAGTGACCTACATCATCACGCAGCCTTGCGTCGATGTGCTCGACAAGGCCTGCATCGAGGAGTGCCCGGTCGACTGCATCTACGAGGGCGAGCGGATGCTCTATATACACCCCGATGAGTGCGTGGACTGCGGCGCCTGCGAGCCGGTCTGCCCGGTTGAGGCCATCTTCTACGAGGACGACGTGCCGGACCAGTGGAAGGACTACTACAAGGCCAACGTCGAGTTCTTCGCTGATCTGGGCTCACCCGGCGGCGCCTCAAAGGTCGGAAAGATCCATAAAGATCACCCGATCGTGGCTGCGCTGCCGCCAGGGATCAACGAGCACTAGACCGGGAACGCAGCGGTGACGGCCGGCAGCCGGGCGGCGCGCGCGCCGTCGACGCTGGCTGCCCGCCTGCCGGCGTTTCCGTGGGACTCGCTGGCCGGTGCCGCTGAGCTGGCCAGCAAGCACCCCGGCGGAATCGTCGACTTGTCTGTTGGGACGCCGGTCGACCCCGTGCCTGAGATCGTCAGGGCCGCCCTGCGCGCCGCTGACAACTCCCCCGGCTACCCCCCAACAGCCGGAACGGCCGCCGTCAGGCACGCAGCCGCCGGCTGGCTGGCACGGCGGCACGGCGTGAGCGTCGATCCGGCCGCAGTGCTGCCGGTGATCGGCACCAAGGAATTCATTGCCTGGCTGCCGACGCTGCTCGGCTGCGGCCCCGGTGACATCGTCGTCCACCCGGAGCTGGCCTATCCTACGTATGGCCTCGGAGCACAGCTGGCTGGCGCGCGCCCGGTGCCCGCCGACGGCCTGCTGTCGCTGGGCCCGGAGCGGGTCGCCCTGGCCTGGCTGAACTCTCCGTCCAACCCCACCGGCCAGGTCCTGCCGGCTGACCATCTGCGGAAAGTCGTCAGCTGGGGCCGTGAGCGGGGCACCGTAATCGCATCCGACGAGTGCTACATCGAGCTTGGCTGGGACGTCACGCCGGTGTCGGTCCTGCACCCTGACGTCTGCGCCGGCTCCCATCACGGCGTGCTCGCCGTGCACTCACTGTCGAAGCGCTCCAACCTGGCCGGATACCGCGCCGGGTTCGTGACTGGCGATCCGGACCTGGTAGCGGAACTGCTCGAGGTCCGCAAGCATGCCGGGATGATCGTCCCGGCACCGGTCCAGGCAGCGATGACCGCGGCACTGAACGACGACGCGCACGCCGAGGCCCAGCACGCCCGCTACGCGGCGCGGCGGGAGCGCCTCAGGGCGGGGCTGCTGACGGCGGGCTGGGCCGTCGAGCCGTCGCCGGCCGGGCTCTACCTGTGGGCGTCGCACCCAGACCTTGACTGCCGCGGCTCCGTTGAGCGGCTGGCCGAGGCCGGCATCCTGGTGGCGCCCGGCGAGATGTACGGGCCCGGCGGCGTCCAGCACATCCGCGTGGCACTGACGGCTACCGACGAGCGGATTGACGCCGCGGTGGGCCGACTGGCCCAGCTCGCCTAGCCTGACCGGTACATAACGATCCAGGCAATACCGTCTCGCAACCCCCGGCCGGTATGCCTGGCTAGAGCAGCGAGCTTGCGGGTTCCGCTTCGACGGCGGCGGTGGGAGGTGCTGGGCGGATGCCCGATTCCGAGACTTTCGATGCCTTCTACGCCCGCACCGTGTGGAGCGTCACCAGCCAGATGCACGAGCTAGCCGGCGATGACGGCCTGGCCGACCACGCCATTCGTGAGGCCTACGCCAGGGCCTACCAGCAGTGGTACCAGGTGTCTGGCTACGGCGACACCGAAGAGTGGGTGCTGTCGACCGCCAGGGAGGCCTACGAGCGGCGGCGCGCCGAAGCAGGTCTTGACCGGCATGCGCCCGCAGCCGAGGCTGCCGACTCGGGAACCTGGCCGGGGATCTACCGGCCCCGCCCGGACCCGGCCAGGGCCGCTGCTGCGGATGCGGACCAGCGAGCGCTGGACCCGGATGCCACCGTGGCTCGCCCCCGCAGGCACGCGCGGATAGCGCCAGACGTCTCCGCTAGCGCGCCCGCCGGTGCGGACTACCCGGCCACCGGCGCGGTCGCCGGCTCGCCTGCCCCGACCGCACCCACTCGCCGGAGCCAGCGCCCCGGCGGGGACAGACTCGGCCAGCCGGGCTCGCGCCGGACGCTGCTGATAGCCGGCTGCGTGGTCGCGGTACTCCTCGTCGCGACTGTCGCTTACCTGGTCTCTGGCGGTCACAAGAAGACGCCGTCCGCGACCGGCGGCAGCTCCCCGTCGGTCGGTACCACGCCGAAACCGCAGATGCTGCCAGCGGGTAAGACAGGCCAGCGGCCGGCCGTCCCCTGGGTCCTGGTCAGCTCGGGCTGGGCGCTGGCCGAGCTCTCTACCGCCGCGCCGGACTCCGCCGGGTCGGCCGCGGGCGCCGGCACCTACACCACGTACCTGGTCGACCCCGAAGGCGGCCGGTACGTGATCGCCACATCGTCCGGCGGCACCGAGCCGCACCTGCTGGCGTGGTCGGGCAACAACAAGATGGCGCTGTTCGATACCGGCGCCGCCGCTAGCCCTGGCAGCTATCAGCTGCTGGACGTGCACTCAGGCAGGCTCACATCGCTGCCACTGCCGGCCGGGGTGGTCGCGCTCGGATTCACCCGGCCTGATGGCAAGGCCATCCTGGCAGTGCAGGCGCAACCGCATAAGTTCCGCCTCCAGCGCTACACCCTGACCGGTCAGCTCCAGGCCTCGCTAGCCTCTCTCCCGCGCAAGCTCGGTGCGGGCTGGCTGTCAGATGACTGCAACTACTCGTGCGCGCTGAGCTCACCGGACGGACTTACTGACGTCTGGGGCATCACCGGCGATGAGATGCAGGTGCTCAGCAACGCCGGCGGCAAGGCGCACAAGCTGCACGTGGAGGGCAGCGGCCACCCCCCGTCCTGCGTTCCGCTGACGTGGTGGAGCGACACCACCATCCTGGCCGACTGCGCCCTCAGCGACCTTCCGGATGACGCGGCGCGACTCTGGCTGGTGCCCGACGACGGGTCGGCGCCTACCGCTCTCACTGCGGCTACGCCCGCCGGGAACGGGCGCATTTACGGCGCATGGCTGGCTGGTCAGACGACGTACGTCACATCAGCGACGTCGGAGCAGTGCTCGTCCGCGCCGAGCGGACCGGGCGGGATGGACATCCTGCCTCTTGGCCAGGGCGCGAGCGCCGCGGTCACGATTCCCGGCAGCACCCGGAACTTCAGCACGATCGTCGCCACTGCTGGCAAGCGGCTGCTCGTACTGACCCAGACGCAGTGCCCGGGCACATCCTCGCTGGTGTGGTTCGACCCGTCGACAGGTGACAGCCAGACCGTGATCACAGCGCCCGCCAGTCAGGTCGGGGTCATCGCGGCCGTGCCGTACGGTAACGGGCCGACCGCCGTCACTAACGGTGACTCATCGAGCGGCTAAGGCGCCACGCCTGATCGGACCGGACCGCCGATGCGCCAGTACGCGCCGTCGGCGCGGTCCATCAACTGCTCGTCGACCAGGTACCGGCGAAGCGCGGCATAGTCACTGAACATCACGCCGAGCACCCGGTTCACCTCGGACTCGGGGTAGCGGACGCCGGGCTCGAATGCCTGCGCAACCTCGTTGAGCAACAGCAGCCGCCGGGACCGCTTGGCGGGCATCGCCTCGATCCTGCCGTCACGGACGAACCCGCTGAGCTTGACGTCGCGAGCCAGCGCGTGCATGACGGTGGCCGTACTCGATTCAGGCATGCGGCGATTATTACCGGGCGACCTGCCCGGAGCTCAATCTGATTCCGGCTCCGGCAGCCCGTCGGGCCTCCGGAGGCGCACGTCATAGGCTGGCAGGCGTGTTCATGCTCTACGACACCGCTCTGAAGGCTGTCACGCAGATCAGGCCAGCCAGAGGTCAGCTGCGGATCTATGCCTGCGGGCCGACGGTGTACCGGTTCGCGCACGTCGGCAACCTGCGGACGTTCGTGCTCCCTGATCTGATCCGCCGTAACGCCGAGCGCCACGGCCGGCCGGTGATTCTCTGCCAGAACATCACCGACGTCGGTCACCTGGCTGATGACGGCGAGATCGACCAGGGCGGTGAGGACAAGATCCTGGCGCAGGCCAGGGCCGAGGGCAGGTCGCCGCTCGAGGTCGCGCGCTTCTACGAGAAGGCGTTCTGGACCGATTGCGCCGCGCTGAACATCGCACCACCCGACGATGCGCCGCGAGCGTCGGAGTCGATTCAGCTGATGATCGACATGATCAGCAAGCTGATCGCAGCCGGCCACGCCTACGCCACCGGCAGCGGCTCGGTGTACTTCGACGCCCGCAGCGTCCCCGACTACGGGGCGCTGTCCGGCAACCGGATCTCCGACCTCCGGCCCGGCAGCAGGATCTCCGAGAGCATCGACGCCGATAAGCGATTTCACGCCGACTGGGCCCTGTGGAAGAGCGCCCCGCGCGGCCGTGAGCTGACCTGGGAGTCGCCCTGGGGCACCGGGTTCCCCGGCTGGCATACCGAGTGCTCGGCTATGTCGCTGCAGTGCCTCGGCGACGTGATCGACATCCATACCGGCGGCATTGACCTGCGATTCCCGCATCACGAGGACGAGCGCGCCCAGTCCAACTCGCTCTGCGGGCACGAAGTCGTCCGGCACTGGGTCCATGGCGAGCACGTGCTGTTCGAGGGCCGCAAGATGGCTAAGTCGACCGGGAACGTGGTGCTGCTGCCGGACGTCGCTGCTCGCGGGCTCGACCCGCTCGCCGTCCGGCTCGCCTTCCTCGAGCACCGGTACCGCCAGCAGATGAACCTCACCTGGGAGACCCTGACCGCCGCCGACGGTACCGTCCGGCGCTGGCGGGAACAGGTCGCCGACTGGGCCACCGAGCCCAGCAGGCCCATGTGCGCCGACTACTGGTCCCGGATCACCGGGGCACTGGACGACGATCTGGACACTCCGGCGGCTTTGCGCGCACTGCGGGAGCTTGCCAGGGACCGGGAAATCCCGGCGGGCTCCAAGTTCGAGACGTTCGCGGCCGCCGACCGGGTTCTCGGCCTTGACCTGGTAAGCCTGGTGGGACGGCCGCGGGCGCAGGAGCGGCTGCCGGACGGAGCCGAGGCGAAGCTGGCCGAGCGGGCCGCGGCACGTGACCGGAAGGACTTCGCGGCGTCCGATCAGCTCCGGGAGGAGCTCGCTGACCTGGGCGTTTCCGTGTCAGACACGCCCGACGGCCAGACCTGGTCGCTGTCACGGGCAAGCCAGGCGGGCGGCTAGGGCCGCAGTCACCACCCCAAGCTGGCGCGGCGCGGCTGGCCGGCGGATGGCGCAACGAATCGCTGCCCAGAAGCCGGATTACGCAACAGATTGGCACTGATGCGCATGAGGCGCCAGCGCACCCTGGTGCGCTCCGCTTCTAGGCTGGACTGACCTAGATCATCGGCCCAGGCCGGATCGTCCGCCCAGATCATCCGCTGAACGGAGCGCCTGACCATGACGGAGCCTTCTCGCCGCTGCACGCACCCCAGGACCTACCTGATGTGCCCGCCCGAGCACTTCACGGTGGAATACACGATTAATCCGTGGATGGATCCGACCAAACCGGTCGATGCGAAACTGGCGATGCGCCAGTGGCACGAGCTGGCCGCGACGTACACAAGCCTGGGCCACACCGTGCAGACGATCACACCCGAGCCCGGGCTTCCCGACATGGTGTTCGCCGCCAACGGTGCGACCGTGATCGACGGCAAGGTGCTCGGCTCCAAGTTCAGGTACCCGCAGCGGCAGCCCGAGGCAGCTGCGTACCTCGACTGGTTCCGCAGCAGGGGCTACGGCCAGGTCCGCGAGTCCGAAGTGCCCAACGAGGGCGAGGGCGACATCGTCTTCGCCGGGCGCGCCATCCTGTCTGGCTACGGCTTCCGCAGCGAAGCAGCGGTCAGGGACGAGCTGACCGAGCTGTTCGGCCTCCCGGTCATCAGCCTGCGGCTGGTCGACCCGCGCTTTTACCACCTCGACACCGCGCTGGTCGTGCTTGACGCGGACACCGCCGCCTACTACCCGGCCGCCTTCGACGATGCCAGCCGGGCTGCACTGGCATCGCACTTCACTGAGCTGATCGAGGCCAAGGACGAGGACGCGGAAGTGCTCGGCCTGAACGCCATCAGCGACGGCCGCAATGTCGTGCTGCCGGTGCAGGCAGCTGGCCTGGCGGCGCAGCTCGCCGCCGCCGGCTTCACTCCGGTCGGCGTCGACCTGTCGGAGCTGCTGAAGGCAGGCGGCGGGCCGAAGTGCTGCACCCTCGAACTGAGATAACAACGGAGCGCCGGCACACTACAGGAGGCACGTACATGGGAAGCACGGCAGGCACTGCGGCCCAGCTGCGCGCGCAGTCGGCGGCCCACAGCGCCCACAACTACCATCCGCTTCCGGTGGTGATCGCAGGCGCCGAGGGCGCCTGGGTGAGCGACGTCGACGGCAAGCGCTATCTGGACATGCTCGCCGCCTACTCGGCCATCAACTTCGGCCACCGCCATCCTCGGCTGGTTGCGGCAGCGCAGCGCCAGCTCGAGCGCGTCACCCTGGTCAGCCGGGCATTCGAGCACGACCAGTTCGGGCCCTTCTGCGCGGAGCTTGCCGCGCTCGCGGGCATGGAGATGGTCCTGCCGATGAATACCGGGGCCGAGGCAGTCGAGACCGCGATCAAGACCGCGCGCAAGTGGGGCTACGAGGTCAAGGGCGTGCCCGATGGCGAGGCGGTCATCGTCGTGTTCGACGGCAACTTCCACGGCCGGACGACGACGATCGTTAGCTTCTCGACCGACCCTGACGCGCGCGACGGGTTCGGCCCGTACACGCCGGGCTTCAGGATCGTTCCGTACGGCGACCTGGCGGCGCTGGCTGACGCGATGGACGACAAGGTCGTCGCGGTACTGGCAGAACCCATCCAGGGCGAGGCGGGCGTGCTCGTCCCGCCGTCAGGCTGGCTGCCCGGCGTACGCGAGCTCTGCACAGCGCACGGCGCGCTGTTCATCGCTGACGAGATCCAGTCCGGCCTCGGCCGCACCGGCGCGACGTTCGCCTGCGAGCACGAGGACGTCGTTCCCGACATGTACATCCTGGGCAAGGCCCTGGGTGGCGGCATCGTTCCGGTGTCCGCGGTGGTCTCGTCCGGCTCGGTTCTCGGCGTCTTCAAGCCAGGGCAGCACGGCTCGACCTTCGGTGGCAATCCGCTGGCGTGCGCGGTCGCCCGCGAGGTCATCGCCATGCTGTCGACCGGCGAGTTCCAGGAGCGATCGGCGAAGCTCGGCGCGCACATGCACGACCGGCTGAACGCACTGCCGCAGAGCCAGGTGAGGGACGTGCGCGGCCGCGGCCTGTGGGCGGGCGTCGAGTTCGCCAGCCTGAGCGGCCGGGAGGCGTGCGAGAAGCTGGCCGGCCGCGGAGTGCTGGCCAAGGACACCCACGGCTCCACGATCCGGCTCGCGCCTCCGCTGGTCATCAAGGAAGAAGACCTGGACTGGGCCATCGACCAGGTCGAGGCACTGGTCCACTGACGTCCGGGTCACCAAGGTCCGGCCGGGCCGCCCTGCCGGCGGCCCGGCCGGGATTCGTCTCGGCTGGCAGATCATTCCCGGCGCAGCCGCAGTACTGACCACCCGGCCACGACAGGCAGCTCGATCTCGAGCGCGCGCCCCTCGCGGTGGTCCCGCTGGACGGCGGCGACCGGCATGAACCGGTCCCCGGCCTGCCCGAGTACCGCAGCTGCTGCGGTCCACCGGGCGGGCTCGGCCAGCAGAATCGTGACCGTCACTCCTCGGCAGCTGCCCGGCCCGGTCGGCGCCTGCCACGAGCCGGCGCCGCTGCCGGTGAGATCGAGCACGGCAACTGAGATGAGGTCGTCGCGCCGCACCACCCGCGCGTAGACCGCGCCACCGGCGGGCTCGGGCCGCACCACGCCGTCCGCGCCGCCGTCCTGCGTCCAGCCGACCAGCACTGCGCCGTTCTCATCACCGATGTCGGTCCAGCTGGTGTCGATGCCGTCGGCGAACAGGTCGCGGCACCGCAGCGCGTACCGATGCCAGCGCAGCACTTGCCCGGCCTCGTCTGCCGTCAGCCGCTGGTAATCGGGATAGTACGGATGCTGCAGGCAGCCGCGGTCGTCACCCCAGACCAGCAGGCTTGCCCCGAGTGTTGTGGCGATGGCCTCTGTGAGCAGCGCGGTCCGGAGCGCAGGACCGCGGTCAGCCGACCAGACCGGCGGGTAGATCGCGAGCACTCCCGCGCTGGCGCCTGGGCTCGCTGAGCTTGCTGAGCTCCGCGCCTGCAAGCCCTCCAGGTGGCACCACGCGTCGTTCGGCGGCCACACCTCGAGATAGCGGAAGCCTGGAGGCCCTGGGAGCTCAAAATCCCGCGGCACGCCGTTCACCTGGTTGAAGCTCAGCACGTCACCGGGCCTGGCCGCCCGGATCATCCTCAGGAAAGCCTCATACGCTGCCCGCATCGCTGCCGGCCGCCCGGCGTGGTCGAGCGGCTGGCGCGGGTAGCCGTAGGTATCCAGGTGAAATCCGGCGAAGCCGAGGGTGTCGGCCGCGCGACCGTACCCAGCCAGCCAGTGCCGCTGCCACCCGGCGTCGCCAGGATTGGCGATCTGCAGGAGCTCGCCAAGCCGCTGCGGCTCCCCGTCGCTCCGGTAGAGCAGCCAGCGGGGATGGTCACGACCGAAGTCCGGGTCGACGGCGTACACGGGAGCGTATGCCTGAGGCGTCGCGCCGAACTGTCGGCAGCCGTCGGTGAGCTGCCCGATCGCCGTCAGCGAGTGCTGGCCGCCGAGCCGGTCGGCATAACTGTCGGTAGCTGCAAGCGGCTCCGCGTAACTGGCCATCCAGTCGTAGAACTGCACGTTCGTGCACCGCAGCGCACGCAGCCAGGCCAGCACCGGCTCGACTGCATCCAGCCGGAAGGATGTGACGAAACCCGGCACTGCGCGGTCCCCTGGCACCGCGCCGACGGTGGTGAGCTCTTCGCCGGCCAGCTCCCCGTCAGCCGACCACGCCTCGACGGCGTAGGTGCCGGGCGGCAGGCCGGGCAGCTCTGCGCTGCCGTCGCGCCCGGTCACCGCCGGATGCTCATCGCCAGCCGCAGATCGCGCGAGTACGTGTCCGGTACCTGGCACCACCGGGCCCACGGCGATCGGCTCCCCCGCGGCGTACCACGTCTTAAGAGCGGGGAACGAGGCGGGATTCATCTCAGCCCGCCAAGCGATACGCCGTGGCGGAACCAGCGCTGGGCCATCAGGTAGACGATCACGCTTGGCACTGTCGCAATCATCGAGCCGGCGAACAGCGGTCCCCATGCCGTCGTGTGCGCCCCGATGAACAGTGCCAGGCCGATCGGAAGGGTGCGGTGCGACGGCGTGTTGATCAGCGTCAGCGCGATGATGAATTCATCCCAGGCTGCGTTGAAGGTGAACATCGCCACGGTCGCTAGCGCCGGGACGGACAGCGGCGCAATCAGCCTGGTCAGCACCCGCACATTCCCGGCGCCCTCGACCCGGAAGGACTCCTCGAGCTCGCGCGGAATCGCCTCGAAGAAGCCGCGGAGCAGGAAGATCGAGAACGGCAGGTTCTGGCTGGCGTAGATGAGGATGAGGCCGGTCAGCGAGTTGATCAGGTGCAGGCGGGTCATCAGCAGGTACTGCGGGATGATCAGCAGGATGCCGGGGACCGCCAGGCTCGCAAGGAAGGCGTAGAACGTGACCTCGCGGAAGGGGAAGCGGAATCGGGCGAAGGCAAACGCGGCCAGCGCAGCGAGGACGACGGTCAGCACGACAGTCCCCAGCGAGACGTAGAGGCTGTTGGCGAAGAAGTGCCCGAAGCTGTTCTCGGTCCAGGCTTGGGCATAGTTCGCCGTGGTCGGGTGCGTGGGCACCAGCACAGGAGTCCCGCTGAAGACGTCGGACGGCGGCTGGAACGACAGCGACGCCATGAACAGCAGCGGAAAGATCGAGATAGCCGCGAACAGGATCGCGAGCACCAGCCGGGTCTTGTGCCGGCGGCGGATCCCGAAGATGCCGAGCTGGGCTGGCTTCCGCGCCGATCGGGCCGGAAGCGCGCCGGTAGTGGCCATGGTCCGGTTCTCCTAGGTGTTCCTGCGCCGCAGCAGCTGGATCTCCGCAACGCTCAAGCCGAACACGACCACAGCGATCATCGAGGCGATCGCCGCAGCGTAGCCGAACTCGAAGTTGGTGAATGCCTGCTGATAGGCATAGGTGAACAGCACCTGGGTCGAGTTATAGGGGCCTCCGGCGGTCATCAGGTACACCTGCGTGAATACCTGCGTGCCGCCGATGACGAGCAGCACGAAGACGAAGACGACCGTCGGCCGGATCGCCGGGACGATGATGCGCCGCCACAGGCTCGGCTCGGTCGCGCCATCGACCCGGCCGGCCTCGACGATCTCACGCGGCACGCCGTCCAGGGCGGCCAGGAACATCACGAACGACCAGCCGACCCCCTTCCAGATCCCGACGATCCAGATCACCGCGTTCGCCGTCCACGTCTGGGCAAGCCAGTCGATGCTGACCTGATGCCCGGCGAACAGGCTCAGTACCGCGTTCGCGACGCCACCCTGGTCATTGAAGATGTACGCGAACACGTACGAGACGATGACCCACGACGTGACCACCGGGATGAAGATCAGCGCGCGCCACAGTCCGGCGGCCGGCAGCCGGTCGCTGAGGATCGCTGCCGCGAACAATCCGAGCAGCATCTGGACCGGAACGGTGACGACGACATACAGCACGGTGTTCAGCGTCGCCGTGCGCACGAGCGGATCGCGGAGCGCCGCAGTGTAGTTCTTCAGTCCGAGGAACGGATTCGTGGCGCCGGGGAAGATATGCCAGTTGAAGAAGCTGATGTCGAACTGGCGGAAGATCGGGTAGATGGTGAACAGCGCGTAGAGCACTGCAGCCGGCAGGATGAGGGCATACGGTGTCGCGACCCTGCCGAGCCGCCGTGACCGCCGCGAGGCGGCGCCGGGGATCGTGCTCCCCTGGCGCCGCCCGCGATCGAGTGTCGTAATCAACTACCCGTTTGCGCGTCGTACTGCTTAGCCGCGCTGGTCAGGGCTGCCGAGACGGACATCTTGCCTGCTAGCACCTCCTGCAGGGCGGCTGAGAAGTCGGCGTCGAGCTTGGTGTAGTTCTGTGTCACTGGCCGGTCCATCGCCGTCTTCAGCTGCTGCGTGAAGGTCAGGTAGTACGGCGTCGCCTGCACCTCCGCCGCAGCGGTCGTCGCCAGCGCCGACATCTGGCCGACCTTGGCCATGGCCAGCTGCGCGAACGGCGACTCGAGGAACTGTGCGAACTTCTCCGCCGCCGGCAGGTTGTGCCCGCCCTGCGAGATCACCAGATCCTCACCACCCACGGTCGAGAAGGAGCCCGCGGACCCGGTCGGGAACTGCGCGATGCCGTAGTCCGGGACCGGCTTGAGCGCCGCGTACGTCGAGACCGCCCACGGCCCGTCGATATACATGGCGTACTGGCCCTTCGGGAAGCCCTCCTCACCCGACACCGCGCCGGTGCCGCCGAGGAAGTCCGTTCCGATGTCGCCCGCCTTCTGCAGGCTGACCAGTTTCTGCACGGCCGAGATCGTGCGCGAATCGTTCAGGTAGCCCGCCGAGGTGCTGTAGCTAGCGTTCGTGAGCGCGCCGCCCTGACTCCAGATGTACGGCACTACGTTCCAGATGTCAGTGCCATCGACACCAAGCCCGTATTGATGCTTGGACTTGACCGTGAGCTTGACCGCGTCGGCGAACATCTGAGCCATTGTCGTCGGCGGCCCGGAGATGTGCGC
>Ga0335073_10008802_pt1 | contig 14156 bp, 8 predicted proteins | sample Lox_Sample_22_FD_207093 | JGI IMG/M metagenome (GOLD analysis project Ga0335073, IMG submission 207093) | Soil microbial communities from Loxahatchee National Wildlife Refuge, Florida, United States - Lox_Sample_2.2 | ecosystem: Environmental > Terrestrial > Soil > Wetlands | place: USA: Florida... | reverse complement strand
GATGGCCACCGCCTGACCAGCCGCGATCAGCTCGTTTTTGTCCTCAATGGCCTGCACGAGAGGGCCGTCTGGCGCCGAACTGCCGTCGGGCCGGGGGTCGATCCGCCAGAAGGCGTTCCAATCTGGATCGGGCATGCGGGGGATGGGCTCGTCGGCGATGTCGTCGAGGGTGACCGATTCCTTTCCCGCCAGGCGATGGTCGAGTGGGACCAGCAGGAGCCGCGGCTCGTCGTACAGGATCGTCACGCGCAGCTGGCCGGTGGGGAACGGCAGCCGTGCCACCACCGCGTCTACCCGATGATCGAGCAGGGCCGCATGCGGTTCGTTCCAGGCCAGGTGCAGGGTCTGGACGTCGGCGTCGGGGTGCTGGCGGCGCAGGTCGCGCACTGCCGGGGTGACGATGAGATTCGTGGTGTAGCCGATCGTGATCAGGCTCGGCCGCGCGGCTGCTCGGGTAGCCGCCGCACCCTGGGCGGCTGATCGCAGCAACGCCTTGGCGCGGGGCACGAAGACTTCCCCGGCCTCGGTCAGCCGGGTGCCCTGCGAAGTGCGGTCGAAAAGGCGGACCCCGAGCTGCTGCTCAAGCTGGCGGATTTGCCGGCTCAAAGACGGCTGCGCGATGCGCAGATCGGCAGCCGCGCGGCCGAAATGCAGGTGGTCGGCGACGACGGTGAAGTACCTGACCAGCCGCAGGTCAAGGTCTGCCGGCCGCAGCTCCGAGTCTGGCATGTACGAACCTTACCGCACGGGGACCGGCGGCGAGCTGCTGATTATGCGTCTGAGCTGCAGTGATGCCTGAGGCGTATTAGCGATTTCAGATTAGGCCTTGGACGCGGAGCGCTCCGTCCTCGCACAGTGGAAGTACCCGGCCGGCCCGACTTCGCAGGCGGCCGCGGACCGCCAACGTCTAGGCGTTTAGGAGTGCACCATGCAAGTGTTCGTCACCGGCGCGACCGGATATATCGGTTCCGCCATCGTCCGTGACCTCATCGACGCGGGGCATCGCGTCACCGGCCTGGCCCGATCGGACGCGGCCGCTGCCGCGCTCACGGCGGCTGGGGTGCAGGCACACCGTGGCGCCCTCGACGACGCCGACATTCTGCGCAGTGCGGCGGCCGTATCCGAGGGCGTCATTCACACTGCCTTCCAGAACGTCGGTCCCGACACGGACTTCGCGGCCGCGTGCGCCGCTGACCTGCAAGCCATCGAGGTTCTTGGAGAGGCGCTTGCCGGATCCGGCAAGCCGTTGGTCGTCACGTCCGGCACCGCGCTTCTCCCGCCGGGTCGCCTCGGGACCGAAGAGGACGCGGGCGTGCCTGGGTTCCCTCGGGTCGCTTCGGAGGATGCGGCGCTGTCGTTTGCCGGGCGAGGCGTCCGGGCCAGCGTGGTGCGACTGGCCGCATCGGTGCACAGCGGTGAGGCCGACAAGAAAGGCTTCGTGCCGAGCCTGATCGAGTTCGCCCGCACTAGCGGCGTCTCGGCTTATGTCGGCGACGGGTCCAACCGCTGGCCCGCCGTCCACCAGCTCGATGCCGCCCGGCTATTCCGGCTGGCCCTGGAGTCGGCTCCGCCGGGCGCGCGACTCCACGGTGCCGCGGAGGAAGGCGTGCCGTTCCGTGACATCGCCGCCGCCCTCGGCGCCCACCTGAACCTGCCGGTGACCGGGATCTCGCCGGCGGAGGCCGAGGGCCACTTCAGCTGGCTCGCACGCTTCGTGTCGATCGATAACCCGACCTCAAGCGCGCTCACCCGCAAGCAGTTCGGATGGGATCCCGTGCAGCCCGAGCTCATCGCGGATATCGAGGAAGGCCACTACTTCAAGGACTAAGTCCGCGAGTCCGCCCCGGCCGGCGCAGCTTACGGCAGCTGCGTCGGCCAGTCGGCCAGGTTGGGCCCGAATAGGTGCAGGTGGCGGACTACCGCGAAGACTCCGCCAACCTTCGCCCCGCCCGGCAGCGGCCGGTCGTCAGTGCCGGGAACGTTGAGGTCCAGGCTGACGGACACCGCTACCCCGCGGAAGTTCTGTGCACACAGGGCCTGTACGTGCTTGCCCGGCTGGTCGATGGTCCGCAACAGCATCCGGACTCCTTCGACCGTCACGGAGCTGGTCTGGCCGGCATAGGACTTGCACGGAACAGAGCCACGGCCAGCTGGCCAGACGGACACATCGAGCGCGGTCGGGTCTACGGCCGGGCCCGCCGACCAGCCCTCATTGATCAGCCTGCCGTCGATGGTGACGAAACTGCTCAGGTCGCCGACCCGGAATGCTCGCCAGCGCCAGCTCGCTGGCAGGCCGCTGAGCCTGAACCCGTAGTGGACTGGTGGACTGGTCCCGAACCGGACCGCAGCCGCGATCTTGAGCAGCAGCCGTCGGGCCGCGGGCGACTGCGCGACGCCAGGATGGCCGTTCTTCGGCTGTACGTAGTACCAGCCCTTGAGGTGCGGGTACACAGCGCAGTGCACGCAGATCGCCGGATTGGGCATCGGGCTCAGGATCGCCCAGGCATTCTTGCCATACTCCCAGGCCAGGCTGCCGTGCAGACCGCTCCAGTAGGCAGGGGCTCCGTTGACGGCCGGAGCCCGGCCGCTTAGTGGCGGCCCGCAGCTCAGCGCACGCCGGAACGTGTCTCTGCTGCGCATGTAGGCCAGCGCTTGGGAGACCGTGGGCCGACAGGATCCGGCAGCGTTGACGGTGAGCAGCAGCGCGCGGCCGTCCGAAACTGGCGCTGTCGCGGTCATGTCGAGCTCTGAGGTGCTCTGGTCGTACTGATCGCCTAGCTGGAAGCCGGCTGGCAACCAGCCAAAACCTGCATACGGCGTGAGCAGGCTGAACCGGCGCGGCGCGGTGATTGGCCCGCTTCGTTCGCGGTGGCTGGCCGGCGGGTGCGCGGCGGGCTGCGCGCCTGACAGGCTGGCCGTCAGCGCGGCAATCACGGCGACCGCCGCGGCTGCGGCGACCGGTGCGGCCCCCGGCAGGTACACCCGACGCAGCTTGCGCCGACGTCGGCCCTGGCGGCGGGCGAGGTTGACATCGACCCGGCTCGGCGGCGCCTGGTCGGTCGCGACCAGGTCGAGCAGGTCACGGACGACAGCCTCGTCCGCAGACACGTCATGCATGGTCAGTCACCTCACGTGCGGCGTACAGGGCGTGGTCATCGATTGCTCCCGGCCGGGACGGGAGCGGGCCGTACGCCTGGCCGCTGCCGCCGGAACGGCCTGGCTTGGCTACCTGACCGGGCCGTCCGGCCTGACCGTCCGGGCAAGCCTGCGTGTCCTGGGCGAGACTGAGGCGGCCGCGGAGTGCGTCGATGCCCTTGGCTGTCTGGCTCTTGACCGTCCCGGCCGAGCAGCCGAGCAGTTCAGCCGTCTGGTTCACGTTCAGGTCGCAGTAGAAGCGCAGCACCAGGGTCGCCCGCTGCCTGGGGGGCAGGGCAGCTAGGGCGGCCCGCATGTCGAGCGTGGTCTCGGTGTCGGGCATCCGGCCGGCTGTATCGGGTACCGGGACGTCCAGGCTCACGCGCCGGGCCCAGCCGGACCGCTGCTCGCTCAGGTACTCGCGCACCAGGATGGTCCGGGCGTAGGCCCCGGTGTGCTCCATCCCGCGAACGCGATCCCAGCGCACGTACAGCCGCGTGATCGCCGCCTGGACGAGGTCGTCGGCGCGCTGCCAGTCCTGGCACAGCAGGTATGCCACGCGCCGCATCGCTCCCATGCGCGCGGTCACATATTGGGTGAATTCTTCGTCGAGGTTCCCGCTCACCGGGGTCCGCCCGATCTGCGTGCCGTAGCCACACTGGGTGAATGGAGGCGGATGCTGCTTTGGTTGCCTGCTGCGCTTGGTTGCCTGCGGTGCTGGTTTCCGTCAGTGTTGTTTACTGCGGTGTTGGCCGGCGGCTTGTCCGGGTCGGTCGACCCCGCATGCTGGTATATAACAGTCCAGTCAATGACGACGGGCTTGCCAACTTGTTGGGGGGCGTAGGGCGTGGGTAACGACCTGACGCCGACGGCCGGGCGTGACTATGGCGACACGCTCTGGGAACCTACGGCCGAGTCGGCCGGACGTACCGAGATCGCACGCTACGCCCGCTGGCTTGCCAGCCACGGCGGCCCGGAAATCACTGGATTGACGAGCACGGGGTCGGCAAGCACAGCCTCCGACGGCATCCCCTCCTACCGTGACCTGTGGCAGTGGTCCGTCGAAGAGCCAGCAGCATTCTGGACATCGATCTGGGACTTCTTCGGCGTTCTTGGCGCCCGCGGCTCCGGCCCGGTGATGGCTGGTCAGATGCCCGAGGTCAGCTGGTTCGCCGGCAGCACGCTCAACTACGCACGCAACGCGCTGCACCGGGCCGGAGCCGATCCCGCCCGCACTGCCGTGATCTACCGCTCCGAGGCTGGCCACGATGGGCGGATCAGCTACGGCGAGCTGGCCGCCCGAGTGGCCTCGGTCCGGGCCGGTCTGCAGGACCTTGGCGTCGGGCTTGGCGACCGGGTCGCGGCTTATTTGCCGAATTCGCCCGAGGCACTGATCGCGATGCTGGCCACCGCAAGCCTCGGCGCGATCTGGACGTCATGCTCCCCGGACTTCGGCGCGCACAGCGTGATCGACAGGTTCGCCCAGGTCTCCCCTAAAGTCCTCATCGCCGTCGATGGCTATGCCTACGGGGGCAAGCAGTTCGACCGGCAGGCAGAAATAGCCGCGATCGCGGCGGAGTTGCCGGATCTGGCTGCGGTGATCGTGGTCAGCTACCTAGGCGAGCCCACGATGAAGACTTTGCGTCCTATGCAGACGCGAAGTCTTCAGGATCATGATGTGGCGTTGCTCGACTGGGACGATTTCGGCGCGGCCGACGGCGAGGCGCCGGCGCTTGAGTTCGCCGAGGTGCCCTTCTCGCATCCGTTGTGGGTGCTGTACTCCTCCGGCACCACCGGGCTGCCCAAGCCGATCGTGCACAGCCACGGCGGAATCGTGCTTGAGCACCTCAAGGCACTGTCCCTGCATCAGGACCTGACTAGCGCGGACACGTTCTTCTGGTACACCACGACGGGCTGGATGATGTGGAATTACCTGATCGGCGGGCTGTTGGCCGGCGCGACCGTGGTGCTGTACGACGGCAGTGCGGTCCACCCGGACACCGGCGCGCTGTGGCGGCTGGTGGCCGAAGCCGGGGTCACCTACGCGGGCACTGGCGCGCCCTACCTGCTGGCCTGCATGAAGGAGGGCCTGCAGCCGGCCGCCGATTATGACCTGTCGGCCCTGAAAGGCCTGGGCTCGACCGGCTCTCCGCTCCCGCCCGAAGGCTTCCGTTGGGTGTACCAGGAGCTCGGAGCGAAGTCGTCAGGGCTGATCCTCGGCTCGTTCTCGGGCGGCACTGACCTGTGCACCGGGTTCGTCGGGCCGGCTCCGATCTTGCCGGTGCGGGCCGGCGTGATCTCCGGGCCATGCCTGGGCGCGCGGGTCGAGTCGTTCGACTCGGCCGGGCATCCGGTCATCGGCGAGGTTGGCGAGCTCGTGCTGACCCGGCCGATGCCGTCGATGCCGGTCGGATTTTGGAACGACCCGGCCGGTGAGCGCTACCGGGCCAGCTATTTCGCCGACTATCCGGGCGTGTGGCGGCACGGCGACTGGATCATGATCCTGCCCGATGGTGGCTGCGTGATCTACGGCCGGTCCGACGCCACCTTGAACCGCGGCGGCGTCAGGATGGGTACCAGCGAGTTCTACCGTGTGGTGGAGCGGCTGCCCGAGGTCGCCGACAGCCTGGTCGTCGACACCGGCCAGCTCGGCCAGGAGGGGCGACTCATCTTGTACGTCGTACCCTCCGAGGGCCACGCCGTCGATGACGATCTGGCCAAGAAGATCCGGTCGCTGCTGCGGGCGGAGCTGTCGCCGCGGCACGTGCCCGACGAGATCAACCAGGTCCCCGGCATACCCCGGACGCTGTCCGGCAAGAAGCTTGAAGTGCCGGTCCGGAAAATCCTGCTCGGCACGCCCGTGGCCGATGCCGCCGATCCGGACGCGCTGGCCAATCCCGACGTGCTGTCGTACTTCGCGCGACGAGGCATGGCATGACCGCGGGCACCGGGCCGACCGCTGGCTCTGGGCGGAGCTTCGGCGAGGAAGGCGGCCGACTGACCTACGGCAGCTACCTGCGCCTCCCGCAGCTACTGGCACAGCAGGTGCCGGAGGTCAGCCCGCCCGTTCATGATGAGCTGCTGTTCATCATCGTGCACCAGGCGTATGAGCTGTGGTTCAAGCAGTTGCTGCACGAGCTCACGGCAGTCAGGGACGCGATGCTGGCCGGCCGCGGTCCTGATACCGACCACCGCAGGCCGACGTGGCTGGCGCGGCATCTGCTGCACCGCGTGCACGTGATCGAGCGGCTGCTTGTGGCCCAGATCGATGTCCTGGAGACGATGACCCCGCAGGACTTCCTGGAGTTCCGGGCGGCGCTGGCGCCGGCCAGCGGCTTTCAGTCGGTGCAGTTCCGCGAGCTGGAGTTCCTCTCCGGGGCAAAGGACCCTGGCTTCGTGGCCCGGTTCCGCTCGCTGACCGAGGACGAGAGCAGCCGGCTGGCCGCCAGGCTGGCCGAGCCGTCGCTCTGGGACGCCTATGTTGACCTGCTCGCCTCCAGGGGCCTGGCGGTGGGCAGTGACAAGGAGATCGTCGCGTCGCTGGTCAGCGTGGCGCGGGACCGGCCGCGCCACGACGATCTCTGGGAGCTCGCCGAAGACCTGCTGACTCATGACGAGCTTGCCGGACTGTGGCGCGCTCGGCATGTTCAGATGGTCGAACGGCAGATCGGCACGAAGTCAGGGACCGGCGGCTCGACTGGCGCGCCGTACCTGAACCGGCGGGTGCCCATCCGTTATTACCCGCTGCTGTGGGAGCTTCGGGATTCGCTGTAGCGGCAACGTCGCCGCACGTTGAGGGAGTGGAAGTCATGTCGGAGAGCAAGCAGGTCCTACTGGCTAAGGCTGCCGCGACGGCCCAGCCGGTGTCAGGCGTCGGCGACATGGCGAACTACCTGCATGCTTACTACCGGCACGTCGAGGTCGATGACCTCAGCGCAGCAGGTCCCGAACGGCTTGCTGCCGTCGCGCTGACGCAGGCGCGGATGGCGGCCGAGCGGCCGCAGGGCCGGGCCCTCGTGGAGGTCAGGCCAGGCGGGGACTCGGCGCTCGACGCGAGTTCCGACGTCATCGACATCGTCACCGACGACATGCCGTTCCTGGTCGACTCGATCACCATGGAGCTGGCCAACCACGGGCTGTCGGCGCGCCTGGTGGTGCACCCGCAGCTGCGCGTTCGGCGGGACGTAACCGGCACGCTGCGCGAGGTGGTCGGCCGGGTGGCCGGTGAGGTTGACGGAGAGCCTGGCCACGACGAGGTGGCTGAATCTTGGACGCACATCGAGATCCCCACGCTGGCTGACGGTGAGAGCGAGGCAGTCGCCGCCGACCTGCGCCGAGTACTCACCGACGTCCGGGTCGCGGTCGAGGACTACACGCGGATGCGAGCCAGGGCGCTCGCGCTGGCTGACGAAGTGCTGGCACCGGAAGGGGACGCTGGCGGTGCCGCCGATTCCCCGGCGGAGATCGCCGAGTTGCTGCACTGGCTGGCCGACGGGCACTTCACTTTTCTTGGATACCGCGAGTATGACCTGGTGACCGGACCGGCCGCCATGGCGCTCACCGCAGTGCCGGGCACCGGGCTCGGCATCCTGCGGCACGACCGGGTCGGTCCCGGCTCGTTCGCGACCTTGCCTGATGCGGTCAAGGCGCGCGCCCTGGACCCGCAGCGACTGATCGTGACCAAGGCGAACTCCCGGTCCACGGTGCATCGGCCCAGCTACCTGGATTACGTCTCGGTGAAGCGGCTGGCCCCCGATGGCACTGTCGCGGGGGAGTACCGGTTCCTCGGGCTCTACACCCACACAGCGTTCGCCGAGAGCATCCGGGGCATCCCGGTGCTGCGGCGCAAGCTGGCCGAGGTGCTCGCCCTGTCCGGGATGGCCGCCGACAGTCACGACGGCAAGGAAGTCGCCGAGGTGCTCGACTTCTATCCGCGCGAAGAGCTGTTCATGACCTCGGTCGCCGACCTGGCCGCCATCTCCGCTGGCGTGCACGTCCTGCGCGAGCGGCGGCAGACCCGGCTGTTCCTGCGCAAGGACATCTATGGACGGTATGTCTCCTGCCTGGTGTATCTGCCGCGCGACAGGTACACCACGCGGGTCAGGCTGCGGGCACAGGAGATCCTGCAGCGGGCCTTCGGCGCCCGGCACGTCGACTACAGCGTGCAGGTCGGCGAGTCGTCGGTGGCCCGGCTGCACCTCGTGGTCCGGGCCGATCGCGGCCGTCAGCTACCCGACGCGGACCCGGTCACGCTTGAGCGGGCCGTCGCCGCAGCGGTCCGGTCCTGGGACGACGACCTCGCTGACGAGGCGGCGACGGCGCTCGGCGCGCAGCGCGCCAGGGAACTGCTGACCCAGATCGGCGACATGATCCCGGCCACCTACAAGGAAGACGTGCCCGCCTCCGCGGCGATCACCGACTTCGCCAGGATCCTGCAACTGCGCCGATCTGGCGGCGACATCGACTTCGAGCTGTGGGAGTCGGAGAACTACATCGGCGGCGTCCCGATCGAGCCGGACGACGACGTGCCGGCCAGCGTCAAGCGGGTCTGGCGGCTCACGATCTACCGGACCGGCGGACCGATCACCCTGACCGACGTACTGCCTCGGCTGCAGCACATGGGCGTAGACGTGATCGACGAGCATCCGTATGAGTTCCCTGCCGCGCAGCCGTTCTGGATTTACGACTTCGGTCTTCGCCGCAGGCCGATGCTCGAGGCGACCGCCGAAGCCAAGGAGACCGACCTCATCTCCAACCAGCGGCTCAGGGAGCAGATCGAGGATGCGCTCCTGGCGCTGTGGGACGGCCAGGTTGAGGACGACGGCTTCAACGCCCTTGTGCTGGATGCGCAGCTCAGCTGGCGCCAGGTCGTCGTGCTGCGGGCGTACGCCAAGTACCTGCGGCAAGCCAGCGCGACGTTCAGCCAGGACTACATCGAGGACGCGCTGCGGAACAACTCGCAGATCGCCCGATTGCTCGTCACGCTGTTCGAGTCACGGTTCGATCCGGCGAAGGAGGCAGGCGAGGCCGAGCGGAGCGAGGCGATCGCCGAGGAGATCAACGGGGCCCTGGACAGCGTCGCCAGTCTCGACGAGGACCGGATCCTGCGCTCCTACCTGGGCCTGATCACTGCGACACTGCGGACGAATTACTACAGCACCGCTTCGACCGATGTTCCCTATCTGGTGTTCAAGCTGGACGCACCAGCAGTGCCCGATCTGCCGGCGCCGCGGCCGCAGTTTGAGATGTTCGTCTATTCGCCTCGGTTCGAGGGCGTGCATTTGCGATTCGCCAGTGTCGCGCGCGGCGGCCTGCGCTGGTCGGACCGGCGAGAGGACTTCCGGACGGAGATCCTCGGTCTGGCCAAGGCGCAGGAGGTCAAGAACTCTGTCATCGTGCCATCGGGCGCCAAGGGCGGCTTCGTCTGCAAGCAGCTGCCCGACCCGGCCGACCGCGAGGCGTACCAGGGCGAGGTGCTGGCCTGCTACCGGAAGTTCATCTCCGCCATGCTCGATGTGACCGACAACCTGGAAGCGGGCCGGGTCGTGCCGCCGGCGCAGGTGGTGCGGCACGACGCAGACGACCCGTACCTGGTGGTCGCGGCGGACAAGGGCACTGCGACGTTCTCGGATACGGCCAACGAGATCGCCATGAGCCGCGGGTTCTGGCTCGGCGACGCGTTCGCCTCCGGCGGCTCGGAAGGCTACGACCACAAGAAGATGGGCATCACCGCCCGCGGCGCCTGGGAGTCGGTGAAGTTCCACTTCCGCACTCGCGGCGTGGATGTGGATGCCGACGACTTCAGCGTGGTCGGGATCGGCGACATGTCCGGCGACGTGTTCGGGAACGGCATGCTGCTCTCCCGGCACATCAAGCTGATCGCGGCATTCGACCACCGGCACGTGTTCGTGGATCCCGACCCCGATCCGGCGGTCAGCTTCGCCGAGCGGCGGCGCCTATTCGAGCTGACCCGCTCGTCATGGGCTGATTACAACCCGGCGCTGATCTCGGCGGGTGGTGGCGTCTGGCCCCGCTCGGCCAAATCGATCCATTTGTCACCGCAGCTCCGGGCCGTGCTGGACCTTGCGCCCAGCCAGACCGCGCTGTCTCCGGATGAGCTGATCTCGGCGATCCTGGCGGCCCCGGTCGACCTGCTGTGGAATGGCGGAATCGGCACCTACGTCAAGGCGTCCAACCAGTCCAACGCCGACGTCGGCGACCGGTCGAACGACGCGGTCCGGGTTGACGCGGCCGCGCTGCGGGCCAAGGTGGTCGGCGAGGGCGGCAATCTCGGCCTGACCCAGGAGGCCAGGATCGAGTACGCGCTGGCCGGCGGACTTGTCTGCACCGATTTCATCGACAACTCGGCCGGGGTAGACACCTCCGACCACGAGGTGAACATCAAGATCCTGCTGGATCGCGAGGTGCGGGCCGGAAACCTGACTGAGGGGGGCCGGAACGGGCTGCTGCAGCAGATGACCAACGAGGTCGCCGAGCAGGTGCTGAAGGACAACTATCAGCAGGTCCGCGCCCTGGCGGCATCCTGGGCGCAGTCGGCGCAGATGCTGCATGTGCACGCTAGGTACATCCGGCGGCTGGAGCGGGACGGCAAGATCCGGCGCAGGCTCGACGTGCTGCCCAATGACCGCGAGATCGCCGAGCGCAGGTCAGCGGGCACCGGGCTGGTCATACCCGAGTTCTCGGTGCTGCTCGCGCAGACCAAGATCGACACAGCGCAGCAGGTGCTGGCTTCGGCGTTGCCCGATGACCCGTATCTGCATCGGGTGCTAGTCGACTATTTCCCCACCCCGCTGCGGCAGAAATACGCCAGCGGCATGAGCTCGCACCGGCTGCACCGCGAGATCATCACTACATCGGTCGTTAACGACATGGTCGACCGGTCGGGCATTACCTTCACCTTCAGGCTCAACGAGGAGACCGGCGCCTCGGTGCCGGAGATCACTGCGGCCTGGCTGGTCAGCCGTGCGGTCTTCGATATGCCCGGCTTCTGGGCCGAGGTCGAGGGGCTCGATGGCAAGGTGGACACCGGCGTGCAGACGCTGGCCTTGCTGGAGGGCCGGAAGCTGACCGAGCGAACCGCCCGGTGGTTGCTGAACTTCCGCAGGCCGCCGTTCGACGTCCAGGCCACGGTGGACTTCTTCGCCGAGGGAGTGCTGACGGTGGGCGCCAGCCTGCCTGGCATGCTCGCGGGGCGGGATCTGGCCGGCTTCTCCGAGCGCCGTGAGATCTACGTGGCGCGCGGTGTGCCGGAGGCGCTGGCGAGCCGGGTCGCCGCGATGGTTCCGGCGTACTCTGCCTTCGACATCGTCGATATCGCGCACGGGACCGGCAGGTCGATTGAGGAGACCGCCGAGGTCTACTTCGACCTGGCTGACCGGCTGCAGATCGCCCGGCTGCGGGACATGATCACCGCGCTGCCGCGGGACGACCGGTGGAACACCATGGCCCGCGGCGCGATCAGGGATGACCTCTACACCGCGCACGCGGCCCTGGCCAGGGATGTGCTGACGGTCACCGGTCCGGGTAGCCCCGAGCAGCGGCTGGCCGCCTGGGTGCAGCGCAACGACTCCGCGGTCCGGCGCGCCACCCAGACCCTGACCGAGATCTGGGAGAGCAACGCGTTCACCGTCGCCACGTTGTCGGTCGCCGTCCGGGCGGTCAGGACGCTGGTGACCACGAGCACCCTGCCGACCTGAGGCTGGGTCGGCCGATCCGAGGGCTGGGTGGGTCGGCCTGAGGGCTGGGTGGGTCGGCCTGAGGGGCTGGCTGGTCCTTCAGTCAGCAGCCGGAATCGGCTGGTACGGCGGCTCGGCTAGGCTGCAGACATGGCAACCGACCCAATGAGCGAGCTTGCTGAGCTAATCGCGACACTCGCCAGCGTGGAGGCTGTCCTCGACCCCGACGCCATGCGGAAGGAGGCCGATAGCCTGCGCGAGCGGTCGGCCGAACCCGGCTTGTGGGAGGACCAGGAGCAGGCTCAGGAAGTCACCAGGAGGCTGTCGTACCTCGACAGCGAACTGGCGAGGCTGGAGGGCCTGCACAGCCGGCTTGACGACGTGGCGGCCGGATTTGAGCTGGCTGAGGAAGCGCACGACGAGCCGACCCGTGCAGAGGCCGAACGGGAACTCGCGGTACTCCGCAAGGAGATCGACCAGCTTGAGATCCGCACCTTGCTCAATGGCGAGTACGACGCTCGCGAGGCGCTGATCAGCATTAACGCAGGGGCCGGGGGAGCGGACGCTGCCGACTGGACCGAGGGGCTGCAGCGGATTTACCTGCGCTGGGCCGAGCGGCATGGGTACCAGACGGAGGTCTACGACACCTCGTACGCAGAAGAGGCTGGCATTAAGTCGACCACTTTTGCCATCAAGGCCCCCTACGCCTACGGCACGCTGCGCGGCGAGCACGGCACGCACCGGATGGTGCGCATCTCTAAGTACGACAATCAGGGCCGCCGGCAGACCTCATTTGCCATGGTGGACGTGCTGCCAGTGGTTCAGCAGGTCGATCACATCGACATCCCCGAAGACGAGATGCGGATTGACGTGTTCCGATCCAGCGGACCAGGCGGACAGGGAGTGAACACCACCGACTCAGCCGTCCGGATCACTCACCTGCCGACCGGCATCGTGGTGTCGTGCCAGAACGAGCGGAGCCAGATCCAGAACAAGGCCACCGCCATGGCAGTCCTGCAGTCCAAGCTGCTGGAGCGCAAGCGGGAGGAGCAGGCGGCCAAGCTGAACGAGCTGCGCGGCGACGGGGGCCGGAGCTGGGGTACCCAGATCCGCAACTACGTCCTGCATCCGTACCAGAACATTAAGGACGTACGGACTGGCTACGAGACCGGCAACACCGCCGCGGTGATGGACGGCGAGATCGACGACTTCATCGAAGCCGAGATCAGGTGGCTGCGTACCCAGGGCTTGTAAGTGGGCGGGTCGCGCGCCCGTCACGCAGAGTGCCGTCACGCACAGTGCCGCCGGGTGCCGCCAGCAGCCGGGTACATGGCCGCCCGGAGCACTCTCGAAGGACCGCACTCCCCAAGGACCGGGGCGTCGACATACTGGGCCTGGCCTCCTCGCGGGCCTGGCCCTGACCTAGCCGCCTGGGGCTAATGCCCCAGATGCATCGCAGCCACCGTCAGCAGGGCGAGCACGAGCAACGCGGCCGCAATCAGCTGCACGCTCATGCCGTGGCTGTGGTGGTGTACGTGCGCGCGGGCCTCGCGGCAGGTCGGGCAGCGACCTTCCGCTACCGGCCCAGCACACTGGGCGCAGATTAGGTGCTCGCAGCTCATCCCGCTCCTACCGGGCGATACCGGTCACCCGGCCACTTCGACGATGTTGGACGTTCCAAGCCAGTTTCCCCCCTAGACTGGCCCGAGGCCAAACCGGGGCAGGATAACTGCCCAGGCAACCTAACTCCAGTATCTCGTCTACCACGAGCGATGGGCCAGTGATCCACTTCGATAACGTCACTAAGACGTACGCGAACCAGGGCCGACCGGCACTGGAGAGCGTGAGCCTGGATGTCGAGAAGGGCGAGTTCGTCTTCCTGGTCGGACCGTCCGGCTCTGGCAAGTCAACTTTCCTGCGGCTGGTCCTCAAGGAAGAGCGGCCGACGTCGGGGCGGATTCACGTGGCAGGACGGGACCTAGCAAGACTGACGAACTGGAAGGTGCCGCACCTGCGGCGCCGGATCGGCTGCGTGTTCCAGGACTTCAGGCTGCTGCCGAACAAGAACGTGTACCAGAACATCGCCTTCGCCCTCGAAGTCATCGGCAAGCCCCGCCGGTTCATCAAGAAGGTCGTACCGGAGGTCATTGACCTGGTTGGCCTGGAGGGCAAGCGCGACCGGATGCCAGATGAGCTCTCTGGTGGCGAGCAGCAGCGGGTCGCGATGGCGCGGGCCTTCGTGAACCGGCCGATGATCCTGCTGGCCGACGAGCCGACAGGGAACATCGACCCGGCGACCTCGATCGGCATCATGAAGGTGCTGGA
>Ga0335073_10008800_pt1 | contig 14157 bp, 7 predicted proteins | sample Lox_Sample_22_FD_207093 | JGI IMG/M metagenome (GOLD analysis project Ga0335073, IMG submission 207093) | Soil microbial communities from Loxahatchee National Wildlife Refuge, Florida, United States - Lox_Sample_2.2 | ecosystem: Environmental > Terrestrial > Soil > Wetlands | place: USA: Florida... | reverse complement strand
CTGGGTATGACCTATGGCTTCGTGGACAAGATCGCCAAGCTCATCCCGTTCGAGCTCGGCATCACTCTCGATGACGCATTGGAGAAGGAGCCCGAGCTCAAGCGCCTGTACGAGGCGGAGGAGGACGTCCACAACCTCATCGATCTCGCGCGCTCGTTGGAAGGCCTGACACGCAATGCCGGCATGCATGCGGGCGGCGTGGTCATCGCGCCGTCCGTGCTGACGGATTTCGCGCCGCTCTATTGCGATGAGTCGGGAGGGAGCCTCGTCACCCAGTTCGACAAGGACGACGTCGAGGCGGCGGGCCTCGTGAAGTTCGACTTCCTGGGCCTGCGCACTCTCACCGTCATCGACTGGACGGTGAAGGCCATCAACGCGCTCCGCGCGCAGACCGGCGAGGCCGCGCTGAACATCACGCAGATTCCTCTCGATGACGCCTTCACCTACGACAGGGTGTTCAAAAGGGCGCAGACGGTCGCCGTCTTCCAGTTCGAGTCCGGCGGCATGCAGCGGATGCTCAAGGACGCGAAACCCGACCGTTTCGAGGACATCATCGCCCTGGGGGCGCTCTACCGGCCGGGGCCGATGGAGCTGATCCCGGAATACGTCGCCTGCAAACACGGCAAGAAGCCCGAGTACCTGCATCCGGACATGCAGCAGGTGCTGGGAGTGACCTACGGTGTGTTCGTCTACCAGGAGCAGGTGATGCAGATCGCCCAGCGCCTGGCCGGATACACCCTCGGCGGCGCCGACCTGCTGCGCCGCGCCATGGGCAAGAAGAAGCCGGAGGAGATGGCCAAGCAGCGCGGTGTGTTCGTCTCCGGCGCGGCCGCCCGCGGCACCGACGAGCGGATCGCCAATGCGATCTTCGACCAGATGGAGAAGTTCGCCGGCTACGGATTCAACAAGAGCCACGCCGCGGCCTATGCGCTGCTCTCGTACCAGACCGCCTACCTCAAGGCGCACTTTCCCGCGGCCTTCATGTCGGCCATGCTGTCCGCGGACATGGATCACACCGACAAGGTCGTGACGCTGATCCACGAATGCGACGCCATGAGGCTCGATGTGCGTCCGCCCGATATCAACACCTCGCAGTACGAGTTCACCGTCGAAGGCGACAGCGCGATCCGCTACGGTCTGGGCGCGGTGCGCGGGGTGGGGCAGGGGGCCGTGGAGGCGGTCATTACCGAGCGTGAGGCCCGTGGCCCGTTCACCAGCCTCGAGGATCTCTGCCGGCGCCTCGATCTGCAGAAGATCAACCGGCGGGTGTTGGAAGCGCTGCTGCGCTCCGGCAGCCTCGATGCGCTCGGACCCAACCGTGCGACGCTCATGCACCGCCTGCCGTCGGCCATGCAGCTTGGCGATCAGAACTCGAGGGCCCATGAGGCGGGACAGAACGATCTGTTCGGTCTGGGTACGACCTCGCCGGCGGCATCGCAGTCCTCGCCCGCAACGCGCGTGGATGGCCCGGTGCTTCGGGAGTGGACGGAGGCCGTGCGCCTCGCCGGCGAGCGGGAGACCCTCGGGCTCTATCTCACCGGCCACCCGGCGAAAAGCTACTGGTCCCTTCTCGCCTGTGTCGCCTCGCATAGGATCGGTGACCTGGTGAGTGAGAGGCCGATGCCGGGCGCCGAGCCGGTGCGCTTCGGCGGCGGCAAGCCGGTAACGGTCGGGGGCCTGGTCGATGAGGTCAAGAAGCGCGGCCCGCGCTTCATCGTGACGCTGGACGATGGCACCGGCAGAGTCGAGCTGAGTCTCTTCGAGGACGTTTATCAGAAGTACCGCGACGTCGTCGCAAAAGACGCGTTGATACTGGCGGAGGGCGCACTGCGCTTCGATGATTTCAGTGACGGCTGGCGGATCACGGTCAAGCGGATCATCGATCTGCGCAAGACCGGCGAGCAACAGGCGCGCCGCATCGATCTCATCTGGCCCGGCGATCGACCCGATACGGCCCTGCTGCAGGCGCGACTGGCCGCGCTGCTGGCCGCCTTCCGGCCCGGTCCCTGCGCCGTGACGGTCGAATTCGCCGGCTCGAGCGCGCGCGGGGTGCTCAAGCTCGGGCCGGAATGGTCCGTGCGCGCGGCGAGCGAGCTGCGGGAAGGTCTGGAGGAGCTCCTGGGTCATGGCTCCGTGGACGTGAAATACGCGCCCTTGTCCGCGGCGCTTGCGCCTGGGGCTCTTGCCCCTTAACCTCACGCGCAGCGTGAGAAAATCGCGGTAACACTGCATGGCCGTTGCATTCCTGGATTTCGAACAGCCCATTGCCGAGCTCGAGGCAAAGATCGAGGAGCTGCGGCACGTCACCTCCGATTCCGAGGTCAACATCCAGGAGGAGATCTCCCGTCTGCAGGCGAAGAGCCGACAGTTGACCACCAGCATCTACGCCAGCCTCACACCCTGGCAGATAACCCAGCTGGCCCGGCATCCGCGCCGTCCTTACACGCTCGACTACGTTGCTGCGATCTGCACGGAGTTCTGCGAGCTGCACGGTGATCGCATGTTTGCCGATGATCAGGCGATCGTCGGCGGCCTCGGCCGCATCGACGGCCGGCCGGTCATGATCATCGGTCACCAGAAGGGGCGCGATACCAAGGAGCGGGTGCGGCGCAACTACGGCATGCCGAAGCCCGAAGGCTACCGCAAGGCGTTGCGCCTGATGCGCCTCGCGGAGCGCTTCGGGCTGCCCCTCGTGACGCTGATCGACACGCAGGGTGCCTACCCTGGTGTCGGCGCCGAGGAGCGCGGTCAAAGCGAGGCGATCGCGCGCAACCTCTTCGAGATGTCGGTGCTCAGTGTACCGATCGTGACGGTGGTGACGGGCGAGGGCGGGTCCGGCGGGGCCCTTGCGATCGGCGTCTGCGACCGCCTGCTCATGCTGCAGTACAGCACGTACTCGGTGATCTCGCCCGAGGGTTGCGCGTCCATTCTCTGGAAGAGCCAGGACAAGAAGGAGGCGGCCGCCGACGCCCTCAACCTGACTGCCGACCGCCTGTCGAAGCTCGAGCTCGTGGACGAGGTGATCGAGGAGCCGCTCGGCGGCGCGCACCGCGATCCCGTCGCCATGTCGGCGAGCCTCAAGGCCGCCCTGCTCAAGCACCTCGAAGCGCTCGAGTCGATTCCGCGCGATGAGCTGCGCGCCGCGCGCTCGCGCCGGATCGCCTCCTTCGGGGTCTTCAGTGAGAGCGCGGAGTAGAAGCGAGTTCGGTCCGGACTGGCTCCGGCAGCGCCTCGAACGCCTGCTGCCCGGATTTCCCGAGGTTGCCATCTGCGTCGCTTTGAGCGGTGGGCTCGATTCCACCGCATTGCTCGCGGCGCTTGCCGAGGGTCGTTTCGAGGGCGTGCGCCTACGCGCTCTACACATCAATCACGGCCTCCATCCCAACGCAAAGCGCTGGAGCGCGCATTGCCGCAAGCTCGCCCGCCGACTCGGTGTTCCGCTGCGGGTGATCTCCGTGCAGGTCGCGCGCGAGCGTGGCGCCTCGCTCGAAGAGGCCGCGCGGGTCGCGCGCTACGCGTGCTTCGTGGAGCAGTTGCGTGGCGGTGAGGCGCTGCTCACGGCGCACACGCAGGACGACCAGCTCGAGACCGTGTTGCTGCAGCTCTTCCGCGGCAGCGGTCTGCCGGGGCTCGCCGCCATGCCTGCGGTAGCGCCGCTCGGCCCGGGGACCCTGGCACGCCCGCTGCTCGGGTGCTCACGCCTGCAGCTCGAGGCCTGGGTGCGCGCGCGCGAGCTCACCTGGGTCGAGGATGACACCAACCTCGATGAGCGCTTCGATCGCAACTACCTGCGCCGGAGGGTGCTGCCAGCGGTGCGCCAGCGCTGGCCCGGAACCGCCGCGGCGGTGGCACGCTCGGCGCGTCACGCCGCGGAAGCGCAGAGACTGCTCACGGAGCTGGCTCGGGTCGATCTCGAACGCGCGAGCGACGGCCCCTCGCTCTCGGTGAAGGCACTGCGCTCGCTGGCGCCGGACCGGCGACGCAACGCTTTGCGGCTGTGGATCACGAGCACCGGGCACGCCCCACCCGACTCGCGGCGGCTGGAAGAGATCGCGGGTCCACTGATCGACGCCCGCGCCGACGCCCATCCGCATGTCGAGTGGGAGAGCGCAATCGCCCGGCGGGTTTCGGTCACGCGCCACGCGGACCTGCTGTCGCTCGCGCAGCGTCCCCTGGTGTTGAATTCGGGCGCGCCCGCGGCGCCGCTGAGCTGGGAATGGCAGCAGTCGCGCCGCTGCGTGCTGCCGGATGGGGGAGCGCTGGAGCTGACGCCCGAGCGGCACGGCCCCATCGACCTCGATGCGCTGCCGCGGACGCTTGCCATAACCTGGCGGCGGGGCGGGGAGCGCCTGCGCGTGCGCCGAGGTGGCCCGCGCCGTGCTCTCAAGAGCTTGCTGCAGGAAGCTCACGTACCGATAGCGGAGCGTGCGCGGCTGCCGCTGATTCTGGCGGACGGCGCGCTGATCGCGGCCGGCGATCTCTGGATCGACGAGTCGGTGCGCGCGCCGCCCGAGGCGCGGCGCCGGGGCCGGTTCCTTTGGCGCAGGGCGGGGTGACCGGAAGCCTCTGGTCCATTCAGGGCGCCACATTTTGTGATAATCTGCCCTCCCGTCGTCCAAGCTCTCATTCACGGGCGCTGCAGGCAGCACCTCTAACGACGGGACATCCCCTGATTTAATTATGGCGCGATTCGTATTCGTCACCGGTGGCGTTGTGTCCTCATTGGGCAAGGGCATCGCCGCCGCCTCGCTCGGCGCGATCCTCGAGGCCCGCGGCCTCAGGGTCGCCATGGTCAAGCTCGATACCTACATCAACGTCGACCCCGGGACCATGAGCCCCTTCCAGCATGGGGAGGTGTTCGTCACCCACGACGGCACGGAGACCGATCTCGACCTCGGTCACTACGAGCGCTTCGTGCGCACGACCACCGGGCGCCACAGCAATTTCACCACCGGGCGCATCTACGAGCGGGTCATCGCCAAGGAGCGCCGCGGCGACTATCTCGGCGCCACCGTGCAGGTGATTCCGCACATCACCGACGAGATCAAGCGCAGCATTCAGCTCGGCTCCGAGGGAGCCGATGTCTGCATGGTCGAGATCGGCGGCACAGTGGGCGACATCGAGTCGCTCCCCTTCCTCGAGGCGATCCGTCAGCTCGGCGTCGAGCTTGGGCGCAGCAACTGCGTCTACATGCACCTCACGCTGGTGCCGGTCGTGGGCGGCTCCGGGGAGATCAAGACCAAGCCGACTCAACACTCGGTCAAGGAGCTGCGCGGCATCGGCATCCAGCCGGATGTGCTCCTCTGCCGCTGCCAGCATCCCCTGCCCGAGGAGCAACGGCGCAAGATCGCACTCTTCACCAACGTCGAGGAGCGGGCGGTCATCTCCGCTGTCGATGCGGACGACATCTACAAGATTCCAATCCTGCTGCACGAGCAGTCGCTCGATGAGATCGTCGTCGACAAGCTGCGGCTGCAGGTGCCGCAGACCGACCTCACGGAATGGCGCCAGGTTGTGAGCGCGAAGGCCAATCCCGACGGCCAGGTCGACGTCGCGATGGTCGGTAAGTACGTGCAGATGCGCGACTCGTACCTGTCGCTGCATGAAGCGTTGATGCACGGTGGGCTGAAATCGCGCACCCGCGTGAACATCCACTACGTCGAGTCCACCGACATCGAGCAGCACGGCACTCACGCCCTGAAGGGGATGGACGCCATCCTGGTGCCCGGCGGTTTCGGCGAGCGCGGCATCGAAGGCAAGATCCAGGCCGTGCGCCATGCGCGCGAGCAGGGGATCCCCTATCTCGGCATCTGCCTCGGGATGCAGGTGGCGATCGTGGAGTTCGGCCGTCACGCGCTCGGCTTCACGGGCGCCAACAGCACCGAGTTCAATCGCGCAACCGCGCACCCGGTGATCGCGCTCATCAGCGAGTGGCAGGATCAGGCCCACGGTACCCAGACCCGCGACGAGACCTCCGCCAAGGGCGGCACCATGCGCCTGGGCGCCCAGGAGGTGCTGCTCGGCGCCGGCACCCGCGCCCGCGAGATCTACGGCAAGGACTCGATCTTCGAGCGTCACCGCCACCGGTACGAGTTCAACAACAACTTCCTCGACCGTTACCGCACGGCCGGCATGCGCTTCTCGGGCTTCTCGCGCGACAACCTGGTGGAAGTCATAGAGATTCCCAGCCATCCCTGGTTCGTGGCGACCCAGTTCCACCCGGAGTTCACCTCGACGCCGCGCGACGGTCACCCGCTCTTCACGGGCTTCATCCGCGCCGCGCGCGCCCAGCGGGCTTCGCAACTGCCGCAAGCCGCAGGGGCCTAGTTTGAAGCGCTGGATCCGGACATTGCGCTGCGCAATCCATGCTCCGCGCAAGCCCGGGGTGGCCCTCCATGGCCACCCGTGCGACGCATGCGTCGCACCCTGCCCGGCCCAGCGCGGCTTTGGGCAAAACGCGTGGTTTTTGCCCACAGCTCCGCCACCTGCGGCGGCGGGGCACATTCCTGTGCCTGATTTACCATGAAGCTGGCGGGACAAGAGATCGGCATCGGCCATCCGCTCTTTCTCATAGCGGGTCCCTGTGTCATCGAGAGCGCCGAGCTCACACAGCAGGTTGCCGGGCGCCTCAAGGACATCACCGGCCGGCTCGGGATCCCTTTCGTCTTCAAAGCCTCCTTCGACAAGGCGAACCGCTCCTCGCGCAAGAGCTACCGCGGCCCGGGGATGGAGGAGGGCCTGAAGATCCTGGACGGGGTGAAGCGCAGCATCGGCGTGCCCGTGCTCACCGATGTGCACGAGGACACGCCGCTCGATGAAGTCGCCGCGGTCGTGGACGTGCTGCAGACGCCGGCCTTCCTGTGCCGACAGACCAACTTCATCGTCGGCGTCGCTTCCCGGGGCAAGGCCGTCAACATCAAGAAGGGCCAGTTCCTCTCTCCCTGGGAAATGGCCAACGTCGTCGACAAGGCGCGATCGACCGGCAACGAGTCGATTCTCGTCTGCGAGCGCGGCTTCTCCTTCGGCTACAACAATCTCGTTTCCGACATGCGCTCCCTTTCGATCATGCGTTCTACAGGCTGTCCCGTGGTGTTCGACGCCACCCACTCCGTGCAGCTTCCGGGCGGCCTCGGCGCGGCCTCGGGAGGCCAGCGCGAGTTCATTCCCGTCCTGGCGCGCGCCGCAGTGGCGGCCGGGGTCTCGGGTCTCTTCATGGAGACTCACCCCGATCCGGCGCATGCGCTTTCCGACGGGCCCAACGCGTGGCCCCTCGACCGCATGGAGCCACTGCTCGTCACCCTGAAGGCTCTCGATGAGGCCGTGAAAGCCCGGCCGTTCGAGGAGGCACTTTTACCAGAAGGAAATAGCCGATGACCCGCATAGCCGACATCCGCGGCCGTGAGATCCTCGATTCTCGCGGTAACCCGACCGTCGAAGCCGACGTCATTCTCGATTCCGGCGCGATGGGTCGCGCCGCGGTACCCTCGGGAGCCTCCACCGGTACGCGTGAAGCGGTGGAGCTGCGCGATGGCGACAAGAAACGCTATCTCGGCAAAGGTGTTCTAAAGGCCGTGGAGTACGTGAACACGGTCCTGAAGTCCGCCGTTGTCGGCGCGGACGCGCGCGATCAGATGGGGATCGATCAGAAGATGATCGAGCTCGACGGCACCGAGAACAAGGGGCGCTTGGGCGCCAACGCCATTCTCGCCATCTCGCTCGCGACCGCCCACGCCGCGGCGCGCGATGCCGGGCTGCCGCTCTACCGCTACCTCGCCCAGAGCCTCACCGCCGGGCGCGAGCCTGTGATGCCCGTACCGCAGATGAACATCATCAACGGCGGCGCGCATGCCAACAACAGCCTCGACATCCAGGAATTCATGATCCTGCCGGTCGGCGCGCCGAGCTTCCGCGAGGCACTGCGCTACGGCGCGGAGGTGTTCCACCACCTGAAGAAGATTCTCGCGCACCGCGGCTTCCCGACCACCGTCGGCGATGAAGGTGGTTTTGCGCCGAACCTGGGCTCCAACGAAGAGGCGCTCGGCATCATCCTCCAGGCCATCGAAACGGCCGGCTACAAGGCCGGGCGCGACATTTACCTCGGTCTCGATTGCGCGAGCTCCGAGTTCTTCCACGACGGCAGTTACGAGTTCAAGGCCGAGAAGCGGCGCTACTCGAGCGCGGAGTTCACGCGCTATCTCGCCGATCTCGCCGGCCGTTACCCCATCATCAGCATCGAGGACGGCATGGCCGAGGCGGACTGGGACGGCTGGGCGCAGCTCACGCGGGCGCTCGGCGAGAAGCACCAGCTGGTCGGCGACGACATCTTCGTGACCAACACGAAGATCCTGACGGAAGGCATCCAGAAGCACGTCGCCAACGCCATTCTCATCAAGGTGAATCAGATCGGTACCCTGACCGAGACGCTCGCGGCCATCGACCTGGCGGACAAGTCCCGTTACGCCTCCGTCATGTCCCACCGGTCCGGCGAGACGGAAGACAGCACCATCGCCGACCTCGCGGTGGCCACCGCTTCCTCCCAGATCAAGACCGGCTCGCTGTCGCGCTCCGACCGGGTCGCCAAGTACAACCAGCTGCTGCGCATCGAAGCCGAGCTCGGCAAGGTCCGCTACGCCGGCCGCGATGCCTTCCCGATCAAGGTGTGACGGAATGCTTCAGCTTGAAAAACCAGAAGAGCGGGGGCGCCGACGACGAGCCTCGCCAGGACCTGCGCCCGGCGAATGAAAATACTCGCTACCGCGCTGGCTATTGCTCTCGTCCTCCTCCAGTACCGCATCTGGGTCTCCGACGACGGCATGCGCGGTGTAACCCGCTTGCAACACGCCGTCGCCGCTCAGCAGAAATTGAACGCAACTCTGACCGAGCGCAACAGCCGCCTCGCCGCCGAAGTACAGGACCTCAAGTCCGGTACCGCGGCCATCGAAGAGCGCGCGCGCAGCGACCTGGGCATGATCGGCCCGAACGAAACCTTCTATCAGGTCGTCGAGCCGGCTCCGGCCGCGACGTCAGCCACTGCCCAGGGTGCCAAGGAAGGTCAGAGCGGCAACTGACACCCAAAGTTGGCGGGGTTGAAAACTTCCCGCTGACCGCTCCTCGGTAACAGATCGTCGCAGACAGACTTGTACTCTCCGCCGTGTTGAGATATAAGGTCAACTTAACTTATGGGAGCCCCGGCAACGTAGTACCGGCGCCCGAAGAAAAAGTTGAGGGAGATTGGTCCAGAGAGATCCAATCAACAGCAGGTGAGGGCAGCGGCAACGCGAGGTCAACCTTGCGCGCCGTCGGGACACAGGTCTACAGGCTGCGCTATAGGTTCGCGCAATGCCTCCCAAAGTGATCCCCTGCGGCATTCGCTAAGCTCACGAGTTGATTGACGGTTCAGTTCGACTGAAGCCGACGTGACATCGATCGGGGTGTCGCGACGGTGAGCTGCGCCCGCGAAAGGCGGGATGGGAATCGCGAGGTCGGCGGAGTAGTACCGTGCCCAGGGGATCGCTCGAAGTAATCGAGTATGTAGCGCGCCCGGCGTTGCCCGAGCCGAGTCCCGCTGAGCACCCCTCCGTATCTCAAATCCTCTTGAGTCGGCTCGGTCTGGAACCCCGGACATTGATGAGCTGTGCGGCTGCTTTCGGAGCTATCGCGCTGCATGCTCTTTTCATCGTCCCCGCAATCTGGGTCGGCGGGGGCTCCCAACACGCACAACGGCAGAGATATCAGGGCGACTCCGCGATGCAGTGGGTGGTCATCGTGGACTCGCCGGGCAAGTCAGCAACTGTCAGGTCGACATCGCCTCCGACATTGAAGGCGATCGGCGTGAGTGAGGCTCTCCTGATGCAGCAGCCGAGCAAGTTGCCTGTCGATTATTCAGACGCCGGTAGTGGACAGACTGACGGTCAGTCAGGTTCCGGGGAAAAGTACGGGCGCTATCTCGGCCAGATACGCGCCCGGATCGACCGGGCCTGGCTGCGCCCAAGATCGGCGATCGGAGCGCCGATTTTTCAGTGTCTGGTGCAGGTGGATCAGGACCGCGTTGGTCGGGTTCAGGAAGTGACGCTGCTCTCGTGCAACGGAGGAGCGTCCTGGCAGCTTTCGCTGGTGCATGCGATCGAAGCGGCCTCGCCATTGCCGGCGCCTTCCGACGAAGCAGTCTTCGTCCACCACGTTCTGCTTGCTTTTCGTGCAATGGCCTATGCGCCAGGTGAGCCTGCCGAGCTCTACGAGCCGGCGCACGCTGCACGGGCGAGCGGCGACCCGCGCGTGAACGTTAACCACTCCCAGAATGCATTCCAGGCGCTTCGCGAAGCCACGCGAGCACCAAAACCTAAGGTGCTGAAGCTTCAAATCGAAGGTTCGAAGGTAGACGTCGAGCCGGATCGTCAATAACGACTGATGTAGTTTTATCGGAGAGGGTCTCATGAAGAGCTGGGTCAGTGGTGGTCGCTTTGCGGCTTGCATATTTGCGCTCGCCCTGTTCGGGCAATGTTCGGCCACTTTCGCGGCCGCGGGGCGAACGGTCGGGACGTATCAGGTGTCGCCAAGCGGGGCTGCGACATACACGATCCCGATCCGGGCGCCGCGAGGTCCGAATGGGCTGCAGCCGCATATATCCCTGGTCTATAACAGTCAGCGGGGAAACGGTTACATGGGGGTGGGCTGGTCGGTTGCTGGAATTAGCTCGATCTATCGCTGCAATCTAACGTATGCCCACGATCAAACCGCTGGGCCCGTCGCGCTCACGACCAGTGACGGTCTCTGCCTCGATGGTCAACGACTCAGCCCCATTACGGACGTCCCGGACGAGGCCGGCGCGACTTACCGAACGGAAGTTAGTAACCTCGATACCGTCACAGCGTATGGGGCTGCGGGCAACGGGCCGGCCTATTTTCTTGTCTATGGGTCAGACGGCACGGAATATGAGTACGGCAACACCAGCACTTCCCAGGTGCTCGCGGACGGCTCAGTGCTCCAGTGGTGCCTCGACAGAGTCACGGACACGTCGGGCAACACGATGACGATTTCTTACAATATAGCCACGGAATCCGCCGTGCCAAGCACCATCTCATGGACATCAACGGGATCTGGTTATAACTACACGATGACGTTTCTCTACGGCACGAACGCGACCGAAAGCTCGTTCTACGGATATGTGGCTGGAACCGCGGTCGTCAACACCAATCTTCTCACCTCGATCACCGTCGCCTATGCGGGGAGCGCCATCAAGTACTACGCGCTCACGTACACGCCATCGCCAACAACCGGGCGCGAGGAGCTAACCCAGGTCAAAGAGTGCACGAACAGCGCGGAGTCGAGCTGCCTCGCGCCGACGGCCATTGCATACCAAAATGGAACGGTTGGAACAGAAACTACAGCCACAGCGGCGGTATCCGGCGTCGCGACGAACCTTGTGTCAAATTACGACTTCAACGGTGACGGCCTGAACGACCTGGCCTACTGCAACACCGCAATTCCGAGCACCATAGATGTCGCCCTTTCCACCGGGAACGGCTATGCAACGCCGATCAACACGGGAATCGCATGCGGCGCGCTGTTCGGAGACCTGTTGGGGAACGGTCAGGATGGAATCCTCACGAATAAAGGCGGGACATGGTATTACTATTCGTTGGAAGGGGGGGTCTTCTCCGGCGTGTCCACCGGTCTCGCCTACGACTCTACCGCTACCCAGTACATCCTGGCGGACGTCAATGGTGATGGGCTTCCAGATCTAGTTGAGAGCAAGGTCGCGATCGGTGGTGGTGGCCTGACTATCTACGTGCTGCTGAATTCCGGCGGGGGATCCGGCGTGTCATTTTCTTCGAGCACCGTATGGTTTACCGACTCAGATAGTAACCTTACGGCGGCTCAACTTGTCAGCAATACCAGTGGTCAATTCGGGAATCTTCGCAGGCTCGATTTTAACGGGGACGGCCGGGATGATTTGGCACTGCAGGTGGAGGATACGATATATCCTCACGGAGGACAGGTAAACACCTTCACGGCTTACGAACTCATCTCCGCGTCCCGTCAATTTCAGCAGTTCGAGCTCGCGCATACCGCGGGCTCAACTTTTATCCCGGTTGGCTTCGGAAACTTTAATTCGGACGCCTGTACTGACTACGTGTTGCCGGGTGGCGCCACGAACGACAGCGTAATCTACATATCCGGGTGCAACGGCTCTCTGCCGCAACAGTTCGACTTTGGGCCAGTCAAGATGATCGGCGCGATGGACTGGTATGGCGATGGCCTGACGGACATTCTAGTACCGAACGGTTCGACCATAGGCGTGTACGAGTGGGCGGGCAACGGACTGAGTAGTTTGCAGTCGACCTCGGTACCCTATAGCGCATCTAATGTGTATTTTGGTTTAAGCGGTGAGGGGGACGCTCTCGATGACATTGGAGTCTGGAGTACGACGTCGCCATATTCAGTGTCTTATTTTCAACACAACGGGGTGGGCGAGCCACCGGACCTCATGAGTTCCGTGACGGATGGGTACGGAAACTACGCAAAACCGACGTATGTATCGATAGCGCGAGCTGCGGGGAGCGTTTATACGCCGGTAGGTCCGATCAGTGCTCAATATCCTTATGAGAATTACAGGGGACCGCTCTATGTCGTCAGTAACACGCTGTTCAGTGACGCTTCCAATCCGCCGAATGGCACATACACAGAACGGGTGGCCTATACCGATGCTTGGATGAACTTGCAAGGAAGGGGATCTGCCGGCTTCCAAATCACGGCAACGGAAGATTCTAGGAACGGAATCACGGATTATCGGAATTACGATCAAACATTTCCCTATACGGGCATGCTGAGTTCACGGACCCTGCAGACTGATAGCGGGGAAAGTTTTGAGACGATCAGTAACTCGTTATCGACTGTTTCGTTTGGCCTGGTGCCGGGGACGTACAGTTATATTCCTTACGTATCCGGTCGAACGGTGAAACGATACGAGGTTGGCGGTGACGAGAGCGGAGATCTCACTTCAACAGAAACATCGACTTACTCAATCAATGATTATGGAAATATCGTACAAGCGATCTCGACCATAACAGACAATGATCCAGGCTCCCCGTATGTGGGAGACTCGTGGACTACGACAGTAAACAACACCCCGGACGATGATGGGAGTTCGATCAATTGCTACTCACTGTTGACGGAATCGCAGATTTCCTATACGGCATCGGATGGCAGCCCCTCCGTGACGCGCACTCGAGACTACACCCCCGATTTGACCCATTGCCGTTACACGCAAGTGGTGACCGAGCCTGCGAGCGGGAGCTATGAGGTGACAGAGGTGCTCGGCTACGACAATTTTGGGAATGTCGATAGCGATTCGGTGACAGGTTCGGGAATGACTGCCAGGGTGGTATCCGCCAGCTGGGGAGCGACGGGCCAGTTCCCGATGACTCTTACCGATCCGTCGGGAGCTCAAACACAGTTCAACTACGATTTCGGCTACGGTCTGGTGAGCAGCGAAACCGATCCGAATGGGCTCACGACTTCCTGGCAATACGCTGATGGATTCGGCAGGGTCACTAAGGAAACCCGTCCAGACGGCACTTCCACGACTTATGCTTATGGTCTCAATAGCACTGGCCCGTTGGCGGCGCGCCTGGTTGTCACGGAGCAACCGCGCGATACCGGCGGCAATGTAATCACGACTACCGAATTATATTCCGACATGCTCGATCGGCCGATGGGCCGGATCGATACTCTGTTGAATGGTGCGCAAGCGTGGACGACGCGCCGATTTTACGATTCTCTCGGGCGCATCGCGAGCACTTGCCCGCCCTACCTTGTTGGTGCCTCGTCGCCAGGGTGCACGACCTATACATACGATATCTTGAATCGGGCTACTCAGATGCAGCGCCCGATCAATCAAAGTGACAGCACTCTTCAGACGACGGCCTATGCCTATGCCGGTCGCACGACTACGATCACTGACCCGAACTCGAATATCAGAACCCAAATCACGAACGTTACGGGCTGGCTGAGGCAAGCCAAGGATGCGCTGGGCTACGCGGTCATCCTTGGCTATGACGCGGCCGGGTCCAAGACCTCCGTAACAGACAGTCTCAGGAACAGCCTCTGGACCGGGACCTACGCGTATGGAATTGCGCCTTTTCTCGTGGGGGAGAG
>Ga0335073_10008799_pt1 | contig 14158 bp, 8 predicted proteins | sample Lox_Sample_22_FD_207093 | JGI IMG/M metagenome (GOLD analysis project Ga0335073, IMG submission 207093) | Soil microbial communities from Loxahatchee National Wildlife Refuge, Florida, United States - Lox_Sample_2.2 | ecosystem: Environmental > Terrestrial > Soil > Wetlands | place: USA: Florida... | reverse complement strand
GGCGCGATCTCCGAACTCGGCTGCGCCACGCTCGCGCCGGACGCGGTCGTGCACCCGCTGCTCCCGCACGACGCCGACGTGCTGCTCGAAGGCACCGGCGCCGACCTGGTCCTGATCGAGGCGGCGGCGCTGCTGCCCGGCGAGCCCTGGGCGTACGCCACCGATCCGGCCGCGGCCGACCGCGGCAGGCGGCTCGCCCGGCTGATCGTGCTCGCCCGTTCGCTCGGCAAGCCCGTCGTCTTCCTGCGGAACGTGCCGCCGACCCTGATGCCGGGCATGGGCTGGCTCGCGGCGAGCTGCGACGCGGTCGTCGACGGCGGCCTCGGCGTGCAGCTCGCCCGGTTCAACCCGATCGGCGTGTCCATCGCCCGGCCCACCGTGCCGGTCTACGCCGGTGAGCGTGACCCGCGGGAGGCGCCCGCCGTGCGCGCGCTGCTCGACTCCCTGACGAGCTCCGTCGCGAACCAGGGCAACCCGCCGGTGCGCCTCGTCCCCGCGCCGGGCGCGGGGGCTGGGCGGGCGCTGTCCTGGCGGTCACTGTCCTGGCGGGCGCGGCCGGCGCTGTACCGGGAGCACGGGGTGTTCGTCACGGCCTCCGCCGCCCAGGGCCGGGAGCAGCTCGCCAGCGGCGCGCGGGTGATCGGCCCGCTCGGCTCGGGCAGTGATCTGTCGGCCGTCCGCGATGAGCTCGCGGCGGCCCGCGAGGAGTCCCCGGTGGCGCCGGACGAGCTCCGGCTCCGGCTCCGGGAAATCTTCACCGACCACGCGACGCCCGCCCGGCTCGCCGCGATCGCCCGCGCGGCGGGGCTCTCCGGGATCGCGCTGTCGGGTGGCCCGGCGAGCGGGCTTGTCGCCGGGCGTCAGGTCGCGGTGCTCACTGTGGTCCGCGACGGCGGCGAGGCCGGCCGGCTCGCCGCGGCGCTTTTGGCGCAGCGGCTGCGCCCCGCCGAGGTGGTCGCCGCGGTGCCCGACGCGGGCACGCTCACAGCGGTGCGGGACGCGCTCGGAACGCTCACCGACCATGACATCCGCGTGGTGGTGGTGCCTGCCGGTTCGGGTTCCGGCCTGGGCTCGGGTTCTGGCTTGGAGTCCGGCCCGGGGCCGGATGCCGAGTGGGCGCGGCCGCTCGCCCGGCTGGCCACCGCGCCGTGGGTGGCACCGTGGACCGCCGACGGCGGTCAGCGGCCCGAGTACCTGCTCGACCTGGTCTGCGCGCGGGAGTGCGCGCAGGCGGACGCGGTCGGGTTCGGAAGGGTCGAGTACGAGTTCACCCGCTGGCTGGACGAGCCCGCGCTGGTCAAGGCCGCTTTGCTCGCTCCCGGTGGCCCGGCGGCAGGCGACTGGGGCAGCCACGGGCTGCGGCTCTTCACGGTGACTCCGGCCACGGTGACGCCGGCCACGGGCACCTCGCGTAACTAGCAACTGGCAACTGAAGGAGCGACACCCATTGGGCGCATCAAGACCCAGCGCGCTGGTCTACGGTGACGTCGACCTGAACCTGATCGACGGCTCGGCCATCTGGCTGCAGGGCGTCACGCAGGCTCTGGTCGCCGCCGGGTGCGCGGTCACGCTGGTGCTCAAGGCACCGGTCCGCACCGACCGGCTGATCGCCCCGCTGCGCGGCGTCGAGGCGGTGACGATCCGTTCACCGCACGCCGAGGGGCTGCTGCCCGGCCTGACCGAGGCGTCGCTCACCGTCCCGCAGGCGGTCGCGGTGCTCGCCGCGGTCGACGCGAAGGACCCGCACGACCTGATCGTGCTGCGCGGCCGCGCGCTGGTCTCCGCCGCCGCGCGGGACGGGAAGTTCGACGGCCGGCTCTGGTCCTACCTGACCGATGTGCCGCAGGCGGTGCCCGCGGTGACGCCGAAGGCCGCCGAAGACCTGGCGATCATCGCGAACGCCTCCCGCTACCTGCTCTGCCAGACCGAGGAGCTGCGCTGTTTCCTCGAAGGGTCGGTCGCGGCGGCCTGCGGCAAATCGGTGCTGTTCCCGCCGGTGCTGCCCGCCGACGACATTCACCGGGACCCGTCGCGGACGCTAGCTGCGGGCGGCGCGGCGCCCGTCGGCACGCCGCTGCGGCTCGTCTACACCGGGAAGTTCGCCCCCCGGTGGAACACCCTGGAGATGACCGAGCTGCCCGCGCTGCTCGCCCGGCGCGGGGTCGCCGCCGAGGTGGACATGGTCGGCGACAAGGTGCACGACGACCCGAAGGACCCCTCCTACAAGCGGCGGATGCGCGCCGCTCTGGGCGAGATCGGCTCCCCCGCCGTGCCGGGCGTGATCTGGCACGGCGGCAAGCCCCGTGCCGAAGCCATGCGGCTGGCGGCGGCGGCCGACATCGGGCTTTCCTGGCGGCACCCGGAACTGGACGCCTCGCTTGAGCTGTCCACCAAGGTCCTCGAGTTCGGCCAGCTCGGGCTGCCCGTGATCCTGAACCGCACGCCGATGCACGAGGCGCTGCTCGGCACGGACTACCCGCTGTTCGCCGCGTCCATCGACGACGTGGCCGACGTGGCCGCGGCCGCCGCGGCGGATCCCGCGGTGTTCGCGCTCGCCGCGTCGAGGACCGCGACCGCGGCGGCGTCGTTCACGCTGGAGCGGGCAGCGGGGCGGCTGCGGACGTACCTGGACCGGGCCGTTGTCCCGGCGACCTCGTTTTCCGGGCCTGGCGCACTCGCGTCTTCAGCGTCGGCGTCCGCGGGCGGGGGCGCGCCGCTTCGGGTGGTCATCGCCGGGCACGACCTGAAGTTCTTCACACCGCTCATCCAGTACTTCCGCCGTCAGCCGGGCCTGGAGGTGCGGGTCGACCAGTGGGCGGCGCTCGGCGAGCACGACGAGGCCGTCTCGCGCGAACTCGCGGAATGGGCCGACGTCGTTGTCTGCGAATGGTGCGGCCCGAACGCCGTCTGGTACTCCCGGCACAAGAAGCGCTCCGCCCGGCTGCTGGTCCACCTGCACCGGTTCGAGCTGTACTCGCACTACCCGGGCCAGGTGAAGATCGGCAACGTCGAGCAGGTCATCTGCGTGTCCGACCACTACACACGGCTCGCCCGCGAGCACACCGGCTGGCCGGCCGCGAAGGTCCGCACCGTGCCGAACCCGCTGGACGTGTCGCAGCTCGACCGGCCGAAGCTCGACGGCGCCCGGTTCCACCTGGGCATGATCGGCATCGTGCCGTCGCGCAAGCGACTCGACCTGGCGCTTGACGTGCTTGAGGAGCTGCGCCGCGACGACGACAGGTACCTGCTCTACGTCAAGGGCGGCATGCCGTGGGAGCACTGGTGGGTATGGCAGCTGCCCGCCGAGCGTGAGCACTACTCGTCCGTGCTGCGCCGGGTGCAGCGCTCGCCGCTGCTGCGCGGCGCCGTGGTCTTCGACGACGCGGGCCCCGACATCGCCGCGTGGCTGCGGCGGGTCGGATTCGTGCTGTCGGTCAGCGACGACGAGTCGTTCCACGTCGCGCCGGCCGAGGGCATGGCGTCCCGCGCGGTGCCCGTGATCAGGCACTGGCCGGGTGCGGAGACGATCTACGACCAGCGCTGGATCGGGGAGACCCCGGCCGAGCTCGCCGCCTCAATCGCCGCGCTGTCCTCGGAGGAGGCATGGCAGGCGGCCGGCCAGGCCGCGCATGAGCAGGTGCTCGCCTTCGAACTCGACGCGGTCTGCAAGTCCTGGCTCAACCTGATCACCGGCGGCCCGGCGGCGCCGTCCCCGCAGCTCGAAGGCTCCGGCTCGCGCAGCGCGAGCTAGCGGCATGCCCTACTTCACGCTCGCGGTCAGCGCGGCGCTGCCGGAACGGTGCGCCATGCTGACCGACCGGGCGCGGATCGCCGACCCCGCGGTCATGCCGGTGCCCGGCCCGGCCACCGTCCTCTGGCGCTCCCCCGACGGCCGCGCGGCCGTCCTCCGCTGGGGCGTGGGCGGCGAAGCCGGCCGGCCAGGCGCGGTCACCGGGGCCGTCGGGCCTGGTGCCACCACCGCCTCGCACGCGGGCACGATCTGGACCGGTGACCCGACACCGGGCAGCGGCCGGACCCCGGTCTGCGCGCGGACCTCGGTCACCCGCGTCGACCCCGTCTACGTCGTGCGGGTTCCCGGCGCGGTGATCGTCGCCGACCGCGCCACCTGGGCCGCCTGGACGGCGGGCCGTCTCGACGACCCCGACCCGCTGCATGTCTGCGCGTTGCTCAACCCCGGCTTCCCGCTCGGCACCGCCACTCCCTTCGCGGGCGTTTCCGCGTTGTCGGCGGCCACGACGCTGCACGTGCTGAACGGCGAGCTCACCAGCATCCCGGAGCCCGCGGGCACGGGAGTTCCCCGGCTCGCCGCATACCCCGAATTGGCGTGGCGTGAGGCAGCAGGCTCTGGGCTGGCGGGCCTTGGGCTGGCGGGCCCCGAGCCAGCGGCCCATGGGCCAGCGGCCGGATCCCCGGACCATCCAAGCGACACCTTCCCCGGCCGTACCCTCTCCGACGCTGCGCGCGCTGTGGCGGAGGCGCTCGTCGCGACGGTCGCGCCGCTGCGCGACACCGGCGAAACCGTCGAGCTCAGCCTGACCGGCGGCAAGGACAGCCGCCTCATCGCCGCCGCCTTGGTCACGGCCGGCGTCCCGGTGGTCGCGCGGACGCACGGGTTCGCGGACCACCCGGACGTGGTGGTCGCCGCCGAGATCGCCCAACGGTTGCGCATCGAGCACCTGGTCAGGACTCCGGCGGCCCCCGGCCAGGAGGTCGACGTGCTGGCCCGGATCCGCGCCACGGTGCTGGTCGCCGACGGCATGCTGTCCGCCTTCGAGAACGTCGGCCGACCGGACCCGGCCGCGTCCACCGTGATCACCGCCGGCGGCCACGGCGGCGAGCTGCTGCGCGGCGGCTACGCGGAGACCGCGGCCGGCAAGCCGCGCACCGGCGGTGGGCTGCGCGCCGCTATCGGCCCGGCCCGGCAGGCGATGCGGAGCGCGGAGATGTTCCGCCGCCTCACCGCCAAGCACCTCGGCCTGCTCCGCCGCGGCCCCGCGGCTTCCTACGTCGCCAGCCTCGCTCCGTGGAGCACCGCCCTCGCCCGCGGCCCGCTGCCGGCTCTCGACGACTTCTACCTCGTCAACCGGGCCGGCCGGTGGTCGGCTGCCGCCCGCCAGGCGTACCTCATCCGGGAGCGCCTGGAGCAGCCGCTATTCGACGACCGGGTCGTCCTCGCCGCCCGCGCCGTCCCGCTAGCGGACCGGGTGAGCGGCCGCCTGTCGGCGGCGGTTCTCGCGGAGCTGTGCCCGGCCCTGAGCGACGTTCCGCTGGCCGGCAAGCCGGCCAGCGGCCAGCCCGCCGTCGGCGCTGACGGCGCTGACGGCGCGGCGCAGCCGCCCTTCGACTGGCGCCGCCAGTACGGCGAGGTGATCTCTACATTCATGCGCGGCTACATCCTCGACGTGGGCGCCGCGGGCGGCCTGTTCGACGTGGTGAGCCGCCCCGCGGCCGAGAAACTGCTCACCCCGCCGCACGCCGATCGCGCCAGCGTCTGGGCCCTGGCCACCTTGGCGTGCCTGCTCTCCGGCGACTACCGCCGCGCCCGCGAGCCCTCCCCCCACCTGTCGGTGAGCTGACCCGCGTCCTCTCGACGACCTAACACGCGTCCGAGAACCGCGTCCCAGTGGCCGGCGGGTCAGCCGCGGCCGTATACGGACTCGGCCTGCCAGAAGAAGACGATGCCGATGGCGAAGAAGACGACGCCCCAGATGACGGCCGCGATCCACAGGTCGTTGTTGGTGACGATCGCGTGGCAGTAAGCCTGCCATGCCCAGTTCGCCGTGTGGGTGCCGGGGATAAAGCGCCCTTGGTTATTCAAGAAGAACGAGCACTTGGCCGCGTTGTACGGCTGATTGCCCGCGGAGTTAGTCCGGACGGTCGACATGAACGCCATCCGGACCAGGGCGATGAAGACCGCCGGCGGGTTGAGCGACAGGACTTGCCCCACCCAGTGGGGCCGGCCGTTGGCCAGCGGGAGGATCAGGTACATGACGCCGCAGAAGTACCGGGTGATCCGCAGGAAGAACGGGATCAGCTCGGACACGTCCGCGACAGCACCGCCAAGCCGCGCGACGATGAGCGCCGCTCCGGTGTTGAACAGCGTCTGCAGGAACACGGCGGGGACCAGCAGCAGCCAGTACCAGCTCGGGTACTGGCCGCTTGCCAGCATGACGAGCGTGACCACGATCATGCCGATGAGCATCTGCTGCAACTCGACGATCACGTAAGCGAGCGGCAGCGACGCGCGCGGGAAGTACAGCGCGCGGATCAGCTGGATGTTCGCCCGCATCACGTTGGAGCCGGTCACGATCGACCGCTCCGTGAACGCGAAGATGAACACGCCCACCACCAGGTACGCGGGGAAGTGCTGCACCGCCCGGGACGTCTCGAACAGCAGCCCGAAGATCAGGTAGTAGACGCACGCGTTCAAGATCGGGGTGAGGACCTGCCAGACCTGACCCAGCTTCGCGTCGGTGTACATCGATACGTTGCGCGCCGTGGCGTAGCCGACGATGAAGTGGCGGCGCTGCCAGAGGCTCGCCAGGTACTGGGAGAGCGACGGCCGCGCCCCCGACAGCTTCAGCTCGTACTGGGCGGCGAGCTTCCCGAGGTCCTGGTCCGGAACCTTGGGCGCGTCGGGCGCGATGACGGCTCCCGCCTCCAGGCTGCCCGGCGCGCTGATCTGACCACGACCACTGTTATCCACGACGGGGAAGTCTATTGGACGTCTGCCCCGGTGAGCGCACCGGCGAGGCGGTTGGCCGTCAGCCGGGACCGTTCCGAATGTTGATCTTTATGATTTAGAGACCCGACTCCGGCGTCCTGACCAGGATCCTCCGGCACTCCTCGCAGCGGACGACCTCGTCGGGTGCCGCGGCGCGGATCGCGTTGAGGTCCACGGTCGACAGCATCACCCGGCAGCCGCCGCACTGGCCGCGGCGCAGCGGCGCGGCGCCGAGCCCGCTCGATGAGGCGCGGATCTTGTCATACAGCGCGAGCAGATCCGCGGGCACGTCCGCGGCGGCGGTCGCCCGGGCGGCGGACGCCTTCGCCGCCTGCTCGCCGATCTCCGCGAGCGCCGCGTCGCGGCGGCCGGTGACCTCGGCGGTGTCGGCGGCCACCTTGGCGGCCTCGGCGACGGCGCCGTCCCGGAGCGCCTGCGCGGACTCGCGGCGTTCCATCAGCTCGAGCTCGACCTCTTCCAGGTCGGACTGGCGACGGCGGAGCGAGGCGACCTCGGACTGTAGCGACTCGAGCTCGCGGGCGTTCGACACCTGGCCGGCGTTGAGCCGCTCGTTGTCCCGGCCGATCCTGGCCCGGACCTGTTCGACGTCCGTCTCCGCGCGGGCGAGGTCGCGGTCCAGGTCGGTGAGGTTCGTGTCCGCGATCGTCGTCGCGTCCTTGACCTTCACCGCTCTTCCCTCGAGCTGGCTGAGCTCCGCGAGTTCGGGCAGGGATCGCCGCCGGTGATCGAGCCGGTTCAGCTCGGTGTCCAGGTCGGCCAGTTCGAGCAGCCGCAGTTGCGCCTCGGGTGATGCCTTCACGAAGGGCAACGTTAGTCGCCCGCGCGCGTGTTGTCGCATGGTAGATACTTCGGCATGGGGATCCCTCGGGTTAGCAGGCCCTATATGCCTGGATATGGCATCGCGGGCGCTGAGCACGGGACCGGGCTGCTGCACTGGTCCTGGGCCGCCGAACGGCTGACCGCCGCCCGGAATTACTGGGTGGTCAGCACCTGGCCGGACGGCCGCCCGCACACCATGCCGGTCTGGGGCATGTGGGACGACAGCACTCTCTGGTTCACGTCCGCGGCGGAATCACGGAAAGTGAAGAACCTGCGCGGCGATCCCCGCTGCTGCGTGACCACCGAGGACGCGTCGGACCCGGTGATCATCGAAGGGGCGGCGCGGTTCGCGACCGACCCGGCGACGCTCCAGCGCGTCGTCGACCTGATGAACGCGAAGTACCGCACGGACATCCAGCTGGACTTCCTCGACCCGGCCCGGAACGCGACGATCGGCGTCCGCCCGCAGCGCGTCTTCTCGATGCTGCACAGCGACTTCACCGGCTCCCCCACCCGGTGGGTCTTCGACGACGACGCGTGATAAACATGATGAGTCAACCTTTCACGGAACGAAAGGAAAATGCAATCATCCGTAACGGTCCCGGGCTACGCGCCCCAGGTAGCGTGACTGTGTTATCTCCGGTGCGCCAAAAAAACCCGCGCTCGCGTAACGCGAGCCGACCTCGACGGACGATACGTGCATGACATCTAGGACTGGGCTCTCCCGTGGGTGGGGGGCCGTGTGCGGCTTGCTCGCCGCCGCGGTGGCGATGGGCATAGCGCAGCTGATCGCCGGGCTGTCGATCCCGGCGGCGTCGCCAGTGGTCGCCGTCGGCGAGTCGGCGATCGGGTCGACGCCACTGTGGCTCAAGGACTGGACGGTCTCGACGTTCGGCGTGGACGACAAGAACGTCCTGGTGGGCGGCATCCTCGTCATCGTGTTCCTGTACGCCATGGTGATCGGCGCGCTCGCCGCGCGGTGGCTGTGGGTCGGCTTCGCAGGGCTTGCGGTGTTCGCGGCGCTCGGCCTGTCGGCGGCGCTGACGAGGCCCGACGCGTCAGCGTCGTGGGTGTGGCCGACGATCGTCGGCGCAGCGTTCGGCGCCTTCGCGCTGTACCGGCTGATCGAATCCGGACGGGAATCGGTCGCTGAGGCCGCTGCGGCCCGGGCGGAGCGGGTGTCGCTGTACGCGGCATCGCAGCGGCCGATCACGTTCGGCCCGGCCGACACCGACGGCGCGGCCGAACCCGGCGGGGAGTCCGCACCGGCGGGCACCCCGGAAGATACCGAAACGGGCGAGACGGGATGGCTGCCGCTCGGCGGGCCGGCGGCCGTAACCGGGGCGGGCGCGGGTACGGCGGGGCGTGCGGCCGGGGCCGACGGGTCGGCCGGCGTGAGCGGCGCGGCAGGTCGGGACATCGAGTCGGAGTGGGCGGCGCGCGGCGCGGTGGGACCGCTCGGTGCGGGGAGCGTCGGGTCGACGGCGCGGCGATCGTTCCTGTGGACGGCGGGGCTGACGGTGGCGGCCGCGGCCGTCGGCGAGTACGCCGGGCGGTCCTTTTCGGAACGGAAGAACGTGTCGGCCGCCCAGGCGGCGATCAGGTTCCCCAAGCCGGCGGTGCCCGCGCCGCCGCTGCCGCGCGGGATCAACCCGCCGATCCCGGGGCTCAGCTCGTTCATCACGCCGAACGGCCAGTTCTACCGCGTCGACACCGCCATCATCGTGCCGCAGGTGGATCCGGCGAGCTGGCAGCTGCGGATTCACGGCATGGTGGCCCGCCCGTTCGTGATCACCTTCGATGAGCTGCTGCGCAAGCCGCTGATCGAGGAATACGTCACGCTGTGCTGCGTCTCTAACCCGGTTGGCGGCCCCTATATCGGCGACGCGAAATGGCTCGGGGCCTCGTACGCGTCGCTGATCCGCGAGGCCGGGCCGCTGGCCGGTGCGGACCAGCTGCTGTGCACGTCCGTCGACGGGTTCACGTCGGGCACGCCGATCGCTATGGTGCTCGACGAGCCGCGGGAAGCGCTGGTCGCGGTCGCGATGAACGGCACCGTGCTGCCGACCGAGCACGGCTTCCCCGCCCGCCTCGTAGTGCCTGGCCTGTACGGGTACGTGTCCGCCTGCAAGTGGGTCGTCGACATCGAGGTGACCACCTTCGCCAACGCGGTCGCCTACTGGTCGCAGAACGGCTGGTCGCAGCAAGCGCCGGTTAAGACCGAATCGCGGATCGACGTGCCGGCGTCCGGTTCCCAGGTCAAGGCGGGCGCCGTCACCGTGGCCGGCGTCGCCTGGGCGCAGCACAAGGGCATCGATGCGGTCGAAGTCCAGGTCGACAACGGGCCGTGGCAGCTGGCCACGCTGGCCCCGGTGCCCGGCATCGACTGCTGGCAGCAGTGGTACTGGCAGTGGCCGGACGCGAAGTCCGGCAACCACACGATTCAGGCGCGGGCGACCGACAAGACCGGCTATACCCAGACCTCGGTCCAGGAACCGGTCGCGCCGAACGGGGCGACCGGTTACCCGCAGTCGACGGTGACGGTCTACTGACCGGCTCGTTCGGTCAGCTGTCGCCGCGCTGGTCCAGCGCCCGCAGGGCCTCGTTGAACGGCCGCTCCAGCCAGGCGAGGTGGTTGGCCTCGCCGTGATGGTGGGTTGTGAGCTGGTCGGACCTGCGGACCGCAGTGTGCCGGACGTATTCGCGGGCGCCTTCGACGAGGGTCCGGATGTAGCGAATGCCCTCGGGGTCGGTCATCCCCCACTCGCCGCCGCAGGCGACGTACACCGGCGACGTGTGCGCGAAGACCCGCCGGCCCCAGTCGTCGAGATGGTGCTGGACACCGAACGCGCGGCAGGCGATCCACGAGTGGCCATCGACCCGGACTTCGTCGCTGATCTCGGCCTGCCGCGCGCCGTTGACCTCTGTCCGCGCGACGACCTCGCCGTTGCGCACGATCTCGAACGAATGGAGCGGGAAGACCCCGCGCACGGCGGCCTGGACACTGACCCTGCCCGGGCCGGAAAGCTGGACGGTGTCACCCGCCTCGCGCCCGTCGACCGACAGGGACACGAGCGGCCCGCCGGATAGGAACGTGCGGCCCGACCGGACCGCCCGGCACCAGGCCGCGTAGCTGAACTCCTCGTCCAGCCGCGCGTACGTGCGGTACAGGCCGACCGGCACGCCGCTGGTCATCTTGTCCGTGCCCCCGACGAGCGGCAACCGGTAGCCGCTGTTCAGGTACCGGTAGTACTCGAGGATCCAGTCGTCCGTCTGGGACAGCATCTCGACCGCGTCGGCCCGGCCGGTCGCGACCAGCACCGCCGACTCACCGTTCGGATTCGGGAAATGCGCCGAGATGACCGTGCCGCCCTGGGCGTGCGTCCGGTCGGCCCAGTCGCTCATCGTCGCGTCCAGCGCGCCGCCGAGCTCGGCCTCGTCGGGGCCGTCGCTGCACCAGGGCATGACCGGTTCTCGCAGGCCCCAGAGGACCATGTGGCCGAGCATGTGCTGCCGGTTCTCCTGGCCGACGTACGTGATGTAGCCGCCGCCATCGAAGACACCGGGCTGGCCGGAAAAATCTTCGGTGTTAGTGAACAGCACGCCCCACTGCGTCTTCAGCAGGTTGACGACCCGCAGGTCCTCGCCCCGCTGCTCGAGCTGAGCGCCCGGAGTGGACAGGAAGTGGACGTGCGAGTCGCCCGACCACCAGCCTTCGGCGGCCATGTCGGCGAAACGTCCGATCCGCAGCGTCAGCTCTCGCTGACCCGGCTCGATCCGCACGGTCTGGTGAAGCGGCTCGTACTCGAACCCGCGCGTGACGTCCACGACAACCTCGCCGCGGGGCAGCCAGCCCTGGCAGGTGCCGTCGATATAGGCGTAGGTTCGCTGGCCCAGACGGGTGTCGCCGCCGACGTCGTAATGCCAGCTGCCGAGATTCTGGGTGACGTGGTTGTGATAGCCGTGCGGCTGGTACGGGATGCCCGCCGCAGAGCGGAAGTGGACCCGGCACGGCACGGGCCGTCCGGACGCGTCGTCGACGACCCTGACGTGTACCCAGTTGCGGCCGCCCTCGACCACCTCGAGCGAGACCTGGCCGCCCGCCGCCCGCCCGGCTCGTTCCACGTCGCCCCAGCGCACCCGGCCGAGTTCGTCGCCGCCCCGGCGCACCACGACGGTGGCCGACGGCACCGCGGCGATCGACGAGTACGCGGACTCGCCTTCGGCCGCGCCCCAGCCGCCCCGGTCATCCTCGCCGGCGAGCGGCTGCGGATAAGACGCGACACCGCGGTCCACCTCGATGTCGAGGACTCCCTTCTGCCCGTCGGTCGGGACGAGCCGCACTGGCCGGGCGGGTGCGGCGACGAACGGGTGCTCATCGACGTCGCTGGTCGTGACCCCGGCGACGATGAACCGCGGGCCGCGGGGCAGGAACTCGATTCGTTCGACCGTCCGGTCCGGGTGCGGGTTCTCCCAGCACCACAGGTAGTAGCAGGCGGGCCAGCCCATCTCGTGCTCGCACAGGCGCCAGCCGGAGTTTTCCCACTGCCCTTCGAAACGCGGCAAGTTGAAATCGCTCTTGTCGGTGACGGCGAGGAACGGGAGACGGCCCCAGGCCGTGGGCACCACCTGGATTTCGAACCGCTCCCGGATGGCAGCGGTGACGGACTCGCCGCCCGCCAGGCGAAACACGTATTCCGCGACGGTCTGCCCGACCGCGTGGCCGGCCGGCGCGCCCGGTTCCAAGAGCCGGTGCGCGATGATAACCCGGCGCGCGACCCGGCCGACCGCCACCGTCGTCGGCGCGGTGGGCAGCAGGAAGCACCGCTCCTTGGACGGCGGCTCCGACCCGATCAGGAACGGCAGACCGCGCAGGTCCACCCGGCCGAGCCGAACATCGCCCGGTTCGTCGCCAAGTACGTCCACACCCGCGTTGCCCGCAGCCGACAGGTCGACTGGCTCATAGCCCGGCATGCGTCCGATCGTAGGGCGCGAGGCCGTTCTGGCCCAACGATTTTCACCGGTCCCGCTTCCGCGCCCCTTCTTGCTGTTATCAGGGTAGGCGCGGAGGGCCGGGGCAGGCGCGGTTGGCGGGTGAGGTCGGTGGGTGAGCTAGGCGGGGCGAGGGCGAGAGCGAGGCGCGGCGGTCAGGCCAGGGCGACTGAGATCGGCGTGAAGAGGTGTTCCGGCGTGCCGCGGGGCGGCAGGTCGCCGCGGGCCATCACTACAGTGCGAGAGACTGGTTCCAGGCCGCGGACGTACGCCCATCCGGGGAGTTCCTGGCGGTCCGGATCCAGGTCGAGGCGGACCGGCGTGTGCGCGCGCCCGGCCAGGTCCACGATCAGCCGCTTGGCGGCGTCGGCGGACTGTGCGACGACCGGACCGAGCACCGTGGACGTCACGTGCGGACGCCAGGCGGCGGCGTAGCCGGAAATGCCCTCGTCGGATTCCACCACCCGGACCTGTTCGGCGACCGTCGGCAGCCAGCGCAGGATATGGCCGCGGTCCGCGCCGAAAGCCGCTTTGTCGATATTCAGGATGGTCGGCAGGTCGTCCTCCCTAGCCAGCCTGCTCACGAGCTTCTTGCTGTTATCTACTGGGGCTTGGAAGCGGCCGACGAAGGACACGTTCCGGCGGACCGGCAGGAAGCCGAGTTTCTCGTACAGTGGCCGGCCCATGTCGGTGGCGAACAGCGTCACCGTGGCGTCCCCGGCAGCGTCCAGGAGGTGCCGCATCAAGGCGCGGCCGAGTCCGCGCCGCCCGTATCGGGCCGCGACCAGCATCATCCCGACCGACGCGAGGTCCGGCCCCCACCGGGTCAGCACCACGGCACCAGCCAGCCCGCGGCCGTCCGGCGCGTCGACGCCGAACGGCTCTGCGGCCGCGAGCAGCAACGACCACTTGGCTTTCTCCGGCGACCAGCCGCGGTCGACGGACAGCGCGACGCACGCCCGGAGGTCGCCGGCGCAGAGCCGACGGATGGGCGGGAACGCAGCGCTTTGGGTGGGCACGGTCCCCGAGGCTAGGGCGTCACCTCGCCTCGCCGCCAGTGATTTTCGGTTCGAGGGCGGCGTCCAGGTCGCTTACCGGGAAGATCGGCGATGCTCCCGGACTCACGATCGCAACCTATCCCGCCTGCGTCCGCGCCCGCGCGCGCGCCGCGAAGAACACGCGCTCGGCGGCGCTCCAGGTGGTGGAGGTGATCAGGTAGATCACCGCGGCCAGCGGGGCGAACGCGGCGATCACCACCGTCAGGTACGGCAGCACCGTGGTGAGCCAGCCCGGAATGGCTGGCGCATTCGTCGCGCCCGGCACGCCGGCCTTGGCGGGCACGCCGGTCTTGGCGCTCGTCGCCGGAGCCCGTGGCGTGCCCAGTGCCTTGCGGCTGCCCTGGGTTATCGGGGCTCGCCGTGCCGCGTGGCCCGTTCCGCCGGTTGCCTCCGGCGGGGCGGGCGTAATGGTGGGGGCGATCGCGGCCGACATGCGGCGGGCGGTCCGCGCCAGGAGCCAGCAGGCGGCGCCGAGCAGCGCCAGGACCCCGACGAAGACCGCGCCGTGCGCGCTGAGCAGGCC
>Ga0335073_10008798_pt1 | contig 14159 bp, 11 predicted proteins | sample Lox_Sample_22_FD_207093 | JGI IMG/M metagenome (GOLD analysis project Ga0335073, IMG submission 207093) | Soil microbial communities from Loxahatchee National Wildlife Refuge, Florida, United States - Lox_Sample_2.2 | ecosystem: Environmental > Terrestrial > Soil > Wetlands | place: USA... | reverse complement strand
TCGTCAAATCCAACCAGTTCAAGGCGTCCTGGTTGCTGAGACGTGCTAGAACGTGATTTTTGCCGCGAGTTGAACTCCACGCGGGCCGCCGCCTCCCAAAAATGGATTGCCAATGCCCACGTCTCCTGTGGCTGTGAGCGAGTAATAACCGGTGTTCCGGCCCGTTAAGGCATCAGGCGCGCCGATGTCAGCAATAAATGCGGGAAGGAACGGATTTGAAAAGTTCGGATGGTTGAGAATGTTGAAGAAGTCGGCCCGGAGTTGCAGCGTCATGTGTTCGCTAATGGCAGTGTCTTTAAACACCGAGTAATTGAATTCCTTGAAGCTCGGCCCCTTCAAGGAATTTCGGCCTTCGCTGCCGAAGTGACGCGTGCCGGGAACACAATTCGTTTCGTCAGGAGAGCCGTCGTTGCCCTGGGGATTTCCCCAGGTGCAGGGCGCAGCAAACGAGGACAGGTTCAAGTACTGTGCCGGATTGCTGGAATACTGCAAAGGCGCAATCACATCTGGACGGTCGAAGCCTTCACCCGAGCCTGAGTAGTCGCCCTGGAACTCGTAATTCAAATGCCAGGGCTGGCCATCCTGCAATGTGACAATTCCATCGAAGCCCCAGCCGTTTTTCAGGCGCGCAAAATTGCCGCCAAATTTCGGGAATTGATACGTAAAGTTCCAGGCAAAGCGGCGCCGAATGTCAAAGCTGGAGTTGCCGCGGTCGCCGGCCGGATTGGTGCTGTTGGTCGGCTGCGACTCGTTCGGTTCGAAGTCTTCTAGGTCGCTGGCGTCGTCGATGGAATGCGACCAGACCAGGTTCGCCTGCGATGAGAGCCCGTGCCAGGCGCTGGTGCGCAAACTGGCCTGCAAAGAATTGTAGATGGAATTAGCGGCTGATTTCTCCTGATTGATATAGAAGAAATTCGCATAGTTTCGCGGTACGCCATAACCGGATGGACAGTAATCGCCCGCAGCTTGATCGGGAACACAGGCCAAATCGGCGGCCGTGATGGTTGCCTGAGTGGGCTGATTGATGTCGAGAAATTGAAATAACTTTGTGCCTTTCGATCCGACGTAACCGATTTGCGCCACAATTTTGTTACCCAACTGTTGCTGAATATTCAGATTGAAATTCTGCACGTAGGGCGTGCGCATGTGGGGGTCGACAGAGAAGAAATCTCCCTCTGGCGCGTAGCCCGTGTAGACGGGTTGGCCCGCGACGATTTGACCAACTGCCGATCCTGTGACCAGTGCCTGCGGCCCCAAACCTGGATATGCCGGCCCGGGGCAGAAGACGCAGTTCCAGGGCAGGTGGCCGAGGAACATGTCTTGCGAGAACGCGTCATAGAACAATCCCCAGCCGCCGCGAATCACGGTCTGGCCCTTTCCGGTCAGGTCGTAAGCAAACGCGAGACGCGGAGCGAAATTGTTCAGGTCCTTGCCGTAGAGCTGGCCAGTTGGAACATTTTCGCCGCCATTCGCGGGATTGAACATCCAGAACTGTCCATTCTTTTCGCCGGTCACGCCGAAGTAGTCCCAACGGATTCCGTAATTCAGGGTCAGGCGCTGGGTCCAGCGAAAACTATCTTGTGCATAGAAGGCGTGGCTGTTTTGAAAAGTGTGTCGGCGAGAATCGCCACTGACTTGAGCGCCGTCGTCGGGCGTACCCGCCAGAAACGCGTTCAAATCGGCGAAGTCGAGCGTGCCTCGGAAATTGTGATCGATCACCTGCATGATGGTGGTGCGGCGAAATTCGTAGCCAAATTTCCAGTCATGCTTTCCCGATTTCCACGAGTAGTCGTCGACAATGTGCCAGTTGGAATCGACGCGATTGCGGGGAATAGAAGAAGTTGCGCCGATGGGCGAGAAGCCGCCGACAGTGATTATCGGTAAGCCGCCGTCGTAGGCACCGGTTCCGGTGTCGAGGCCGATGGAGCTGGGAAGAAAGCTCTGATCTGCGGGAAAAAATCCTTCGGCGAAGCGGTTCCAGCCGAGGCGGGCTTCGTTGACCTGGTTCGCGTTCACCGTGCGAACCCAGGAAAGCGAAACCAGCTGCACGCGCGTGGGCGTTACGGTGTTGAAACCCGGCAGCAATCCGGCAGATAACTGCGCGAACGGGAAACTCTGGTTGCTGTTCCCAAGATAATATCGGCCGCTGACGATATTCGAGGCGTTGATGTTCTCATCGACTTTAGTGATCAAACTGTCTACGCGATTAAAGAAGCTGGTGGAGGTAGAAAGATTAGGAGTGGAGTTGCCAGTCGCCGGGTTGGTGCAGCCATTAACGTCACTGTAGGCGCCAGCGATATTTGGCGCCGGCCAGGGATTTCGCGCGAGCAGATTCTGGATCACGGAATTGGACGCGTCATTCGGGCTGAGTGAACCTCCCGGCCCTGAGCCGGTGGGCACGCAGCTGAGTCCGGCTTGCGCGCCATTCTCTCGTTGACCTTCGTAATCGGCATAAAAGAATGTTTTGTCTCTGAGGATCGGTCCGCCGAGCGATCCGCCGAACTGGTTGTTATTGAACGGGCTCTTAGGATCGGGCGCAAAGTTGAAATAATTTCGCGCGCCCATTTTGCCGCTGCGGAAAAATTCGATCGCAGAGCCGTGCCATGAATTCGTCCCGCTCTTGGTGACGATGTTAATGATGGCGCCGCTGTTGCGCCCGTACTCGGCTTCGTAATTGGACAGCACGCGCAGCTCGGCAACCGCGTCGATGGGGAGAATCGTCGCTGGATCGCCAAAGACGCCGGCTTCGTTGATCGCAGGATCGTTGCGATAGCCATCGTTCATGTCCGTGCCATCAAGCAAGAAATTGTTCGAACGGCCGCGCGATCCGTTCATGGAGAAAATTCCATACGAACCGGGCGAGTCTGAAATCTGATCAGGCGATCCGGCGATGCCGGGATTTAAATAGATCAGTTTTTGATAGTCACGGCCGTTCACCGGAAGGGTCTCAATAGTGTTGGAGGTCAATGTCCCGCCGAGTTCGTCGGTTGTGGTATCGACTTGCGGCAAGCTCTCCGCTGAGACGTTGACCGTTTCTGAAGCTGTGCCGGTTCGCAGGGCAGCATCGACACGCTTTTGCGAAGCGATATCGACCTTAACGTCAGTGGTGATGGAGCGCTGAAAACCGGTTTCGGAGATCGTCACCGTGTAGTTGCCGATCGGCAGTTCGGGGACGGCGTAGCTGCCGTCGGAGCTGGTCTGGGTTTTGCGCTCGAGGCCAGTATCAACGTTGCGGACCACGACGGTCGCGCCGGGAAGAACCGCACCCTGCTCGTCGGTAACTGTTCCAAGGATTGTTCCGCGAAAGGTTTGTGCCAATAATGAAACGGAGACGAGCAGGACTACAACGCAAGCCGACCAGGTTTTCATAAGCCCTCGCGATGGATTGTTGGTGGGGAATTGTAGTGCAAGCGAGCGTAAGCCTTCCAGCGACAAAAAGCGAAAGGATGATTGGATATACGAGAAGGACTGCAAAATTCAGTGGCTAAACGTTATGGCGCAAATATGTATCGAAAGAGAAAAAAGTTGATCGGGAGAAAACGTAAAGGAAGAGATGCTGAGCTTAGAAGTTGAATGCCAACCCGCCGCGGACGGCGCGCGCAGACTGGACCAGATACACAGTGCGACCGTCCTGGCCGAAGACCGGAACGTAGCCCTGAGCGAGTAGATTGCGGACCTCAACAACTACATCCATGTGGCCAGGCAGCGAGCCGAGGCACGGAACCGGCTGCTTAAAGAAGATGTCCAGGAATGGATCCATCTGCCCCGGCGACGCATTGAACATATCAACCGGCGTCAGGGCGCGACCGCTGACCCATCCATATGAGGCAATCCAACGCGTCTTGGTGCGAGGAGCGGTGCCGCTGAGCTTGCCTGAGAGCGCGTGGCGATTGCGCGTCAAACTCTCATCGCGTACATCGCTGAGCGTGGACGGCTGACCATCGAAATCCAAAACTCCGCCGTAGCTGTAATCCGCAGTAGCAACGATATCTGAGGTCAACTTGCGCTCGAATACGAGCCGCATGCCGTGAGTGTCGAAATTCCGCCCTTCATAGGTGAAGGTGCCGGAGTAAACATCCGGCAGAACGTCTCCGCCGATTGAGGAGAATTCACCGACACCGGTGAGCGCGGGATTGGTCATGCGGTCGTAGTACAACGCCGCCTGCATGCTGCTCTTTCCTTGGCGGTGCGAGAGCGCGATTTCCTGGTGACGAGCACGCTCGATTGCGGGAGAAAACCCTGTCATGCTGACGCGTGGATTCGATTCGCTCAAATCGGCAGGAGCTGTCTCGAAGCCCTTATCAGCGCGGCTGTCGGGTCGAGAGCTTGAATAGCTGTATTCGAGGACGGTGTCCGGCGAGAGATGCGCGGCCACACTGCCAAATGGACGAAACGCGGTGACCCGGCCCATGAACTGGATGGTCTGCAGTTCGCTTCCAAATTTCAGTTCGAGTACGTCGCCGACAGAGACATCATCGGAGGTGGTGAGCGCCAGCGCCTGAAGATCCGCATTGTGAATGCCGAGATCGGGCGATGACAGCCGGCGCATGGTTAACCCGATTTCCGGAGTCGAGCCATTCGCCATCTGACGCTTGTAGGAGGCACGGAATACCGCGTTCGGCACTGCCGGCCCGTAGCCGACATCGCCGTTGAAAGTCAGCGTGCCGCCGGAGAAAACGGACTTCTCTACGAGAAAGCCGGTGCTCATGTCGGAGATGGAGCCGAATCCTTGCGAGGATGCGCCTGCCACAAACGACAACGCGGCTTTCAGGTCCGCGGAATCGGATTTACTCGCCACCACCACCGGCGAACCGTCGGGAAGAATCCGCAGCACCGGACGATTGGCCGCCGAGCGCAACACCCAATCCCAGTCACCGTCATCGGCGGTTCCACGGCGGGGAGTGAGTTCGAGCGCGTCGAAGATGGTAGAGAGGGTCATGTTCACGAGAACACTTGCACCCGCTCTCACGCTGATCTTTTCTCGTAACGTGGGAAGAAACTCTGGCGCGGTGGCCCGGACCGAATAGACCCCGGGAGTCAGGCCGCTTGCGCGGAAGAATCCTGTGTCATCCGTAATGAAGCTGAAACTCTGGGCTGCGGTGCTGACGATCTGCACCAGGGCCCCGGTCTGCGGAGTGCCGCTGGAAGTGTGCACGTAGCCGGCTATCGAGGCGGTGCGATCGGCACACCACGAGGGCAGTGCCAAGCCGAATACAACTACGAGATAGCCGAGCTTACTTCGCATGAGTTCGAAGAACTCCTACTCGACCGAAAATGTAGCCGAAGGATCGATCGACTGCTTAGAGATGTTATCGCTTACCTTGATTTCGATCCGGTAAACGCCTGGGTTCAAATTCGCTGCCTCTACGTCCTTCTGCAGCGTGACCTGGTCGCCGATGTTGCCCATTTTGTCCGTCGACTCGACCGCGTGCACCACTTCCCGGTTGGTGGCTGCATTCACGATGTCATATTCAAAAGTCGCCGACGGCTTGTGGGTCTTTTCATCGACGCTGAGATTATAGACCTGCATCCAGAAATTTACCTTTTGTCCGCGCTTGAATTCGATCGGCTTGCCGTCAGCCGGCGCAACCCGCGGGCGAACCTTGGTGGTGCCAATCACGAACATTCCGGTACCCACGCTGTTGGTTGGGACCGGCTCAATCTCATCAGCAACGATCAGCGACGAGTTGGACAACTTGTCATCCGAGTACTCCGGAACAATAATGCCGCGACTGAACGTTCCCATGCGATCGCCATTCACGTCTTTTACCACCAGATCCAGGCGGTAACGGCCCGGGCGCAGGGGAACAGCCTTCCAGTAGATTTTCGAATTTTCCGCTTCGCGCGGCAATAACTCGGCGGGAACGTCGGCGACGACGGTGTCCTCGAACGTTTGTGCGACTCTTCCGGAGAGTGTGGTGAGCCTGCCGAAGATGTTCACCACTCCGTGCTCGACGCCATCCTTATTGTTGAAGGTGATATCGCGATTCTTCAGCTGGACCGTGATCGGCACCAGCACTGTGTCACTGGTAATTTTCACGAAATCAGTGCGGACGTCGAAGGGCATCGAGTTGTAGCTGATCTTGTGACTGACGACCTCCTCGAGGTCTTTAAACTTCACCGGAGGCGCCTGGTTCAACTTCGCGTACTGCTCCAGGCGATCAAATTCCTTGGTCTGCAGATCGGCAGATTCAGGACCAGCACCTAATTGCTCAAGACCACCCTGGGAAAACCTGTCGGCCTTGGTTGACATGCCCATTTGCTCGTACAAGGTCAGGCCGGCGTTGGGCACGTACTTCAAGGCATCTTTTTCACTTCGGTCCAGGGTCATATGGTAGTCGCCGCACATGCAGGTGTCGACGAACTCAATGATGACCTCCTGCCCGATGCCTTCGATGTAGCGGTAGCGCCAATCTTCAAATGGATAGGTCGAGGTTTCGCCGCCACCTTCTTCGATCGGGCGCTCATACGTACCGCCGGAGGGATGAGAGTCAATCTCGTCGGGCGGGCCATAAACGATGTAAATGCGTCCACGGTCGGTCATCCAACCCGGTTTACCGGCTGCAAAATGCTCGTTGGCATATTCAATGCGGCGATAGTGCTCGTCTTTGAAGGCGTTGTCTTCGCTATCCGGGTCAGGATTACGACGCTGCCAGAAAGCCTCGATGAACTGATCGCGCTCCTCGTCGTTCGAGAGCTGCATGAAGGCCTTGCGCTCGTTATCCGTAATGATCCACCGCACGTCCTCATCGAGCCACTTCTTGTACTCTCCCCGCAGCTCACGTTTTAGCGACTTGGCATTCTCTTTCTTGCGTTTGGCATCGATTGGCCGTTGAAGGGGATCGGTCGATTTGTCTGAAGCCTGGCCATCTTTGTTCTGGTCGGTCTGGGATTGATCGTCAGAATGGGAGCTCGCCGCGAAAGCCAACGAACCCGCACACAGACCCAAAAACACGAGGAAACAGGAAACTACGCGCAAGAATGCGAACCGGGGCATAAAGAAGGGTACTCCTTCTGACACACACTAAAGTGTCAACATTCTATGTCTTCGGCAATGGGAATACAAGACTCTGAATTGGAAGCACATAGGGGCAAAATACCCCCTTCTATCATGCTGATTCTTAGGAGAGTGAAATTGGTTGCCCGTGGTTGTAAAAGCAAGGTCGAATCTGCGCAAATTGCGGCAGCCCACCTCGTTCTACTTTCGGAACAAGCTGGCAGCCGGCATCAAATAGATTTCAGGCCCGGATATAATCGCAAAGGTTCAGTGGAACCGCGTCTTTGTAGTGGCGGAACTTTTCAGCTGGGGCCGTCGTATCCCTCAGTGCGCAGTGGTGAGATGTCTATTTATGTAACGAACGGGCGAGTGGCCCGTCCAATGGCAAGGGACTGAGAGCGATTGTGTCCCGGTCGGAGCAGGAGAACAAGATGGCAACGGCAGAAGTAATCAGCATCTCTCAGCCGGATGTGTCGGCTCCGCCTGAGTCGTGCATGATTTGCACCTCGAACCTGTGGAAGACCTATGACATGGGTTCGGAGCAGCAGGTGCATGCACTACGCGGAATTAATCTGCGCATCCAGCGCAACGAATACGTTGCCATCATGGGACCTTCTGGGTCCGGCAAATCGACATTGATGAATTTGATCGGCTGCCTGGATAGTCCGAGCCAGGGACAATACTGGCTGAATGCACAACTCGTCAGCGAACTCGATGATGATGAACTGGCGCATATCCGCAACAAGGAAATTGGCTTCGTCTTCCAGACTTTTAATCTGCTCGCCCGCGCAACCGCTCTGCATAATGTAGAACTTCCGCTGATTTATGCTGGGATTCCTGCGCATGAGCGGATCGAACGCGCAAGCGCTACGCTCGCGGCGGTGGGGATGGAACCGCGCATGAACCACAAGCCGAACGAGCTTTCAGGTGGCCAGCGGCAAAGAGTGGCGATTGCGCGCGCGCTGGTGAACCGGCCATCCATTATTCTTGCTGACGAGCCCACCGGAAATCTCGACTCCCAGACCGGCACAGAAATCATGGCCCTGTTTGATCGCCTGCACTCCGAGGGCAACACGATCGTGCTCGTCACTCACGAGCACGACATCGCCGAGTATGCGCAACGCGTCATTCACATCAAGGACGGCGTGGTCGCGCGAGACGAAATCAAAGCTTGAACCGTAAGCTCGCCCCAACTATTTGTACGTCGCATTCGTGCGCAGCAGCTCATCGCGGTGTGCGCTAAAGTCGACCATGGAATCAAAAGCCGGCCCTTGCAGCGGGTTGGCCTTCAGCGTTTCGATGATTGCTGCATCTACTTTGTCTATCCCCTCCGCCGTCGGTGCGATGTAGGAAATCAAGAATAATCCCGGCGCTTCCGTGTGGATTGCCTGCACGTCAATTTCATATTCAACGATTGTGCCGTTTGAAAGCATCTTTTCGAGCAGCGGCGCCACGATGTTCTTGCTCAACAAGCTTACGGCGTCATCCGGAGCGTTCGGCTTCAATCTGTATCCCGCCACATATGTATACGCACCTTTGAACATTCCCGAACGCCAGTTGTAGTAGCGGCTGACGTAAACGTTGTCCCAATGTTTCGTGGCAGTGGCAAAGACGGGCGCAGTAGCAACGCCGGATTTGTAGAACTGATCGAGGAGATTCAGTACGCCAGCCAGGGAGTTCGCGGACCAGAAACTGTCATGCGTTTCCTGTTCCGGTTGATGGACCAGATTCTCGTCGCTGCCATAGGCGACGATGGTCCCATTGGCAATGGCTTTTTCCAAAATGTCCTGATTCGCCGCGTTGGATTTTTCTATCTCGCCCCACTGACTGCGGGGAATGTTCCAATTCGCCACATAGGAATACATCGGTGCTTTCGGTTTGATCTCGGAGGTTTGCGCGTTCAGCGGCACGGAAAGCGCAATCAGCGCAACAGCACATAACGTCGGAATCAGGGCCCAGAAATATTTCGTCATTTTTTCTTGTTCCTTTCGCAGGGGGGTGGGCTTGATTGCTTCTTCGAGACGGAAGTGTACAACCGCTGTCAAGAATGTGGCGGCGTAGTGCAACCCGGGATCCGGCGGATCTGCTGAAATGCTCGCGGATTCTTTAGTTCGAGCTGCTGAGGTCGTGCGTGGGAATCGGCGTGACCGGGCGCGCCATGAAGAAATCGTGATCGTACAACCCGCGGTACATCCGCCCGGCAATCTCGGCGGCTTTGGGACCGAAAGTGGGACGGCCGCCTTCGAGGAACACGACCACAACGATGCGGCCATAGTTCGTGTTCGCATAACTGGCGAACCAGCCAAAGCGCGTGCCGGCGCGCGAACAGGTGCCGGTTTTGCCGAGTACTTCTTCTTCGCTAAAACTTGCCAGCAAACGGCGCGCGGTACCATATTCCACCGCGCCTGCCATGCCGTCGGAGATTTCGGGAATTAATCCGCCGATATTCAAGTGTCGCTTGATTATCGGCTGAAAATTAGCCACCTCCGCAGCAGTCGTCGGATGCTGCAGGTAATACACGGTTCCGCCGTTGGCGATGGCGGTGACCAGAGCGCCCAGTTGCAACGGCGTCATCGAAATGCCTTCGCCGAAAGAGCACATTTTGCCCACGCCGCCCAGCTTGGCGGGAATCACTTCCTCGGGATAAACCCCGGGCTGCTCACCCGGAATGTGATAGCCGGCAAGCTCTCCGAGACCGTAGAGGTGAGCGTAGTGCGCGACCTTATCGAAGCCAAGCTGACGGCCAACCGCCTCGAAGTATTGGTTGTTCGAATGCGCCAGCGCGAGCGTGAGGTTCATGTGATAGCGCCCGCCCAGGCGAACTTCGGTTTCCTTGGTGATGATTCCTTCGCTTAAGGCCGCAAGTGCAACGGAAAGTTTGATTGTGGAGCAAGGCTGCGCGCCGCTCGAAAGCGCGAGCTTCTGATTGACCATGGCGAGAATGCGGCCGCTGGTCGGCTGGATGGCGACGATTGTGCCATTCATGTTGCCAAGAGCATCGATTGCTGCCTGCCGCACGACGGAATCTTCGCCCGTAGTGATGTCGCCGTCGGTGATGTCACTCGCGAAGGAACTGGTGTAGAAGTGCTCGTAATAATGATGACGCTTGAGAGCAGTGACCGTGCGCGAACGCACGCGCCGGCGGCGCGCCAGGTGACGCATATGCCGGCGGGCATGCAGACTTTCTTTTACCGTGCGCGACTTGTGGCTGGAACTCAGCGGACGCGTAGCGATGCTCGCAGAAAATCCGGCAGGCGCGATCAGAACGATTGAGGCGACGAAGACGACGAGGCGCGTAACAGAATTCTTAGCGGTCAATTTCCTGTACCCATTCCCTGGGAATTACAGCTACTTAGATTGCAAAAACCCTGCCGCGCGTTCAAAGTTCGGCGAAGTTGCTGCAATTTTCTGATAGTACGGCAGTTGCCGAATTTTCCGCAATTAGAAAGTTCTCAGCAAGCAACTACGCCGGATTCGATTAAGTGAAACATTTTGCAGCTACTTAGCATAAATCGCATTGAAAGGACACGGCCTTTGGTGATTACTGTGTGGTTACCCGTGTGTGAGTGTCGAGTCGAGGCGGTTGTGATGTATCATGGTATATACCATGGCAAAGACAGCAAAATTGTTTCGCAACGGTCGCAGCCAGGCGCTGCGCCTTCCGGTGGAATACAGATTTGAGGGTTCGGAGGTTTACATTCGCCGCGACGAGAAAACCGGGGACGTGATTCTCTCCCGCCGTCCCGAGTCCTGGCAGGATTTTTTCGAATTAGCAGACGAGGCTAACGTGCCGGAAGACTTCCTCGTGGAGCGGTCTGACGTTCGTCCACAGAGACGCAAACTTTTCTAAATGCCGCTTCGCTACCTGCTCGACACCAACACAGCAAGCTACCTGATCAAAGGCAACCCGCCTCAAGTTCGCGTACGTTTGCTGAAAGTTCCGGTTGCCGATGTCACCATTTCGGTGATTACCGAGGCCGAGTTGCGATTTGGTGTACTGAAGTTTCCAAGCGCGACGCGATTGAAAGCGGTTGTGGAGGAGTTTCTCCGATTCATCGCGGTCCGAAGCTGGGACTCGGCAGCGGCCCAGGCCTATGCGGAAATTCGCGCCGAACTGGAAGTGGAAGGCAGCCCGATTGCCAATCTCGACCTGATGATCGCCGCGCACGCACGATCACTCGGAGCAGTGCTCGTCAGCAGCGATCGCGTATTCGGCAGAGTGAAGTCGCTGAAGGCAGAGGATTGGGCGCGTTAGCCGTCGGCAGCGCGTATCGCACATTGACTTCGCTGCGCGGTCGAGCAGTTGCTCTTGATTCCTCGAATCAAAGCTCTGCTAACAAACACACACGAGCAACTCAGTAATCAGGAGAACCTCGGGCTGGCAATTTCTTATCTTGGGACATCGCACGTTCGCGTAAGACCATCACAAATGACGAAACAAGCTCAAATGAGAGATGCAGGGCGTTTCAGGCATTGAGGTGTAAAGAATATGGCAGCAAACCCCCAAATACCGCCGACTGATCCACTGGAACACGAGACCGGCACTGTAACCACTCCCAAAAGAACTTTCCCCTGGACTCTCTTTGGCATCATCGTGTTCTTTCTCTGCCTGGCGGGAATTGTTTACTTCTTCATTCGCTGACCGCACCACCAGCCAGAAAACTCGAATCTGGCTGAGCGGAATTTCATTGCTACCCGGGCGCGGGCTCAAATCTGCATACGACAGAAGCGTAGAATCTATGACGCACTCGGCACAAATCAGGGAGACTTGCCATGAAACCGATGGGTTTGGCGATTTGCGTTGCGCTTTTGTGCGCTCCTCTATTTGCCTCCGGTCCCGGCCTGCATGTCATTAGAACTTACAAACTAGGTAGTGAAGGCGGGTGGGATTATCTTGAGGTTGATCCCAGTGCGCACCATCTTTTCATTTCGCGCGGAACACACGTGATCGTGATCGATGAAGATTCGGGCAAGCAAGTTGGCGATATTCCCGACACGCCTGGCGTTCACGGCATTGCCATCGCGCCCGAGCTTGGGCGTGGATTTACGAGTAATGGGCGCGAAGGCACGGTCAGCATTTTCGATCTGAAAACTTTGAAGCCGATCAGCAAAGTTCAGAACGTCGGCGAAAATCCGGACGCCATTTTGTACGATCCGGTCACCGAGCGAGTGTTCACCTTCAACGGCAGGAGCCACGATTCAACGGCAATCGACGCAGCGAACGGAAACATTGTGGGTAAGATCGCGCTCGACGGCAAGCCCGAGTTTGCCGTCAGCGATGGACGCGGTGGGCTATTTGCAAATCTGGAAGACAAGAGTGAACTGCTCGCGATTGATCCAAAAGGACTGAAGGTCACATCTACGTGGCCGTTGGCGCCGTGCGAATCCCCGAGCGGTCTGGCAATTGATAGAAAGAACCGCAGACTCTTCGTAGGTTGCGACGACAAGATGATGGCGGTCGTGAATGGTAATACCGGAAAGGTGATCACTACGCTGCCGATCGGCGAAGGTGTGGATGCCGATCGTTTCGATCCCGAAAGGAAACTGGCTTTTGCCTCCTGTGGCGAAGGCGTTATGACGATTGTGAAAGAAGACTCGCCCGAGAAGTTCAGCGTTGTGCAAAATGTAGAAACCGAGCGCGGCGCCCGCACCATGGCGCTCGATGAAAAGACGCACGAGCTATTTCTTGTAACCGCTCAGTTCGGGCCGCGCCCCGCGGCTCCTACGCCGGACAATCCGCATCAAAGGCCTCCGATCCTGCCCGGCACCTTTGAAGTGTTGGTTGTGGGCAAATAGAACTGGCAAGCCTCATCCGGGCAAGCGCAATAATTCAGAGTCTCTGAAACTCAGCAACGAATTCTTGTAAACTGAGTGGCTTCATCCCAGCGAGGCCTCGATGGATATCCCCGTTCCTGATGACAAGTTTTATCGCGCCAAAATTCTAGAGAGAAAAGATTTTGCTTCCGATCTGTGGATGATCCGGGTCGATCCTGGCGGTGCTTTCTCGTTCAAGCCCGGGCAGTACGCCACCCTCGGAGTACAGACCGCCGATAAGCGAAGTGAACGAGCATACTCGATTGTGTCCTCGCCGCTCGAAAAGGAAATCGAATTTTTTTTCGAACTGGTGCCGCAGGGAGAACTGACGCCGAAATTGTATGAACTCAACGTTGGCGATCAGATGCTCATGCGAAAGTCGGCGAAAGGCCTGTTCACGCTCGATCAGAAGAGCGGGCGAACGAAACATTTCCTGGTCTGCACAGTTACCGGCATTGCTCCGTTCGTGAGTTACGTGCGCACGATGTATCGAGCATGGAAAGAAGGCACGTTGCAGGGCGACCACAAACTTTTCATCCTGAATGGCGCGAGCCGGTCGTGGGAGTTTGGCTATTGCGACGAGCTTTGCAAATTTGCCGCCGAAGTTCCCTGGCTGAAGTATGTGCCAACTGTCAGCCGTCCGTGGGAGGACGAAAAATGGGTCGGCGGCGAGATTGGGCGCGTCGATGACGTCATGCGCAAGTACTCGGATCTATGGGGCCTCGATGGGACCAATTCCGTTGCGTATTTGTGCGGCCATCCGGACATGATCGAGAACGGCAAAAGCATTCTGAAGCGAATTGGCTTCACCAAGGAACATTTGAAAGAAGAGGTCTACTGGATTCCGGCGAAAGAAGCTGCCGGAACGTAATGACGGGCGGGGACGCCCGTCTGCCCAAAATAAAATCGTGCGTGGGGCACAGGCGTCTTCGGCAAATTCACTCGAGGAGAGGCATGGTGCGTTCCTGCACATATCTGATCGTCGCTGTTGTTCTCTCGTTAAATTCCATCAACGCCAAAGCGCAGCAGGTTGCCGCCGTGCAGATTTCCGGCGAGCGGCGCGTCAACTTCGACGGCAACTGGCGTTTTTACAAAGGAGACGCGCCGGGCGCCGAAAGCCCCGGATTCGAAGATTCGCACTGGCGGCTTCTTCGGTTGCCTCACGATTGGGCGATCGAGGGTCCGTTTGATGAAGCTTTCAACGCCTCAACTGGCGGATTACCGGTTTCAGGAACCGGATGGTACCGCAAGTCTTTTCTTCTTCCGGAGAGCGCCAAGGGCCGCCTCTTCACCATCATGTTCGACGGTGCCATGTCGAATTCGACCGTCTGGCTGAATGGAGAGGAAC
>Ga0335073_10008797_pt1 | contig 14160 bp, 10 predicted proteins | sample Lox_Sample_22_FD_207093 | JGI IMG/M metagenome (GOLD analysis project Ga0335073, IMG submission 207093) | Soil microbial communities from Loxahatchee National Wildlife Refuge, Florida, United States - Lox_Sample_2.2 | ecosystem: Environmental > Terrestrial > Soil > Wetlands | place: USA... | reverse complement strand
CATGTGAACGGCATGGCGGTGGACGCCAACGCGCCGCAGCCGCTGATGGGGCCGATCGCGCAGGCGGTGGCGCAGGGCATCAAGGTCATCACCTGGGATTCCGATGTGCCCGACAGCAAGCGGCAATTGTTCTATGGCGTGGACAGCAACGCGATGGGGCAGAAGCTGGCGGAAGAGACGGTGAAGGCGATGGGCACGTCGGGCACCGTCATTCTGGTGAGCGGCGGCCCCGGCGCCACCAATCTGAACGCGCGGCTGAAGGGCGCCACCGATACGCTGGCCAAATATCCCAACATCAAGACCATGGGGCCGTTCTTCCACGACGACGACCTGGTGAAGGCGCAGCAGCTCACCAACAATCTGCTGGTGTCCCATCCGGATGCCGGCGCCATCCTGATGGTCGCGGGCGTGCCGTTCTTCGGCAAAATGAGCGCGCTGCCGGCGGTGATGAAGAACCAGGGCAGGGTGAAGATCATCACCACCGACGTGCTGGCGCCGGAACTGCCGTTTGTGAAGGACGGCTATGTGCAGGCGCTGGTCGGGCAGGATTACTGGGGCTGGGGCTACCAGTCGGTCAGCATCCTCTACAATCTGCTGACCAACTCGAAATGCCAGTATCCCGCGCTGGTGCCGCAGAACATGCCGGTGGTGACGGCGGCGAACGTGGATGACTGGATCAAGCGCTGGAAGCAGGCGGCGACGCCGGCTGGTGCGGCGGCGGCGTTCAAGGAGCCGCCGATCGGCTGCGCCGCATGACCGCGTTGCGTCCGCTTCTGGAATTGCACGACGTCACCAAGCATTTCGGCCCGGTCCATGCGTTGGACCGGGTGTCGTTCTCGCTCGCGGCGGGGGAGATCGTCGGTCTGGTCGGCGACAACGGGGCGGGGAAATCGACGCTGGTGAAGCTGATGTCCGGTGCCTTGCAGCCGGACAGCGGCGCGATCCGATTCGAAGGCGAGGCAGTGACGATGGGTTCGCCGCTGGAAGCGCGCGCGCTGGGGATCGAGACGGTCTACCAGGACCTTGCCGTTGTCCCTCACATGGACGTGGAATCAAATCTCTTCCTGGGGCGCGAGGTCACCGGCACGCGCTGGTGGAACCGCTGGCTGCTGAACAAGCCGGCGATGCGGGCGCAGGCGCGGCATCATATCGCATCGCTTCAGGTGGGGCTGCGGTCGGTGCGCCAGCCGGTGGGGCTGCTGTCCGGCGGGCAACGGCAGAGTGTCGCGGTGGCGCGCGCGATCTCATGGGGGCGCAAGGTGGTGATCATGGACGAACCCACCGCGGCGCTCGGTGTGCGCGAGTCGCGCGGCGTGCTCGACCTGATCAAGCGGGTGAAGGAGCGCGGCATCGCCGTGGTGCTGGTCAGTCACAACATCCCGCATGTGTTCGAAGTGACGGACCGGATCTTCGTCATGCGCCACGGCCGGCGGGCGGGGGAAGTGCGCACGGCGGAGGCGCATATGAACGAGGTGCTGGGGCTGATCACGGGCGTGCCGGTCAGTGCCGCGGCACTGTAGCTGGGGGGATGGTGCCGGAAATGGGGCGGGTGGTGCTGGCCTGGTACGTTGTCGCATTTTCTTAGCGAGTGGGACGGAATTTAGATTGCGTTCCTGGAGTGATCTGACTATTGACGGGCGTCCAACGGGGGGAGCTTTTGGATGCCATTCGATGCGCAGAACATGTTCATCGTCGACGCCTCATTGCTCGGTCACACGGCAGGGGGTTCGATCGCGGTATCGGCTTACGACATTGCGGCAACGGGCTGGAACTGCACCACCCCGGGCAACGCACCGGTGGCGTGCCAGGTCGTCGCGGCGAGGGGACGCTACGGCGCCGGCGGGACGCCGAATCACATCGAGGACCTGATGATCTTCTGGTGCGGTTACGCGCAGGACCAGATCCACTTTTCCGTACTGTCCGGTGCCTCAGGGCCGAGCGTCATGCTGACGCCGACGATGGACGGCTGCACGTTCGGGATTGGCCACAGCGCACGGGATGGCACCTGCGTCGTCACCCATGCCAACAACGCCGCGCAGCAGGGCGGCGTGGATGACCCCGGGACCATGCCCCAGGCGCAGCGACAGGCGACGCGTGGTTTGTTCCGAACCCTGGGCGTGAAACTGAAATACACCATGCAGCCGGACAACTACCGCTGGGCCGACGAAGGGCAGGGGCGGCGGATGATCGCTTCCGCCTCGACCTACGGCATCAGAGCCGCGGCGCATTGGCGCTTTTACAAGCACCGCTATCTCGTTGGCATGGGCGATTACGTCTATCTCGATACTACCCGCATCCGCTAGGCTGGCGGCGGGCGAACGGAAGCCGGGGCTCGCCCGCGCGCGCTTGTCATTGCTTCGGCCCCTGCGGGACCTCGCAACGACACGTGGGGCGGTGTCGCGCGCGCTCATTCCGGGCACTACGCCGACATGCCGGCCAGTCGCAGCCCGTCGAGAATCCGCGCGCTCTCGCGCCGATAGACGTCGCTGACCGATTCCGGCGGCACGGAGGAACGATGCTCTGCGAAGTCGCGGACCGTCATGTTTTGCTCCAGCTTGCCGTATTCCATCAAATGCTGTTTCGCCGCGCTGATATCGCCGGCCAGCGCATGCGCCGCCGCGAGCATTGCCCGGCCGCGAACGTAGCCAGGATTGCTGTCGAGCGCCTGCGACAAGGCAGCGATGGCGCCGGCATCGTCGCCGAGTTGCATCAGAGCCCGCCCGAGGCCCTGTAGCCAGGTCCAGCGCTCAGGGTCTCGCGGCGCGATGGCGTCGGCATGGCGAAACCAGTCCGCGGCCTCCGTGGTCGCGCCGAGATACAGGTTGTTGAGGCCCATCTCCTTGTAAGCGGTCGGCTCGGCAGGATTGCGCGCGATCAAGGTTCGAGTGGCGGTGATCGCCTCCGGAAAGCGTCCACGTGCCCGCAGCAGCAAGGCGCGCGCCTTGACGACGTCGAGATCGTCCGGCGCAAGTGACGCGGCCCGCGAGATCATTTCGCTCGCCTCGTCGAGCAACGCCTCCCGGTCAGCCACAGAAAACAGATTGATCACCTGATAGACGCGCACCAGTCCGATACCGACAATCGCCTTGGCGCAGGTCGGATCGAGCAATGTCGCCTGGCGAAACAAATCGACTGCCTCCGCCGCCGCTTCGCTGCGCTTTGCGTCGTAGGTGAGCGCGCGCGCCCGCATCACCAGGTCCACGACGTTCCATTGATTGCCGTCGAGGCTGCCACGGCCGGCTTCGGTGCGAACCAGTTGGATACCGACGCTGCGTGACAGCCGTCCCACTATTTCGTCGTGGACCTTCAGAATGTCGGTGCGCGGTTTGTCGAATCGTTCCGCCCACAAATGCACATCCGATTCGGCGTCGATCAACTGGGCGTTGATGCGCAGCCTCTCGCCGTCAACGACGACGCTGCCCTCCAGCACGTAACGCACGCCAAGCTCGTTGCCGATCTGGCGGATCGGAACGGCGCGCCCCTTATAGGTGAAGGACGTTGATCGCGAAATAACAAAGCTGTCCGGCAGGTTGGTGGACAGGTCGGTAATCAGGGTATCGACGATTCCGTCCACCAGATACTCGGTACGTGCGTCCGCCGAGAGGTTCAGGAATGGCAGCACCGCCAGCGACAGTCGCGGTCTGGTCGAAGCCGGCGTGGGCGCCGCAACACCAGGGACGGCCGGCGGTACCCGGTCGGCGATGGCGCCGGACGACTGGAGCTTTTGCTCCTGTTGCCACAACCACTCTTCCAGTCGGGCGATACCCGCGGCAAGGCTCCGCCGGTAGGTGCTGAACGACAGGCCAATTTGCTCGGCGGCCGCCTCCTGCTTTCCCGCCGGGTGCAAATAGGTGAGTTCGAGGGCGCGATACAGCTTCTGGTCGCGTTCATTGGCGAACAAAGTCCGGGTGGTCTCCGCGATGATGCTTCGCAGTGCCTCCGTTGCGTCGGAGTCCGACGCCGTTCGCGAGATCAGGGCGGTTCCCAGCAATGGATTCCTGGCCAGCATGTCGGCGCGCACATAGTGGCGCAATGCCAGCCTCACACCATCCCTGAAGGCAGAGCGTGACAGCATGATATGCGCCCGAGCCCGCAGATCGACTGTGACAAATCTGCCATGCGCTCCCGCGGCCCACAAGGCGCGCGCTCTACGAGAACAGGAGCTGAGCGGAAATTGGGCGGATTTCGGTCTGGCGTTGCCTTGGCGGATGGCTCAGTTGCACACCCGCCAAGTATCTTGCGTGCCAAATCGGGTTCCTGTCGTGTGGTCGAGGTCGCTGTGCCAGCCAACGCGTCATGCCGTCATGCGTATGTCAGCACTGCCGGATTGCCGCCGGCAGAGCAATACATGTTCTGGCGCGATACTCTGGTCAAACGCTACGAGCCGTTTGGCGCCGCGGGCAGCGACGGCCAGCCGTTCACTGCCAGCGTTCGCAAATTGATTGCCCCGGACGGAGAGTTCGCCGATCTCGACATGTCGCGGGTGGCCATCACGCGCACGCGCCGGCTGCTGCGGGCCGACGGGATCGACAATATCGTGCTCAGCGTCACGCTTGCCGGCGGTGGGGCAGGGTGGTTTCGCAATCCCGATCAAACCACGCGGCTCGGCGGCTCGTTTGTGCGGGTTCGCCACCAGGGCAGCCCCTATGTTCTGGAATGGACCGCTGCCAGCACGCGCACGCTGCATGTCGAATTGCCGGCCTCGGCGTTCGATGCTTCGACGCGCGATCGGATTCTCGCCGCCGCCGGCGAGCCGCTGCCGCCACACGGCCTGGCGCCGATGTTGATGGCGCAGATGCGGGCGCTGGCCGACGCCGCACCCGATCTCGATGCGCTGGCGCGCGCGGCCGGACTGCGCTCAGTGCTCGACCTGGCGCGGACGCTGCTGGAGCTGGAGTTCGGCAGCAAGTCCGCCGACAGCGAGATTTGTGAAGACGGCATGCTGATCGCGGCGCAGGCGTTGATCTGCCGCCAGTTCGCCAGCCCTGAACTTGCGCCCGATGCCATCGCGCACAGGCTCGGTTGCTCGCGCGCGCATTTGTATCGGGTCTTCGCGCGGCATGGCCTGACCGTGGCTGGCTACCTGCGGGAGGTCCGCCTGCAACAAAGTCGCACCAGACTGGCAGCCGCGGCGCCGCGCGACACTGTCGGGGACGTCGCGTATCGTTGTGGCTTCCAGGATCCGGTGCATTTCACCCGGTTGTTTCGCGAACGCTTCGGCGTGTCCCCCGGCGCATTCAGGTCGGACAGCGATCACGCCAAGGCCCGGCTCAACTGATTGTTTCGGCCGACCTGACCAATGCATTCCATGCCGCAACCCGAGTGTCGAACGGGATTGCTCCGGATGGCCGGAGGGGGCGCGGCGCGCGTTGGTGCGCGCCGGGCGATGCGCCGACATTCTGCCGGCAGAGCCTGTGGTCCCCTCGGCGGACGCGAACGCGACAATGGTGAAACGAACGGGGCGGGCAGAGCAATCGGGGCGCACGTGATGCACGGGCAAGGCCCGCCCCGGTCGGGGTCACACCATCCGGCTCAAGATCCCGGTAAGGTCGGGCGGTGGCGCCTGCGCCGCGGCCGCCGCGGGCACTACCATCTGGGCCAGTGCGCCGATGCCGTCGGACACCACGCCGCCCGCCGGGCCGAGCGCGTTGGCGACGATTTCCCCCACCGCTGCCGCCTTCTGCGCGATCGTGGCGTCGGCGCAGGAAAACGCCTTGGCGGCGATCGCGGCATAATAAATCTGCAGCAAGGTCTGCTTTCCCCGGAACACGCACTTCGTGTCGTCGGTGCGTTCCGCGGTGATGCTGAATTCGACTTCCGATTCCTTGCCCAGGTTCGCAAGGCCGGTCATCGCCTTGAACACGCCATAAATCTGGCCTGCAACCCTGAGCTCGACCAGCGCTTCGACCTTCTTGAGGCTGGCGTTCTCCTTGTTCTGCTTCAGTCTTACGTTGACGTAGCTCAGCCCGGATTGTGATGCGACGTGCATGCCCCGGTAGTCGGGGCTTTGCAAAAAGCCCTTGATGGCGCTGGGCGTTGCGCCCCAACCGAGCAATTTGCCCTTTTCTGATTCCACGGTGCAGGCGCGGATGCTGAAGGCCTGCGTGCCTTTGGCATCGGTCGCGACCGTGTACGACTGCCAGTCGGAGAGCGGAATGCTGTGATAGGCACCACTGTCCAACTGTCCGCCGATGACTCTGAGACTGCAAACTCCCATGACACATTTCTCCAACGCGTAGCGATACCCGCCCTTCTCAAGGGAGGTATCAGGGTTGCACGAGGTCCTTGGCTGTCCCGGGCGAACAATTCGCTCGCGGCACCGCCGATGGATGGATCAAGCGCGCGTCTTCTGCTGCGTTGGGGGTGGCCCGCGTTAGCGAATCCGTCTCACGCGGAATCCGAATCCCGTCTCAATCAGCAGGGGTGTTCAGGCATCGCCTTGGCTGGCTCAATCAGAAGGGGTGTTCGGGCATTGCCTTGGCGAATGTTGCTGCTCTCGCCTCATTTCCGGATCGGCCGATGTGACCCTGCCGCCCCTTGCTCCCCGCCGCGCCGCGCCGGCTGTGGGCGGACAGCCGCACCGTACAACCGCCGCACCAGCACCGGCATCGTCAGCCCCTGCACCACCACGGTGAACACCACCACCGCGTAGCAGACCTGGAGCAGCGGGGCTCGATACGGGCCGTCCGGCAGGCTCAGTGCCAGCGCCACCGAAATGCCGCCGCGCAGCCCGCCCCAGGTCAGCACCGCGATGCCCCGCCCCTGGTGCAGCCGGCGCAGGTTCAGCAGCATTGCCGGCAGCCCGGCACTGACCAGCCGCACCACCACGGCCAGCACGATGCCGCCCGCCATCATGGCGGGCCAGAGCCGGGCGGTGTCGATGGTCAGCGTCTCCAGCCCCACCAGCAGGAACAAGAGCGCGTTCAGCAGCTCGTCGATCAGGGACCAGAACAGGGTGACGTTGGCGCGGGTGGTCGGGCTCATGGCGCGCCGCGCGGCGTGGTTGCCGATCACCACGCCCGCCACCACCACCGCAATCGGTCCCGACAGGTCGAACTGGTTCGCCACGCTGTAGGTTGCGGTGACCAGGGCGAGCGAGATGGTGAGCTCCAGATTGTAGTCGTCCACCAGCCGCATCGCGCCGAACGCGAGATAGCCCGCGGCCAGGCCAAGCACGGCCCCGCCGCCCGCTTCACGCAGGAACAACAGGCTGGCCTGGAGCAAGCTCGCATGGCCCGCGGCGTCACCGGTGGCGATGCCGAGCAAGACGGTAAAGACCACCACGGCAACGCCGTCGTTGAACAAGCTCTCGCTGGTGATGACGGCGAGCAAGCCTTCGGGCAGGCCGACCTCGCGCAGCAGGCCGGTGACCGCGATCGGATCGGTGGGCGCGAGGATCGCGCCGAGTACCAGGCACCACGGTGGTGGCAGCGTGAATCCGCTCAGGCGGAACAACCACCACATGCCGGCAGCGTAGAGGGCGGTGGACAGCAGCACGCCGACGGTGGCGAGAACGACCACGGTGGCGGCGCGGTCGCGCAAATGCTCCAGGTTCACATGCAGCGCGCCGGCGAACAACATGAAGCTGAGCATGCCGTCGAACAATACCTTGGGGAGGTTGGCGGCGGTGAGCGCGTGGGCGAGGCCGGTGTGGAGGCCGGCGAATCCCGCCAGGTGGCCGACCAGCGTGATGCCGAGCGACAGCAGCAGCGCGATGACCAGCAGGCCGATGGCGCTGGGCATGCGCAGCAAGCGGTGGTTCACGAAGCCGGCGCCGGCGGTGACCAGCAGCAGCAGGGCAACGACATCGAAATAGGACATGCTTGCCCATCTGTGCTTGCGGGTGGCGCAGCGAGGCGCGCGACCCCGGCCTGAGGAGCCTCAGTTAGGGCCGCCGACGCGGATCCGAAACCCTTGACGCGGATCCGAAGCCATTCCGTGCGACATCTGCCGCTCCGGTTCCTGGGCGAGGAACGGGTTGGCAAGGCCAACCGGAGGTGGCAATGCGCGTCAGGGCTCGCCTTGCTCACGCAAACGCGATCAGAGTCGTCGCGCTTTCGCCATGTTGCGGGATCAAAGCGCTCCCATTGCCGCCCATGGAGCGCTCCGATGCGTCCTGCCGTGCTGCCTCTTCTTCGCCTCTGTGCCGCCGCCGTGCTGCTCGGCGGGCTGCTGGCGCCGCTCGCCGGAGCGGGTGCGCTGGCCCAGCCGGCGCCTGGCGCGGCGCCGCCGGACCAGACGGCGGCGAACCCGCCCGAACGCGTCGGCTGGCTGCAACAGATCAGCGGCAGCGTCTCGTTCCACACGGTGGGCCAGGACCAGTGGAGCCCGGCGGCGGCAAACTATCCGGTGGCGTCCGGCAGCGCGCTCTGGACGCAGCCGAACGGGTCCGCCTGGGTGGTGATCTCCGACAGCCGCATCGACATGGCGGGCGGCACCGAGCTGGACGTGGCGACGCTCGACCCCAGTGGGTTCCAGGCCACGCTGCCGCAGGGCGAGCTGTATTTGCGCCTGCGCAACCTGGCGCCGAACGAGACGTGGTCGGTGCAGACGCCGCGCGGGCTGGTGACGTTTGCCGGCGGCGGCCGCTACGGCGTGATCGCCGGCGACACGCAGGATCCGACCCTGGTGACGGTGCTGGCAGGTTCGGCGCAGATCAGTGGGCCGGGCTTTGCCTTGCAGGTGGCGGCGGGGCAGACCGCGACGGCGACCGGCGCGCAGACCTTCCAGGGCAGCGTCGGGCCAGCGCAGACCGACGCCTTCCTGATCGCGGCCGACCGGCCCCCGCCGGCGCCGCCACCCGGTGCGGCGGCGCCCGCGGTGGTGGCGCAGATGCCGGGCGCCGATGAGCTCTCGGCCTATGGCAGTTGGACCGATACCTCCGATTACGGCCAGGTCTGGTATCCGCAGGTTCCGGCGACCTGGGCGCCGTACCAGGAAGGCTATTGGGGCTATGTGGCGCCCTGGGGCTGGACCTGGATCGACAGCGACCCCTGGGGGTTCGCGCCGTTCCATTATGGCCGCTGGGCGCGGATCCACGACCGCTGGGGCTGGACGCCCGGCGTGGTGGCGGTGTCCGGCCCGCCGGTCTACGCCCCGGCGCTGGTCGCCTTCATCGGCATCGGCCTTGGCGCCGCGGTGGAGGCGGGGACCGTCGGCTGGTTCCCGCTGGGACCGCAAGAGGCGTACCATCCATGGTATCATGCCTCGAACGCCTACCTTCAGGCGGTCAACCGTCGCGACGTGCGGAACCTGGCGTCGATCGGGCGGCCCTTGCCGATGGACAGCTTCCTGAACCGGGGGGCGCTGACCGCGGTGCCGGCGGCGGCGATGGCGGCGTCGCGGCCGGTGCGCGAGGCGGCGGTGCACATCGATCCGCACATGCTGGCGACGGCGCGTCCGGTGATCGGCACGGCGCCGATCCGCCCGACTGCGGCGACGGTCGGGGTGACGCCGAACTTCGCCCGCGAGATGCACCTGCCGGCGGCGCCGGCCGGCATCGCTGCCGCGGCGCGGGTGGCGCCGGGGCCGGTGATCCATGCAATGCCGCCGGTGCACGGCGTTGCCGCGCGCGCGCCGCTGCCGCCGCTGGCGCCGCATGTCGCGGGGGCGCCGCGTCCTGGCGGCGCGTTGCAGCCCGCCGCGCCGGCGCACGAGGCGGTGCATCCGGCGGGTGTCACCGCCGCACCGGCGTTGCGGTCACCCGGCGCGCGTGAGGGCGGACCGCCAGCGCTCGGGCCGGCAACCCCTGGGCATCCCGAGCAACGCGGCGGCGTCGCTCCCGCCGGCATAGCGCGCCCGGGCACGCTGCCGCTGGGCGCGGAACATGGCCCGGCGGCTCCCTTGCCGCAGGTGCAGAGGGCGCAACAGCCGGCGGAGCATCCCGCCGAGGTGGCGCCGCGTCCGGCCGAGCGTCCGGCGGAACAAGTGCGTCCGGCCGAGCGTCCGGCGGAACAAGTGCGCCCGCCCGCCGCGGTGCAATCGGCCCATCCGCCGGCCATCGCCGCGCCGGCGCATCCGCCGGTAGAGCATGTCGTGCCGGCCGCGCCGCGGCCCGAGGTGCAACATCCCGCTCCGGAGGTGCTGCGACCCGAGGTGCAACATCCCGCTCCACCCGCGCCGCGACCCGAGGTGCACGCCGCACCGCCGGCACCGCGGCCCGAGGAACGTCCGGCCCCGCGTCCGCCGGAGCCACGTCCTGCGCCGCCGCCGGTTCAGCATGCCGCTCCGCCGCGTCCGCCGGAGCCGGCGCATGTGGCCCCGCCCGCGCCCCGCCCTGCTCCGCCGCCGCGGCCCGCCCCCGCGGAGCATGAGAAGAGGCAGGAGCAACACTGAAACCAGCGGCATTCGGCACTGTTGCAATCCCGGCGGCGGGACCTGCTGCTTCATGGCGTCGCTGGTGGCGGCATCAGAGGGGCACGCCGCCAGCCGGCACTTTGCGCTCATGCAGGCGCAGGTGATCCCAGGCGGGCGTACCGTGTGGCCGGTCCACTGCGCGCGACTGCCAGGTCCCGACGGGCGGGCCGAGAGGTTGTGCCGATCGATCATGGCTGTGACAAATTGTAACAGATCATGCGCCAGGGCTGGCCATATCGTTAAGCGCACGTTAACCACCCGCACGCTTGTCGTGTACTCGTAACGGCCAATTACGGCACCGATAACGTACTGTTCTGCGCCTGAACGCCGGGGGGTGGTCGATGCGTGCGAACCAAGGTTGCACGATGGCGATAATCGGCTTTCTGCTTCCCCTGATGTCTGGCTGGGACGCACAGGCGAATTCGATTGTCATTGCCAATACCGGGGTCGGCTCGACGGGCACCTTGTTGGCGCCCGGCTCGTCCGATCCGCTCTATCCGCTGACCGGTTCGCCGACTGGTTCTGCTTCGTCGTATGTCGTTGACCCAGACCATCTGATTGGCCCACCCGGTCCTTGGGTTGCGGATAGCGCCGCGTCGGAGTGGATCGGTCCGGTCGCCGACCAGTCGAACTATACCACGCAAGGGATATTCGATTACCGAATGACGTTCAGTTTGACCGGATTGAACCCCGCAACCGCGATCGTCGAAGGCAATTGGTCATCCGACAATCAGGGGGTCATCGAACTGAATGGGCACCCAACCGGCAATTCGCTCGGATTCGAGGAATTCGGCGTGTTTTCCCCATTCTCGATCACCACTGGCTTCGTGTCAGGGACAAATACCCTCGACTTCATCGTGACCAATAGTCCCGGAGGCAGCATCACCTCGAACCCTACCGGGCTTAATGTCGAATTCACACAGGCAAGCGCTGCTGCATCGACGTCGATTGCGGAACCCTCGACAGGAACGCTGATCGTGGTCGCTCTGACCGCTCTCAGCGGGTTGCTATTCCGACGAGCGCGCGTGAGCAAATAAGGCGCCAAGACCCGTTGTGACATTTGCCGCGACGGCTCGGTCGAGCCAGACGGCGCCCGATCCGCCGGGAAGATGGCCGGGTCAAGCCCGGCCATTGGAGGCTCGCGACGCTACGCCTCGCGTATCACCGGGTTCCGCAGCGTACCGATCTGGTTGATCTCGATCTCGACGGTATCGCCGTGCTTCATGTTCTCGGTGGCTCCCTCGGTTCCCATCCACACCACGTCGCCGGGATACAGCGTCAGGTACCGTGTCATCGCCACCAGATAGTCCACCACGCCGAACACCATGGCATTGGTGTGGAACTCGATCAGTTGCTGGCCGTTCAGCCGCACCCTGGTCACCAGGCTCTCGAGGTCCACGTCGGTCTCGATCCATGGCCCCATCGGCTTGAACGTGTCGGTGTTCTTCGAGCGCCACATGGTGCGGTCACCCTTTTGCCAGGTGCGCTCCGAGACGTCGTTGCCGATGGTCCAGCCCATCACCGCGGACAGCGCATTCTCCCGCGTCAGCCCGGTGCATTTGCGGCCGATCACCGCCACCAACTCGCCCTCGTACTGCACCTGATCCGTGGCATCCTTCGGGATGACGATCGCCTCGCCATGCGCGACCAGTGCGTTGTTGGCGCGATAGCCGATGTCGGGCTGGGTCGGCAGGTTGGGCTTCTGCCCCACCTTCTCCGCCACTTCGCGGACATGCTCCGGATAGTTCATGCCGCAGGCATAGAAGGTGGGCGGCACCACCGGCACCAGCAGCTTCACCTCGTCGAGTTTCAGCCGCGCCGGTGTGCGTTCCCAGCCATCGAACGGCGAGCCGCGCACCGGAATGACGGTGTCGCCTTCGACCACGCCATAGGTCGGCGTGCCGTTCACTGCGAAGCGTGCCCAGCGCATATGCTGTATCCTCCCATTGCCGCTGACCGGCGATCGCGGCGGATTGCCTGACGGCGCCGACAGTACCGCGTTCCGGGGCGGCGTGCCATCGGGGCGCATGGGCAGGCGTAGCCACCGCTGCCTCGTCTGGCGCCTGGCCCTTTCCCCCACCCTGGTCCGCTGCGCGGCCCAAGCCGGTAAGGGGAGAGGGATTCCGCCTATGCTACGCCCGGCTTGATCCAGCGCAATGCGGCCTCCCGCGGTCCGGCGCAGGCTGCGACAGTGCCCGCAGAAGAGCGATCCGCCATGTCCACCACTGTTGCCTCGCCGCCGAAGCCACAACAGGGCCGGCTCGCAAAGCTGCCCCATGGCTGGTGGCGAGCAATGGTGCCGGTCGCGCTGGCGGTGCTGGTCGCCCTGCTGCCGCCCCCGCCCGGCCTCGCCCCGCACGCCTGGTACTATTTCGCCTTGTTCACCGGCGTGATTGCCGCCCTGGTCACCGAGCCGCTGCCCAACCCCGCCGTCGGCCTGATCGGCCTGACGCTGGCCGCGGTGCTGTCGCGCTGGACGCTGTACGCCCCGGCCGATCTCGCCAGGCCCGGCTTCAACGTCGTTTCCGCCAGCATCAACTGGGCACTCTCCGGTTTCGCCAGCACCACGGTGTGGCTGGTCGGCGGCGCGTTCATGTTCGCGCTCGGCTACGAAAAGACCGGGCTCGGCCGCCGCATCGCCCTGCTGCTGGTGCGCGCGCTGGGCAAGCGCACGCTGACCCTCGGCTATGCCACGACGTTCGCCGATATGATCCTGGCGCCGTTCACGCCGTCCAATACCGCGCGCGGCGCCGGCATCATCTTCCCGGTGGTGAACAATCTGCCGGCACTCTATGACTCGAAGCCGCATGACCGGTCGGCGCGGCGGATCGGCGGCTACATCATGTGGACCACCTTCGCCGCCGACTGCGTCACCTCAACCTTGTTCATGACCGCCTGCGCCCCGAATTTTCTGGCGCGCGACTTCATCGGCCGCATCGCGCATGTCTCGATCAGCTACGGCGATTGGATGGCGGCATCGCTGCCCTTCGCCTTGCCGCTGCTGCTTATGCTGCCGTTGCTGGCCTACGTACTGTTCCCGCCGGAGATCAAGCGCAGCCCGGAGGCCTCCGCCTGGGCCGGCACCGAGTTGAGCAAGATGGGGCGGATGACCTGGCGCGAGAGCACGCTCGCCGTGCTGGTGGTCTGCGCGATCCTGCTGTGGATTCTGGGCGGCAGCTTCATCGACCCGACCCTCGCGGCGTTTCTGGTGCTGTCGGCGATGCTGGTCCTGGGCGTCGTCACCTGGAAGGACATGGCGCGCAACGACGCCGCCTGGACCACCATCGTATTGCTCGCAACGCTGGTGACGTTGGCCGACGGGCTGTCGCGCTGCGGCTTCGTCAAATGGTTCGCCGATTTCACCGCGACGCATGTCGGCGGGCTGCCGCCGATGCTGATCCTGATCAGCCTGGTCGCGATCTATTTCGTCTCGCACTACATGTTCGCGAGCCTGACCGCGCACACCACGGCGATGATGCCGATGATGCTGGCGGCAGGGCTGGCGATCCCGGGGCTGTCGCCGATGGCGCTGGCGATCGGCCTGGCGATGACCACGGGCCTCATGGGCGTCCTGACCCCCTACGCCACCGGCGCGGCGCTGCCGTACTACAACAGCGGCTACCTGACCCCGGCGCAGTTCTGGCGGCTGGGCGCCATCTTCGGCGTGATCTTCCTGGCCGCACTGTTGGGCGTTGGCGTACCGCTGTTGGCGGGATGAGCCCCACACCGGTAACGCGTTCTACTGCTCCAGCGGTGCGTTGGCGTGCCGCCGTTGGCGGGATGAGCCCCACCGTGCCGCTGATG
>Ga0335073_10008796_pt1 | contig 14161 bp, 12 predicted proteins | sample Lox_Sample_22_FD_207093 | JGI IMG/M metagenome (GOLD analysis project Ga0335073, IMG submission 207093) | Soil microbial communities from Loxahatchee National Wildlife Refuge, Florida, United States - Lox_Sample_2.2 | ecosystem: Environmental > Terrestrial > Soil > Wetlands | place: USA... | reverse complement strand
CACGAGGTCGAGGACATCGCCATGCCGCTGGGCCCGGACGTGGTGCCGTTCTTCGAGACCCTCTGGTATGCCTACGCCACGCTGGCCCCGCTCACCCCGGAGCAGGAGGAGATGCTGCTCCCGCTGACCCGCTACCTGCGCGGCCGCGGTCAGGCCACCAGCGCCCCCGAACTCATCTTCGCCCAGGCCTACCTGCAGGCGGTGACCCGTCCGGCGGTCGCGACGCTGAGCGCCTATGACGCCGTCCTCACCCCGACCGTGGCCCTGCCGCCGCGCCCGGTCGGCTGGTTCGATGAGGTGGAGCCGGCCGAGAACTTCGAGCGGCAGAAGCGGTTCACCCCGTTCACCGCCCTGTTCAACGTGTCCGGCCAGCCGGCCGTCAACGTCCCGCTGCACTGGAACGCCGACGGCCTGCCGATCGGCGTGATGCTGGCCGGCCGGATGGGCGACGAGGCCACCCTGATCTCCCTGTCGGCGCAGCTCGAGCAGGCCCGCCCGTGGAAGGACAGGCACCCGCCGCTGTGGTGACCGGGGTCACGGAACGGTCGGCCGCCGTGCCTGGCACCGCCTTATATTCGGATATTCGGCCGAACGGGCCCGGTATCCCTTCCGGCCACCCTGCCTGCCATAGCGGGAGAACGTTCGCCTGCCGCGTGCGCTGCGCCGGGGCGGCAGGTGCCGTCCCGGCGCAGCGCTGTCCCGGCCCGTTACAACCGGACCGGCCCGGACAGCCGGAGCAGCTCCTGCTGGGCCACCGGCGGCTTTGCCGAGGAGCAGGCCCCGTGGACGCGGGCCGCGACGATCTCCAGGCTCAGCTGGTACGTCCCGTGCCCGCTGATCCCGGCGTACCGGCCGGTGCCGCGCACGATCTGGTAGCTGCCGGACTGGCTGATCAGGGACAGGCAGCCCGCCGGGTAGAAGTGCGCGGAGTTCTTGCCCGTCCGGTGGCTCAGCACGATCGTGCCGCCGGGGAACGCGATCGTGCCGGTCCGCCCGTCGCCCAGCCGGGCCTGGCCGCCCGCGGCGAACACGCCGCGGGCGATGGCGCTGGCCGGGCCCGTGGCCGACGTGGACATGATCTGGACGTACTCGGTGCCCGAGGCGGCCTGGCGGGTCACCGGTGCCGCGCTGGCCGCGGTGACGGTGACGGTGGTGATGCCCGCGGCCGCGGCGGCGGCGGCGAGCAGGAGCGTGCGGTGCTTACGCATGTCGGACTTCTTCCTTCTCGTGGCGAGGATGTCGCCGTCGACGCTAGGCGCGGACCGCCGCCCGGGTCATCGACGAGACGGTCGATCTTCTGATCGGGCAGCCGGCCGATCTTCCGCCGCCGCGGCCTCATCCGGTTGGCCGATGACAAGCAGGTCAGCCGGGATTACCGTGACGGCATGCGCCTGCGGCTGAGCGACAAACGGCAACGCGACTGGATCGTCGCCGCCGTTCTGGCCGCCGCGTCGCTGCTGCAGATCTCGCTCGGGCCGGGCCCGGCGCACCAGCAGGTTCTCGGCGCCCTGTTCGCGGTCGCCACCTGCGCGACCGTCGGGTTCCGCCAGCGGTACCCGGCCACCGCGGGGGTGATCGCCCAGGGCCTCATGGCGCTGGACTTCCTCACCTGGCGCAACCTGGCGGCCGGCGGGTGGACGATCGCCTGGTTCTGCTCGCTGTACGGCCTGGCCGTCTGGTCCTCGCGCTGGCACTTCGTGGCCGGCACGGCCTTCGTCGCGCTGACCGACCTGTCGCCGGTGGGGCGGGACGCCGACCCGGCCAACTGGAGCAGCACCGCGATCGGGTTCGCCGTCGGCACCGTGGTCGTGATGCTGCTCCTGCGGCGGATCGTCGGCGACCGCGACACCCGGGCCCGGCTGGCCGAACGCGAGCGGGACGTCGCCGCCCGCGAGGCGGTCGTGGAGGAGCGCGCCAGGATCGCCAGGGAACTGCACGACGCGGTGGCGCACAGCGTCTCGATGATCGTCATCCAGGCCGGCGCCGAACGGCGCGTGCTCGGCGACAGCGACGGCTCGACCCGCGAGGTGCTGCAGACCATCGAGCAGATCGGGCGCAGCGCGCTGACCGAGATGCGGCGGCTGGTCGGGATGCTGCGGACCGATTCCGCCGACCGGCTCGCGCCGCAGCCCACGCTGGCCGACCTGCCCACCCTGATGACGCAGGTCCGCGAGGCCGGGCTGCCAGTCGAGTTCCGCGTCGACGGCGAGCCCCGCGAGCTGCCCGTCGGCATCGAGCTTTCCGCCTACCGGATCGTGCAGGAGGCCCTGACCAACGCGCTCAAGCACGCGGGCCGGGCACACGCCTCGGTCAGCGTGCGTTACGGGCCCGACTCCCTCGATCTGGAGATCGCCGACGACGGCGCGGGCGCCCCGGCCGACATTCCCGGCGGCGGGCACGGCCTGGCCGGCATCCGCGAGCGGGTCACCCTGTACGGCGGCAAGTTCGACGCGTCCGCCCGCCACGACGGCGGCTTCGCCGTCCGGGTGGCGCTGCCGCTATGACCACGCTGCTGATCGCCGACGACCAGGCGCTGGTCCGGGTCGGCCTGCGCAAGATCCTGGAGAACGAGCCGCAGACCACCGTGGTGGGCGAGGCCGGTGACGGCCAGGACGCGGTCGCCGCGGCGCGGCGGCTGCGACCGGACCTGGTGCTCATGGATATCCGCATGCCGGTTCTTGACGGCATCGAGGCCACCCGGCGGATCGTGCGGGCGCAGCCCGCCACCCGGGTGCTGATCCTGACCACGTTCGGCCTCGACGACTACGTCTACGATGCGCTGCGGGCCGGCGCGAGCGGGTTCATGCTCAAGGACGCGCCGCCGGAGGAGATCGCCGCCGCAGTCCGCGTCGTGGCCAGCGGCGACGCGCTGCTCGCCCCGGCCGTCACCCGCGCGGTCATCGAGGAGTTCACCCGGGTCCCGGCCCGGGCCCAGCCCGCCGTCCCGCGCGCGGTCAGCGAGCTCACGCCCCGCGAGCGCGAGGTGCTCGACCTGCTCATCCGCGGGCTGTCCAACCCCGAGATCTGCCGGGAGCTGGTCATCAGCGAGGCAACCGCCAAGACCCACGTGGCCAAGATCCTCCAGAAACTAGGCTTGCGCGACCGCGTCCAGGCCGTCATCTACGCCTACGAATCCGGCCTGGTCACCCCCGGCCCCGCCCCCTGACCGCCCCGGTTCGGTGCCCGGCCCACCACCGCCCGCTGCATATAGTGCGGGTGTGGCTTCCCCAGGCACCGTCAATCCCGCCGACCACGCCATCGCGACGCCGAACGTCAGTGCCATCTTGCTCGACGCCGGCGGCGTGCTGGTCTTTCCCCAGCCCGATCGCGTGCTGCCGCCGCTGCGCGCGGCCGGCGTGGACCCCGACCTGGCCACGCTGGAGCAGGCTCACTATCACGCGATGGCGAGCCAGGACACCGAGGACCAGCCGCCCGCCGCGGCCTCCTGGTGGCGCAACTACCTCCTCAGCTACGTCGCCGCCTGCGGCGTGCCGCCGGAGCGGCGAAAACTGCTCGCCACCGAGATGGCCAGCCAGATCAGGGGGCACGCCTGGACGCACGTCGGCCTCGGGGTACGGGACGGCCTGCGCGCGGTGGCCGCGCTCGGCCTGCCGATGGGCGTGGTCTCCAACTCCGACGGCAGCGTGCAGGGCGACCTGCACCGCCTCGGCGTCTGCCACGTGCCGGCCCCCGAGGGCGAAGCCGCGGCCGTGGCGGCGGCCGGGGTCCCGATGGGCGTGATCCTGGACTCCGCCGTGGTCGGCGTGTCCAAACCCGACCCGGAGATCTTCCGTCTCGCCCTCGACGCCCTGGCCGTGCCCGCGGGCGCTGCCGTGCTGCACGTCGGGGATAGCCTGCGGTACGACGTGGCCGGCGCGCTGGCCGCGGGCTTGCAGCCGGTGCACATGGATCCGTACGGGCTCTGCCCGGCGCCCGGCGGCCACCCGCACGTCCGCAGCCTGGCCGAGCTGGCGCAGGCCCTGGCCTCAACGCGGCGTTTACCGTAAGCCGGCGCAGTGCTGGCTCCGGGGGGACGACCCCCCGAACCCCCCGCGAACGAATAGACTACGGGCTCATGCGCTGGTCCAAAATGCACATCCCGACGCTGCGCGACGACCCGGCGGACGCCGGCGCGCCCAGCCACCGCCTGCTGCTCCGCGCGGGCTATATGCGCCAGCTGATGGCCGGGCACTACTCGCTGCTCCTGCTCGGCCAGCGGGTCCGGCTGAAGGTCATCGGGATCATCCGCGAGGAGATGAACGCGATCGGCGCGCAGGAGATCCTCATGCCGGTCATGCACCCGGCCGAGCTGTGGCAGACGAGCGGCCGCTGGGACCTGATGGGCGAGGAGATGTTCCGGCTCAAGGACCGCCGGGGCGCCGACCTGGCCCTGGGCATGACCCACGAGGAGATCATCGCTACCCTGGCCACCGAGCTGGAGTCCTACCGCGAGCTGCCCCAGCTGTGGTACCAGTTCCAGACCAAGCTGCGCGACGAGCCGCGGCCCAAGGCGGGCCTGATGCGCACCCGCGAGTTCACCATGAAGGACTCCTACAGCTTCGACCTGGGCCCGGACGGGCTCGACGCGTCCTTCAACGCGCACCGCGACGCCTACGCCCGCAGCTTCGAGCGGCTCGGCATTCCGGCCCTGCAGGCCGAGGCGTCCAACGGCACCATGGGCGGGTCGGACTCGATCGAGTTCGTCTGCCCCTCGCCGTCCGGCGAGGATCTGATCATCCACTGCCCGGAGTGCGACTACGCGGCGAACATAGAGAAGGCCACGTCCCGGCTGGCGTCCCTAGAAGATTCTCCCGAACTGACTGCGCTCCTCGCCACCCCGCAGCCGTTTGCCACACCTGGGGTGCGCACCATCGACGATCTCGCCGAGCGGTACCAGGCAGCGGCCGACCGGCAGATCAAGACCCTGGTGTACTTCCTTGACGGCACGCTCACCCTGGTCCTGATGCGCGGCGACCACGCGCTGAACGAGCAGAAGCTCGTCGACGCCACCGGCGCGGTGGCGATCCGCCCGGCCCAGCCGGAGGAGATCCGCGAGGCCCTCGGCGCGCTGCCGGGCAGCCTCGGCGCGGTCGGCACTCTGTCTGCCGGTCTCGGGGACTACCCGATCATCGCCGACGAGGCGCTGCGCGGCCGGCGCGGCATGTACACCGGCGCCAACGTCGACGACACCCACCTGCGCGGCGTCGACGTCGAGCGGGACATCGCCGTCGGCCGGTGGGCCGACCTGCGCGAGGCCGCCGCGGGCGAGGCGTGCGTCAACTGCGGCCACGGCCTGGAGGTGGAGCGCGGCATCGAGGTCGGCCACATCTTCAAGCTCGGCGCCAAGTTCACCGACGCCATCGGGGTCAGCGTGTCCGGCCCAGACGGCAAGCCGGTCCGGCCGATCATGGGCTGCTACGGCATCGGCGTGGAGCGGGCCATGGCCGCGGTGGTCGAGGTCCATCACGACGAGAAGGGCATCGTCTGGCCGGCCGCGATCGCGCCGTTCGAGGTCGTCGTGGTCATCGCCCAGCAGGACGACACCACGGTCGCCGCGGCGGGGGAGTGGGTCTACCAGGCGCTGCGCGAGGCCGGCGTCGACGTCATCGTGGACGACCGGCCGGTCCGGGCCGGCGTCAAGTTCAGCGACGCCGAACTGGTCGGCATCCCGTTCCGGGTCACGATAGGCAAGCGCGGCCTGGCCGCCGGGGCCGCGGAGCTGACCGACCGGGCCGTCGGCTCCACCGTCCAGATCCCGCTGGACGAGGTGGCCAAGCACGTCCGGGAGGCTGTGGCGCAGGCCATCGGGTAGCGGAAGGCCGGAGGGGGCCGACATGACGCAGACGGTGAAGTGGCTGCCGAAGCCGCAGAAGCACGACTTCCAGGCGGCGGAGGACTACCTGTCGCTGATCATGCCGGCCAAGCGGGCCGCCGAGTGGCGCAAGAAGCTGGCCGACGCGCGGGACGACATCACCCACCGCAAGGCCAAGGACATCCTGCGGGCCAGCGAGCTGGCCCTGCTCGGCGAGGACAACAAGCACGTCGCGTCGGATCTGCGCAAGGCCGCCTCCGGCGCGGCCCTGTCGCCCATCCTGCTGATGCGCGGCGACGGCACCCGCCCGCTCATCGTCGCCGACGGCTACCACCGGGTCTGCGCCAGCTACTGGATCGACGAGAACACCGACATCCCCTGCATCCTGGTGTGAGGTTCTGCCGGACCGGCGCCCTTCGGCTCGCGGGGTGCTATCCCTCCTGGCGGTCGCGGGCCTGGCAGCGCAGCGCCCGGAGCACGTCGTCGCGGCCCTCGGTCAGCAGCCGGAGCAGCGCGGCCGGCGGCTCCGCCTGGACGATGTAGGCACCGGTGGCCTGTACCGTCTCCTCCGAGATCGCGAACACCGTGTAGACGCCGCTGACGAAGTCCTGGGCCATCGCCGAGGACCAGTCCCGCCACACGTCCCCGACCACCCCGAAGTACTCCTCGCGGTACGGGTTCACCAGCGCCGGCTGGTCGGGGTCGGCGAACCCGGCCAGCACGGCCCGGAGCATCGCGATGGTCAGCTCGCCTCCGGTCATCGTGTCCCACGCCGCCCGCTTGGCCGCAGCCGTCGGGATCGCCGCGCGGCACGCCGCAGCGTGCCGCTCGCCCGCGTCGGTGGCGTCCCGCGCCAGCTCCGCGTCGATCTGCGCCGGCCCGAAGCCGCCGAAGCCCCGGCTCACCAGCCGCCCGAGCAGCGTCCAGCGCAGGTCGGTGTCGACGGTCAGGCCCTCGAGCGTCACCGAGCCGTCGAGCAGCCCGGCCAGCAGGGCCAGGTCCTCGTCGGTCGTGGCCACCCCGGCGAAGGCCCGGACGTACGCGAGCTGGACGTCCGAGCCGGCCGGCGCGTCGGCCAGCAGGCCGCGCAGCGCGCTGGCCATCAGGGCCAGCCCTTCCTCCCGCCAGCCGGGGTCGGCGAACCGGCGCACCGCCTGGCCGGCCTGCCGCAGCAGGGTCTGCACCACGCTGATGTCAGCCACCGAGGAGATGCCCGACAGCACCAGCCGGACGTAGTCCCGGGCCGCCATCTCGCCGTCCCGGCACATGTCCCAGGCCGCCGACCAGCACAGCGCCGCCGGGAGCGAGTCGGTGAGCAGCGCGATCGAGTCGACCAGCGTGCGCAGCGAATGATCGTCGAGCCGGATCTTGGCGTAGGTGAGGTCCTCGTCGTTGACCAGGACCAGGTCCGGACGCGGCTGGCCGGCCAGCTCCGGCACCACCGTGCGCGGGCCCGCCACGTCGGTTTCCACCCGGTAGCGCCGGACGATGCCGTCCTCGGTCCGGTCGTACAGCCCGATGGCGATGCGGTGCGAGCGGAGCACCGGATGGCTCGCGGCCGCCTCCTGCTCCACCGCGAACTCGGTGAACCGGCCGTCGGCGTCCACCGTGTAGGACGGCCGCAGCGTGTTCACCCCGGCCGTCTCCAGCCACTGCGCCGACCAGGCGGTCAGGTCGCGGCCCGAGGTCTCCTCCAGCGCGGCCAGCAGGTCCGCCAGCGTGGCGTTGCCCCAGGCGTGCGCGGCGAAGTACTTCCGCACGCCGTCCAGGAAGTTCTCCCGGCCGACGTAGGCCACCAGCTGCTTGAGCACCGATGCGCCCTTGGCGTAGGTGATCCCGTCGAAGTTCACTTCCACCGCGTGGATGTCGGGTATGTCGGCGGCGATCGGGTGGGTGGAGGGCAGCTGGTCCTGCCGGTAGGCCCAGGCCTTGTACAGCTGCGCGAACGTGGTCCAGGCCGAGGTCCACCGGGTCGCCTCGGCCTGCGCCAGCGTGCCGGCCCAGGTGGCGAACGACTCGTTCAGCCACAGGTCGTCCCACCAGCGCATCGTGACCAGGTCGCCGAACCACATGTGCGCCATCTCGTGCAGGATCGTCTCGGCGCGCGCCTCGCGGGCGAAGTCGGTGACCCGGGACCGGAAGATATAGGCCTCCACGAAGGTGACGCAGCCCGCGTTCTCCATCGCGCCTTCCTTGAACTCCGGCACGAAGAGCTGGTCGTATTTGCCGAACGGGTACTTGATGCCGAACGAGTGGTGGAAGAAGTCAAAGCCCTGCCGCGTCACCTCGAAGATCTCGTCCGCGTCGAGGTACTCGGCCAGCGACTGGCGGCAGTACACGCCGAGCGGGATGCCGTCGTGCTCGTCGCGGACCACGTGGTAGGGCCCGGCCGCGACCGCGGTGATGTACGTCGGCAGCACCGGCGTGGGCGGGAACTGCCAGCGCAGCGCCTGCCCGTCCGGCGCTGGCACCGTCGAGTCTGGCGCCATGTTCGACACCACCTGCCAGTCCGCCGGGGCGGTGACGGCCAGTTCGTAGCTGGCCTTCATGTCCGGCTGGTCGAAGCAGGCGTAGACCTGGTGCGCGTCGAACGTCTCCAGGTCCGAGTACAGGTAGACGCGGTCGTCGACGGGGTCGGTGAACCGGTGCAGGCCCTCGCCGCTGCGCGAGTAGGCGCAGTCGGCCACCACCCGGAGCACGTTGCCGGCGGCCAGCCCGGTCAGCGCGATCCGGTCGCCGTCGAACGCGTCCAGGCCGACCGGCGCGCCGTTCAGGGTGATCTCGCGGACCGCGGGGGCGGTCAGGTCAACGAAGGTGGCCGCGCCCGGCGCGGCGCAGCCGAACCTGATCACGCTGACTGAGCCGAACGTGGTGTCGTCGTCCGCCCGGGCCGTCAGGTCGAGGTCTACCTGGTAGGAGGTCACCGTGATGAGCGCGGAGCGGGTGGCCGCCTCGTCGCGGGTCAGGTTCGATGTCACCGGGCGTTCGTCCCTTCTGCGGAATTTGCCGATATTTCCGGCCGTTAATACCGCACATGAGTCCTCATGAGCCAACAACGCAGGAGCCCGCCCGCGTCGACTTCTGGTTCGACCCTATCTGCCCCTGGGCGTGGATCACTTCCCGCTGGATGCTGGAAGTCGTCAAGGTCCGCCCGGTCACCGTGACCTGGCACGTGATGAGCCTGTCCGTGCTGAACGAGGGCAAGGACGATATGCCGGAGCAGTACCGGGAGCTGCTGCGGACCGGCTGGGGGCCCGTCCGGGTGCTGATCGCGGCCGAGCAGGCGCACGGCCCAGAGGTGCTCGGGCCGCTGTACACCGCGCTCGGCACGCGCTTCCACCACGAGAAGGCGCCGCGGGACCGGGAGACCATCACGGCCGCGCTGGCCGAGGCGGGCCTGCCGGCCAGCCTGGCCGACGCGATGGACTCCGCCGACTACGACGCGGCGGTCCGCGCCTCGCACGCCGAGGGCATCGACCGGGTGGGCTACGACGTCGGCACCCCGGTCATCACGGTGAACGGGTTGTCGGTGTTCGGCCCGGTGATGTCGCCGATCCCGCGCGGTGAGGCGGCGGCCCGGCTCTGGGACGGCGTCCTGCTGATCGCCGGAACCGACGGCTTCTTCGAGCTGAAGCGATCCCGCACCCGGGACCCCATCTTCGACTGACCGGGCCTGCGGCCGAGCGGGCCTGCGGCCGAGCGGGCCTGCGGCCGAGCGGGCCTGCGGCCGACCCTGAGCTCCCGGCCGCCCCGAGCTCCCGCCAGTCCTTAGTTCCCGCCCGGTCCCGAGCCCCCGCCGCGACGGAGCCGCTGGTCAGCGGGACGGGCGCCCGCGCCCGTCCCGTGGTCCCCGGCGCCGCCGCGGGTAGCCCGGCCGGGCCGCCCGGCCGTTCCCGCCCGCCGCCGCGTCCGCCTCGTCCCGGCCGTCCCGCTCGTCCCGGCCATCCCGCTCGTCCCGCTGCTCCCGGCCGACCCGTCCCGGTCGCTCCCGGTCTTCCCACCCGGAGGTCTCCGCGGCGGCGCCCGGCGATCCCGATCTCGCCCGCGAACCGCCTGGAGTGCTCGCCTCGGCCACTTCGGCCTCGGCGAGATGCTCGGCACGCGGCCGGGACACGTCCCTGGCCCGCATCGCGGCGTTCGGCGTGAGCTTCATGGCCGGCACGGCATCATCCTCCTGGCCCCAGTGTCATACAAAAGCGGCTGACGGCCTAGCCGGTTGGACAATCCGGGCCGGGCCGGGCACAGTGAGGCGGTGCGGAGCGGGCCGGAGCTTGAGGCCGAACCGGTCCCGGCGAAGACCTTGTGGCGGCACCGGAACTTCCTGCTGCTGTGGAGCGGGCAGACGGTCAGCGAGATGGGATCCGCCGTCACCCAGCTCGCCTTGCCGCTGACCGCGGTGGTGGTGCTCCGGGCCTCCACGTTCCAGGTCGGCCTGCTGACCTCGGCCGCCACCGCCGCGTTCGCGCTCATCGCGCTGCCGGCCGGGGCCCTGGTGGACCGGCGGGCCAAGCGCTGGCTGATGATCTGGTGCGACGCGGCCCGGATGCTGATCATCGGCTCGGTGCCGCTGGCCGCCGCCTTCGGCGCGCTCACCCTGGGGCAGCTGTACGCGGTCGCGGTCACCGCCGGCGTGTGCACCGTCTTCTTCGACGTGGCTTACCAGAGCTACCTGCCCGCGCTGGTGGCCCGGGACCAGCTGGTGGACGGCAACGGCAAGCTCGGCGCCACCCAGTCGTTCGCCCAGGTGGTCGGCCCGGGCCTGGGCGGCGCCCTGGTCGGCCTGGTCGGCGCGGCGGGCGCCATGGCGGCGGACGCGATCTCCTACGCCGTCTCGGTGACGTCCCTGCTGGCCATCCGCACCCGCGAGCAGGCCCCACCAGCCGGCGCCGGCCGCGCGGGGCTGCGCGCCGAGATCGCCGAAGGCCTTTCGTTCGTGCTGCGCCACCCGATCCTGCGCAAGATCGTGGCCTGCACCGGGACCGCGAACCTGTTCGGCAGCATGGCCGTCGCGCTCGAGATCGTCTTCCTGGTCCGGGTCCTGGGGGTCCGGCCCGCCGGCACCGGCCTGCTCATCGCCGTGGCCAGCCTCGGCGGGGTGGTCGGCGGCGTGCTGTCCGGCCGGCTGAGCCGCCGCGTCGGCTCGGCCCGCATCATCTGGTACTCGATGCTCGTGCTCGGCCTCCCCTCGCTGCTCGTCCCGCTCGCCGCGCCCGGCTGGCGGGTCGCCGCCTTCGTGGTCGGCATGGCGTTCATGTGGTTCAGCGCCGTGGTCTACAACGTGGCGCAGGTCAGCTACCGGCAGGCGATCTGCCCGCCCCGGCTGCTCGGCCGGATGAACGCCGCGGTCCGCTGGGTGGTCTGGGGCACGATCCCGATCGGCGGGCTGCTCGGCGGCGTGCTCGGCACCCTGCTCGGGGTCCGCGCCACGCTGTGGATCGCCTTCGTCGGCTCCTGGGCGGCCGGCTGGTGGGTGTTCTTCTCCCCGCTCCGCCGGACGCGGGACATCCCGGCGGAGCAGGGCCTACCGGAGCAGGGCCTACCGGAGCAGGGCCTACCGGAGCAGGGCCTACCGGAGCAGGGCCTACCGGAGCAGGGCCTACCGGAGCAGGGCCTACCGGAGCAGGGCCTTCAGGAGCGGGGCCTAGAAGACCAGCGGGCACCAGGGAGCGGGGTCCCAGGACATGGCGGCCGAGAGCTGCCGGGCGGCGCCGGGCCGCAGCTCGGCGACTAGGCCGGCCCCGGCCAGCGCGCCCAGCTTGGTCCCGCCCAGGTAGGCCGCGCCGAGCTCGGTGACGTCCAGCGCCAGGTCGGGCGGCGAGCCGGCCTGCGCGCACGACGCCGCCAGGCCCGGGCCGCCGGGGCTCTCCCCGGTGGTCGTCAGCCGCCACCGGCCGGCGTTGGACGGCAGGATCTCGTCGCGCACCTCGATGACCACGTCGACCGGGCTGGAGTACCTTCGCCCGGCCAGCGCGCCGGGCACGTCCACGATCCGGACCCACAGGCCGTCGTTCAGCTGCGGCCGGGCCCGCCGCGGGTCCGCCAGCTGGTAGAGCAGCGGATCGTCGACCGGGCGCCGGTGGATGCGGAACTCGCTGGTCAGGTCCCGGCTTAGCAGGTCGGCCCAGAGCGCGGCGTCGGCTGCGGGATCGGTCGCCATCAGCTCCCGCACGGTCAGCACGTTCTCCGGCAGGAACTCCGACCAGCGGTCCACGCCCGAGTACAGCGCGTAGCCGCGCGGACCGCTGGCGTCCTCGGCCAGCAGGCAGTGCAGGGCGCTGGCCCCCGCCCGGTCCTCCGGCGGGTCGTAGATCGTGCGCCGCCACCACGCGTCGTTACGCCCGAAGAACCCGGGGCGAGACGGCAGTACGGCGTCGTAGACCTTGGCCAGCTCGGGCAGGGCGGCCTCGGGGGTGGCCAGCCGGAGCCGCAGCCCGCGGTCGGCCGGCGCGGTGCCGGCCAGCCCGCCCTCGCCGCGCCGCAGCGTGAGGGCGAGGTACCAGCTGGCCCGGCCGTAGCCGTACCTGGGGTAGATCACCGACTCCGACGCCCACAGCACCGCCAGCGGCTCGCCCCGGTCACGGATGTCGGCGAGCTGGCGGCGCATCATGCTGCTCAGCACGCCCCGCCGCCGGTGCGTGGGCAGCACCGCCACGAACGTCACCCCGGCTGCGGGCAGCATCTCCTGCCCCGGCACGCTCAGCTGGAAGCTGAAGCACATCGTGACGCCGACCGGCATCGTCTCGTCGAAGGCCGCGAGGGTCCGGTCGAACTCGAATCGGTCAAGGACCATGCGCCGGCCGCTATCGGAGATCGGCGTGCCGTGGAAGGCGTGCTCGTCGACCGTCAGGAAGCTGTCGAACTCGTCCTCGTCGATGGGCCGGATCGGATACGGCCCATCGGCCTGATGGCTGGCAGACTCTGTCATGTACGTTTCGTACCCCGGACCACCCCGCCGGCGCGAGTTTTTTAGCTCGCCCGGCTCTTATCGAATACAGTGCCCGCATCATGGTTACCGCGCCGCCGCCCAGGGGACCTCACCCGCTGCGGCGCCGCGCTCGGCGGTTCGTGCGCACCGCCCGTACCCAGCTGACCAGGCAATTCATCACCAGGAACCGCCGGGTGGCCTTCGTCCTCTCGGTGGTCACGATCGTCATCGCCGTGGCCGCGGTGCACGTGTCCGCGTGGTGGTTCTCGCCCGGGCTGATCATCCTGCCGATCCTGGCCGGCGGCCTGCTGCTGTGGCCGCGGGCGCTTCGCATCTACTTCGCCTTCGCCGCGGCGGCCCTGGCCTACGACGTGGTCGAAGGCAAGGCTGGCGCCGCGATCATCGCCACCATCGTGCTGACCGCCGCCTTCGCCGACGTGCTCGCGCGGACCAGGGAGAAGCTCGGCGTCCAGGGCCTGCGCGGCGACCGGATGCTGCTCGAGCTGCGGGACCGCATCCGGGCCCAGGGCAAGCTGCCCCAACTCGGCGAGGGGTGGGGGTCCTCGCTGGTGCTCAAGCCGGCCGGCGGCTCGTCCTTCGGCGGGGACTTCGTGGTGTCGTTCTCCGACGGCAAGATGCTCGAGGTGGCGCTGGTCGACGTCTCCGGGAAGGGCATCGACGCGGGGACCAGGGCGCTGCTGCTCTCCGGGGCCTTCGGCGGGCTGCTCGGCTCGGTGCCCAGGGAGGAGTTCCTGCCCGCCTGCAACGCGTACATGCGCCGCGGCGCGGCCAGCGAGGGCTTCGTCACCGCCGTGCACCTCTCGCTCGACCTGGCCTCGGGCGAGTACGTGGTCTCCTCGGCCGGCCACCCGCCGGCCGTGCACTACGACGGGGCCTCGGGCCGCTGGCGGCTCACCCGGGCGCACGGGATCGTCCTCGGCGTCCTGCCCGACCTGCACGGGGCCGCCACCGAATCCGAGCGCGGCGTCCTGCAGCGCGGCGACGCGCTCATGCTCTACACTGACGGCCTGGTCGAGGCACCCGGCCGGGACATCGACGTCGGCACCGACCGGCTGCTCGGCGAGGCTGAGCGCATGCTGACCACCGGCTTCAAGACCGGCGCCCCCGCCCTGGTCGCCGCCATGCAGCGCGAGATCGGCGGCTCCGACGACTGCGCCCTAGTCCTCCTCTGGCGCACCTGACCCAAGCGACACAAGCTTCCCTCATGCCCAGCGCGGACTGCCGCAGCGCCTGGATGCGTTACGGGGTGGGTGGGCCCTTAGCCCCGTACTTTGGGGCCGATGTCCCATCCACCCCGGTCAGCCCGCCCCGGTCAGCCCGCCCCGGTCAGCCCCCCCCCGTAACCCCCCCCCCGTAACCCCCCCCCCCGCACCCCCCCCCCGGCACCCCCCCCCCCCCCCCCC
>Ga0335073_10008794_pt1 | contig 14162 bp, 13 predicted proteins | sample Lox_Sample_22_FD_207093 | JGI IMG/M metagenome (GOLD analysis project Ga0335073, IMG submission 207093) | Soil microbial communities from Loxahatchee National Wildlife Refuge, Florida, United States - Lox_Sample_2.2 | ecosystem: Environmental > Terrestrial > Soil > Wetlands | place: USA... | reverse complement strand
CACCCACGGCATCCCGAGGGAATCACTATGGATCACGATACAGAAGACCTGAAAACCTTTCTTAACCACGCGCGAATTCGCGATTGCATCGCGCGTCTGGCGCGCGGCGAGGATCGCCGCGATCCTGAAGTGATCCGCGCGTGCTGCTGGCCTGACTCGATCACCGACTACGGGGTGTTCGTCGGCAACTTCAATGAGTACCTCGCGTGGGTAGTGCCGGGCTCGCCTTCCCTTCCCGTGACGCAGCATGTGCTCGGGCAAAGTGTCATCGACCTCGATGGGGATACCGCGCTATGCGAAACACACGTGATCTCCTATCACCGCATCATCATGGGCGATAATCAACACCGCGACGCGATCATCGGAGGCCGATACTTGGACCGCCTGGAACAACGCGCCGGCGCGTGGCGCATCGCGCATCGCACCATGCTCTATGACTGGTCTCAAGATTTCGGCGAATCGATCGATTGGTCGAAGGGAGTCATGGGCCTGCCGTTCCGCGCACCGCATTATTCCGGCCGGGCAGTGGGTGATTTTAGCGAGGTATTCTTCGGTAAGCGGGCCGACAAGAACTGACGCTTTTGCACACTTTGTGCTCGGGCGTGACTGACATTTGGGGAGTTCGACATGACCGATGAAATACTGGATTGCTCCGATATCGATCAGTATTTGGGTAAACCGATGCAGCCTGGACGGCTGAAGGAGCCCTTGTCTAACAACGACATTCGGCGCTGGGTTCAGGCCATGCATTATCCGAACCGCCTGCACTACGAAGATGAATTCGCCGCGGCCAGCCGTTTCGGCGGCATCATCGCACCGCATTCGTTCGCGGTCGCGACCGATGACGGGCACGGGACGGCCCCTTCCTGCATGGGACGCATTCCAAAATCGCATCTGCTTTTCGGCGGCGACGAGTGGTGGTTTCACGGCCCCCGAATCCGAGCCGGCGATCTTGTTCATAATGAACGTATTCCCTTCGATTACACGGTCAAGCAGACGAAATTTGCCGGCCCCACCTGCTTTCAGCGCGGCGATAATCACTACTACACCGACAAGGGCGACAAGGTAGCCACGCAACGGTCTACAGCCATTCGCTATCGCGCAGATCTTGCTCGCGAGACACAATCGCTTGCGGCCACCGAAGATCCGGTGTGGACCGACGCCGAGTTAGCTCAGCTGGAAGATCAGAAGTTCTCGTACATCCAGTCCTTACACGAATTGGGCCATGGAAAGCGCTACTGGGACGACGTCAAGATCAACGACAAACTGCCGACTCGCACCATCGGGCCGCACAGCATTGCAAGCTTGACGACCGAGTGGCGCGCCTATCTTTTCACCATTTGGTGCGGCGTTCACCGGCGCACCGACCTTGATATGGAGGCGCTCGGATTTGTCGCCGAAATGGCCGGCAAGGAGCAGGACCCCACCTTAGAGAAGGAAAACCCCGAACTGACGGATGGCGCCTATATAGGACCCTCGCGGGGGCATCTGTTCCCTCGCTGGGCGCGCTTTGTGGGTATGCCCCGCTCCTACGGATACGGGGCATCGATGGGGGCGTGGATCCTCGACTATCTCGCCGGCTGGGCGGGGGAATGGGGCATGATTCTCCATTCCAACTGCGCTTATCGCGGACCTGCCTTCACGGGTGATATCACCATCTCCAACGCCACGGTGATCGACAAGCTGATCGATGATCAAGGTCGATCCATCGTGAAAGTGGATTTCAAGATGACCAATCAGCTCAACACCACGATGGCGACAGCAACCGCAGAGATCGAACTACCGACGAAGTAGCAAGATTAGAGTCGTTGATGGACGGATTGCCACTAGATGTCGATTGCAGCGTCGGGTTCCTGGCATACGACTCGTACGCGCGCCGGATATGCGCTGGAACTAATCTCTGATGAGCTATGAGTTGCGCAATGCAATTGTGAACTGCGACTAGCGAACCTAAAGCAATGAGCTGCCGCCTTCGAGGCGTTCATGATGAATGCCACGCGCGGATCACTGAGTGGGCCTGGGATTGCGTCATCCACCACCGTTGCGGGCCATTTCGAAACTGTATCCGATGTGATCGCCGAAGCCCGTAATGGTGGGAAAAACAACCCGCTTTTCGGAATCTCGGATTGCCGACAGCTGTTCGGCCACCTCTTCGATGGTCCACGCGGAGCGGTGAACGCCGGGCGTCTCGGCGACGTAGGCCCGTGCGATGCGACCGGCGATAGCTATCAGCATCTCGCCGGTGAGTGGGCATGATTCATGGCAAAGGTAGCCGACGACCGGGGCGACCAGCTCCGGCTCCATCGGAGGATACTTCGAGATATCCAAGCCCTCGGCCATGCGTGTGACGGCGCTCGGTAGGATGACGTTACTCTGCACGCCCTCTTGAGCCCCTTCCACCGCGATGATGTTCGATAAGCCCACGAGCCCCATTTTGGCAACACCGTAATTCACCACACGGGCATTTCCGTAGAGTCCCCCGATCGAAGAGGTCAGAACAATGCGTCCGTACCCCGCCGCGCACATCCGAGGAAATGCCTGACGAACCAGGTGAAAGCCACCCCGCAGGTGAACATCCAGAACGGCGTCGAAATCTTCTAGCGAGATCTCCTTGAGCGAGGCGTAGCGGACATTGCCAGCGTTATGAATGAGAATGTCAATCCGGCCATAGTGATCTAGTGCCGATTCGATGATCGCTTTCCCACCCGCGGGAGTTGCCACAGACTCCGTCGAGGCCAGTGCTTCACCGCCTGCGGCTTGGATCTCATGCACGACTCGCAGCGCCGCTTCGACATCGATGCCCTCGCCGCTCATGGCACCGCCGATATCGTTCACGATAACCTTGGCGCCGCGAGCTGCGAGCAGCAATGCATACGTGCGTCCAAGGCCCCTGGCGGCCCCTGTCACCACGGCCACGCGATCATCAAACCTCAGCTCTGGCATGAGCACTTCTCCCGCTTCGCGTCACGCAAGCGCCATGGTCCTTTGACAGCAGTCGATAAGTTACGTCGGTGAGCCGTTTAGCGCCTTAAAGGCGCCCTCCCAAAAATTCTCGCCCGCCTGTAGCGCACGGTGACAGATAGCATTTGATTGGATCAGATTCCTTATCACCGCACGATACCGATTGTCGTCCATCTGATGGTATGTGCCAGACAGTCGATCGTGACTCGTCGATAGACCCTTCGCGTCGATCAGCGTGTCCAACAAACTTTCGATGATCTTGCTATGTCGCCCCGCGAACCTCGGTCCCAGCCGTTGTGTGGCATAAAACATCCTATCCTCAAATACCTTCACGAATTCTTCGCGCCGATAAAACCGTCCCTCGACGGAAATGTTCGGCGCCTCGGTTGAGAGGAAGTAAGCGAAAACATGCTCCTCTAAATCCGTCATTGTGGATCGCCGGGGGGTCGTCGGCCGCGGTAGGCTGCGCCTGGCTCAGGAGTCAGAGCCGGTTTTGTGGAATACATTAGCGGGCCACTCGCCATTCCAAAGCCATGAGTCCGCGAGCAATGTTCGATGTTCGCTCGGCGGCTAACGACCGAATCGCGGAAGTCGTTGAATCTTAGCGCCTAACAGTCATTCTGGCAATGGTCTTTTCATTCTACCAGTGGAATAATAGGTCCATCACACACCCCCGCGCTCGACCAGAAACCTATGCTTCCTTGCGCTCCAAATTGTATTGATCGTCATGTCTGTTCCGGTGTCCGCTAACCCCCGGATGCACCAATGGTGAAGGGCACCGTGCTCGAACTGCGTCGCGGCCGTAACTTGCCCGCAATTGACCGTCAACTCGCGAAGGCGGTGGAGAGCAGCCAGGCACCGGCGATATCTCGTGCGGTCGCCGTCTTGCGCCTGCTCGGAAGTCGCGACGAACCACTTGGCGTGAACTCCATCGCCCGCGAACTGGGCATCGCACCGAGCAGCTGTCTGTATGTACTCAGAGCATTGCTCGCTGAGGAGCTCGTGTCATTCGACTCCGAGACGAAAAGGTACTCTCAAGAAGTAGGCGTGCTGACACTGGCGCGACAGTGGCTAAGACGCGACCGATTTGCCGAACTGGCACAGCCCGCGATGGATCAGATCAGTCGAGACTTCCGCGTTACTGTGGCTGGCATGCATATCGTGGGCCTTCAGCATATCGTCGCCGTAGCCGCCTCCCAATCGAGGTCGGGCGTTCAACTGAGTATTCAAATTGGTAGCCGCTTTCCGGCGCTGATCAGCGCCACGGGTCGATGCGTTGCGGCATTTGGAGGCCACTCGGAGGCGGAATTGGCCACACGATTTCAGGGTCTTCGCTGGGATGAACCGCTCACCTTCGACCGATGGATGGCGCAAGTGGCCCAGACACGGGTCCAAGGGTATGCAGTCGATGAGGGAAACTACATGTCCGGACTGACGGTCCTTGGCGCGCCAGTCTGGACGCGTGGCAAGCTGAGCCACGCACTCGTGGCCGTAGGCCTAGGAGGCGCAATTAAACGAGGCAATTCGTCGAGGCTTTCGAAGACGCTGGTTTCCACGGCAAAAGCCTTGACCGCGCAACTCCACGGGGAAATAGAGCCGAGATAGAGGTATGGGTTCGCTTTCGGGAAAAATCGCCGTCGTCACGGGCGCAAGCCGCGGAATCGGAAAAGGTATCGCGCTTGCGTTCGCCGCCGAGGGAGCTACCGTTTACGTTACGGCACGGACAGCCCGCCCGGGCTCTCATTCGCTCCCGGGAAGCATTGCGGAGACGCTGCTGGAGATTGAGCGCCGCGGCGGAACGGGCATTGGTGTTCAGGTGGATCACCGCAAAGACGACCAGGTCGCAGCGCTTTTCGAACAAGTGTATCGAGATCACCATCGGCTGGACATTCTCGTCAACAACGCCTTCTCACTTCCGGAGACGTTGACAGAACCGAGACCCTTCTGGGAGAAGCCGCTCGATTATTGGCAAATGGTCGATGTCGGGGTGCGCTCGAGCTACGTGGCCGCGTGGCACGCAGCGCGCATCATGGTCCCACAGAAGTCCGGGCTCATCGTGGCGACCTCGGGTTACGCCGGGGTATCGTATGCGTACGCCGTTGTATTCGGAATGTGTAAAGTAGCCGTCGATCGCATGGCACATGACATGGCCATTGAGCTTCAGCCACACAAGGTGACTTCCTTATCGCTGTGCCTGAACCTCGCGCTGACCGAACGCGCCGAGCAAAATCTCAAGAGGTATCCCGAGTTGTCGTCGGCGATTACCACGACCCGCTCTACCGGCACCTCAGTTGAGTTTCCTGGGCGGCTCATCGCCGCTCTTGCGAATGATCCCGACATCCTAAGACGCTCCGGCGGCACTTACATCGCCGTGGAGCTCGCGACGGAATATGGCGTCACTGATGACGATGGCAATCTTCCGCCATCGCTTCGAGACCAACGCGGCGCGACCCTCTGGTCGCCGATAAGCGAGTAAAGCGGGCCCGAGGGCAATTTATGAGTAGCGAAGTAAAAGATACAGCCTCCGTGAGTGCATGGAGAATCGAGAGCGGCGCTCAGATTCCCGACGGCCCCACAGCGCTCGATATTCTTGCCTGCGACAAGCAACCGCTGCCGTCCCTCCTGGACAACCCGGGGGACATTCATCCCGCCCCACGGCTCATTCCATTCGACCGGTATATCGAGGACCGATATATTGACCTCGAGGTGAAATACCTATGGCGAAAGTTCTGGCAGGTCGCCTGCCGTGTCGAGGATATCCCCAGCATCGGCGATTACATCAACTACGATATCGTCGACGATAGTTATCTAATTGTTCGCAGCGGCGCGAACAAGTTCAGCGCGTTTCACAATGTGTGCCGGCACCGCGGCCGCAAGCTCTGCACCAGCAAGAGTCACGGTGAAGCACTCCGCTGCCCCTACCATGGCTGGACGTATGATTTCCAGGGTGCTCTGCGATGGGTGCCCTACCAGCAGGATTTTCCGCATTTAGATCCCGTCTACCAGGGACTCGTGCCGGTACAGGTCTCCGTTTGGGGAGGGAATGTCTTCATCAACCCGGACCCTGATGCGGCGCCCCTTGCGCAGGCCGGCGCACCGATGATCGCTCACTACGAGAACTATCCCCAGGATCAGCGTTACACCGCCTCTCGCATTCTGGTCGAGATCGAATCCAACTGGAAGGCGGCTCAAGAAGCGTTCATGGAGGGCTATCATGTCCTCGAAACCCATACCGACGGTTTACCGATCTACGCTTCAGTGGCTACTCGGATCGATAACTGGAGCGATGGATTGGGTCTTGTGAGCCGGCTGTTCACGCCGGCAGTCGCGCCTGACACCTGGGTCAAGGATCGTGTCACGGCGCGCGAGTGCCTGATCATGTACTGCACTGCGATGAGGCTCGCATTGCCGCCGGAAGATCGCGGCAATGACTTGGGGGATGCGCGCCGTTATGCCGCCGAAATGTTGCGCAAGCGTGTGGAATCAAGCAGCGGCAGAGACTTCTCGGGGCATCCATCGAGCTACTTCATTGACCAGGGTCGCTACACCATGTTTCCGAACTTTCATCCTTTCTGGGGAGAGGCCTCCCCGAGATGGCATAAATTCATGCCGCTCGGTCGCAATCCCGATGCATGCCAGATGGAGATCCGGACGCTTCTGCCAATTCCCCCGTCGGGAGAGTACCCGCTTGATCCGCCGACGTACCATGTGCCGCTCGGCGGGCGTGTGTATGACACCTTCCCCGATTTAGGACAGGCCGCGCGTCTCGTCGATCAAGATCTCACCAATCTGGCGGCGGTCCAACGGGGTCTCCACGCGGCTCCAGCGAGCACCGCTTATATGACGCTATCGGACTATCACGAGTCGATGATCCGGCGATTTCATGAGATCTACGATGCGGCGCTCGGTCTCGATGTCACGAATTGATGGCCCGAGCTCCTGCACTAGCCCTAATTCAATGCCGGACTTTGAACCTATTGCCACGGCGACTCCTATACCGGAAGGTGTGGGAATCGCAGTACGGATCAGCGGCAGATCTATCGCGATATTTCGTGTGGACGGGCTCTTGTTCGCGCTGGATAACGTCTGTCCTCATGCAGGGGCGGCACTCGCACGCGGACGAATCCGCGACGGGATGGTCCAATGTCCTCTTCACGGCAGCCGGTTTGATCTCCGTACCGGCGAGTGCCGAAATCCGTCGCTCGGTATCCAGCCGGTGGTAGTGCACGCGGTGCGGGAAGTGGACGGTCTGCTGGAGGTTGCACTCACCCACTCTCCTGTCAGGCGCCCGCTCAAATAACCTCTACACTTTGAATGAAAAAGGAAGCACGAATGGCCGGACTCTACTATGAGGAGTTCCAAGTCGGTCAGAGATTCATCCACCCGATTCGGCGGACCGTGATCGATATGGATAACATGTTGTTTTCCGCACTTACCTACAATCCGGCTGCGGTGCACATTGATTATGAATACGCGGCCAAGACCGAATTCGGCAAGCCACTGGTAAATTCGTTGTTTACGCTTGGCTTGATGGTCGGGCTCAGTATTCACGATACGACGCTCGGGACAACGGTCGCGAATCTAGGGATGTCCGAGACGACATTTCCGAAGCCCGTGTTCATCGGCGATACCCTTCGGGTGGAAACAGAGGTGATGGCCAAGCGCTTGTCGAAGTCGCGACCGGGAGAGGGTATCGTGAGCCTGCAACATTTCGCGTTTAATCAGCGTGACGAGCTCGTGTGCCAAACACGGCGCGAGGCGCTGATGCGCTTGAAGCCCCAGGAGAGCCAGGCGTGAAAGAGCTTAGATACGACGGCAGAGTCGCCGTGATAACGGGCGCCGGGAGAGGTTTGGGACGTGCTTACTCACTTCTTTTGGCGTCTCGCGGTGCCAAGATAGTCGTCAATGACAATGGGGTAAACCGTCATGGCGAGGGTGGCGACGCCGGGCCCGCGCAGGATGTGGTCGATGCAATTCGAAACGCCGGCGGCGAGGCCCTTACGGTGACCGATTCCATCGAATCATCCGGCGGCGCCAACGCCCTCATCGATGTCGCCGTCAGGCAGTATGGTCGTCTAGACATTTTAATCCACAGCGCCGGCATCAATCGGGCCATTCCCCTGCGTGACATGACGTGGGAAACCTTCTCTGCCACATTGGGCGTGCATTTACACGGTGCCTTTCACCTCGTACATGCGGCGATGCCGATCATGTGCGACGCCGGCTATGGACGAATGATCATGACGTCGTCGATCGCCGGCCTGTACAGTCAACAGAACCTGGCGGCTTATGCGGTTTCCAAGGCGGGTCTGATTGGGCTCTCGCACACGATCGCGCACGAAGGCGCGCCATACGGCGTTACCTGTAACGCGATCGTTCCATCGGCCGTAACACGTCTTTCTGAAGGCCGAGATACCTCATCATTTCCGGATACGATGACCCCGGAAACGGTCGCCCCTGCCGTCGCGTGGTTAGTGCACGAGCACTGCAAGGCCACGGGCGAAATCTACGTCATGCTGGCCGGCCGCGTCGCCAAGGCGTTCGTGGCCGAGACCGTGGGTGTGTTTCGCAAGCAATGGACGATTGAGCAAGTCATGGAGCAGTTCGACGAGATTGAGAGCACCCAGCATCTCAAAGTGTTCGAACCGCATCCCAGTGGTTTCATGGACCATCTGGAATACAGCTTCAAAATGAATCCGCCCAGGTAGCAGGCTCTTTCGGCCATCCTTCGATCGTTCCGACAACTCGTTGCTCATTACTCGTTGAACGAAACCGCTTCGCGGTAGGGCTCCCCCTCGCAACTGCGCGATCAGTAGTCGAAGTCAGAATCTCATGAGCCGCTGACCTATACCTTCCCGGGAACGCGGACTTCAGCTGGCGTACCGGAAACCACGCTCGATAATGGCATATCAGAGCCCCGCAACAACTCGACGTCTCCGGGCAGGAGTTGCGAGGCGCGGAAATAATGATAGGCCGCCCACAGCGCAAATACCGCACAGGAAACGATGGCATAGCGCAGGGACTCCGTCGCCATGCCGTGCTTGGTGATAAGGTAGTCGCTTATCAATCCGGTCCCCAGTGGACCGAGGCTCATGCCGAAGATCGTGAAAGTAGTCACCATGATCGCAGAAGCGAAGGCGCGAAGATTCGCGGGCGCGAGTGTTTGAACGCATGCGACGGTCGGTGCATAGAATGCGTGAGCAAGGAGCAGCGTGAGCACTCCCAAAGCCAACGAGAGGTAAAGATCTACGACGAGGAACTGGGCGAACAAGAGCGGAACGAAGCCTAGCGCACCGATCATCGGGACGAGCATGCGCCAGCGAACATCCGCGTGCCCGAGCCGATCCGCTGTTACGCCTCCCATTATCATGCCAAGGCTCGAGCCAGCGCCCGTCATGACGGCCAGGTACGTGCCCAGTTCATGCAGCGAAGCGCCGTAGACGCGATTATAGAACGGTGCGCTCCAGTTCAGCACGACCAACGCCACGTAGGTGCAGAGGGCGCCCCCAAAAATGGCGTGACGCATCGATTTGAATCTCCACAAGATTCGCACTGATTCCCAAAACGGAAGGGGTTTGTCGGAGGGCACCCAGGCATCGGTGGCACCGCGTTTCGGCTCTTTCAGGGTGAGAAGCACTAGCGGCGACAGAAGCACCCCGCTGACGCCGAGGACAATGAACACTTTGCGCCATCCAAGCGCCTCGCCCAGCCACCCGCCAAGCCCGAAGGCGAGCATCTGCCCGAGGGGAAGCGAGAGACTCCACACCGCCAACGCCGTGGCACGCTGGTCGCGCCGGAAATAGTTGGCGATGAGGGCATGGCTGGCCGGCAAGCTGCCGCCCTCACCGATGGCCACACCCATACGCAGAATAATCAAGGAGATAAACCCCGCTGCGAAACCGCAAAGTATCGTAAGCACACTCCACGCCGCGAGCGCCGCCGCGATGATGTACTTGCGAGATTTGCGGTCGGCTAGGCGAGCGAGCGGGATTGAAAAGATCGTATAGACGATGGAAAACGCAACGCCCGTCAGCAAGCCGAGCTGAGCGTCGGACAGGAGCAACTCTTTCTTGATTTGAATCTGAAGGACGTAGACGCTGAGCCGATCGATATAGTTGACGACTGCCAAGGCAAGCAGAAGTCCAAGGACGTACCATTTGTAGCGCATGTTTCTTCTCGATCGTACCTATACTTCCAGCGATGCTCCTGTTCTCTGCTGGCCCACGGAGGCAAGGGGCATCGATCAACCGGCTAAACCACTTCAGGCAGAGAGTGCAGAGTGGCCTCCACGCCGGCCCCAAGAGGCGCGGGGCTTCTCCCGAGAATGAGGTCCGCCGCCTTCTCGGCGATCATGATCGTGGCCGCGTTGGTGTTGCCCGAAACGATCCGCGGCATGACAGAAGCGTCGACGACGCGGAGTGCTTGGACTCCGTGCACACGCAGCGCCGAGTCAACCACTTCGCCCATGGCGCACGTTCCTACAGGGTGATACATCGTAGCCCCTGCTGCGCGCGCATATTCCACCAATTGCAGATCGCCCGTCAAAGCAAATCCCGGGATGATTTCGCTCTCGACCCAGGCGCGCAAGGCGGGTTGATCCGCGATCTTTCGCCCCCACTTGAGAGCCGCGGCGACGATCTGCTGATCCATCGGATCGCTCAGATAGTTCGGCACGATTACCGGATATTTCGTGGGATCCGGCGATTCGATGTGTATGGTGCCGCGGCTCTCGGGGCGCGTTTGGCTGACCCCTAGAGTCAAACCCGGCTTGCGCTCAAGCAAGAATGCGTTTTCTCGGGTCACCGCTTCCAGATCGAGTGTGGCCGGAAGAACGATGAACTGGATATCTGGCCTATCCAACTCCGGTCTCGATTTGCAAAAAGTCACCACGTGGCAAGGCGCGAGCGCAAGCAGCCCTTTGCGCATAAAGACGTACTTTAATACCTCGCGCACCAAGCGCAGTCCGCGCGACATCTCGTTGACGGAAATCGTGCCGGGCTTCAGGCGATAGGTGAGAGGCGCCATATAGTGGTCCTGCAGATTCTCACCGACGCTCCGTAAATCGTGTAGCACCGGAACACCGCATCGGCTGAGCACTTCGCCCGGACCTATGCCGGAAAGCTGCAGCAATTGTGGGGAATTGACCACGCCGCCACAAAGTATGACTTCCCGTGCCGCGCGTGCGATCCGCGTGCACCCCCGCTGGCGGTATTCGACGCCGCTCGCCCTTTTCCCGTCAAAGATTACGCGCGTCACCAGCGCCTGCGACTCGACGGACAAATTCGGCCTTGAGAGCACTGGGTGAAGGTAGGCCACCGCCGTTGAACATCGCATTCCGTTGCGCACGGTCAACTGAAAGTAGCTTACCCCCTCCTGCTCCTCTCCGTTTACATCAGCATTGCGCGGCAATCCCGCCTGTACGCAGGCATCGATCACCGCATCGGACACGACATGGGTATCCGTCATGTCGGACACATTGAGAGGACCCCCGACGCCGTGCAGGCGACCGGCGCCGCGCTCTTGATTTTCGGCGCGCAGGAAGTAAGGCAGCACATCGCTCCAGGCCCAGCCCATGCACCCCATACGCTGCCAGCCGTCGTAATCTGCTGGCTGACCGCGTACATAAAGCATCCCGTTGATGGAGGAGGAGCCCCCGAATACTTTGCCGCGTGGCCAGGCGTGCACCCGCCCCTTCGCATCAGGCTCGGAGAAGTACAGCCAATTGACCTTCGGATCCTTGAGGGTCCTCGCATACCCCACGGGCACATGAATCATCAAATTGGATAACAATTGCCCAGGATTGTGCGTGGGTCGATCGTCACCACCGGCTTCTAGCAAGAGAATTTTGCTTCGGCCATCCGCCGAGAGGCGATTCGCAAGGACGCATCCCGCAGAGCCTGCACCGACGACAATGAAATCAGCGGAGATGTCCTCGCCGCGATCGCGGCCGACGCCTGTCATGGCCTAGCGCGCAATGTCGAGTACGTGATATTGGGTGAATTCCGCTAACCCCTCTGCGCCGCCCAGCTCCATGCCGATCCCCGATTGCTTGGCGCCGCCGTAAGGCATCTCGTAATGGAAATCAAGATGCTGATTGACCCAGGACATGCCGCATTCCAGCCGCGCCGCGAATTCAGCGGCGCGCTCCGTACTGGCAGACCACACGGATCCGCCGAGACCGAAAGGCGTTGCATTCGCTCGGCGCACCGCGTCCTCGACGTCGGAATAGCGGATGACGGGGAGAATCGGGCCGAATTGCTCCTCATCGACCAAACGTGTACCTTCGGCGATGTCCCGTACGATCGTGGGACGGATGAAATACCCGCGCCGATTCAGCGCTTCCCCGCCGGCGATGATCTTGCCCCGGGTCTTGGCTTCCTCCAGCAACGACAATACTCTCTCAAATTGCTTGCGGTTTTGCAGCGGACCAAATTGCGTTCCGGGCTCAAGTCCGTCTCCAATGACGGCAGCATCAGCCAATTTCGCCAGCTCTGTGCACATCGGCTCGTAAACGGAATCGTGCACATACAACCGCTTGATGGCAATGCAAGCCTGGCCGTTGTTCGCGAACGCTGCGGCGAATACGGCGGGTCCGATCTTGGCGGGGTCGGCATCATCCAGGACGATTGCCGCATCGTTCCCGCCTAGCTCGAGCGTCAAGCGCTTCACCGTTTCGGCTGCGCGCGCGAAGACGCGCTTGCCTGTCCGCGTCGAGCCGGTGAACGTGACCATGGCAATGTCCGGATGACCGGAGATGGCGTCGCCCAAATCGTCCGCATCCGCGATAATGTTGACGACGCCCGGCGGGAACAAGTCGGCGACCAGCGCGCCAAACTTGAGCGCCGAGAGCGGTGTGGTCGGCGCCGGCTTCAGCACGACGGTATTTCCTACCAGCAACGCCGGCACAAGCTTCGCGATGATCGCCGTCATCGGAAAATTCCACGGAATGATCGCCGCTACCACCCCCAGCGGCCTATGGCGCACCTCGACGCGTCGCTCTGCGCCATCTTCGAGGACGCGGACGGGCAACGTCGGATTCGAGAGTGCCCGGACCATACCGAGCGAGTGCTCGCGCACCTCGAACTCGGAGAACCAGAGCGGCTTGCCGGATTCCAGGGTGACCAGACGCATCATCTCGGTCAGATGGGCCTCGAGGCGGCCTGCGATTGCACGCACGGCGTCTCGCCGCTCCTGCATTGGCGTTCTCGACCAGACGGGAAACGCCGCCTTGGCGGCGGCCACTGCTTCGTTGAGTTGCTCGACCGAGGCGATCGGATAATTCGCGATTACCTCTTCGGTGGCCGGGTTGATGACCGGAGCATACCGCGTGCCGGCGACCAAGCGCCCGCCAATCAGCAGTCGATACTCTTCCATAGTCTCCCCCCTTTTGGTAATCCGCGCGAGGATAGCCCGCCGGCGCAAGCCACTCCAGCGGCCGGATGCTATAATCATCAATCATATACTTATTTAGTTGAATATTTCAATCAGATATGTAATTGTTCCCGCACAATAGCGGAGCGCGCTCGGGCAGGGGCCGCTCGAGGGGGACATAATGAAAGACAATCTGCGCAACGATCAGCGTTGTTTCAATTCGCGCCAAGTGCGGGTGGCAGCGTTGGCTGCATGCCTTAATTTTGCCCTGGGTGGTGCCGTGGCAGCGGATTCTCCGCCGTCGGACGACACGCTCGAAACGATCACGGTCACAGCGCAGAAGCGCTCAGAAAGCCTGCAAAACGTCCCGATTTCGGTGCAGGTGGTCAGTGCGGCGGAGCTGGCGGAGGAAAATCAGAATACGTTGCAATCTCTGAGCGAAATAGTGCCGGGGGTTCACCTTGCAACGTTTGCTCCTGGCGTTGAAATCTTTATCCGCGGCATCGGCTCGGGCTCGAACGCAAGTTTCGACCAGTCCGTTGCCACCTTCGATGACGACGTTTATCACGGCCGTTCGCGTATGAGCGCGGCGACGTTTCTCGATCTGGATCATCTCGAGGTCCTCAAGGGTCCGCAGAGCACCTTCTTCGGCAATAACGCCATCGCAGGCGCCTTGAACCTTGTCACTAAGAAGCCAGACGAGGACAAGTGGGACGGATGGGTGCGCGCGCTTTATGGCATGTACGGGGCTTATGCGATCGAAGGGGCATCTGGCGGCCCGATCAACGACTGGTTGGCGATCCGCGTGGCGGGGACATTCAACGGAGAGC
>Ga0335073_10008793_pt1 | contig 14162 bp, 12 predicted proteins | sample Lox_Sample_22_FD_207093 | JGI IMG/M metagenome (GOLD analysis project Ga0335073, IMG submission 207093) | Soil microbial communities from Loxahatchee National Wildlife Refuge, Florida, United States - Lox_Sample_2.2 | ecosystem: Environmental > Terrestrial > Soil > Wetlands | place: USA... | reverse complement strand
GCGTCGATGCTGCGCTCGGAATCGGTCACCCGGTCGTAGCGCGTCAGCAGCCCGTCGTACGACCCGGCATACACGTAGCGCGAATTTGTCGGATCGGCCACCACCCATCCGCTCTCGCCACCGCCCACATCGTGCCAGTCGCTCATCGTGATCGACCCGGAGTTCCCCCGGCTCAGCGTTGCCACCGTAGTGTTGTCCTGCTGCGCGCCGTAGATGTGATACGGAAAATCATCATCCACCGAAACTCGATAGAACTGCCCCGTCGGCTGGTTATCCTCCGTGCTCCAGCTCTTGCCGCCGTCAAAACTGATCTGCGCGCCCCCATCCGACGATTCGATAAACCGCTGCGGATCCTCCGGAGCAATCCACATGTCGTGATTGTCACCGTGCTGGTTACGAATGGTCGTGAACGTCTTCCCCCCGTCGGTCGACCGGAACAGCGACGTGTTCACCGCGTACACCGTGTTCGCATCCTTCGGATCGGCAAACACCTGCGAGTAGTACCACGCCCTCTGCTTGATGCTGTTGTCCCCGTTCTCCTTGTGCCACGTCTTGCCCGCATCGTCCGAGCGATAGATCCCGCCCTCCTGCGCCTCAATCAGCGCCCACACCCGATCCGGATCCGCCGGCGACACCGTCAGCCCAATACGCCCCAGCACTCCCTTTGGAAGCCCCTCGTTGTGCGTGATGTCCGTCCACGTGTCGCCGCCATCGGTCGACTTCCAGATGCTCGTATCGGGACCGCCGCTCTCAAACGTCCACGGATGCCGCACCACCTGCCAGAAGCTCGCGTACAGCACGCGCGAGTTGCTCGGGTCCATCGCCAGATCGATCGCGCCCGCCTTATCGCTCTTGAACAGCACCTTCTGCCATGTCTTGCCGCCGTCCTTCGAGCGGAACACACCGCGCTCGGCATTCGGTCCCGCCATGTGTCCCAGTGCCGCTACATACACCAGGTTCGGATCGCGCGGATCGATCCGGATCATCCCGATCTGCTGCGTGTCCTCGAGCCCCACATGCGTCCACGTCTGTCCCGCGTCCATCGACTTGTACACCCCATCGCCATGGGACGCATTGCCTCGGATCGCGCTCTCGCCCGTGCCCACATAAATCACGTTGTGATCCGAATCGGCCACCGCAATCGATCCAATCGATCCGAAGTTGATCTTTCCATCCGTCACCGGATGCCAGCTGTGCCCGCCGTCCGTCGTCTTGAACACACCGCCGCCCGTGCCGCCGAAGTAGTACACCAGCGGCTCGCCCGGCACGCCGCACACCGCATCGACGCGCCCGCCGCGGAACGGCCCCACCTGCCGCAGCGTCAGCGCTTCAAATCCGCCCGCCGGACCCAAATCCTGAAACTTCGCCGGCGTCGGCGCTGGCTGTTGCTGAGCCAGAACGACGGGGACAGCAAGAAGCAGGCTTGTCGCCAAAGGTGCGAAACATCGAACGGCCGGTGAGCATTTACGCAGCAGCATGAACACGAGGTGGAACTCCCTTCGGAAGAGAAGTGCAGATGTACGGAATCTGGGAACGGCGGGGAACGCTATTCAGGAAAACGGATACGAGCGCAAACAAGTCTCAGAAAAAGAACGCAAACAGAATCAGATTGCCAACCCGGCAAGGGCAGGCGAGCGACACAGCTCGCCGGAATACACGTCTGAACGAACAAGGAAGAATACACGAGTCTCCGCGTGTCCTGGCCCGAATGCCCCACCTCCCGGTTTTGGGGACACCGCGATGCGCGCGCAGCACGCACCGCTTTGTTACTCTGATCCGACCCGATGTTTGGCCTCACTCTCCTCGATCTCTGCGCGTACCTGGGCCTCGGCGCCGTCGCTTTCGCCTCCATCAATCTCCTCCTCGGCATGCTGATGGCCCTCCGCTACAGCCCCGTCCGCCACTGGCCCCACCGCCACATCAACGTCTTCGCGCTCCATCAGTGGACGGCTTACTTCGCCATCGCCCTCACCCTCACCCATCCCCTCGTGCTGCTTTTCGTCTCCAGCCCCCACTTCCGCCTTTACGACATCCTCTGGCCCGTCTCCTCGCCGCTGCAGCCGCTCATCAACCTCACCGGAGCCATCGCGCTCTACATCCTCGTCCTGGTCTTCGTCTCCTCGCTGCTCCGCACAAGCCTCGGACGTCCCCTCTGGCGCAACCTGCACTATCTGGTCTTCCCGGCGGCAGTGTTGCTCTTCATCCACAGCATCCTGACAGACCCCAACCTCAAAGACGGACATCCTGACTTCCTCGATGGCGGCAAGATCTTCGTCGAGATCGCGACCGTGATCAGCGTGTTGGCGGTGGGGGTCCGAGTCTGGCTGCGGGGCAGAGGACTCCGGCCAGTGACAGCCTCACCCGCCAAGCGGTGGGGCAAGGTGATACGCTAACGGGTTTTTCGCTAACCGGACCTTAGCTAACCGCCTTTTAGCTACCGGGGACCGCTTCTTAGGCCGACCTGTCAAGCTTTTCCCCCACGGTACAAAAGTGTTCTGCCTCATTCCCCGCCACTTACCCGCCCCAAAACCCAAACAAATTTGGCAGGTTTATTCGCTGAACTTGGTATTCTAAAAATAGGGGATAAAAATCGAATTACCCACAAAAGGCTCGCCGCGCGGCGAGCCTTTTGTTTGCCCAAATCCCGCCTTCCGCCGGAAAGGAAGAACCCGATGCTCTCAATCCCGAGCACCACCGCCCTTCCATCCCCCCCTACGCCCGCTTACGGCTTCTCCCTTCCCGCTTGTCCATGCCGAACTGGCAACCGCGAGCGAAGTGCCCTCTGCTCAAACAACAAGCTCTTTCACAACCGTGAGTGCAGCATTGACAACTGCGAATGCAGCATTCACACTTGTCTCTCAGATGCCCTCGAATCAGTCACTTAACATGTTGTCAAGCTTGTCAACATGTCTAACTCCTGCAAATTCAAACGTCTGCAACTTGTCCCTGGGAAAAAGCAAAACTCACCTGCGTCAAAGGATCCTGTACCCACCCCTGCACTCCTGTCACTCCGGCTGATCCCTTCCGTCCGGCTTGTACCAGGGCTCTTTGCGCTGCGGGAACATCACCTCATGCGTCCGCATCAGCCGTGCAAGGACGCGGCTGGCCAGATGCCCGGCGAATTCGATCTCCTGATCGAGTTCGCGCCCGCTCAGCCCGGGATCAGCTACCGGAGGCCACCGTGCCGTCCGAATCGCCACGATGAGGCAAGTCGCGATGAGCAGGGAAGGCCCGAGCTTTGGCCAGTCGGGACGATCTGTGGTGCCGCCAATCTCCAGCCCCATGGATGGCAGTATAGCGAACAAAAGGCGAACACGCGCAGAAGGGAAAGCACGCTCGGGCTACCGGCTCGGGCCAGCCAGGGTTCACGAACAGGGAACTGGCCATGCGCAATTATCCGGGACTGGCTATGGCGACCTGCCACCGCCACGCGCCACACTCTCCTCATTGCTGTTGAGGAGCGTCCCCCATGCGTATCCGTGGCCTGTTCCACAGGCTTTTCCTCACCGGGCTCGCGCTGATCCTGCTTGCGGCCCGGCCGCTGCGCGCCGAAGAGCTCGTGCAGAACCCTTCCCCCATCTCCCGCGCAGGCGTGAGCGCCGAGCAGCGCGGCGACATCCTCCTCGCTCGCCAGCAGTATCTCGCCGCCATCGACGCCTACCGCCAGGCCCCGGTCACTGCCGAGACGCTGAACAAGCTCGGCATCGCCTACCACCACCTCTTCGCACTCGATGAAGCCCGCAAAGACTACCAGCGGGCACTCCTCATCCGGCCCAACTACCCCGAGGCCATCAACAACCTCGGCGCCGCCGACTTCATCGAGGGCCGATACAAGGATGCGATCAAGCTCTATCGCAGAGCCCTGAAGCTGATGCCGCACTCTGCCGTCATCGCCGCCAACCTCGGCACCGCCTACTTCGCGCGCGGCAAGTACACCGATGGACTCGAGGCCTACCAGGACGCCTTTCGCCTCGACCCCAACGTCTTTGACAGCGACGCGACCACACTCGTCCAGGGTCCGACAGACAGCCGCGATCGCGCCCGTCAGGACTACTGCCTCGCCGAGCTCTTTGCCGAAGCCGGCGATCAGACTCGCGCCATCGAATATCTCCGCAAGGCCCTCAACGACGGCTTTCACGACACCAACCGGCTGATGCAGGACTCCGACTTCGCCAAACTCCGCACCACAGCACAATTCGCGCAGCTCATGGCGGAGCAGAAGATGCACTGAGCTTCAATGCGCCGGCTCGCGGCATTTTTCTGTCAGCGATAAACCCCTTGGCCCGGAGTGTGGCGGACTGAAGAGTTTCTCCGCACTCCGGCCTTTTTCGTTGACCCACTTCGCCGCCGCTTGCGTGGCCGCACATCCGGCTGATGCTCCTTGCATCGACCGTGCTGGCCGCCATTCACGCGCCTTTTTGCGCCACTCCCTCCTTCGTAATTGCCAATCCCGGTACTCCTGTACCGGTTTTCCTCCAGACCGCGTCCAAAGGAGTAACTCCCGTCTTCCCTTTTGAGTAGCGGGGTGGTACAGGTAGGTATGGATACGGTTCGCAGCACTGAAACACTCTCCGGCGATCCCGCCGCGCCCCCGCTGCGACCTCCAGACACCATCGATCATCCAACCATCATCAACGTCAGAAATCTCCGCAAGGAGTACCTCACCGGACGAGGTCGTCTGACGTTGTTCGACGGACTCAGCTTCGACATCGCGCGCGGTGAAATGCTCGCCATCGTCGGTCAGTCCGGTGCAGGGAAGAGCACCCTGCTGCATATTCTGGGCGCCCTTGATACCCCTTCGGCGGGCGACGTATACTGCGCCTCAATTCAATTGCGAATGCTCAGTCCCGGACAGGCAGCCGCCTTTCGCAATCGCGAAATCGGCTACGTCTGGCAGTTTCACTATCTCCTGCCGGAATTCACCGCGCTGGAGAATGTTGCCATGCCCCTGCTGGCCAGGGGCGAATCGAGGGCGCGAGCCTTCAGAAGTGCGGAGCAGTGGTTGAACGAAGTCGAGCTCGGCGCCCGGGTCACGCACCGCGCCGGAGAACTCTCCGGCGGTGAGCAGCAGCGCGTCTCGATCGCACGCGCGCTCATCACAAAGCCGAAGGTGCTCCTCGCGGATGAGCCCACAGGCGATCTGGACAGCCTGACGGCCGAGATGATCTTCAGCCTGATCAGCCGCCTGCATCAGGAGCATCGGCTCACGTCGGTGATCGTGACGCACAACCAGGCGCTGGCGCGCCGCTGTACCAGGGTTTTGCGGCTCGAGAAGGGCTGCCTGAACGAAGTTGCTCCGTTGGCTGTCTAGCAACGGGGAGTTGGAAGTTGGGTTTGTAGAAACAGCGAAACGCCGCCGAAATGCGGGATACTGGTAGAGAGACGGCGCTCTCGCAAAGTGGGATGGATGCGGACGAACGCACCAGCCTCAGGGCCGCCCGCGATTTTGGCCCCGGTCTTTTGGTTAGGGCGGCGGTTCGAGCCTCAGCGATCGGGAGGCTCATAAGAACGAAGAGTCCCGAATACCCTCGGGCTTGCCGGCATAAACGACTGGCATCCCTTCGGGCAGGCGGAGCCTCTCAGAGGGAACATGTTCGAACGCTATACAGAAAAGGCACGCCGCGTCATCTTCTTTGCAAGATATGAGGCCAGCCAGTTCGGCTCTCCGTATATTGAAACGGAACACCTGCTGCTCGGACTCCTGCGCGAAGACAAAGCGCTGACCAATCGCTTCCTTCGCTCGCATGCCTCGGTGGAATCGATTCGCAAGCAGATTGAAGGACACACCACCATTCGCGAGAAGGTGTCGACGTCGGTCGATCTGCCGCTCTCGAACGAGTGCAAGCGCGTGCTCGCCTACGCGGCTGAAGAGGCCGAGCGCCTGTCGCACAAGCACATCGGGACGGAGCACTTGCTGCTGGGGCTGCTGAGAGAAGAGAAGTGCTTCGCCTCAGAGATTCTGCACGAGCGCGGCCTGAAGCTGCTCGCAGTCCGCGAGGAGCTTGCTCGCGCGACCCAGGAGAAGGTGCCGCAGCAGCAGCGCAACCGCGAGTCTTCGCTCCTGGCTGAGTTCTCCCGCGACCTCACCCAGGCCGCCATGGACTCTCAGCTCGATCCGCTGGTGGGGCGCGATCAGGAACTGGAGCGCGTGGTCCAGATTCTCTGCCGCCGCACCAAGAACAATCCTGTGCTGATCGGTGAGCCTGGCGTTGGCAAAACCGCCATCGTCGAAGGCCTCGCCCAGCGCATCTCCGACGGCGATGTGCCGAGCTTTTTGGCCGACAAGCGCGTCCTCGCCCTCGATCTTTCGCTCATCGTCGCCGGTACCAAGTACCGCGGCCAGTTCGAAGAGCGGCTGAAGACGATCATGAAGGAGCTGATGGAGAATCAGAACTCCATCATTTTCATCGACGAGCTTCACACCCTGGTCGGTGCCGGCTCCGCCGAAGGCTCGCTCGACGCCGCGAACATCCTCAAGCCCGCGCTCTCCCGCGGCGAAATCCAGTGCATCGGCGCCACCACTCCGGCCGAGTACCGCAAGTCCATCGAGAAGGACCGTTCGCTGGAGCGCCGCTTCCAGGCCGTCAAGGTTCCACCGCCCAATGAAGAAGACGCCATTAAAATCATCATGGGCATCAAGGACCGCTACGAGAAGTTCCACGCGGTCAGCTACACCGACGACGCCATCAGCTTCGCCGTTGCCCACTCCAACCGTTACATCTCGGATCGCTTCCTGCCCGACAAGGCCATCGATCTGATCGACGAAGCCGGCGCGCGCGTCAAATTGCGCCAGACTTCGCTGCCCGAGGAGATCACCGAAGTCCAGAAGCGCATCAAGTTCATCGTTCATCGCATGGAGAACGCCATCGCGAACCACGAGTTTGAGAAGGCGCGCTTCTATTCGGACGAGGAACGCAAAGAGCGCGATAATCTCCGCTCCCTGCGCGACAAGTATCACCTCGACGACTCGACCGCCGGCATCGTCGGCCGTGAAGACATCGAGGATGTAGTCAGCCGCTGGACCGGCGTTCCCATCACGTCGATCAAGGAAGAGGAGACGCAGAAGCTACTGCGCGTGGAAGAGGAGCTGCACAAGCGCGTCATCAGCCAGGACAAGTCCATCTCGGCTTTGGCTCGTGCGATCCGCCGCTCCCGTGCCGGACTCAAGTCGCCGCATCGGCCGATCGGTTCGTTCCTGTTCCTCGGGCCCACCGGCGTCGGTAAGACGGAAATGGCTCGCACCCTGGCTCAGTTTCTGTTCGGCAGCGAGAAGAGCCTCATACGCTTCGACATGTCGGAGTTTATGGAGAAGCACTCGGTCTCGAAGCTGATCGGTTCGCCCCCGGGATATGTGGGCTACGAGGAGGGCGGCCAGCTCACCGAGCGCGTCAAGCGTTCACCCTACTCGGTCGTCCTGCTCGATGAAATCGAGAAGGCGCATGCTGATGTCTTCAACATCCTGCTCCAGGTGTTTGAAGACGGGCAGCTCACCGACGGCCTTGGCAACACGGTCGACTTCAAGAACACGATCATCATCATGACCTCGAACATCGGAGCTCGCCATCTCCAGCGCAAGCAGGGGCTGGGCTTCCAGAGCGACCGCGAAGACATGGTCATGGAAAAGATCGAGGACCTCGTCAAGAACGAGGTGAAGCGCACCTTCAACCCCGAGTTCCTCAACCGTATTGACGAGATCATCCTCTTCCAGTCGCTGACGGATGCCGATCTGATCCAGATTCTCGAACTGCTCGTGCAGCAACTCAATGCGAACCTGGCACAGAAGGCCATCACCATCTCCGTTCTCGAAGATGCCAAGAAGTGGATTCTCGACAAGACTTTGGTCGACCGCAGCTACGGAGCGCGCCCGCTCCGCCGCGCCCTCCAGCGCTACGTCGAAGACCCGTTGTCGGAAGCCCTGATCGCTGGCGGCATCAGTGAGCGCCCGGCCTTCCTCGAGGTTTATCTCGACAACAATCAACTCTTCTACCGCCCGGTTGCCAAGGATGGCGAAGAGAAGACGGAAGGCGTTCTGCTGGTCAATTAACTCGAGTCACGCTCAACAAAGAGGGCCGCGGATTCGTCCGCGGCCCGTCTCATTTCCACTCTCGATTCTGCTTCATACCAGGCACGTCACAACCGCGCGTCCCTCTGCCGCTGCGCTCCTGTAAAAATCGCGCAGGCGCCGGAGTGCACCCATCACCCACTCCTTCTCTTCTTCACCGGCTTCCCATCCGGGATAAATTTCCAGCCTCTCCATCTGCTCCGGATCGAACCGGGCCTCAGCTGCCGATTCCACATCCTGGCGGCCCAGCGCCTCGCTTAGTTCCCGAACCTGCGCCGCGCGAAAATAACGCGCCGGTCCATACCCGGAGAAACCCTCAGGGTCCTCGCCCAGTTCCACGCCGCCCAGAACCGCCTGGCTCCTGAGGTCTGGCCCAGGTTCCGCCGCGCCGGCCAAAACATAGTGCACCCCATGCCACGCCTTCTCGAGGTCCAGCGTCTCTCGCTGCGCGTTTCCCGATGGTGCGCGCTTCGCAAGTCGATCCCCCAAAAGCTTCGCCAGGTCCTGACCGGAGGAGATGGATACGCCTGCGCGGGCCAGGCTCGACTCAAGCTGCTGCCGCAGCGGTTCCGGCAAACGAGAGAACCTCGCCGCCAGTTCCTCCGGCCCCATGGCTTGCAGGCGCTCCTGCGCCTCTGCCGCACGGCTCAGGAGTCCCGCAGCGGGCAGAGTCTGCCGGACAAATAAGGCTTCTACAGAATCCGGATCGGCTTCAAATCCCCGGATTTCCGCGTCTTCCACCTGCACAAACACTGCAGTCATCGACATGGCAGCTTCCTCCTGGCCTTGCACCAGGAAGGTCGCAAATGCCAAACGGGCTGTCTATTCCACCTTCGTGGCCGTCACTTCCACCTGCATCTTTCCTTTGCTGTCGAGATCGTCGGAGGAGAAGACGACGGTCGGTTTGCCGATGGGAACCAGCACAGTCGAATCCCAGACGTTTTGCCGGATGACCGGTTCTCCCACGCCTGCGACCTCCGTCTGACGGGCAACGCTGCTGATTTCCGCCTTCAGCCGGAAGCCCAGCATTTCGCCGTGCTCGGTTGTGTCTCGCACATCGAGGTCTACTCCCAGATCGATGTATTGAAACTGAGTATTCGCGGGATTCGGAGTCCCGTTAGCCCCGTAGGAACCTGTGGCAATCGGGACCCGCGATCCGGTCTTAATCTGTTGATCTCCGACAACATGCCCGCTGCCCGTGGTGGCAATGGTCTCCTCGTAGCTGCGGGTGTTGGTGACTTTTCCGCCGCCGTCGAGTTCTGCCACAGCAAAATGCACGCGGTAAAAGTGCTGCGGGGATGCAGGGGCTGCCTCCGCAGGATTCTGTGCCGGCGTTGCAACCGGGAGCAGAGACAACGTCGAGACAGCAACAAAAGTAGCGATCGATTTCATAGTAAGCTCCTGTTTTTGCTATTGATCCTGATGACTGCCTGATTCCGGCGACGGATCCTGCAACTCGGCGACGATGATCGGATCGTCCCAATGCTGCTGATCGTCGATTACGGCCTTCCTTGCCGCCGGCGGAGCTCGCATTGCGAACGCCACCAGTTCCTTCTCCTGCGGGCCCAACGGACGCGGTGTTGGAAAGACGTCGAGCTTGGGAAGCTGCCTTGTGACCGCTGCCGACGCCACGCGTAGCCCTGGCTCTCCAGTCGGCTGCGTCGCATTCTTGCCCTCAGCCGTGTGAATATTTGCCATGGGTGTCACTGGAGAACCAGCCACGTGCGTCACCGCCGGCGCCTTCGGCAGCCATGCAGTCTCCGGAACTCTGGGCCTTTGTAGCAACCAGACCACACTGACCACCGCCACAACAAGGCAGGTTGCCGCAACTGCCCAACCCGTTGCCCACACCGAACGCCGAAGGGAATCTGCCTCCCGTGCCCGCTCCATCGCCCGAGCCAGCACCACGCGCGTCTCGGGCATTTCCCTCGGCTCCCAATAGCTCCGCAAGGCGCGATCGATCAGCGCATCGTACCGATCGCTCTTTTCCATCTCGTCATCCCCGCGCATATCGCCGCTCCTCCATCGCCGCCATCTTCTCCCGCAGCATCGTGCGCGCTCGCATCAATCGCGTTCGCACCGTTCCCTCCGCGATTCCTATAGCCCCGGCTATTTCGCGCGAGTTCATCTCCACCGACAGGGCCACCACCTGGCGGAGGTCCTCGGGCAAGCTATCGATCAGCCGATGCACAGCTGCCTCCCAGTCTCCGGCCGCCACCATTTCTTCAGGTCCGAGCCTTGCATCGGGGAGGTCCTCCATGACCTCTGTCGCGTCTCGGTAGCCCTCACGAGTGCGCGAAGGCGGCGCGACTCTTCCCCGAACTCGATCAACACCTGCTCGCCACACAATCCGCGCCACATAAGCCCTTTCATCCCGCAACCCACGCCACGCCCGTGCCCGCCAGATCTTCAGAAACGCCTCCTGCGCCGCGTCCTCCGCGTCATGCGCGTTCCGCAGCACTGCCCACGCCACTCGATAGGCGAACTTCCACTGCCGTTCGACCAGACCTGCGAACTCCGCCTCGTCCTCCGGTCGCACCCGCGGTGGCTCCTCGTGTCTTCATTCGCAAAGACGCCTGTGCCCCGCCAACTGTTCACTTTTTTGAGGTAAAGCAGGCTGCGCCCCGTGGCCTGAAACCGGGCTTCGGGCCTTGCCTCGTTTCCCGCTCTCCGCTAAGCTGGCGCCCAGCGCTATCTTTCAACCGAGGTGTTCTTTGATGGACCAGCACACGATGAGCATGATGATGGGTATGATGAGCGTGATTGGCTTTATCGCCCTGATTGGTACTGCCATCTACATCGTCCCCTTCTGGTTCATCTTCAAAAAGGCAGGCTTCTCTCCCTGGCTCTGCCTGTTGCTTGTCCTGCCCCTTGTCAACATCGTGATGCTTTACGTACTGGCATTTACGGACTGGAAGGTCGTTCCGGTTGCGCAGCCGGTGAACTACGCTCCACCCCGCACCTAGGCCGCCCTGAGGCGCCAAGGGCAGCCGGACCCGGCTGCCCCGCTGGTGCAGAGAAGTTCAGCGCGCGCTGACCCGCCTGCATCGACCAGATTGCCCGCACCTCGACCGCGCCGTGACTTGCGCCGGACACTTCGCCGCCCACTTCAGGGCCGCATCCAGGTCCCACGCTTCGATCAGGTAATACCCGCCGAGTTGCTCCGTCGAATCCGCAAACGGGCCATCCAGAACCTGCGTCCTCCCGTCAAACGGCTTCACTGTGGTTGCGCTCCCACTCGGGCGCAGCCGATTGCTGCCCTTCAGCACTCCCGCTGCTTTCAGCGCCTCGGTGTAACGCGTAGTAGGCCGCGGCGCCCTGCTGTTGCTGTTCCGGGGTGATCTTGTCCCACATCGACTCATCGCCATAAATCATCAACAGGTAATCCATCGCATCCTCCAACTCAGTCCTGAAATTCGCGGTCCAAATCTCCCGCCATCCTGATGACGCGCGAGCCTCTGGGCTTTGGACGTCGACCCGGAACAATCTCCAGCGCCACATAGCGCATTAGCCTGGCTAGCTCCCAAACTGCCGCAGATGATGATCGATGTGCTTCCAGGCAAGGCAATTCCATTGCTCGCAGGTCATCTTCCCAAAGAGAAAGTGGTTCGGCGCTTTCCCTGACGTCATCGCCGCCACTCCTTCGATCCCCTCCAGGACCCGACGCCGATTGGCCTCGAAGTCTCCTGGATCCTCTGCGAGCAGCTCCCGTGGAGCCTTCGCGCTCCGCGGCATCGGAATCGCATAGATGGCGAGGTGCTTCATCGGAAAATGCCGCAACAGCGCCGGGCCCCGCCGGGGAACGGCACGCCGGCCGAGGGCCTCCTCCAGGGCATCTCCGAGGTGACACATCATCCGCGGCGCATCGAAGCGCCCCCAGCGCGGTTTCGACTGCGGCGTAACCCGTCCCAGCCGCTCCGCCAGCTTCTTCCGATCCGCCTCGTTCCTCAGCGTTGGCATTCGATTCCCAGCGAGAATCTTACCCAAGCCGCCGTTATAGTTGTCACCATGCCCCGGCACTGCCCAACCCGCACGAGTTCCATCCTTCTTCTCCTGACTCTCCTCCTCGTCTCGACTACGGCGTGGACCCAGGCGCCATCCCTGAAGCCTGAGTCGGCCGCCGCCCAGGCCGCGCTCGCATGGACCAACAGTCACCACGATCAGCTCATCCGCGAGTTCTCCGACTTCCTTGCTATTCCCGACGTCGCCGCTACCCCCGACGGTCTCCGCCGCAATGCCGACTACCTCCTCGCCGAACTCCACCACCGCAACGTCGATGCGCAATTACTCACTCTTCCCGGCTCCCCCGACGTTGTGTTTGGCCGCATCGACACACCAGGCGCCACCCACACGATCGTCTTTTACGCCCATTACGACGGCCAGCCGGTCACGCCTTCAGACTGGGACATCCCCACGCCCTTTACTCCGACGATTCGTGCAGTGGATGGCGAGCAACGGATCTACGCCCGCGGCGCAGGCGACGACAAAGCCGCGATCTTCGCCCAACTCACTGCACTCGATGCTCTGCGCTCGGCTCAACTCCCGCTCCGCGCCAATATCCGTTTCGTGTGGGAAGGCGAGGAGGAAGCTGGGTCTCCGCACCTCGAGCAGATCCTCACCGCCCATTCGGAGCTCGTCCATGGTGACGTCTGGCTCATCTGCGACGGCCCTGTCGACCAGTCGGGGCGTCAGACCGTCGTCTTCGGCGCGCGCGGAGACACCCACCTCGCCATCACTGTCTACGGCCCGCACCATGGCCTTCATAGTGGACACTACGGCAACTGGGCGCCCAACCCGGCCATGATGCTGGCTCAGCTTCTGGCCGGCATGAAGGATGCGAACGGGCACGTCCTCATCCCGCATTTCTACGACGGTATAGCGCCACTCAGCCCAACTGAAAAAGCAGCGCTGGCACGCGCGCCGGTGAACGATGGCATGCTGATGCGCGCATTTTGGCTGGGCCGCACGGAGAACGAGCCGCGCCGTCTTCTCTCGTTGCTCAACGAACCGACGCTGAACATCAACGGCCTCTCTTCCGGAGCCACCGGAGCCCACGCAGCTAACGTCATCCCGCCGACCGCCACTGCTGATCTCGACCTGCGGCTGGTTGTCGGTGAAGACTGGCACCAGCAGCAGCAGCGCGTCGTCGACTACGTCCGCTCACACGGGTATTTTGTCGTCGATCAGGAACCCACCCAGGACATTCTCACCACGCATCCGCGGGTCGCCATGATTGTGCGCGATCCGGCCAGCTACAACGCGGTCCGCACGCCGATGGATTTACCCATCGCGAAGGAGGTGATCGCGGCCGTCCAGTCGGCAGCCACCGCGAGAGGTCAGGGTGAGGTTGTGCTGTGGCCAACGATGGGTGGCAGTGTTCCGCTGGGATCGATCGTGCGAGCGGCTCACACCCACACGATTACAGTGCCGATAGCGAATTACGACGACAATCAGCACGCGGCCAATGAGAACCTGCGCCTGCAGAATTTGTGGGATGGCGTTGAGACCATGGCCGCGCTGCTCTTGATGCAGTAGGGCGGGGAAGTCCTGGGGAAGGCGCTTCGTGAGTAGCCGGGACGGCAAATCCTTGACTTTCCGCGGATCGAACCCTACGATTCTCTCAATGTAGAGGTGAAGGAGTTCACCTTTAACCGCTGTCCCTTCCGCATGGCCGGACAGATGATGACTCCTGACAGGGAACCCTGTCGCGGAGTCATTTCCCGGCAGCGATCCCTGAACACAACTGAAGAGGAGCTGGTTCCGTGGCCAACGCACGAGCGCTTGCGGCTACGTGTGCCTGGCTTGGGGTGTGACGCTGCAAGGAGGATGGACGTTGGAGAAATACTTCTACATTGCGATCGGTGGGGCACTCGGTTCAGTCACTCGTTACTGGGTCGGTTCGACGATCTCCGATCGATTCGGCACGAGGTTTCCGTACGGAACGTTCGTGATCAACATGACAGCCTGCGTCATCATCGGATTTACTCTCACCTGGCTCGGCAAGCGCGCTGAATTCAGCTCGGCGTTTAGATTACTCGTTTCGGTTGGTTTTATCGGAGCTTACAGTACCTTCTCTGCATATGAGTGGGAGACCTTCTCG
>Ga0335073_10008792_pt1 | contig 14164 bp, 12 predicted proteins | sample Lox_Sample_22_FD_207093 | JGI IMG/M metagenome (GOLD analysis project Ga0335073, IMG submission 207093) | Soil microbial communities from Loxahatchee National Wildlife Refuge, Florida, United States - Lox_Sample_2.2 | ecosystem: Environmental > Terrestrial > Soil > Wetlands | place: USA... | reverse complement strand
GAGCTATGCAGTTCCGTACTACTATCCCACTGACACCTCAGCTTACGGCTACGACTATGTCGGACCGGGACCTGACCTGTACTCCGGGCCGCCGCTGGGGCCGAATGATCCGGTAATGCACATGATTGTCGAGCAACCGCCGGTCGAGGCTTACAGTGCGCCACCTGAGTCGCAGGGATCGTATCCGCCGCCCGCCGCACCGCTCGCTGCTACGCCCGCGCCGGAACCTAAGCCCGGCGAGCCTGTCGTACTGGTCTTCCGAAACGGCAAACAGCAGGAAGTGACTAACTACGCCATTATGGGCGACACGCTCTACGTCTTCGACAAGGGCAAGACCAAGGTTGCGCTTGCCGACCTGGATATTCCTGCGACCGTGAAGGCCAATGATGATCGGGGCCTGGAGTTCCGCATGCCGCCCACGCCCAAGAAGAAGGCGGCGACGCCCGCGCCGCAAAGCGCCAAGCCGGATCAATCGTCGGACGGCACGCCACCCAATATTGCCGCGCTGGTGCAATAGAATAGACAAGTCAGTCTGCAAGGCCGGCGTTCCACCACGACGCATTCTGAGTGCTCGCCGAATTCTGCCTCCGAAACTGGAGTCGAAAGATTGCCACGAGCGCGGCTGGGACGAACGTTCGATCTTTGTTCTACGTAGAACAATTGGAGAAGCATTAGAATCAGCAGCTTAGAGCGGTTTACGCGACGGGAAAGCCCTAGCGATCACAGCTAGAGTGGCGCTCCGCCGTCCTTTTTCAAATCGAGCCAGCTTCAGCCTGCGTCACACGTGTCGTAGGCAGAAACCTGGCGCTGGCTAAGGGGATGTTTGGACGCGAGCCTGAGGGCTCGCTCTGCCGGTACAATCACAAGGTGCACAAGTTTTTCGACAACCCGGCGGAGCGCGTCGCGCCTCCCGGCGCTCGTTTGCCGCAGTCGGTCACAATCGGTGGCGTGAAAATCCGCCCGGCGACGGTGCTGGCGCCGATGGCCGGCGTCACCGACACCGTCTTCCGCCGCTTTATCCGCAACCTGGGCGGCTGCGGTTTGATGATGACCGAGTTCACCTCGGCCGACGGCATCGTCCGCCACAAAGACAAGAAGGCGAAACAGTATCTGACGTTCTACGGCAATGAACACCCGATCTCGGCGCAACTGTTCGGCAGCGATCCTGCGACGCTGGCCGACGCGGCGCGCGTGGTGGAAGACCTTGGCTTCGATCTCGTCGATCTCAACCTCGGCTGCCCGGCGAAGAAGGTCGTCAAATGCAACGGTGGCTCAGGATTGCTGCGTGACCTGCCGCTTATCCGTAATATCTTCGAGTCGGTCGGTGCGGCGGTGAGCATTCCGTTCACGGTAAAGTTCCGCGCCGGTTGGAGCGACAAGGAAGTGGTGCACATTAACCTCGCCAAAATGGCGGAGGACTGTGGGCTGGCCGCGGTCGCGCTGCACGCCCGCACGCGCGAGCAGGGCTACAGCGGGCAGGCACGCTGGGAGTGGATCGCGGCGGTCAGGGATGCGGTCACAATTCCCGTGATCGGCAATGGTGATGTGCGCTCGCCCGAAGACGCGGCGGCGATGATCGCGCAGACCCGTTGCGACGCGGTCATGATTGGCCGCACCGCCGCCTCGAATCCCTGGATCTTCCGCCAGATCGAACAATACACGCTGACCGGAACCTACGACCTGCCCAGCGACGTCGACCGCTACGAGATGATCCGCACTTACTTCGCCATGCTGGTCGAGGAAAAGATGGTCGGCGCCGAAGGCAAGATGAAGCAGTTCGCCTCGTGGTTCACGCATGGCGTGCCCCACGGCGCTCAACTGCGCAAAGCCGTGTACGAGTCCAAGAGCAGCGCAGAGATTCTCGAAGCGGTGGATCAATTCTTCGAGCGCTTGCTGAGCGGCAAGTTAGCGTCTCCGGCGATTCCGCAACATGTCAGCGAACCGATTGCTGTATCACAGCCGTCCTCAGAAACCAACTCGCCCGACTCGCGTGCAAACGCGCTTCGTACTGCCGAAGCGCGTTTGCAACCAGCGTGAGGGAGCCGACATTTAAGACCGCTAGTGGCTGAGAATGTTGCTTCCGAATCGGAACACCGGGCCGATGGAGAAGCGAACGGTGTTCTGTCCATTCAGCAGATTGGAAAACACGGTGTAGTGGACGAAATCCGCTGCCGTGCGAACCGCGAAGTGCTGGCTGAGGTTGAAGTCCATGCCACCGCCGAAGCCGTAGAAGACGACGGTGTCGTTTGCTTTGCCAGTGGGCAACAAGGCGGCAACGATCAGAGGCTGGATACCGTCATCCTTGGGGTGCGCCGTCACTGATTGATGAAGGGCGCCGAGGCCCGGACGCACGAAGAAAGTCACCGCCTTCACCTTGCGAATGTTGAACTGCGGTCCGCCAGCGAAGGTGTAGGTGGTCGCGCTGTAGGGAACAGCCAGCACATAGCCTGGCGGTAACAAGGGAAGGAACGGCGCCAGCTTTGCCTGGGTCGCCGCATTCAGCTGATTCGGCGTGAGCGAACTGCTGCCGGTGAACACGCTGAAGTCGCCGCCCAAGCCCAGCCATGATCTGACGTTTACGCCGAACTCGCCATTGAAACCGTTCTCAAATAGATTCACCTTAGGCGAGTCGAGGAAGGAATATCCCGCAAATGCGTCAAAGCGGCTGACGTATTCCTGTTGTGCAAAACTGGTGAGGGACGCGAAGAAGAGGAACAGCATTACCGCGGAAAAAATCTTGAGCCGCATTTCAAGTCTCCTCGCCACTCATGTAATTGCAGAGTTGGCGCATATGAAAATCACCACGCACCGGGGCAAGCTCGACAATCCGGATCGCGGACAAGTACGGCTTTGCCAATCTGGTGCTTTCTTTGAGTTTGCTACCTCGGCACCTCTAAACCAACTGCAAAAGGCGATACTCAGGCACCGACTTCCCGTAGTGGGAAATTACCGCTAGTCACTTTCTGGCAAAGGGTACGAGTTCGGCAGCAGATTACAGGACGATGAATCCAGTTACAAGGCAGAAATGGCGGAGAAGCTGCCACTTGTGTTGTAACTTGCAATGTGCGGACCTCAGTCGGTCGTAGCGCGTTCGAGGAGAGCTTATGTTGCTGCCGCCAGACGCCTGGCGATGATGGCGTAGGCGGAAGCGTTGAACGCCAGGCCGATGTGCGTGCCCGGAACTTCGAAGTCGTTCGCGCCATCACCCGTGGTGCAATAGCGCCAATCGGCAATGCCGTCGCTACGGGTATAAATTGCCGTTTGCCGAACCGAGCCGTTCAAACATTGGCGGAGCGAGCACAGAAAGTCGCAGGTGCAGTGTCCGGTATAGCAGGTGGGCAGCACGCCATTGCCATGCTCTCTCAGGATCTGCTTGCGAACGCTTTCGGCGGCACGCAGGATGGCGCGATGCACAACCGTGCCGCGAAACGGGGCGCCGAGCGTGATGACCGAGGCGATGTCCTCGGTGCGTTGCGCGGCCACAGCGCGCGCGATGATACCGCCGAGGCTATGGCCGATGAGGTGGATCTTTCGTCCGGTATCGCTTAGGGCGCGATCGATGTTGTCGCGGAGCCGCCGCTGGATGAGGAGGTTGGGGCATTCGGCATTTAACCCGATGCCCGAAAAATAAGGCCGGTATCCAATCCGGCCCAGCCAAGCGTGCAGTTGTCGCAGATAGCCGTCTGTGCCCAGAAATCCGGGGACCAGGATCACCGCCGAGCCATCCCCATGCGGAATGCCCAGACCGTAATACACTGGCGAGGAATGCAACAGGAGAAGGTCGGCGGGAAAAAGCGCCTCCCTCCAGATGGCGATATCAGCTTCGGCAATCTCTTCCTGAAATGTGTCAACCGGCGGCGGTGTCATGAACGAGCGCGAGCTTCTCCCAAATGATCCTTGGAAACGTTCTCCCGATGGGCGCAGGGAACTTCGGCTGAACCAGCCATGCGAGGGCAGCTTCCGGGAAGTTAGTGTATTCAGAAAGACGGCGGGTTGCCAAGAGAAATTTAGAAGCCACGCGCATATCGCATCGCTGCCGGCCAGGGCCGCGTCTAATAAAGGGCATAGCTCTTGACCATCGGACCCACAATTCGCCGCAAGGCCAGGCAGTTCGGAACGTTGGTGCGCCATTCGGCCATGACGCCGCGCACCGGAGTCACACGCAAGCCGGTGCTGGCCGCTCGCGACGAGCTGGCGCTCACTTTTATCGGCCATTCCAGCTTCTTTGTGCAGATCGGCGGCAAAAACATTGTCATCGATCCGAACTTCGCGCCCTGGATCTTCGTTCTCAAGCGGCTGCGGCGTCCGGGCCTGCGCCTGCGCGACCTTCCGTCCATTGATGCGGTGCTGGTGACGCACGCGCACTTCGACCACCTGCATCGCCCATCGCTGCGTGCCATCGCGCGTTATACCCGCTGGCGTTCCGGCAAGCGGCCGACCATTGTTGTGCCCCATCATGTGCGTGACCTGGTCAGCAGCCTGGGATACGGGCGCATCGTGGAACTGGAATGGTGGGAGCGAACGAAATTCGGCGAGTTGGAAGTCACGCATGTGCCGGCTCGCCATTGGGGCGCGCGCATCGTGCGCGACATGCATCGCGGTTATGGCGGATATGTGTTGCGGAGCGGAAAGCAGTCGCTTTATCACGCGGGCGATACCGCTTATTTTGACGGCTTTCACGAAATTGGCCAGCGCCTGCACCCGGAGCTGGCGTTGCTTCCCATCGGCGCCTACCACCCGGCATCCTATCGTGCCGTACATACCAGTCCCGAGGACGCGGTGCAGGCCTTCCTCGATCTCAAGGCGCGCTGGATGGTGCCCATGCACTACGGCTCGTTCCGCCTCTCCTACGAGCCGGTGGACGAACCCTTGCAGCGGCTGCGCGCCGAAGCCCGGCGGCGCAAAATCGAGAAGCGCATTTGCGTGCTGGATGAGGGCGTGACCACGTTCTTCGGGTAGCAACCACAACGTCCCTGCAGGACGCCCGTGACCTGCAAAGGGGCGCAGCCAACAAGTGCGCGAACCAGCCAAGGCCGCCCGAACCATGAGATTGTCATCACGGGCGCAGCGAGGGATCTGCTGTTTGCCCGAAGGAGGAAAGCACTGGTTCCCAGGAAGCCAGCGGCGCAAGGCTCGAATATCGTTCCCCTGCGCGCGAAAAGCAGATCCCTCGCAGCGCTCGTGATGACAAGTTTGTTATTCGGTCAGCTCTCTCGCGCAACTAGATCATCAAAAACGGCTGAAACTCCTCGACGATTTTCCCCGGCAATTTTTCGCGATTCGACTTCTGTAACAAGCCATGGCCCGCACCTTCGATGGGCACGAGCCGTGTGCGCGCGGGGATGAGTTGGATTGCGGCACGCAACTCTTCTTCGCTGCCAAACGCGTCGCGGGTCCCGCTGACGAACAGCACGGGCACGTGCAGCTGAGGGAAGTGCGCCGTCCGCAACTGCGCCGGTCGGCCGGGCGGATGCAAGGGGTAAGAGAGCAGGAGCAAGCCGTCAACCAGAGATGGATCGGCAGCGATCAGCATGCTGGCCTGCCGGCCGCCGTAGGAAACGCCGCCGAGAAACCCTCTGCCTCCAACCCTCGCTTGCATAAGGGCGACGGCGCGGTGCAGCCCATCCTGATCGCGTTGCGCATCGGAGGGCGACGGGGGGCCGCTTTGCCGTCGCTGACGGAAGGGCAGATCGCAACGCAGTGCGTCGAAACCGCGCGCGGCGAACAGGTCGGCAAGCGCGACCAGCAACGGAGCTTTGCTATTGCCGCCCGCCCCATGGGTGAGGATGATGAATCCGCTGCGCTGGCCTTGCGCGCTGTGAATAAACCCGCGCACCGGCGCCTCACCGGAAGTCGTATCGGAAAACGGTTCTGCTGCTGGGTTGGCCACGCCTGATTATCGCCTGTTCTACCTGCATTGCGCGCTTTCGCGCAACTTGAAATTCCGATGAGGTTCAACGCGCGAAGATCTTGTACAGCATCACGTAGATCACCACGCCGGTCACCGAAACATACATCCATATGGCAAACGTATAAGGGGCGATCCTCCTGTGCCGCTCGAATCGTCCCTTCAGCGCCCGGGCCAGCGTGATCAGGATGAAGGGTACCACCACGACCGCCAGGATCGTGTGTGAGATCAGCAGGGCGAAATAGAACGGCCGCGAAAGGCCATGTCCCTGAAAATGGGTGACTCCGGCGCGCAGGACGAGATGGTAGTAGAGGTAAGAAACCAGGAAGGCCGTCGAGGTGAAAAACGCAGCCAGCATCATGCGCTTGTGCGCGTGTTCGCGGCCGCGCTTGATGAAATACAGCCCGGTGCCGATGAGCACCGCGCTGGAGCCGTTCAGCACCGCATCGAGCGTGGGAAAGAACGTCGGGCTCAGCTGCATCATGCCGCCGGCTTGGTGGTGCGCCGGTTCGCGATGAGGAAGGACAAGGCGAACATCACCAGCGTAAACAGCGCCAGTACGGCGAAGTTGCCGCTCAACGAAAGGTCGGTCGAAGCCGACGCGGGAAACAGCAGCGCGCGCAGCGCTTCCGTCCCGTAGGTCAGCGGATTGATGCGCATCAGCAGGCGAATCCACAGCGAGGCGCCCGAGAGCGGAAACAGCGAGCCGGACAGCAGCCACAACGGAATCAGGAACAAGTTGATGATGGCGTGAAAAGCCTGAGTGGAATCCATCGGCCAGGCGATGAGGAAGCCCAGCGCGGTCAGCGAAAACGAAACCAGGAAAATGGCGAGCACCGTCAGCCCGAAGCTGGCGAAGGTGAAGTGCACGCCGACGGCGGGCGCGAACACCAGGAAGATCAGGCCTTGAAGTGTGGCCAGGGTCGCGCCGCCCAGCACCTTACCCAGCACGATCACCGAGCGGCTCACCGGGGCCACCAGCACGGACAGCAGAAATCCTTCCTTGCGGTCTTCGATCACCGACATCATGGTGAAGATCGCGGTAAAGAGCACGATCATGATCAGCGCGCCGGGGAAGAAGAACTCGAGGTAATGCTGGCCGCCGGCGCCGCTGGAACGGAATGATGTGCCGAAGCCCGAGCCGATGACGATCCAGAAGAGCAACGGCGAGGCGATGACGCCGACCACCCGCGCGCGTTGGCGGTAAAAACGAATGACCTCGCGCCACCATAGCGAAAGCGAGGGCAGCAGCGTTCCTCCGTTCGAGGCAGCCAGAGTCGCTGGAAGATTTTTGGTTGCAGTGGCCATGAGTTCGCTTGTAGAGTGCCTTGCGCTCGGTCCTGCTGAGTATGGAGACCGACCAAGCAATCGCAGATCTATTCTATTCGAAGTGGGCTTACGGCGCGGCACGGCGCGGGTGACCAGGCTATCGCAGCGAATACACTGTTAGCGTCAGTATGCTGCGCCCGCCCGGCCCCAAACCGCAGTTTGTGATTGGCAACATCCCGCTGGCGGGACGCGACCCGCTGGCGACCTATACGCGCTGGGCTGCGGAGTATGGCGATATCTTCTACTATCGCGCAGCCTGGCTCGACATTTACTTCCTCAACCGTCCTGATCTGATCGAGTACGTTCTAGTCCAGAATCCGCAGAATTTTCTCAAGGACCGGGTCGTGCGCAACAGTCGCTGGCTGCTGGGTGAGGGCCTGCTCACCGCCGAAGGCAGCTCCTGGAAGCGTCAGCGCCGGACGATTCAGCCCGCCTTCTGGCGGGAGCGCATCGCCGCTTATGCTCGCCACATGACCGCCTCAGCCGAAGAAATGGTTGCCAGCTGGCAGCCCGGGATGGTCGTCGATATTCACCGCGAGATGATGGCGCTCACCCTGCGTGTGGTCATGCGGGCGCTGTTCGAGAGCGAAACCATGGAGACGGAGACGATTTCGCGCGCGCTGAATGTCGTAATGCGGAACAGCCTGGGCGGAAAACTGCTTCTCCCTTCGTTTTTTCGTTACCTGCCGCTAGGAGAGATGCGGGCGGTGCGCCGGGCCGTGGCGGAGATGAATGCCGCCGTGTACCACATCGTCAGACAGCGCCGCGATGTTCCGCAAGCATCGCGCGGCGACCTGCTTTCGATCCTGCTCCAGGCCGATGGCGACAGCGGGGCGGGCATGAGTCCCGAGCAAGTGCGTGATGAGGTGATGACATTCCTGCTGGCCGGTCACGAAACCACGGCGCTGGCGCTTTCCTGGGCGCTGTACCTGCTCGGCCGGAACGAGGAGGCACGAAGGAAGCTGCAAGAGGAAGTGGATCGTGTGGCGGCACGCAGAACTCTGACAATGTCGGACATCGCATCGCTGCCCTTCACCGAGAATGTGATCAAGGAGACCTTGCGGCTCTACCCTCCCGCCTGGAGCGTAGCGCGAACCGCAATTCACGACTTTGAGCTGGAAGGTTACCGCATACCGGGCGGCGCGAACATCGTCATGAGCCAATGGATCATGCATCGGGACGCGAGGTACTTCACCGCTCCGGAGAGCTTTGATCCTGATCGCTGGAGCACCGCTCGTTGCCGGAACCTGCCGCGCTTCGCCTACTTCCCCTTCGGCGGCGGACCCAGGCAGTGCGTTGGGGCGTCGTTTGCCATGACGGAGGCGGTGCTAATTCTCGCGACCCTGGCGCGGCAATTCCAGATCGAGGCGCTCGACGACGTTGCTATGCCGCCGGTTCCAGGATTTACCTTGCGGCCGCAACGGGCCATCCCCATGCGGATCGAGGCCAGGCGCCTGGTCAGCGCCACCTAATGATTCGTGCCTCTTATGTCATAATTGCTGCGCTTTTCCGGACTTTTCAGGAGACCTTAGAAGCAGGACAGAACCAGCATGGCGCAGGAACCCCGACCAGCTTGTGACACGACCTTCGCTCCCGTGACGCTCAGCTTCCGCCATTGTGAGATCGAGGAGGCATATCGCAACTGGTACTTCGAGATTTCCCTGCAGTACGTCAGGCTGGGACTGCTGGGCGCGCTGGCGCTCTTTATATTTTTCGGTTTTCTCGATTGGAGCTTGAACGGCGCCCAACCCGAAGTTGTGCATCGCTTGTGGCTGGTGCGCTACGGTCTCATCTGTCCCGGAATCGGGCTGCTCTACGCGTTCACCTATTCGCGGCAATTTCGCCCATACATGCAAATCTCGCTGTCCTTAGGCTCGGTTCTATCCGGGATAGGAATCCTGGCGCTGAGTGCCATGGCGGTACCGCAGGCATCGCATTTCTACTACGCCGGCATTTGCCTGACGCTGGTGTTCACCTCCACCGTCTTGCGCGTGCGTTTCGTGTATGTCATCGGCACAGCGCTGGTGCTCACCGTGGCTTACGGTGTTTCGGCGATCCAGGTACACACGCCGTTTCATGTTTTCCTGAACAACGCCAGCTTCCTGCTGTCCTTCGACGCCGTTGGGATCGCCTCGGGCTATCTCTACGAAGTGTATTTGCGGCGCATCTTCTTGCAGATGCGCAAGGTCGAAGAGCAGGACCGCGAACTGCGGCGGCAGGAGGAGCTGGCCGAAGGTCTTTTGCTGAACACGCTGCCCGCCGAGGTCGCCGACGAACTGAAGTCGAACGGCAAGGTCGAGCCACGCTATTACGACGACGTGACCGTGCTGTTCACCGACTTCAAGTGTTTCACTTTGAGCACGGAGGGATTGCCGGCAGAAGAACTCGTCGCCCGGCTCAACGACTACTTCAGCGCCTTCGACATGGTCACAAAGAAATATGGCATCGAGAAGCTGAAGACCATTGGCGACAGCTACATGTGTGTGGCTGGCCTGCCGACGCACTCCGAGTCGCACGCCGTAGATTGTGTTCTTGCCGCTTTTGAAATCCTCGACGAGGTCTCGCAGCGGCAGCTCGCGCGACAGTCAAACTGGTCGATTCGCATTGGCCTGCACAGCGGCCCGGTCATCAGCGGCGTAGTGGGCACCCGCAAGTTCGCCTTCGATATCTGGGGCGCGTCGGTGAACCTGGCGTCGCGCATGGAGTCCACCGGCGAGGAGGGCCGGGTGAATATTTCGGCCACCACCTACGAGAAGGTCAAGGACTTCTTTTGCTGCGAATACCGCGGAAAAATCAGCACCAAGGAGCGCCGCGAGTACGACATGTACTTCGTCAACGGTGTTCAGGACAAACTGCTCATCGGCGGCAACGGCGCGGTCCCGGAAGCCTTCCTGCACCGCTACACCACGTACTTCCATAAGAGCCTGGAACATTTTCCGGAGGGGCTCCGGTACGGCGACGCCAACCCATCGTCGGATGGAATTGGCATCGGAATAGCTTAAGCAGCGACCAAAACCCGGCCCACAAGCGCGCACAGTGCGGTCGGCCGCGGCAGCACCGTCAACCAAGCCCGTCCCATCCCGGCTGACGTTACTGGTGATTTGCGTTGGAAACTTCGGCAGCCTGCTTGAGCTGTTTGTTCGCCTCATCGAGCAGTTCTTTGGCTTTCTGCGCATGCCCCGCCAGATCGAACTCATTGGCTTGCTGCGCAGCGATGATCTTCTGATACGCCTGTTCGGTCAACCGCTGTGCCGCCGCCAGATTGGGATGACGATGCGGGTTCACATTCTGCACCGGCCTCTGCGCGACCGCCATGCCTCCACAAAACAATGCCACCCCCAACAACGCCAGCAAAAGGTTCTTGGTCATGCCATCCTCCTCTAAGAAGGTGAGTACAGCGAGCGAAAGTCTAACAGTTTGCCCAACAGTGTCAATGCGAAAACGCTGGGCGGCCTTCCAACGTAAGAGCTGGGCAAGCTGGAGTGCCACCAACTATTTCCTGGCTTCCTCGGGACCAAATCGAGGTACTATAGTTGCCCAGATCCCAGGTGCGTGGAGTCATAGCAGTGCGCGGGCGTCGGTCCATAGCAGCGGTGTGCCGGATTCTCGTTGTAATCGATTGCTTGAGCTCCGTCCTTCTTTGCGGACAGGCGCCAGCCGCCAAACCGCGCGGGCAGGGCCCGAGTTCACCGGCGGTTTCCCGTCCGCAAACCGGCCCTTACTACGCCCTGGTAATCGGCAACAACAATTACCGCTACTTGAAGAAACTTCAGACACCGATCAACGACGCCAAGGCGATGGCCCAACTACTGCACGACGTCTTTGGCTTTCAGACGAAAATTCTGCTCGACGCCGACCGCAGTCAGATCATCACCGCGCTGGTTGAGTACCGGGCCCAGCTGCAGCCGAACTCCAATCTGCTGATTTACTATGCCGGCCACGGTTTCCACGATCCGGACACCGACGAGGCCTACTGGCTGCCGGTCGATGCGCAACCCGGCAACAATGCCAACTGGGTCAGCGCCGACGATGTTACCCGGGATGTGCGGGCCATCGAGTCGGCGCACATCCTGTTGATTTCGGATAGCTGCTACTCCGGTTTCATGACGCGGGACGCGGACGCCGGGGTCAGGCCCAGCGAGCACAACGCTTATGTGGCAAAGATGATGAAGTCGAAGTCGAGAAACCTGATGTCCAGCGGGGGCGATGAACCGGTGGCTGACGCCGGCGCGCCAGGCCATTCGGTTTTCGCCTGGGCGGTGATGGAGAGCTTGCGCCAGATGGACGACAACACGTTTACCGCGGCCGAGGTCTTCGAAAGATACATTCAGCCCAGGGTTGGCGGCCGCTCGGACCAGATGCCGCAATATAAACCGATTCGCAACTCCGGGCACGACTCCGGGGACTTTGTGTTTGCCAAGCTTACTGGCGGCAGCGTTGGCGGTGCGGCGCCGGAAACGGCAAGCGTGACGACGACAGCTCCCGCGCCGGGTCAGCCGGGTTCATCGTTGACGGCGAACGCGGACAGGTCGGGCGGCGAGGCGGTCGCTGCGCCGAGTCCGCTGCCGTCGGGCATGGACCCGGCATTGACGGAGCTGTACCGCAAGGCGGAAGCCGGAAACCCGCAGTCCATGTACGACCTCGGCTTGGATTATCACTTTGGCAAGGGCGTCCCCAAGGACGTCACACAAGCTGTCGTCTGGTTTCGCAAAGCCGCCGAGGCGGGAAACGATCAGGCGATGAACGACCTCGGCGTCTGTTACGAGAACGGCATGGGCGTGGCAATCGACTACCATCAGGCCACTGACTGGTATCGCAAGGCCGCCGAAGATGGCTATGGGGTGTCCATGGTCAATCTCGCTATCGCGTATGAGCGCGGGCTGGGTGTGCAGAAAGACTACAGCCAGACTCTGCTTTGGTTCCGCAAAGCCGCTGATGCCGGCAACCCGCGTGGCATGTGGGGAGTCGGCCGTATGTACAAGTACGGTTGGGGGGTGGACCGTGATTATCAGCAGGCGCTAACCTGGTTTCGCAAGTCCGCCAACGCAGGTGATGGGCAGGGATGGTGCGGTTTGGGCACCTTGTATGAAAATGGCTGGGGTGTGCAACGGGACGTTGAACAAGCCGTCACCATGTACCAGAAGTCAGCCGCACTGGGGAACGAGTGCGGCAAGGAGCAGCTCAAACGGCGCGCTCAGAATCCCTCCAGTCTCGCGCCATGAAAACGCCGCGTCCCAGGACGCCTTGTAGCGAGCCCTATAACTTCAAGCGCCCTAGACAAACCTTCGGTCTTTGAGTACCTGGACGAAGTCTTCCCCCTGCGCGTTCAATACAACCAGGACGGCTTGCTGGCCAGGAAACTCGCAGGATCGAGTTCCAGCAACACTGTCTCGGTCGGATAATCGACTAGCGATACATGCTGAATATTCTTATCCGCAAGGTCACCCCGTCCGATCACAACCATCTGCTCCGCCCGAATCCTTGCTTCGTAAGTTTTGTACCGTTGTACACGCAGGAACTCGGTGACTTGTTCGCGAGAGTAGATTGGATTCTCTTCCTGGGCAAAATATTCCGAGACATCCTGGTTGATTCTATCTGCGATTCTAGTTTCCGCGAGCGAACGGAACCTGCTATAGACAGCGTCTATAGTCGCGATATCCATATGCATCTCAAACTTATCACTCGCTTGAAATGGTGACGCCGGAATGGAAAAGACTCTCAGCATTTCTGTCGACGGATCGTACTCACAATGACCTATCTCGATCCATCCGTCCCGGTGCTGCGCCATGTACTCCCGGAGCTTGGTGGCGTGCGCTTCGACCGCTTGTTTCTCAAGATTAGCCTTGTCCACATCTTTCCAACTATTAATCCGCGCCTTCTGCCGGAGTGCCGCGTCGCTGATATGAGCTATGTTCGCTTCAACCTCGGTCATCTTCGCACTATATTCGGCGCTGTAGAGCTTCAAGAAGTCATCGCCCGTGGGAGGCTTAATCAGCCCTCTATATTCGGGGTCCTTGGTCAGGATTTTGGATGGGAGGGGGGTCGCAGCCACAGCCGGCTGAGAAGCTGTCTGTTGCGCAGCCGGAGGTGGCCATTGGGTATTAGCCGGCTTGTCGTTAGCAACACGCTTTTCGCTCGCCTCTGCGGAGGGCGGGTTGTCAACCGCGCCGGAGACATCTATGGATTTTGAGCAACTAACCATGACTGCCGTGAGCAAGAGGATACATAGGAAGACAGGTTCTCTGGTGTACATAGTTGATTTACTCCTGCACGCGTTAGCTCCCTGATCCGCTCTCATTCCAGACAACTTGCCTCGCTCCTGGCAGGGCGGGCCTTGCAGCAGCACCTTGAGCACTGCTGGATAAATTCGAATGGCTAGCGCAGCGCCGAAGCCCCCTGGCTGTCGCAGATGGGCGGCCTGTTCTTAACAGTCTCTCCCAAGGGGCAAGATACACCGAAGTGCCGGGGGGCTTCCTAGATACGGCACATAATTTGATTACTTTGGTAACGCCGAATGCACACGGGTCTGGAGGCAATGCTGATAACTGCTCGCGGGAGGCTGACCCAGGCTGGCAATTAGCGTTCTGAGAATGACGCGGCGAACAATGTCAATGGGTTTGACCCAGTCTTTTCTGCGCCTTAAGATCGAAGTTCATCGTTTTTGAACGGATCAGCATGCCCCACGATCTTCCCAAAGGTTACGATCCGGGCGCCATTGAAGGGCGCTGGGCCGAATACTGGGTGCGCGAGAAACTGTTCCATGTGGACACCCCCGCTCCTAACCCTGGGACGAGACCGCAACCGCCTGTGTTTACGCTGATTCTGCCGCCGCCTAACGTCACCGGCCGCCTGCACATGGGCCACATGCTCAACCAGACGGAGATGGACATCATCATCCGCTGGCACCGCATGCGGGGCTTTCTGACA
>Ga0335073_10008788_pt1 | contig 14166 bp, 10 predicted proteins | sample Lox_Sample_22_FD_207093 | JGI IMG/M metagenome (GOLD analysis project Ga0335073, IMG submission 207093) | Soil microbial communities from Loxahatchee National Wildlife Refuge, Florida, United States - Lox_Sample_2.2 | ecosystem: Environmental > Terrestrial > Soil > Wetlands | place: USA... | reverse complement strand
CTTCTCGGAGGAGACGCGCGCGCGCATGGTGCGCGACGGCCGCATCGAGGTGCCGTCCGACTACGGGCCCGAGCCGACCGTGATCACCCACGCGCTCATCGAGGATGGGCGCAAGCATCTGGTCCTGCGCGCGCCGATCGCGTTCGAGGGACCGGTGCGGCTCATCCACGGGCTCGCGGACAAGGACGTGCCCTGGCGCACCGCGATCGAGATCGCGCATCGGCTTGCCTCGAGCGACGTCGAAGCGATCCTGGTCAAGGGCGGCGGCCATCGCCTGTCCGAGCCCGCGGATCTCGCGCGCCTCGAAACGATCGTCGGCCAAGTATGCGACAAGGTCGCTTGAACGTCGCGCGAGCGTCGCTCAGCCGCCCGCCGCGAAGATCGCCTCGAGACCGGCGCGGTAATTCGGATAACGCAGCACGATGCCGAGCGCGCGCTTCATATGTGCGTTCGAGACGCGCTTGTTGTCGCGATAGAAGCTGAGCCCCATGGGCGAAAGTCCCGCGGCCTCGAGCGGGGTGAGCGGCGGCGGCTCGACGCCCAGGAGCTTGCACGCATAGGCGACCACGTCGGCGGCCGGTGCCGGATCGTCGTCGCACACATTATAGATCGCACCCGGTTCGGGCCGCGCGCACGAGGCCTCGAGCACGGCCGCGATGTCGTCCACATGGATGCGCGAGAAGGCCTGGCCCGGGACGTCGATGCGCTTGGCGGTGCCCGCGCGCACCGCGTCGAGCGCGCTGCGGCCGGGCCCGTAAATGCCCGCGAGGCGGAAAATATGCACGGGCAGGCCGTGGGTGCGCTGAAGGGCCAGCCATCCCCGCTCCGCCTCGACCCGGCGCGTGGCGCGCTCGCTCGTGGGCAACAATGCCGCGCGCTCGTCGACCTCGCCGCCCGCGCGATCGCCATAGACGCCCGTGGTCGAGAGATAGCCGAGCCATTCGACGCCCGCGAGGGCCGCGAATTCGCGTCCGTGATGCCCGAGCACGGGATCGCCCGCCGCGTCGGGCGGGACCGAGACGAGGATGTGGGTCGCCCCCGCGAGGGACGCCGCGAAATCCGCAAGCGGCCGATCGCCGTCGAAGCGCTCGACCGCGATGCCGAGCCGCGCGAGCGCGTCGCGATGCGCCTCCTCGCGCACGGTGCCCGCGACGCGCCAGCCGCGCGCAAGGCAGGCCCGCGCAAACGCGGTCGCGGAATAGCCGAGCCCGAAGACGAACAGCCGCCTAGAAGTCGAGGTCGGCATAATGGGCGGGCGGCGGGGCGCCCGGGATATGGTCGGCGAGGAGCGGGCGGAAGCTCGGGCGCGATTTCAGCCGCGCGTACCATTCGCGCGCGCGCGGGAAATCGTCCCACGGCACGTCGCCGATATAGTCGACGGTCGAGAGCTGCGCCCCCGCCGCGATGTCGGCGAGCGAGAAGGCGTCGCCCGCGAGCCAGTTGCGCCGCTCGGTCAGAAAGCCGACATAGTCGAGATGATAGCGGATGTTCTGGATGCCGGCGCGAATCGCCTCCGAGCTCGGCTGGCCGAGGCCGAGGAAGCGCTTCATCATCTTCTCGCCGACCAGGTTCTGGGTCACCTCGCTCGCGAATTTGCGGTCGAACCAGGCGAAGACCCGGCGCACCTCCGCGCGCGCCTGGGGCGTCGCGCCGATCAGCATCGGCTCGGGATGCATCTCCTCGAGATATTCCGCGATCACGCTCGCCTCGCTCACGACCGTGCCGTCGTCCTCGACCAGCACCGGCACCTGGCCCGCCGGATTGATCGCGAGGAACTCGGCGCGCCGCTCCCACACCTTCTCGACGCGAAGCTCGACCTCGAGCTTCTTCTCCTTGAGAAGGACGCGGATTTCGCGCGCATGGGAGGAAAGCGGGAGATGGTAGAGGATGCGCATGGGCCGGGAGTTTAGTGGAAGGAACAGGGCGCGTGTAGGGGCAACGCGATGCCGGGCCGCTTATGCCCGGACCGAGCCGAGCGTCACGAGCCCGAGGCCGCACAGGATCAGCGCCGCACCCGCCGCGAGCGAAAGCGTGATCGCCTCGCCGAGCCAGAGGGCCGAGATGGCGAGGCCGAGCACGGGCACGACCAGGAACCCGAGCGACGTCGTGAGCATCGGGAGATCGCGCGCGACCGAGGTCGCGGCCCAGTTCGCGAGCGGCCCGGCGAGGGCGCCGACATAGACGAGGCAGATGAGCGCCGTGGGCGTGGACGCGATGGCCCCCTGCGGCTCGACCGCGTAGGCGAAGGCGACGTCGAGCACGGTCGCGAGCAGGAGCTGCCAGGGCAGCATCTGAAGCGGCGACATGTGCCACGGATGGTGCCGCGTATGGAAGATCGCGAGCGCCCAGGCGAGGGCCGCGAGCAGGAGGAACATGTTGCCGAGCACGACGCGCCCGTCCGACCAGTCGAGGGCCAAGGGGTTGAACAGCACCGCGATGCCCGCGAGGCCGACCAGCGTCCCCGCCGCGCGCCACGCGCCGACGCGCTCGCGCACGATGAGCGTCAAGGGCACGAGCCAAAGCGTCGTCGTATAGGCAAGCACCAGGGAGCGGCCGGCGGGCACGTAACGCAGCCCCAGATTCGAGAAGGCGCTGAAGGCCGCGAACTGCAGCACGCCGATCGAGAGCAGGATCGGGACATCGACGCGGCGCGGGACGCGCAGCTGGCGCGTGGCTGCGAGCAGCAGGAACGAGACCGCGGCTCCCATTCCCATGCGCCCGGCCGCGTACCAGACCGGGGAGGCGCCCGAAAGCCCGATCTTGGTCACCGGCCAGATGGTCGCGAAGCACAAGATCGCGATCACCAGCAGAAGATAGGCGCGTTGTCGCCGTCTCGGCTCGAGCGCCCCGGCGGACTGAAGCGACCGGTCTTCCGCCTGGGCCATGGGCGCGCTCGGGGTTGCCGTAAATCGGGCCGTGAACGTGGCCCGCCTGGATGGACGAGGCGCGCATCATACTCGCCCCGCGCCCGCGCGCCAGTGCGCGATGGAGACAAGATCGCCATTAAGGATTCGTAATTAATCGAAGATCAAGAATGGGTGGCGGCAGCTCGCCGCCACGCCATCAGGCGCGCGCCGCCGCCGCGTCGCGCTTCAGCGGATGGCTCAGTCGCGCGACCATTTCCTTGGGCACGATCTGCCAGAATTTGGCGCTTTCCCGGTCCCAGTCGTTGAGCAAGGCCGCGGTGAACCGCGACTGGGTCGCTTCCCGATGCTCTTCGATCAGCGCACGGCAGACATTCTCCCAGTGCGGGACTTCGATACGCTGCCAAAGCACCGATTCGGGATTGATGTGGCGCGCGAGCTCGTCCGAGGGATCGTAGACGAACGCCATGCCGCCGGTCATGCCGGCCGCGAAATTGTCGCCCACGGGCCCGAGGATCACGACCACGCCGCCGGTCATGTATTCGCAGCCGTTCGATCCACAGCCCTCGATCACGGCGGAGGCACCCGAGTTCCGGACCGCGAAACGCTCGCCCGCCTGGCCCGCGGCGAACAGCTTCCCGGCGGTGGCGCCGTAGAGCACCGTGTTGCCGATGATCGTGTTGACGTGCGCGTCGTACGCGACCGAGGTTCCGGGCCGGAGCACGATCTCGCCACCCGAGAGGCCCTTCCCCACATAATCGTTCGCGTCGCCGAACACTTCGAGCCGCAACCCCTGGACCGCGAAGGCGCCGAGCGACTGGCCCGCCGAGCCGCGCAGGCGCAAGGTGATGTGGCCGGGCGGCAAGCCGACCATGCCGTATTTGCGCGTGATCGCGGACGAGAGCCGCGTCCCGATCGCGCGCAGCGTGTTGCGGATGTTGTAGGCGAGCTGCATCTTCTCGCCGTCTTCCAAGAGCGGCTTCGCGTCCTTCAGGATCTGCGCGTCGAGCGTGTCGGGCACCTCGTTGCGGCCCTCGAGCGTGCAATAGCGCGGATAGTCGCCGGGATCGGCCTGGGCCAGGATCTGGTTGAGGTCGAGATCGTCGAGATGCGCGCTGCCGCGGCTCACCTGGGCCAGGAGATCCGTGCGCCCGATGACCTCGTTGAGCGAGCGCGCGCCGAGCGAGGCGAGAATCTCGCGCACTTCCTCGGCGATGAAGGTGAAAAGATTTACGACGCGCTCGGGCGTGCCCTCGAACTTCGCGCGCAGCTTCGAATCCTGGGTGCAGACGCCGACCGGGCAGGTGTTGGAATGGCACTGGCGCACCATGATGCAGCCCATGGCGATGAGCGCCGCCGTGCCGACGCCGTATTCCTCGGCGCCGAGCATGGCCGCGATCACCACGTCGCGCCCGGTCTTGATGCCGCCGTCGGTCCGGAGCTTGATCCGGTGGCGCAAGCGATTGAGCGTCAGGATCTGGTGCACCTCCGAGAGGCCCATCTCCCACGGCGTGCCCGCGAACTTGATCGAGGAAACGGGCGAAGCGCCCGTGCCGCCCACATGGCCCGAGATCAGAATCACGTCCGCCTTGGCCTTGGCGACGCCGGCCGCGATCGTGCCGATGCCCGAGCGCGAGACGAGCTTCACGCATACGCGGCAATCGGGATTGATCTGCTTCAGATCGTAGATGAGCTGCGCCAAATCCTCGATCGAGTAGATGTCGTGGTGCGGCGGGGGCGAGATGAGCATGACGCCCGGCGTCGAGTGCCTGAGACGCGCGATCATCTCGGTCACCTTGAAGCCGGGCAATTGCCCGCCTTCGCCGGGCTTCGCCCCTTGCGCGACCTTGATCTCGAGCTCGCGGCAATTGTTGAGATACTCCGCGGTGACGCCGAAACGCCCCGAGGAGACCTGCTTGATCGCCGAGTTCGCGTTGTCGCCGTTGGGCTTCGGCTTGTAGCGCGCCGGGTCCTCGCCGCCCTCGCCACTGTCGGCCTTGGCGCCGATGCGGTTCATGGCGATATTCAGCGTCTCGTGCGCCTCGGGGCCGAGGGCACCCAGGGACATGCCCGGCGTCACGAAGCGCTTCCGGATTTCGGTGATCGATTCGACCTCGTCGATCGAGATCGCCGGCTTCTTCGGCGCGAAGTCGAGGAGATCGCGGAGTGCGACGGGCGCGAGGCGCCGGGTCGCTTCGCTGTATTTCTTGAAGGTCGAGTAGGAGTCGGTCGCGACGGCACTCTGGAGCGTGTGGATGAGCGCCCCCTGCCAAGCATGCGCCTCGCCGCCGCGCCGGTATTTGTAGAAGCCGCCGACCGGAAGTGCTGCGTAGTCCTCGGCATAAGCGCGCGCGTGGAGGGCGCGGAGATTATGCTCGATGCCGCCGAGCCCGAGGCCCGAGATGCGCGACGGCATGCCGGGGAAGAATTCGGCCACCAGCGAGCGCGAGAGGCCGAGGGCTTCGAAATTGTAGCCGCCGCGATAGGCGCTGATCACCGCGATGCCCATCTTGGACATGATCTTCAAGAGGCCCTGGTCGACCGCGTGGCGATAGCGCTGCAGCACCTCCTCGTAGGCGACGGTGCCGAAGAGGCCGCGCCGGTGCCGGTCCGCGAGCGTCTCCTGCGCCAAATAGGCGTTGACCGTGGTGGCGCCGACGCCGATCAGCACCGCGAAATAGTGCACGTCCATGCATTCGGCGCTGCGCACGTTGAGGGAGCAGAAGGTGCGCAGCTTCTTGCGTACGAGATGGGCGTGCACCGCGCCCACCGCCAGGATCATCGGAATCGCGGCGCGCGCGGCGCTCACGCTCTTGTCCGAGAGGATCAGGTGCTGGTAGCCGCCGCGCACCGCGTCCTCCGCTTCCTGGCAGATGCGGCTCAACGCCGCGCGCAGGCTCCCGTCCGCGCGCTCGGTCTCGAAGGTGCAATCGATCCGCGCCGCGGTCGAGCCCATATAGGCGCGCATCGCCTCGAACTCGCCGTTGGTCAGCACCGGCGACGAGAGGCGCAGGAGATGGCACTGGGACTCGTCCTCGATCAGGATGTTGCCGAGATTGCCGAGGCGCGTGGTGAGCGACATGACGCGCGATTCGCGCAAGGAATCGATCGGCGGGTTGGTCACCTGGCTGAAGTTCTGGCGGAAGTAATGATGCATGCCGCGATGATGCTCGGAGAGGACCGCGACCGGCGTGTCGTCGCCCATCGAGCCGACCGCCTCCTTGCCGTCCTCGGCCATGGGATGGAGCACCATCTCCAAATCCTCGAGCGACCAGCCGACCGAAAGCTGGCGCCGGCGCAGCTCCTCGCGCGCGAACTCGACGCGCTCGTCCGCCCCCGTCTTGATCAGGTCGTCGAGCTTCTTGACGTGGCGCGTCCATTTCCCGTAGGGACGGCCATGCGCGAGCATGTCCTTGAGCTCGCGATCGCGGTAGAGCTTGCCGTTCGCGAGATCGACCGCGATCATCTGGCCGGGTCCGACGCGGCCCTTTTCGGCGATCTCGGCATCGTCGATGCGCACCATGCCGGTCTCGGAGCCGCAGATCAGCATGCCGTCGGTCGTGATCGTGTAGCGCATGGGACGGAGGCCGTTGCGGTCGACCGACGCCATCGCCCATTGGCCGCCGAAGGCGCAGATCGCGGCCGGCCCGTCCCACGGCTCGATCACCGAGTTGGTATAGGAATAGAGATCGTGGAGCTCGGGTGCCAGGGACGGCTGGTTCGACCAGGCCTCGGGAATGAGCATGGTCTTGACCATGGGCACGCTGCGGTCGGCGCGCACCAGGACCTCGAACACGGCGTCGAGCGCCATCGAGTCCGAGCTGCCGGGCTGCACGATGGGCAACAGGTCGCCCATGTGGTCGCCGAACCATTCGTGTGCCATGCGCGGCTCGTGCGCCTTCATCCAGTTGACGTTGCCGAGGAGCGTGTTGATCTCGCCGTTGTGCGCGAGCATGCGGAAGGGTTGCGCCAGCGGCCAGGTCGGGAACGTGTTGGTCGAGTAGCGCTGGTGATAGATCGCGAAGCTCGAGACGAAGCGCGCGTCGAGAAGATCGGGATAGAAGGCGGTGAGCTGCTCGGCGAGGAACATGCCCTTGTAGATGACCGAGCGGCAGGAGAGCGAGCAGATGTAGAAATCGCGCAAGGATTCCGCCAGCACCTGCTTCTCGATGCGCCGGCGGATGATGTAGAGGTCGATCTCGAAGCGGCGCGCGCCGGTGCCCTTCATGTTCGCGATCAGGATCTGCTCGATCTCGGGCCGGGTCGCGTTCGCCTTCTCGCCGATCACGGAAATGTCGATCGGCACCTGGCGCCAGCCATAGATGCCGTAGCCCATGGCGAGAATCTCGCCCTCGACGATGCAGCGGCAGCGCTCCTGGGCGGCGAAGTCGGTGCGCGGGAGGAAGATCATGCCGACCGCAAGCCGCGCCTCGCCCGGCTCGTGGCCGGTATGGCGGATATGGTCCTTGAAGAAATCCTGCGGGATTTGGACGTGGATGCCGGCGCCGTCGCCGGTCTTGCCGTCGGCGTCGACGGCACCCCGGTGCCAAAGCACCTTGAGCGCCTCGATGCCCGCCGTCACCACGTCGCGCCGCGGCTTGCCGTCGATCGCGCAGACGAGGCCCACGCCGCACGCATCGTGCTCCTCGGCCGGGTCGTAGAGGCCCGACGCCTCGAGATGCGTTGCGTTGCGGCGCCACTCGGCGACGAAGCGCTCGCCCTCGTCATGCCGATGCCGATGCGGACGATCGCTCATCGGCCCCTCATTCCGCGGCCGAGCGGGCGTGGCTGCCCGCCTTGGCCGTGAGATAGGCGTGGATGCGCTCGGCGGCGTCGCGCCCGTCGCGGATCGCCCACACGACGAGGGACGCCCCGCGCACGATGTCGCCCGCGGCGAACACGCCGTCGAGGCTCGTCATCATCGATTTGTGGTCGATCTTGAGCGTCCCCCAGCGCGTGAGCGCGAGCTCGGGCGCGCCGAACATCGACGGCAGATCCTCCGGATCGAAGCCGAGCGCCTTGATCACGAGCGTCGAGTCGACGCTGAAATGCGAGTTCTCGATCGGCTGCGGCGTCTGGCGCCCCGCCGAATCCGCGACGTCGAGGCGCATCCTGATCGCGCGCACGCCGCGCACGTTGCCGTCGCCCAGGAACGCCTCGGGGGCCGAGAGCCAGACGAACTCGACGCCTTCCTCCTCGGCGTGATGCACCTCGCGTTGGGAGCCGGGCATGTTGGCGCGGTTGCGCCGGTAGAGGCACTTGACCGACTTCGCGCCCTGGCGCACGGCGGTGCGCACGCAATCCATCGCCGTGTCACCGCCGCCGATCACGACCACGTTCTTGCCCTGCGCGTCGAGGCTGCCGTCGAGATAATGCGGCACCTTGTCGCCGAGGCCGGTGCGGTTGCTCGCGGTCAGGTATTCGAGCGCGGGCACGATGTTGCCGAGCCCGGCGCCGGGGGCGTGGATGTCGCGCGCCCGGTAGACGCCGGTCGCGATCAGAAGCGCTGCGTGGCGCGCGCGCAGCTCGGCGAAAGCAATGTCGCTCCCGATCTCGCATTCGAGATGGAACGCGACGCCGCCCTCGGCGAGAAGCTTCGCGCGCCGCTCGACCACGCTCTTCTCGAGCTTGAAGTTCGGGATGCCGTAGACGAGGAGGCCGCCCACCCGGTCGTAGCGGTCGTAGACATGGATTCGGTAGCCGCGCCGGCGCAGCATCTCGGCCGCGGCGAGCCCGCCCGGCCCGGCACCCACGATGCCGATCGAGGTCTCGAGCTCGCGCATCGGCCGCGGCGGCTTGACCCAGCCTTCCTTGAACGCGGTCTCGGTGATGTATTTCTCGACCGAGCCGATGGTGACCGAATCGAATCCCTTCTCGATCACGCAATTGCCCTCGCACAGGCGATCCTGCGGGCAGATGCGCCCGCACACCTCGGGCATGTTGTTGGTCGCGGCCGAGATCTCGTAGGCCTCCTCGAGCCGTCCCTCGGCCGTGAGCATGAGCCAGTCGGGGATGTTGTTGTGGAGCGGGCAATGGACCTGGCAGAAGGGCACGCCGCATTGGGAGCAGCGGCTCGCCTGCTCCTTCGCGCGCGCCGCCTCGAACTCGCCGTAGATTTCGCGGAAATCGTGCCGGCGCGCCTCGGGCGCGCGCTTCTCGGGCATGCGCTTCGCGATGTCGACGAATTTGAGGAGGTTGCGGGGCATCCCCTTTACCTTCGGCGTGGCGCTCGCGACCGGGGGCGGAAGGCCGGGCGCCGCCGCGCCGGAAACAGGCACCCCGATATCGAAGCCGGGAGCGGGCCAGGATTCAGGTCAATAAGACTTACAAGGTAAGTATTATTGACTTAAAATCGCTCTCTCGCAGTCGCACATAAGGGATTGTGCCCTGCACTACGGATAAAGCAAGAAAAATTGGTCCCATCGCGGAACGATCGCAGAATCTGGCGGTTTTGGGCGCCTAGGAACCGCCCCGGCGCCGTGTTATAAGCCGGCATCTCTTGCGTCGAGGCCGATTTGCCGCCGCTCCCCGCCATCGCCGTCGCGATCGTCCAAGGGCTGACGCTGGTCCTGCCGGTGGGCGAGCTGATCCATCTCCAGCTTTGGATCCAGCTCGCGGGCTTCGCGGCGCGCCAGTCGCCGATCTACCACCTGATCGGCCATGCGGGGCTGGTGCTGGCGCTGGGCGTCGTGCTGTGGCGCGAGCTGGCCCAGATCCCGCGCGGGATTTGGCAGCTCGTGCGCGGCCGGCCGCGCGCGGACGCGCGGCTCCTGATCAACATCCTGATCCTGCTCGCGCCGATCGCACTCCTCAAGACCGCGCGCCTCACCGACCTGGCGCCCCATGTGCTCGATGCCATCGATCCCTTTTTCTACAATCTCGGCGTGAGCGTCGCAGCCGGCCTGCTGCTCTGGTTCGCCGACCGGTTCGGCATGGCGATCCGGCGCATCGAGCACATGACGCCGGTCGACGCGCTCGCGATCGGGATTGCGCAGCTTCTCATCTTCTTCCCGGGCTTCGGGCTCGTGACCGCGTCGGTCGTCGGCAGCCGCGTGCTCGGCTTCGAGCGCGCGGACGCGGCGCGCATCGCGTTCATCGCGGCGTTCTTCGGCTCGGCCGTGGAGGCGGTGGTCGGGATGTGGCAACAGGTTTCGCAAGGCGGCGCTGAGCTCGCCCTCGAGCATGCGAGCGGCCTCGCGATCGCATTCCTCGCGAGCCTGTTCGCGGCGACGGCGCTGCTGCTCTGGCTGAGGCGGCACAGCTTCGCGCCCTTCGCGATCTATCGCGTCCTGGTCGCGGGCGGCGACATCGCCTACGCGTTCTGGCTGGGTTAGGGATGCCTCAGGCGAGGCGCGGGTTCCGATAGCGTCCGCCGCGCCGGTAGATGTCCATGTAGCCGGGGACGATCGCCTCGGCCGCGGTCGGCACGATGCCGAGCTCGGCGAACCCGAAAGCGCGCGGCGTCGTCACGTTGTCGCGACGCATGAGGCGCACCTGGTCGCGCGTCAAGGGCGGCGCGATGAGCGGGATCGAGCCCAGGATCGCGCCCTCGATCTCGCCGAGCCAAAGCGGCATGGGCATCAGGATGCAACGCCGCCCGGTCTCGCGCAGCACGAGGCGCAGGATATCCTCGAAGCTCATGATTTGCGGCCCGCCGAGCTCGTAGGCGCCGCCGGCGCTCGCTTGCGTGTCGAGCGCGCGCGCGATCGCCTCCGCGACGTCGCCGACATAGACCGGCTGGAACTTGACCCCGCCGGTGCGGCACAACGAGATGGGCTCGCCCTTTCCGGGCACATGGTCGTAGCCGAAGGCGGCACCGAACACCGGCAGGACCGGCGAGAGCCGCGCCAAGGCCGCGAAGCGGTTGAAGAATTGATCCTCGGGGCCGAACATCACGCTCGGCCGCATCACGGCCGCGCGCCGGAACGCGGCCCCCACGGCGGCCTCGCCCGCCGCCTTGGTGCGGCCGTAGCGCGCGGGCGAATTCAGATCGGCACCCAAGGCCGAGACATGGACCAGCTGGGTCGCTCCCGCCGCCGCGGCCGCGCGCGCGACGCGCTCGGCGCCCGCGACGTGGATCGCCTCGAAGCTCGCGGCACCGCGCTCGTAGAGAATGCCGACCAGGTTCACGACCGCGTCGGCGCCCTCGACCGCGACGCGCACCGCCGCCTCGTCGCGCAGGTCCGCCTTGATGAGGACGATCTGGCCCACATCGCCCATGGGCTTCAAGTAGTTGGCGGCGACCGGGTCGCGCACCGCGACGCGCACCACGTCGCCGCGTTGGGCGAGGCGGCGCACGAGATGGCGCCCGAGGAAGCCCGAGCCGCCGAAAATCGTCACCCGGCGTGTTGCCATGATCCCGTCTCCCGAACAACGATCCCCGCGCGCCAACGCGCCGCCCCCGCGCGTTTCTTAGCCCCTCGTCCGCGGCACCGCAAGGCGCCAAATGTCGCGACGGGACCGGCCGGAACGCGCGCATTTCCGCGCCCGGGAATTGAAAGTTGACTTCGCGGGAGGAGCGCGATAGGCAGTGCTGAGCAAAAATCGTGCCGCTCGCCGGCCGCGGTTTCGGCCGCGACCGTCGCCCAGGTGGCGGAATTGGTAGACGCGCAGGTTTCAGGTACCTGTGGCCGCAAGGCTGTGGAAGTTCGAGTCTTCTCCTGGGCACCACGATTTCCGCATTCGAACCGCGCGTGGACCATGAACGTGACGACGCCCAAACCCGAGCTCCGGATCGAGCTGCATCGCGGCGACCTGCCGGCGGGTCTCGATCTCGGCAGCGTGGTGGCGCTCGACACCGAGACCATGGGCCTCGAGCCGCGGCGCGACCGGCTCTGCCTGGTCCAGCTCTCGGCGGGCGACGGCACGTGCCACGTCGTGCAGTTCGCGCCCGGCGAATACCGCGCGCCCAACCTCAAGGCGCTCTTGGTCGACCCCGACGTGACCAAGCTGTTCCATTTCGCGCGCTTCGATCTCGCGACCCTTGAGCATCATCTCGGCGTGCGCGCGCGGCCGGTCTATTGCACCAAGATCGCGTCCAAGCTCACGCGCACCTACACCGACCAGCACGGGCTCAAGGCGCTGTGCCGCGACCTCCTCGGGGTCGAGCTCAACAAGCACCAGCAGACTTCGGACTGGGGTGCCGCGACGCTGAGCGAGGAGCAACTCGTCTACGCCGCGTCCGACGTGCTTTATCTCCATGCCTTGCGCGCGAAGCTCGATGGGTTGCTCGCGCGCGAGGGACGTGCGCGGCTGGCCGCGGCGTGCTTCGCGTTCCTCCCGGAGCGCGCGGCCCTCGATCTCGGGGGATGGGACGAGCCCGACATCTTCGCGCATTGACAAAGGGCCGGAGACGAAAGATCGGGGACGCAAGATCGGAACTGCCGGAGCCACGGGACTCCGGAGCGTTGTGCCTGGATCGGAGCGGGTCGCGGGCGGATAGAGCGATCGGAGGTTGAACGCGTGACGATTTCCAAGGATACGCGCGAGCGTCGCCGGGCTGCGCCTGCTTCCCTCAAGGGAACGCGCCCGCGCCCGCTACGCCGCGCGCGGAAAGCGCCCGCGGCGGCCGAGCCACCGAAGGCCGGCGCCACGCTCGCGGCGGCGCTTCGGGTCCTGCGCCTCGAGGCGGCGGCGATCGAATCGATGGCGAGTGCTCTCGACGATTCCTTCGTCGCCGCGATCGACCGGCTCCAATCCGTCGCGGGCCGCGTGGTCGTGAGCGGGATGGGCAAAAGCGGCCACGTCGCGCGCAAGGTCTCGGCGACGCTCGCCTCGACCGGCACCCCCTCCTTCTACATCCACCCCGCCGAGGCGAGTCACGGCGACCTCGGCATGATCACGCGCGAGGACGCGGTCCTCGCCCTCTCGAATTCGGGCGAGACGCGCGAGCTCGCCGACCTCATCGACTATTCGCGCCGCTTCACGCTGCCGCTGATCGCGATCACCGGGCGCGCGCAAAGCAGCCTCGCCGAGGCGGCCGACATCGCGCTTCTGCTGCCGAACGCGCCCGAGGCGTGCCCGCTCGGCCTCGCCCCCACCACGTCGACCACGATGATGCTCGCGCTCGGCGACGCGCTCGCGATCGCCCTTCTCGAGCGCAAGGGCTTTTCGGCCGACGCGTTCCAGCTCATCCATCCCGGCGGCCAGATCGGCCGGCGCCTGTTGCGCGTGGCCGACCTCATGCATCGCGGCACCGAGGTTCCGGTGACGCGCCCCGAGGCGCGCATGACCGACGCGATCCTGACCATGACCGCGAAGCGCTTCGGCTGCGTCGGCGTGATCGACGCGCGCGGCCGGCTGGTCGGCGTGATCACCGACGGCGATCTGCGCCGGCACATGGGCGGCGATCTCCTCGAGAAGCCGGTCCAAGCCGTGATGACGCGCGGGCCCCAGGCCATCCGGCCCAAGGCGCTCGCCGCCGAGGCGCTCGGCCTGATGAACGCCAAGAAGATCACCAGCCTGTTCGTGGTCGAGCGCGGGCGCCCGGTCGGCATCCTGCACATCCACGATTGCCTGCGCGCCGGAATCGGCTAGGCGCGTCGCGGGCGGACGAGGTCGGAGCGAGCATAATGGCGGAGGCCTCCAAGATCGGGCCCGGAACGGAAAATCGGGCGCGCTTGCGCCTCGCCGGACCGCGCCCGCGTCCGCTCGCCGAGCTCGCGACCAGCAGCTACAGCGCCTTCGTCGGCACCATGAAGGTGGTGCTGCCGGCGATCGCGGTCGGCCTCATCCTGCTCGTCCTCGCCTGGCCCCAGTTCCGCTCCGCCGACCAGGGCTTCCGCATCGGCATCTCCAAGATCGGCAAGGAGGACGCGCAGAACCTGCGCATGATCAATCCGCGCTACCAGGGCATCGACAAGAAGGGCGAGCCCTACTCGATCACCGCCGAGATGGCCACCAAGTCGAACCCGAGCTCGGACGTGATCGAGCTCGAGAAGCCCCAGGCCGACATCACGCTTTCGCGCGGCAACTGGGTGTCGCTGCGCGCGGACTACGGTACCTATCGCGAGCAAGATCAGATCCTCGATCTCGTGGGCGGCGTCGACCTCTATCACGACGCGGGCTACGAGTTCCGCACGCTGAGTGCGCGCGCCGACCTCAAGACCAACAGCGCCGAGGGCGACGATCCGGTCAAGGGCCAGGGGCCGTTCGGCGAGATTCGCTCCCAGGGATTCCGCATCTACGACAAGGGCGAGCGCGTGGTGTTCACGGGGAAGGCGTGGCTCCTACTCCGGCCCCGCGCGCAGCCGCCGACGGGGAGCCGATGAGCGAGAAGGCGACCGCGCGGCGCCGCCCTTGG
>Ga0335073_10008787_pt1 | contig 14167 bp, 22 predicted proteins | sample Lox_Sample_22_FD_207093 | JGI IMG/M metagenome (GOLD analysis project Ga0335073, IMG submission 207093) | Soil microbial communities from Loxahatchee National Wildlife Refuge, Florida, United States - Lox_Sample_2.2 | ecosystem: Environmental > Terrestrial > Soil > Wetlands | place: USA... | reverse complement strand
CGGGAACCGTCTCGCGCAGCGGCGGCTACCAGGACGGTCCTGGGCTCCAGGCTGCATTCAACCGGCCCGCCGGTCTCGCCATCGATGCGGCCGGCAACCTGTACGTCGCCGACATGGCGAACTGCCTCATCCGAAAGATCGCGAACGACCCGCAGCGCACCGTCACGACGGTGGCGGGCTCGACCATCGGCGACATCGACGGCCCCGGGGCGAGCGCCGAGTTCGACTATCCCACCGCCGTCGCCGTCGATGGCACCGGCCAGCTCTACGTCCTGGATGGCTTCAACCAGAAGATCAAGCGCGTCGGCACCGACGCGTTGCACACGGTGACCACGATTGCCGGCGGGCCAGTTCCCTGGGGGCCGAATCCGGGCACCTTCGCCGACGGCAGCGGCGTGGACGCGCGCTTTCTCGCACAGTCCGGACTCGTCATCGGGCCATCGGGAGAGCTCTACGTGGCAGACAGCGGCAACGGGCGCATTCGGGTCATCATCCCTGGAGCGACGGAGCAGGACACGAGGGTCTGCACCTACGCGGGCAGCGGCCTGTTCGGCGCGACGGACGGTCCGGCTTCGGTCGCGCGTCTCACCCTGCCCATGGGTCTTGCGGTCGACGCAAACGGCGTCCTGTACGTGACCGATCCCAGCGAAGGAACGCTGAGAGAGATCGATCCGTAGCCTATGCTGGCTCGAGGACGAGCCGCGTGATCTCGGAAGGAGCGAGCAAGCGCAGCGGCGGCCCCCAGAAACCGGTGCCGCGGCTCACGTAGAGGGTGCTGGTCCCCTTCACGTACAGGCCCGCGAGGTAGCGCTGGAACAGCCCGACCACGAAGGTGAACGGGAAAAGCTGGCCGCCGTGGGTGTGGCCGGACAGCTGCAAGGCGACGCCGGCCTGGGCCGCATCGTCGAACTCGCCGGGTTGGTGGGCGAGCAGGACCACCGGTAGCCCGGCCGGCGCACCGACCAGGGCGGCGGTCACGTCGGGTCCTCCCCCGGTGCCCAGGCGGCGGCCGGTCGGATCGTCGACGCCAGCGACGACGAAGCGGGTGTCGCCCTCGCCCACGACGACGTGGGAATTTCGCAGGACCTTCAGGCCGAGCGACGGCAGGTGCGCCAGCCAGGGGCCCAGGCCGGAGTAGTGATCGTGGTTGCCGGGGACGAAGTAGACGCCGAGGCGCGCTCGGAGCTCTCTCAGCGGTTCGACCTGCGCTGAAAGCTTCTCGACCGAGCCGTCCACCAGGTCGCCGGTGATCGCGACGAGGTCCGGGTTCAGGGCATTCGCCCGCTGGACGACGTCGGCGAGGAAGCGTGCGTCGAGGGTGGGGCCGATGTGCACGTCGCTGAGCTGAACGATGGTGAGGCCCGCCAGCCCTGGTGGCAGCTTGGGTACCTTCACCTGGACACGAACGATTCGCGGAGGTCGCAAGCCACCGCGAATGGCAAAGACGGAAAGCCCCAGGCCGATGCCTCCGCCGAGCAGGGCAGGCAAGCGGCGGGGCTCGGCTGCGGCTAGCGAACCGTGAGTGAGGCCGAGGGCTTGGCCGGCCGAAAAGAGCAGCCTCGCCAGGTCCATCGTGGCCAGACCCGTGATGAGCAAGAGGCCGATCCCCATCCAGGCGAGCAAGGCCGTCTGGAGGGCCCCGCCGGCACGGCGCCCCAGGCTGCGCCGCAGGATCAACGTGGCGACCATGCCCGCGCCGAGAGCCGCGATCAGCACCGTCGCAACGGTTCGTACCACGGGCGGCCAATCGGCATCCCGCACGAGCCGCGCCCACAGGTAGTAGTGCGCACCCCCCAGAATCGAGAGCGCGACGGCAAAGAATAGTGAGAACGTGAGGGGGATCCTGACGCGCTGGCTCACCCACCTGGTATTATCAGCGCACGGTGTGCAGCGCCAGCCTTTGGGGGGTTGTTTCCCGTCTCACCCTTGGTGTATAAGCGCCCGCCTATGGCGACCGACAAGGCGGGGTTCACTCTTTGGTTCACGGGGATGCACGGGGCGGGCAAGTCCACCCTGGCGGGCTGGCTCGGCCAGCGGCTGGCCCGGGTCGGACGCCGGGTCGAGGTTCTCGATGGCGCCGAGCTGGAAAAGGCAAAGCTTTCCAGTGCCTTGGAGGGAACCAAGGACAGTCGCAACGATGAGGTTCGTCGGCTCGGTTACGTCACCAGGCTCCTGACCCGGAACGGGGTCATCGCGATTGCGGCACAGGTCTCGCCGTACCGGGAACCGCGCGACACCTTGCGCCGCGAGATCGGCCGTTTCGTGGAGGTCTTCGTCGATTGTCCCGTCGAGACCCTCATCGAACGCGATCAGAAGGGGCTCTACAAGAAGGCGCTTGCGGGAGAGCTCCCAAATTTCACTGGAATCACGGAGCCCTATGAGCCGCCCGCGAACCCAGAGATCACGGTCGAGACCCAGCAAGAGTCCGTGGAGCAGAGCGCGCAGAAGATCCTGCAGGCCTTGCTCGACCTTGGCTATCTCTCACCGGCGGAGGTCACGGCCATCGTTGGACAGCGCGCCCGCCGCCGTCCAGTCGACCGCAAGGCCGCCCGCCGTCCGGCCCGTGCCGCCCGCCGCAGTGCCGCCAAGCCCAAGCGGACGGTGACCCGCAAGGCCGTCCGCTCGGTGAAGGGTGCTGCCCACCGCCGCGCCAGAAGGTAGCCCAGGGCTCGCCGCCAAGCTCGGGGCTCTTCGCGCCAGGGTGGGCGCCTTTCCCTCCGCGCTCGTCTGCTTCTCGGGAGGCGCAGACAGCGCCTTGGTCCTCAAGGTGGCGCACGACGCCCTCGGCGACCGCGCGGTAGCCATGACCGCAGTCTCACCGAGTCTCGCTCCAGTCGAGCGCGCGGCCGCCCAGGCCTTCTGCCGGATTCTCGGCGTCCGCCACGTTCTGGTGGAGACGCGGGAGCAGGACGACCCACGCTATGCGGCGAATGGCCTGGACCGCTGCTACTACTGCAAGGACGAGCTCTACCGGGTGGCGGGGACCACTGCGCGCGAGCTCGGGCTGGCCCGGGTGCTCGATGGCTTCAACCAGGACGACGCGGGGCAGCACCGTCCGGGTCGCCGGGCGGCCCTGGAGCACGCCGTCGACTCCCCACTCATCGAAGCAGGGCTCGCCAAGGCGGACGTGCGCGCCATCTCGAAGGATTTGGGCCTGGCCACCTGGGACAAGCCCTCCGCCCCCTGCCTTGCGTCCCGACTTCCCCCCGGGACCGAGGTGACGCCCGCGCGGCTCGCCCAGGTGGCAGCCGCGGAGGAGGCGCTGCGCGAGCTGGGCTTTCGAGTCTTCCGCGTTCGCCACCACGAGGACGTCGCCCGGCTCGAGCTGGCGGCCGACGAGCTGCCGCGGCTCCTCGACGACGCGTTTCGGCGGCAAGTGGACGACGCGGTCAGGCGCGCCGGCTATCGGTTCGTGTCGGTGGACTTGCAACCGTTCCGGAGCGGCCGGCTCACGCTGGCCCCGATGCCGTGAGCGCAGGTCGCCGGCTCGCCGGCTCCGGCGCCGGGCTGCTCGCAGGGCTGTTCTGGTCACCCATCGTCATGTTCCTCGTCTGGCTGCCGCGGCTCAACTACCCGGACGTGCTGGCATACGGCATGGCGGCCGCCGTGATCCTGGCGCTGGGCGCATTGGGCTTCCGCCGGCCGGCCTGGGGTTTCCGGATGGTCGCGGTGGCCTTCGTGTCGGTGGTGGGATTGGGGCTGCTGCTGGCGCTTCAAGTGTTGGAGGTCGCGTAGCGGAGCGCGGCCTTTCGTTCCCGGGGCTCCAGAGGCGCTCTTGACACCGGGGCACTCGGCCCTATCATCGCCCGGTTCCTCCCCCCATGCGCTTCGTCGTTCTCTCCCGCAGCCGGTCCATCTACACGACCCGCCGGCTCGTCGATGCAGCGCGGGCCCGGGGCCACGCCGTGCGCGTGCTCGACCCCACGACATGCGAGCTGCTGATGTCGGGGCGTACCACCGAGATCTTCCACCGCGGCAAGAAGGTGGGGCCGGTCGACGCGGTCATCCCTCGCATCGCCGAATCGGTCACGAGCTACGGTCTCGCCGTGGTCGACCACTTCGCGCTTCGCGGCGTCGCCCTGGTGAACGACGCACACTCGATCGCCCAGGCGCGCAACAAGCTACGCTGTTTGCAGAGCCTGGCGGCCCATGGGCTGGAGGTGCCTGCCACGGTGATGGCGCGCGACGCGGGACAGATCAAGCAGATGATCGATCTGGTCGGCGGCGTGCCGGTGCTCGTGAAGCTGCTCCAGCCGAACGGGCGGGCGGGCGTGATGGTATGCGAGAGCCTGCAGTCGATGGGCGCTGCGCTCGAAACGGTGCTCGGGCTCGGGCACAACTTCATCGTGCAGCAGTACGTGCGCGGGCCGGGCGGCCGAGACCTCCGGGCCCTGGTGGTCGGCGATCGCGTCGAGGCGGCGGTGCGGCGGCGGCCGCCGGCAGGGAAGCTCGCCCGCACGCTGGGGCGGGGAGCGCGCTTCGCGAGGATCGAGCTGTCGAAGGAGCAGGAGCGGATGGCGATCGAGAGCGCCCGCGTGATCGGCCTGGCCGTCTGCGCCGTCGACATGATCGAAGCGGGGGGCAGGACGCGCGTGTTCGAGGTGAACGCCTCGCCCGGGCTCGAGCACCTTGAATCCGCCACGGGCAGGGATCTCGCAGGACCCGTCGTCGAGCTCGCGGAGCGGCTCGTGATGGCGCGGAGCAGCGCGGTGAATCGACGCGCGGCTCGGGGGGGTTAGGAGAACACGATGGTGCGGAAGTGGATGGTCGGAGCCGGCGTGATCGGGTGTCTGGGCATCAGTGCGGCGGGCGGCAGCTCGCTCGCGGCGGAATCGGATCTCGCCCGGGTCACGGCGACGGCGCCGCGCGCCAGGGTCGGGCAGCCCGCGACGGTCGAGGTCGTGTTCAAGGTGGCCGAGGGAAGTCACATCAGCCCCGACGCGCCCTTGAGCCTCAAGTTCAGCGGACCCGAGACGGTGCGCATCGACAGGACGACGCTTCATTACCGAGACGGCTCGACGGCCGGAGCGAGCGGACCGGTCTTTCAGAACCCCGTCACACCGCTCGCGGCCGGGACGCACGATGTCGAGATCGACGCCAGCTACTACGTCTGCACGGCGGAGCTCTGCAACCGTCAGACCAAGACCCTCCACGTGAAGCTGACCGCCAAATAGGTGTCGCGCATCGTCTTCGGCATCCACCCGGTCAAGGAGCTCCTCGAGCAACGGCCGGAGGACGTGGAGAGGCTGCACGTGGCGCAGAGCGCGGGTCGGGCGGTCGCCGAGGTTCTCGACCGGGCCCGTGCGGCCGGGGTCCGGGGCCGGCCAGCACCACGCGGCGAGCTCGATCGGTTGGCCGCAGGCGGCAACCACCAGGGTGTCGTGGCCGAGGTGGCCGAGTATCGCTACTCCGACCTTGAGGATCTCCTCGAGCCTGGACCGGTTCCGCCTCTATTGGTCATTCTCGACGGCATCGAGGATCCGCAGAATCTGGGCGCCATCGTCAGGTCGGCGCATGCGCTGGGAGCCACGGGGGTGGTCATTCCCCAGGATCGGGCCGCCTCGGTGACGGCCGCCGCCTCCAAGGCCTCGGCTGGGGCCATCGAAAAGGCCCGGATTGCCCGGGTGGTGAATCTCTCCAGGGCGATCGAGCGCATCCAGAAGGCGGGCGCGTGGGTGGCTGCCCTGGAAGCACGCGGCGAAAAGCCCTTGTGGCAGGCGGACTTGAGCGGCCCGGTGGCCCTCGTCGTGGGGTCGGAGGGCAAGGGCATCCGGCCTCTCGTCAGGAGCCACTGCGACCTGTCCGTGACCATCCCGATGGGGGGTGGGCTCGGGTCGCTCAACGCTTCGGCGGCCGCAGCCATTGCTCTCTACGAAATCTCACGGCAGCGCCGCAGGTTGGTGCCTTAGCGGGACTTGACAAGCTGCGCCACGGCGAGTAGAAGACGCGTTCCCTTTTACCCCGGGGTGTCTTGGTGCGTGCTGGCGTAGCTCAGTCGGTAGAGCAACTGCCTTGTAAGCAGTAGGTCGCGGGTTCGAATCCCACCGCCAGCTCTCGGAAGGCCGGACGGCGGAACAGAGGCGAACCCCTCGCGAAGCTTGGATGGAAACGAAGTGAGACGAGGAAAAGAGCTGGAGGGGTACCCAAGCGGCCAAAGGGAGCAGACTGTAAATCTGCCGGCGTCAGCCTACGAAGGTTCGAATCCTTCCCCCTCCACCGGTGCCCCTGGAAACGAACCTATGCGCGGGAATAGCTCAGTTGGTAGAGCGTCAGCCTTCCAAGCTGAATGTCGCGGGTTCGAATCCCGTTTCCCGCTCCCCGTGTGTGGAGACGTGATGAGAGCAAATGCCCTTGTAGCTCAGATGGCAGAGCGCGTCCTTGGTAAGGACGAGGTCACCAGTTCAATCCTGGTCAAGGGCTCAATCGAAGTCCGTTCTTGTTGAGTTGAGATCGAAGAGGAGAGGAAACCGCCATGTCCAAGGCCAAGTTCGAGCGCAAGAAGCCACACGTGAACGTCGGGACGATCGGTCACGTCGACCACGGGAAGACGTCGTTGACGTCCGCGATCACGAACGTGCTGGCGAAGCAGGGGCTGGCGCAGGCGAGGAGCTACTCGGAGATCGACAACGCGCCGGAGGAGCGGGCGCGCGGGGTGACGATCAACGCGCACCACGCGGAGTACGAGACGGCGAAGCGGCACTACGCGCACGTGGATTGCCCGGGGCACGCCGACTACGTGAAGAACATGATCACGGGCGCGGCGCAGATGGACGGGGCGATCCTGGTGGTGTCGGCCGCGGACGGCCCGATGCCGCAGACGCGCGAGCACATCCTGCTGGCCCGCCAGGTGGGCGTGCCGAGCATCGTGGTGTTCCTGAACAAGGTCGACATGGTCGACGACCCGGAGCTCCTGCAGCTGGTGGAGATGGAAGTCCGCGAGCTGCTGACCAAGTACGAGTTCCCCGGGGACAAGATCCCGGTGATCAAGGGGTCCGCCACGGGGGCGCTGGAGGACATCCAGAAGCCCGACTGGAAGGACAGCAAGTGGGTGAAGGCGATCATGGAGCTCACGGATGCGATGGACAGCTACATCCCGGAGCCGAAGCGGGAGATCGAGAAGCCGTTCCTGATGTCGGTGGAGGACGTGTTCACGATCACGGGCCGCGGGACGGTGGCGACGGGGCGCGTGGAGCGCGGCAAGGTGAAGGTGGGCGAGGAAGTGGAGATCGTCGGCCTGGGAGCGACCAAGAAGACGGTGGTGACGGGCGTGGAGATGTTCCGCAAGCTGCTCGACGAGGGCATCGCCGGGGACAACATCGGGGCGCTGTTGCGCGGCATCGAGCGGGAGGACATCGAGCGCGGGCAAGTGCTGGCGAAGCCGGGATCGATCACCCCGCACACGAAGTTCAAGGCGCAGGTGTACGTGTTGACGAAGGAGGAGGGCGGTCGGCACACGCCGTTCTTCAAGGGGTACCGGCCGCAGTTCTACTTCCGGACGACGGACGTGACGGGGACGATCCAGCTGCCGCCGAACGTGGAGATGGTGATGCCGGGCGACAACATCGCGATGGAGGTCGAGCTGATGACCCCCATCGCCATGGAGAAGGAGCTGCGCTTCGCCATCCGCGAGGGCGGCAGGACCGTGGGTTCCGGCGTGGTCGCGGAGATCGTGGCGTAGGCCCGAGAGAAGGAAAGGCGAGCGAATGGCGACGCAAAAGATCAGGATCCGGCTCAAGGCCTACGACTACAAGCTCCTCGACCAGTCGGCCGGGGAGATCGTGGAGACGGCCAAGCGCACCGGCGCCAAGGTGGCGGGACCCATCCCGCTGCCGACGCGCATCAACAAGTTCACGGTGCTCCGCAGCCCCCACGTGGACAAGAAGAGCCGGGAGCAGTTCGAGATCCGCACGCACAAGCGGCTGCTCGACATCCTCGAGCCCACGCAGCAGACGCTCGACGCGCTCATGAAGCTCGATCTGTCGGCGGGCGTCGACGTCGAGATCAAGAGCTAGGAGACGGCCATGGCCAAGTTCGACGTCTACAACCTCGAGAAGCAGAAGGTCGGTACGGTCGACCTCGCCGATGACGTGTTCGCGGCCGAGGTCAATCCCCACCTGCTCTACGAGGCGGTCAAGGCGCAGCAGGCGTCTCGCCGCTCCGGGACCGTCGCGGTGAAGAACCGCGGCCTCGTGTCGGGTGGCGGCAAGAAGCCCTGGAAGCAGAAGGGCACCGGCCGCGCGCGCCAGGGCAGCATCCGCGCCTCCCACTGGGTGGGCGGCGGCAAGGCGATGGGGCCCAAGCCCCGCGACTACGCCTACCGGCCGCCGCTCAAGGTGCGCAAGGGCGCCCTCTGCAGCGCGCTGTCGCTGCGCGCCAAGGAGGGCCAGCTCTGGATCCTCGACGCCTTCGAGCTGCCGGAGATCAAGACCAAGCGCGCCGCGGCGGTGTTCGCGAAGCTCGGCCTCGGGAAGGCGCTCGTCGTGGAGCTCAAGGCCAACCAGAAGCTGCACCGCTCGGTGCGCAACCTGGCTCACTTCGACGCGCTGCCTCCCGAGGGGCTCAACGTCGAGGACGTGCTGCGCCACCCGGCGCTGGTCCTCACCCAGGGCGCGGCCAAGGCCGTCGAAGCGCGGCTCGCCTAGGAGACGGCAATGACCTACCTGGAAGTCATCAAGGCCCCGCTGATCACCGAGAAGCTCGACGCGATGCGCGAGCACCAGCGGACCTACGCGTTCGAGGTCGATCGCCGCGCCAGCAAGCACGACGTCCGCTTCGCGGTGGAGAAGCTCTTCAGCGTCCACGTCGAGGACGTCCACACCGCGGTGGTCCGCGGCAAGACCAAGCGGGTGGGCACCGGACAGGGGCGGCGACCCAACTGGAAGAAGGCGCTCGTGCAGCTCCGCGAGGGCGAGAAGATCGACATCTTCGAGGGAGGAGTCTGATGGCGCTCAAGCACTACAAGCCCACCTCGCCGGGCCGGCGGCTCATGACCGCCAGCGACTTCGCGGAGATCACGAAGTCGACCCCCGAGAAGAAGCTCACCGAGGCGTACCGGCGCAGCGGCGGCCGCAACGTCCACGGCCACATCACCACGCGGCACATCGGCGGCGGCCACAAGCGCCGCTACCGGCTCATCGACTTCCGGCGCGAGAAGGACGGCGTGCCCGCGAAGGTCGCGGCCATCGAGTACGACCCGAACCGCTCCGCGCGGCTCGCGCTCCTCCATTACGCCGACGGCGAGAAGCGCTACATCCTCGCGCCGGTGGGCGTGGCGGTGGGCGACCAGCTGCTTTCGGGCGAGAACGTCGACATCCGCCCCGGCAACACGCTGCCGCTCAAGGCGATCCCGGTGGGCACCGTGCTGCACAACGTGGAGCTCCGCGTGGGCCGCGGCGGTCAGATCATCCGCACGGCCGGCTCGTGGGGACAGCTCATGGCGAAGGAGGGCAAGTACGCCCAGATTCGCCTCCCCTCCGGCGAGGTTCGCGAGATCCTCCAGGAGTGCCGCGCCACCGTGGGCCAGCTCGGCAACATCGACTCCAACACCGTCCGCGTGGGCAAGGCCGGCCGCTCGCGCTGGCTGGGCGTCCGTCCCACCGTCCGCGGCCTCGCCATGAACCCCGTCGATCACCCGCACGGCGGCGGCGAGGGAAAGAGCGGTCAGGGCAACCCCCACCCGGTTTCGCCGTGGGGCCAGAAGACGAAGGGCCTCAAGACCCGCACCAACAAGAGCACCAGCAAGTTCATCGTCAAGCGCCGCAAGTAGAGGAGCGAAGGCCATGGCACGCTCGAAGAAGAAGGGCCCGTTCGTCGACAAGTACCTCGCCAAGAAGGTCGAGGTGATGAACACGGGCAACCAGAAGAAGGTCATCAAGACCTGGTCGCGGCGGAGCATGGTGCTGCCCGAGTTCGTGGGCCACACCTTCGCCGTGCACAACGGCCGCAAGTTCGTGCCGGTGTTCGTCACCGAGAACATGGTGGGCCACCGCCTCGGCGAGTTCAGCCCGACCCGCACCTTCCACGGCCACACGGCCGACAAGAAGGTGAAGGCCGGCGGCCCGGCGGCCCCTTCGGCCGGCGCACCCGCCCCCGCGGCGGCACCGGCGGCCAAGTGAGGAGCATGAAATGACCTCGAACGCGAAGCTGCGCCACCTCCGCATCGCCCCCCGCAAGGTGAGGGCGGTAGCGGACCTCGTGCGTGGGCGCCCCGTGGGCGACGCGCTGAACCTCCTGCGCTTCACCCCCAAGGCGGCGGCACGGCCGGTCAGCAAGCTCCTGCGCTCGGCCGTCGCGAACGCGGGCGCCGACGTCGACGTCGACCGCCTCGTGGTGGCCGTCATCACGGTCGACCAGGGCTCCGCGCTGCGGCGCTTCATGCCGCGCGCGCAGGGACGCGCGACCAAGGTCCTCAAGAAGACCAGCCACGTGCAGGTCACCCTTTCCGACAAGCCGGCGAGCCGGCGCTAGGAGCACCATGGGCCAGAAAGTACATCCCACCGGGTTGCGGCTCGGCATCATCAAGAGCTGGGACTCCAAGTGGTACGAGGAGAAGAGCTACGCCAAGTGGCTCCACGAGGACATCCACCTGCGCGAGTACATCAAGGAGAAGCTCGGCCACGCCGGCATCTCCAAGATCGAGATCGAGCGGGCCGCGAACCGCGTGAAGGTGAACGTCTACACGGCGCGACCCGGCATCGTGATCGGCAAGCGCGGCGCCGGCATCGAGACGATCAAGAAGGACTTGCAGCGCTTCACGCAGAACGAGGTCTACCTGAACATCGTCGAGGTCCGGAAGGCCGAGACCGACGCGCAGCTCGTCGCCGAGAACATCGCGACCCAGCTCGAGCGCCGCATCGCCTTCCGCCGCGCCATGAAGAAGGCCGTGAGCACGGCGCTCAAGTTCGGTGCCAAGGGCATCCGCGTGGCCTGCTCGGGGCGGCTCGGCGGCGCCGAGATGGCGCGCTACGAGTGGTACCGCGAAGGGCGCGTGCCGCTGCACACCCTCCGCGCCGACATCGACTACGGCTTCGCCGAGGCCAAGACCACCTACGGAAAGATCGGCTGCAAGGTCTGGATCTTCCGCGGCGAGGTGCTGCCCACCAGCAGCGCCGCCCGCGCCGCGGCCGCCGCGAGGAAGTGAGAGGAACCGATGCTCCAACCGACGCGAACGAAGTGGCGAAAGCAGCAGAAGGGGCGCATGCGGGGCAAGGCCTACCGCGGCAGCGACCTCGCCTTCGGCGACTACGGCCTGAAGGCCATGGAGTGCGGCCGGCTCACCTCGCGGCAAATCGAGGCGGGCCGCATCGCGATGACCCGCTGCATCAAGCGCGGCGGCAAGGTGTGGATCCGCATTTTCCCCGACAAGCCCATCACCAAGAAGCCCGCCGAGACCCGCATGGGGCACGGCAAGGGCAACGTCGAGGACTGGGTGGCCGTGGTGAAGCCGGGCCGGCTGCTCTACGAGATGGAAGGCGTGACGTCGGAGATCGCCCGCAAGGCGCTGCGCCTCGCGGCGTTCAAGATCCCGATCGCCACCGAGATCGTCCACCGCTCCGAGCAGGCGGTCTGAGGAGAAGCCATGGCGACGGCGAACGAGCTTCGGCAGATGACGCAGGAAGAGCTCTCCCGCATGGCGGAGGAGACGCGGCAGACGGTCTTCAACCTCCAGCTCAAGCACAAGACCGGCCACCTCGAGAACACCTCCGAGATGGGTCGGTCGCGCAAGGAGCTGGCGCGCCTCTTGACCCTGCTGCGCGAGGGGCAGCTGGGGCTGGCGCGAAAAGTCCACGCCGAAGCGGCGAAGCCGGCCCGCGCGGCGGCCGGCGAGGCCGGCAGCTCCGACGACGAGAAGGGCGCGAAGAAGAAGGGCGCGGCCAAGGCCGCGGCGAAGGCTCCCAAGGCGGCCAAGCCCAAGAAGGCGGCCAAGTAAAGGACTTCCATGGCGACCGAGACGACGACGGCAGCAGCGACGGATCAGCAGGCGGAGCGAGGCCGGCCCAAGACGCGGGTGGGCGTGGTCATGAGCAACAAGATGCAGAAGACCGTGGTGGTGCGCGTGGAGCGGCGCGTGAAGCACGCCAAGTACGGCAAGTACCTGGTGCGCCACGTCAACTACAAGGCCCACGACGAGGCGAACGCCTGCGGCGTCGGGGATCGGGTTCGCATCGCCGAGACGCGGCCGATGTCGAAAGAGAAGCGGTGGCGCGTCGTCGAGACGCTCGAGAAGGCCACGGTCTAGGCGAGGAAGGAAGAGCCAATGATCCAACAGCAGACGATCCTGGACGTCGCGGACAACTCCGGGGCCAAGCGCGTGATGTGCATCAAGGTGCTCGGCGGCACCAAGCGCAAGTACGCCTCCATCGGCGACGTCATCGTGGTCTCCGTCAAGGAGGCCCTGCCCACCGCCAAGGTGAAGAAGGGCGAGGTCGCCAAGGCGGTCATCGTACGCACCGCCCGCGAGGTGTCGCGCGCGGACGGCAGCTACATCAAGTTCGACGGGAACTCGGCGGTCCTCATCAACAAGGACCTCGAGCCCATCGGCACGCGCATCTTCGGCCCCGTGGCCCGCGAGCTGCGCGCCCGCAAGTTCATGAAGATCATCTCGCTCGCCCCGGAGGTGCTGTGATGGCCGCCCACGTGCGCAAGAACGACCTCGTGCAGGTGATGAAGGGCAAGGAGCGCGGCAACACCGGCAAGGTGCTGGAGGTGCTGGTGAAGAAGCACCGCGCGCGGGTCGAGAAGCTGATGATCATCAAGAAGCACCTGAAGCGCGGGCGCAGCCCCAAGGCGCCGCAGGGCGGCATCATCGACGAGGTGGGCACGATCGAGCTGTCGAACCTCATGCTCGTGTGCCCCAAGTGCAAGAAGCCCTCGCGCACCGGCCGGCGCGAAGAGGGCGGCAAGCGGGTGCGGTTCTGCAAGAGCTGCGAGGCGACGGTCGACTAGCGGATCGCGCGGCCGTTCGGGCCGCTCGAAGCCGCGCTGAGGCGAAAATGGCAGACGAGACGACAGAAAAGCCGGAAAAGAAGCCGAAGCAGGAGAAGAAGGACAAGAAGAAGGGCGGCAAGGGCGCCGAGGGGCTGCCCATCGCCGAGGTGGCGAAGTCGCGCGGCGACAAGGCCGCCCGGCTGATCGAGCGCTACGCCAAGGAGGCGGTGCCCGCCCTGATGAAGGAGTTCGGCTACAAGAACCCGATGCAGGTGCCGAAGCTCCACAAGATCGTCGTGAACATGGGGCTCGGCGAGGCCATCCACAACAACAAGCTCATGGAGGCCGCGCAGATCCAGATGTCGGCCATCACCGGCCAGCGCGCGGTCGTCACCCGCTCGCGCAAGGCCATCGCCAACTTCAAGCTGCGCGAGGGCCAGGCCATCGGCTGCATGGCCACGCTGCGGCGCGACCGCATGTACGAGTTCTTCGACCGACTGGTCTCGGTGGCGCTGCCCCGGGTCCGCGACTTCAAGGGCGTGTCGAGCAAGTCGTTCGACGGCCGCGGCAACTACACGCTCGGCCTGCGCGAGCAGATCATCTTCCCCGAGATCAATTACGACGAGGTCGAGAAGATCAAGGGCCTGAACATCACCATCGTCACCACCGCCCGCAGCGACGAGGAGGGCCGCGCGCTCCTCCGCACGCTCGGCATGCCCTTCCGGAACTAGGAGAACGACCCCATGGCCAAGCTCTCGAAGATCGCCCAGGCGAAGCGCAAGCCGAAGTTCCGCGTGCGCAAGTACAACCGCTGTCCGCTCTGCGGCCGGCCGCGCGCCTACCTGCGCAAGTTCCAGATGTGCCGCATCTGCTTCCGCCAGCGCGCCCTCCGCGGCGAGGTGACGGGCGTGATCAAGTCGAGCTGGTAGAACGGAGACCCCACCATGACCATGACCGATCCCATCGCCGACATGCTGACCCGCCTGCGCAACGCCTCGCGGGCCCGCCACGAGCGCGTGCTCATCCCCGGCAGCAACGTCAAGGCTCGCATCGCCGAGGTCCTCAAGGCCGAGGGCTTCATCAAGGACTTCGTGCTCCACAAGGACGACAAGCAGGGCAGCATCACCGTGGTCCTGCGCTACGGCCCGGAGAAGGAGCCGGCCATCACCGGCATCCGCCGCGCCAGCCGCCCCGGCCTGCGCCGCTACGCCGGCAAGGACGACATGCCCGAGGTCCTGAA